>ERZ839823.1062-NODE-1062-length-31892-cov-4.579483_pt1 | contig 31892 bp, 29 predicted proteins | sample MGYA00519862_ERZ839823 | MGnify/ENA primary metagenome ERZ839823 (study PRJEB31850, sample SAMEA3708853) | human gut metagenome | biome: human gut; feature: human-associated habitat; material: faeces | place: China | collected 2014 ...
AAGGGCTTTCCGGTCGCCCTTTGGAAACCTTCGGGCGCAAATACCTAGTTTTATTCTTGAAATATCAGTGTTGTTAGCTTGACAATTCCTTTTTTCAACAGCCTGAGCATGCCCGTGGGCTTGTTTTCTCCCGCGTTCATATTTTGTCCCGATTAGTGTATCATAAATTCCGTTTTCCCGCAAGGCAGGCGCGGCGGCAGGATTTTCCCCACCGCGCACCGAATAACCCCTTTTCAAACCATCATCAGGAGGAACCCACCCATGACCGATCTTCTCATCGTCGTCGATATGCAGCGCGATTTCGTTTCCGGCGCGCTGGGCAGCGAGCAGGCGCGCGCCATCGTCCCCGCCGTCGCCGCGCGCATCCGCCAGGCGAAGGCGGAACAAACGCAGGTCGCCTTCACGCTGGATACCCATGAGCCGGATTATCTGAATACCCGCGAGGGGCGCTTTCTGCCCGTGCCGCACTGCATCCGCGATACGCCCGGCTGGGCGCTCGAACCGGATATCGCCAAGGAATGTGCGCAGGGCATGATCTCCTTTGCGAAACCGACCTTCGGCTCTGCGGCGCTGTGCGAATATGTCCGCACGCTGGCCGAGGAAAAGGGCGCGGCGGACGGAAAGGGCTTCTGCGTCGAGCTTTGCGGCGTGTGCACGGATATCTGCGTCGTCTCCAACGCCCTGCTCCTCAAGGCCGCCCTGCCGGAGGCGGATTTCATCGTAAACGGCGCGCTCTGCGCGGGCGTTACGCCCCAAAAGCACGAGGCCGCACTGGAAACCATGCGTTCCTGCCAGATCGAGGTGCGCTGACAAACAAACCCCTTCGCGCGGCAAGCCGTGCGAAGGGGTTTTTATGCGATATGCAGCCGGATTCGTCTTGACGCCGCCCGGCGCTTTTTCGGTTTTTACGGAGCCGCTTTTTCCTTAGCCGTTCCCTTCGCCGCCCTGCCCCGGCCGCGCCGCGGCTTCTGCGGCTCTTCGACGATCGCGTTGGCGCTCAGCGGCGCAATGCGGTAGTTGAACAGCACGTTGGAGTTGGGATACGCCTGATAGAATTTCTGCTTGATGCGATCCATCACGCCGTCGCCCGTGTTGTAATCCACCGTCGGCAGCAGCATCGCAACCGTCGTCGGGGAGAAATGCGTGATGACGTCGCCCTCGCGCAGGTTGTTGCGCAAAATCTCCATCAGGCCGCGCATCACGTTTTCCTGCCGGATGCTCTCCATCTGCCCGCCGTCCGTGCCGGATACCGTTATCACAGCGAGGAACATCGTCGTCCCCAGACGCTCGATGTTGCGGATCTGCAAATTGAAAATTTCCTTGAACACCGCGAAATCGCAGACGAACGCGCTCTGTTCCCGGCTGCTCTGGTAGAGCTGGCGGCAGATGGATTCGAGGTTGAACTCGATGTTTTTGCTCGCCTCGACGATTTCGTTGTAAAACTCCATCAGCTCGTGGCTCGGCTTCACGTTCAGGTAGTGGTAATGCAGGTGCATGACCCCTTCGTACTGCGCCTTGGCCTCGGTCGCGTTGTTGCCCCTGAGCAGCGTGCGCATCAGCTCGATGTGGATGCTGTCGTCAAACGGCTCTCTCTCCAGCGCGCTTCGGCAGACGCTGATGATCTCCCGCTCGTCCTCGTCCCGCCCGCTCTGCTTGAGCAGGTCGATGTAGTCGTATACGCCGGCGATATACTGGTTGTGCAGCGTCACCGCGCGGGGATACGCCCACTCGTTCAGCTCGCTCTTTTGCAGCAGCGCGCCGCGGTAGAGCGTCATCATCCGGCGATAGGCCTCGCGCTTGCGCTCGCCGTCGCGCACGTTGGGCAGGCGGGCAAAGATGTCCTCCAGCTCGTACAGATCGACGGTCATCTCCGGCGGACATGCCCAGTGATACGCGCCGCGGTCGGCGACGATGCAGTTGCCCAGCTCCGGCGAAATCTGGCCGAGCAGCGTGCGCACCCGGCTGATGAGCGTTTTGAGCGCGTTTTCGGGGTTGGTCACGTTTTCATCGTTCCAGAAGGTGGAGAGCAGGCGGCGGTTGGAAACCGGCTCCCCCCGGTTCACAATCAGGTATTCGATCAGCGCCAGCCCTTTTTTGGATTTGTTGACCATGTGATCGGCCTGCCGCTCGTTGAGGTAGATGACAAATTCATCCATCATCTGAATCCGGATGGTTTCGCTCATGGAAATCCCCCCTCTGCATCAGAGCCGCTTTCGCAGCATATCCGGATTGACGGCGTATAGCTGCGCCGTTTCCCTGGTAATCCGGCCTTCCTTCGCCAGCCGAATCAATTCGTTGTCCATCGAAAGCATCGCCTGCGAGGCCGCGCCGCCGTAAATCACGTTGTCGATCTGGAACGTCTTGCCGTCGCGGATCATGTTCTGAATGGCGGGGTTGACGGCCATGACCTCGAACACCGGCGTCTGCGTGCCGTCCACCGTCGGCACAAGGCGCTGGCTGACGACCGCCCGCAGCACCATGGAAAGCTGAACGCGAACCTGCTGCTGCTGGCTGGCCGGGAAGGTGTCGATGATGCGGTCGATGGTTTTCGCCGCGCCGACCGTGTGCAGCGAGGAGAGCAGCAGATGCCCCGTTTCCGCCGCCGTCAGCGCGGTCTGCACGGTTTCGTAATCGCGCATTTCGCCGAGCATGATGACGTCCGGCGCTTCGCGCATCGCCGCGCGCAGCGCGCGCGCAAACGAGCATGCGTCGTTGGGAATTTCGCGCTGGCTGACCAGCGCGCGCCTGTGCGCGTGCAGATACTCAATCGGGTCTTCGATGGTGATGATGTGCACGTCCTGATCGGCGTTGATTCTGTCCACCATGCAGGCGAGGGTCGTGCTCTTGCCGCTGCCCGCCGGGCCGGTGACGAGCACCATGCCGTTTCGGCAGGAGGACGCGAGGTCGATCACCATTGGCGGAATATGCAGCGCGTCCGGGTTCGGCAGGCCGAAGGTCACGACGCGGCAGGTCGCCGCCAGCGTGCCGCGCTGCTTGTAGGCATTGCAGCGGAAGCGCGCCTGCCGGTTGAAGGAAAAGGAAAAATCATCGTCGCCGTCGCAGCGGAGCATCTCGTCGCTGTGCCCGCCCGCCATGCCGTAGGCCTCCTGAATCATGCCGGCCGTGTCCTCGGGCAGGAGCTTGTTTTCGGTCAGCGGCACCAAATGCCCCTTGACCTTGGCCGTCGCGGGCGAACCGGGAATCAAAAACAGATCCGATCCGCCGATTTCCAGCACTTTTTGCAGGATTTTCGTCAGTTCCATGGTCACAGCTCCCCCGCAGCGTCAAACAGTCGTTCCTCTCCGTCCGGCTCGCCCTCGTCGGTCGCAAGGCGGTATACCGTCCGGACATAGCGCGGGAACGCGCCCCGCTCCTGCAATTCCACGGCGCATGTCAGCGTGCGCCCCCCGTCGTTCGTCTCCGTCCATGAGACGGTGCGCCCCAGCAGCGTCATGCCCGCCTCCGGCTCTTCCGCCAGCGCGGCTTCCACGCGCGCGAGGTAATCCGCCTCGCCCTGCGCCGCCTGCGCCGCATCCGCCAGCACCGCGTCGAGCCGCGCCAGCGATTGTTCCGCCGAGACGTTCAGCTCGGCCACCTGCCGCGCGACGTCCTGACTGCGCAGGCTCAGGCCTTCATCCGACCGGGCACTCATCATCGCGAGCATGCCCAGCGCGCTCATGCTCAGCACCACGACCAGCAGCATCAGCGAGGCCGCGCCCGGCCCGATGCGGTATTCTCTCTGATTCACGGCGCCACCTCCTCGGGCACATAGCGCGCGGAAGGCAGGGAAAAGAGCGTCTTTTCCTGCCGCAGCGCCGTCACCTGCGCGGTTTCCATCGTTCCGGCGAGACAGGCCGCCTCGCCGAGCGTCACCAGCAGGTCATACGCGCCGCAGTGCAGGTGCCACGCGCCGTCTTCATCCTCGGCAAAGCCGCTCTGGCGCAGCACGTCCTTCCGTTCGTCCGCGGCATAGAGCCTGTCGGCGAGGCTCTGCGCCGCAATCAGCGCGTCGGCCTGCGCGCCCGCCCGCGCGCTCTGGTTATGCGCGCCGACGAACACGTTCAAAATCACCGTGGAGCAGAGCGCGAAGAACAGCACCACGATCAGAATCTCCATCAGCAGGGTATTCTGCCGGTTATGCTTCATCATCGCCATCCCCTTACTGCGCGCACCGGCGCGCGATATACACCGTGGAAACGTGACCGGTCTCATCCGTCACGCGGACGGTCAGCAAGTCACCCGCCAGCGTCGGCTCAAACGCCTGCGCGGCGCAGACCGGCTCGCCGTCCTCCGGCGCAAAATCATACTCGGCCGCGGTGAACAGCTCGCAGAGCTGCCCCTGATAGCCGTAGATATACTGCACATAGCGCTCACCGTCCCATTCGCTGGTCAGCGCCAGCACCGGCAGGCCGTCCCTGTCCTCCACGGCAATCGCGCCCCGCTCGTCCTGCGCGCGCACCGCGTTGCGCACAAACGCCGCCGCGATCCGCTTGCGGGTGTGCGCCGAAGCGCCGTCCACCGTCGTGCGGTACGCCTGCGCGCCGAGCACGACCAGCAGCATGGAAAACACCGCAAAGACGCCCAGCAGCGTGAACACGAACGCGCCGGAGATGCTGTGGCTTTTCGTCTTCATCACGGCCGCTCCGCCCCTTTCCTGAGCACCTGAATATCCGGCATGACGTTGGAGGCAAACGCATCGTAGACGACGATATAAGCGTCCTCGTTATACGCCAGCCCGTAGCCATGCTTGAGCGCCTCCAGCGACTGGGGATACGCGCCCTCCACGGCGTAGCAGGTCAGCGCCGCGCTGCGAACCGCGTCGAGCACCAGCCGCTCCTCCATGCTTTCCGAAGACGCGCCGATTTGCTGAACCGCCGCCACCGCGCCGCAGAAAAGCGCGGCGAACACGGCAAGCGTCAGCGCGAGGCCGCGCGCAAGGGTATGCTTTCCGGTTTTCACGCGAAGCCCCTCCTTTCGCCCTTACAGAATACTGGAAATGATCCCGGCCATCGGCATCATCACGGACATCAGCACCGCGCCGATGACGATGGACAGCGCCGCCACCATCGTCGGCTCGATGATGGAAACCAGATCGGAAATGCCTTCCTCGACCTGCTGCTCGTAGGTCGAGGCGATCTTGGCCATCACCTGATCCTCGCGCCCGGCGGCAATGCCCATGCGCAGCATCTGGCGGTGGATTTCGTCAAACAATCTGCTGCCGGTCAGCGCGTCGGAGAAGGAAACGCCCTCGCCCATCTTCTCGCGGATTTGGGCGATTTCGCCCGCCGCCTCCTCGTCCGGCAGAACCAGCGGCACCATTTCAAGCGCCTGTTCGAGCGGGAAGCCGCTGGAAAGCATCATCGCCAGCACGGAGGCCGCGCGGGCGGAAGCCAGCCGCATGCTCAGCCGACGCAGCGGCGGGAACGCCTTTTTCAGCGCGGCGATCGCCCTGTCGCGCTTTTTGCTTCTGAGCAGCAGCACACAGGCCAGCGCCGCCAGCACAAAGACGAGCACCAGCGCCAGCACCACCCAGCCCAGCGCCGTGCCGACGCTCATCATCACGCTGCCCGTCTCGGTCATCGTCACGCCCATGCTGCCCAGCACGGTGCGGAACACCGGCATGACCTTGAGAATCAGCACCAGCAGAATCAGCACCATCATCACCGCCAGCACCAGCGGGTACGTCACCGCGCTGCGGACGGCCTGACGAATCCGGCTTTCCCGCTCGTAGTAGACGGAAAGCCCCTGCATCACATCCTCCAGATGGCCCGTTCGCTCGCCCACGCCGCACATCTCCACCAGATAGGTCGGGAAAGCGTGCGCGCTCTCCAGCGCGTCGCGCAGCGAGCCGGTCTGCGTCAGCGTCTCGCTGACGCCGCGATACAGCGCCGCGTGCGCGTCGTCCTCATACGTCTTTTCAAGCGCCTCCATGCCCGCGTAAAGCGGCATGCCCGCCCCCAGCATCAGGGCGATTTCCGAGCAGAAGCTGCTCAGCTCGATGGGCGTCAGGCCGTGATCCTTGCTTGCCATGATGTGCATCCTTTCCTTTCGAATTCGAATCGAACATTCGAAATTTCGCGCTTTTCCGCTCGGTTTTCCGCGGCCGCCGCGTTCAATAATACCGCTCCGTGGTGTAGGTCTGCCCGCTCTCGATGGCGCTCAGCTCGAGCGTCGGGTCGTAGAGCACCTCCTCGCCGTCGATGACGACGCTGTTCCATGCGTGGTACATCTTTCCGGCATAGCCGACCATCAGCCGCGTCGGCACGCCCTGCACGCGGAGCATACAGGCCGCCAGCGCCGCCAGATCCTGACAGATTCCCATTTTCTTTTCATAGCAGCCGTCGATGTCCGGCAGGGTGCCGCCTGCAACCGTCGCCGCCTTCACGTAATCATACATGTAATTGGCCTTGATGTAGCCGCGAATCGTCTCAAAGATCTCCCGATCGTCCGTCATGCCATCGCAAAGCGCGTAGGAGGTCTTGACGGCCTCGGTATCCTGCGTATAATGGACGTATTGGTTCGGCCCGAGGAACGGCGCGTAGGGGTTGTCCAGCTTGACGCTCACCGTCACCTTGCCCTCCGCGGCGTATTTTTTGCCGGAGACGTTTTCAAACAGCTCCACCGTGTAGCTGCCATCACCGAGCTGCAGCGGAAAGACCTCGTATTCCCCCGCCGTGTTCAAATCATAGGTCAGCTTATATTGCCCCTGCGTCACGCGCAGCTTGAGCCGCTTTTTGTTTTCCTTGCCGTGCGCCAGAATATAGCCCTGCGCCGCGTTGCCCGCGTCCACCACGAGGCTCTTGGAGGTCAGCACGTCCGTGCCGCTCTGCTGCGGCCATATCGCGTCGTACAGCGCCAGCGCCGTGCCCGCAAGCAGCACGGCCGACAGGGCGAGCGCCGCGGCGCGCCGCCATCCGCGTTTCTTTCGCATGACCGTCTCCCTTTCCCCCGTGATTCCGCGCGCATCCGGCGCTTTCGCGCCCGCGCGACGGTTACATTTGTCAGCTCAGTATAACACAAGATGCGTCCCTTTTCAATGAAATTGCGCGCCTGCCGCGCAATTTTCTGCCGCTTGACAGCCGCGCCCGAAACCTGTAAACTAAACGAATACAAGCGCTTTTCGCGGCGCGCCCGTCCGTTTCCCTTCCCCTTCCTTTTGTCCTGTTCGGTTTCGGCGGATTGACGCGCTTTTCCTTCGGGGCGGCGATGAACGGCCGCCCGGATGTAACCGTTCTCCCCTCAATCAAACGACGGAGGCTTTCATATGACCATTATCGTCTTGGACGGACAGGGCGGCGGCATCGGCCGCGCCATCATTTCCGCCCTTCTGCCCCTCTTGCCGCAGGGCGCACAGCTCCTCTGCGTGGGCACCAACGCCATGGCGACCGCCGCCATGCTCAAGGCCGGGGCGCAGCGCGGCGCAACCGGCGAAAACGCCGTCCGCTGGGCGGCGCAGAACGCGGATATCCTCATCGCGCCCATCGCGCTGGTGCTCAAGGATTCCATGATGGGCGAAATCACCGGCGACATGGCCGCCAGCGTCGGCTCCAGCCGCGCGACCCGGATTCTCGTGCCCACCGAGCGCTGCGGCACCCATGTCGCGGGCGCGCACGGGGTCAGCATGCAGGCGCTGGTGGAGGACGCGGCGCGGCAGGCCGCGGCCATGGCCGCGGGCGCGTGAGGCTTTGGCCTTTTTGCATAACCTTTGGCTTGACGTTGCATTCATATTGCCTTATAATAAAGGGGCTGAAGCCCGGCGGGCTTCCGAAAGGGCCGGCCGGAGGCAACCCTTTCGCACACGGCTGAATATTACGCCATTTTCTATACGCAGACACGCAAAAACACGCAATGAATGAAGGAGGCTGATCCCCCGTGATTATTGACCGCATCGAGGAACAGGAGCGTTATTACCCGCTTCATCCCGATATGGAGCTGGCGTTCGCGTTCCTCGCTGAGGCGCCCGATCTCGAGCCCGGCCGTTACGAGCTTGAAAACGGCCTGTTCGCGACGGTTTCCGAGGGCGACACCCGCCAGATGGACACCGTTTCGCTGGAAGCCCACAAGAAATACATCGACCTTCAATACTGCATCGCCGGCGGCGAGCGCATGTCCTGGGCGCATATTCAGGAGCTGAACGCGACGACGGACGACCCGGAGCACGACAACTATTTCTATGCCGGCACATCGACGTCTGTCTCCATCCGACCGGGCATGTTCTACGTGATGTTCCCCAGCGACGGCCACAAGGCCGCCTGCCATCACGAGTTCCAGAAGCACTACCGCAAGGTGGTCGTCAAAATCCCGATCGTTCATCAGGAAAACGACTAACTAAAGGGCCGCAATCAGCTTGCGGCTTTTTTTGAAATATGGCATGGCCGCTGTCCTCCCAGGGGCATGCTGTATGATAGATGGAATTTTTTAAGCTGTATCGTGAGGATATCACCATGAAAACAATTTTTGAATTTGATCCCTGGCGGCTGATTGAAACCGAGCTGCACAAGGACGACATGCGCCTGTCCGAATCCATGACCTCCATCGGCAACGGCCACATGGGCATGCGCGGCAACTTTGAAGAGCGCTATTCCGGCGACAGCCACCGCGGCACCTATCTGGCGGGCGTCTGGTTCCCGGATAAGACGCGCGTGGGCTGGTGGAAAAACGGCTACCCGCAGTATTTCGGCAAGGTCATCAACGCGATGAACATCATCTCCCTGCGCGTTCGCATCGACAGGGAGGACGTCGATCTGTACGAAGACGACGTGGTTTCCTTCTCCCGCGTGCTGGATATGCGCGCGGGCGTGCTCACCCGCGAATTTGTCATCCGCCGCGAAAAGGGCACGGTGCGCGTCTCCTTCGAGCGCTTCGTTTCCGTGGCGAGGCCGGAGCTGATGGCGCTGCGCTGCCGCGTGACGGCGGATTACGACTGCAAGGTTGCGCTGATCCCCGCCATCGACGCGGACGTGCGCAACGAGGATTCCAACTACGACGAGACCTTCTGGCTCTTCGAGGGCGAGGACGAGGATAAAAACGGCGTGCTCACCGTGCGCACCCGCACCCGCGAAAACCCCTTCGGCACGCCGCGCTTCGCCATCTGCGGCGCGATGGCCGCCGTGCCGACCGAAAAGCCGAAGAAGAACCGCGTCACCGTCGAGGAGGGCTGCGTCTCCCGCAAGTTCGTCTTCGACGTCGAGGCCGGGCAGACCGTCGGCTGCGACAAGTTCGTCTGCGTGGCGACCGACCGCGACCACAAGGACGACGAGCTGACCGGCGCCGCGACGGCGGGCGTGCTCAGCGCGCAGGAAGCGGGCTACGACGCGCTGCGCCGCGAGCAGGAGCGCGCGTGGGCGCGCCGCTGGGAAAAGGCCGACGTGCGCATCGACGGCGACGTGGCCGGCCAGCAGGGCATCCGCTTCAACATCTTCCAGCTCTTCTCCACCTATTATGGCGAGGACGCGCAGCTCAACATCGGCCCCAAGGGCTTCACCGGCGAAAAATACGGCGGCGCGACCTATTGGGACACGGAGGCCTACTGCCTGCCTATGTACACCGCCATCGCGGGCGAGGAAGTCGCGCAGAACCTGCTCAAATACCGCTGGCTGCAAATCGACGGCGCGTACCACAACGCGCGTCAGCAGGGGCTGCCGGGCGCGCTCTATCCGATGGTGACGTTCACGGGCGTCGAGTGCCACAACGAGTGGGAAATCACCTTCGAGGAGATTCACCGCAACAACGCCATCGCCTACGCCATCTACGCCTACACGCAGTACACCGGCGACCGCAGTTACCTCGATCAATACGGCATCGACGTGCTGCTGGGCATCGCGCGGTTCTGGGCGGGGCGCGTGCATTATTCCAAGCACGCGAATCAATACATGATCCACGGCGTAACCGGCCCGAACGAATACGAAAACAACGTCAACAACAACTGGTACACCAACCGCATGACCGCGTGGGAGCTGGCCTACACCGCCGAGCAGCTCATGCTCATCCCGCGCGAAAAGGCGCAGACGCTCGGCGTGAACGCCGAGGAGATCCGCCGCTTCCGCGAGATCAGCGAAAAGATGTACCTGCCCTATGACGAGGAGCTGGGCGTGTTCGTGCAGCACGATACCTTCCTTGACAAGGATCTGATGCCCGCCGACGCGCTCTCCCCGGCGGATCGCCCGCTGAACCAGAAGTGGAGCTGGGATCGGATTCTGCGCTCCTGCTTCATCAAGCAGGCCGACGTGCTGCAAGGGCTGTATTTCCTCGAGCCCCTCTACGACAAGGAGACCATCCGCCGCAACTTCGATTTCTATGAGCCGATGACCGTGCACGAGTCGAGCCTGTCCCCGTGCGTGCACAGCATTCTGGCCGCGAGTCTGGGCAAGCTGGAGAAAGCGCAGGAGCTGTACCGCCGCACGGCGCGCCTCGATCTGGATAACATCAACAACGACACCTGCGACGGCCTGCACATCACCTCGATGGCCGGAAGCTGGCTTTCCATCGTGCAGGGCTTTGCGGGCATGCGCACGCTGACCGGCAGCCTGAGCTTTGACCCGCAGCTCCCCGACGGGTGGGACGGCTATGCCTTCAAGATCGTTTACCGCGGTCGGCTGATCGAGGTCAGCGTCTCCCGCGAGGGCACGGGGCTGAAGCTGCTTTCCGGCGAAGCGCTGACCGTCATGCTGCACGGGCACGAGGTTCGCCTTGCCCCGGCGGAGGCTGACGCATGATCGATATCGCCGTCATCGGCGCGGGGCCGGCCGGATACAGCGCCGCCATCACCGCCAGAAAGCGCGATCAATCCGTCGTCGTCATCGGCCAGAATACCGGCTGGCTCGCCCGCGCGGAGCACGTCGCCAACTATCCCGGCCTGCCCGATATCTCCGGGCGCGACCTGCTGAGCGCCATGGCGAATCAGGCGCAGGCGCTGGGCGCGGAGCTGCGCCCCGGCGTCGTCCATCAGGTGATCGCCATGGGCGATTCGTTCGCGCTCTCGCTGGGCGCGGATTTCATCGAGGCGCGGCGCGTCATCCTCTGCACCGGCGCCAAGCAGCCCAAGCTGCTCCCCGGCGAAAACGAGCTGCTCGGGCGCGGCGTCAGCTATTGCGGCACCTGCGACGGCATGCTCTACCGGGGCAAGCGCGTCGCCGTGATCGCGCAGGGGCCGGAAGCCGTGAGCGAGGCCAATTTCCTCGCCGGGCTCTGCCGCGAGGTCGTCTATTTCGGCAAGCCGGAGGACGCGCTCGATCCCCGCATCGTCGTCAGCGGCCAAAAGCCGGAGGCGATTTTGGGCGAGGCTTCCGTTTCCGGCCTTCGCGCCGGGGGCGAAGACCTGCCGTTTGACGGCGTGTTCATCTTCCGCGAGGCGGCGGCGCTCTCCGCGCTGCTGCCGGGGCTTGAGATGGACGGCGCGTTCATCCGCGTAGACCGCAGGATGCAGACGAATCTGCCTGGCGTGTTCGCCGCGGGCGACTGCACCGGCCTGCCTTTGCAAGTCGCCAAGGCCGTCGGCGAGGGCTGCGTCGCCGCCATTTCCGCCGCAACCGCCTGATTTCACGAATTTTCCCATGATTTACGCCGTTTTTGCCGTAAAATCATGGGAATTTTGCTTTTTTCCTTGTCCGCGCAAAGCGTCCGTGTTATAATCAATTATGAACATATACACAGAAAGGTTTGTTTTTCTGCCAAACGGTTTTGGATACGACGGAAGGAGGCAAACAGGTGAGAACGATTGAAACGGGCAGGGCGATTGTCGATATCGTCGCTTGGCCTGAGGATCGCCCCTGGGAGGGGCGCTATCAGACGTCCAGCCAGATCGAGGGCGGGCTTTGTCGGCTTGTGCTTTCGCCCGACGTCTTTCACGATGCGGCGCGCGCCAACACCGCCTATCGCCGCTTCGCCCGGAAGATTGAGCGCGCGGGGCTGATCCCGCCGAACGTGGTCTTTCGCCACATGGTTTCGCGCACATCGCAAAACGTGTTCTGCATCCTGACCACGACGGAATCCGTGTTCAACTCGGCCTGTTCCGTCGGCAAATTCTACGTTGTGGAATCCGGCATCGACGAGCGCCGCCGCCTGTGCGCCGTCCGCGTGCGCGATCATGTTTCCCCCAATAACCCGCAGGAGAACGTCATGTAATATGCAGCCATTGCCGAAAAAATTCGAAGAACAAATGAAGCGCCTGCTCGGTGAAGCAGGCTTTTTTGCGTATCTTGACGCGCTGAATCAGCCGTATACCCGCGCGCTGCGCGTCAACCTGCTCCTCCGCCCGGATGGAACGCCGCCCTGCCCCATCGAGGGGCTCGGCGCGCCCGTCCCGTGGGCGAAGGGCGCGTATTTCGTCGAGGGCGACGCGCGCCCCGGCCTGTCGCCGCTGCACGAGGGCGGCCTGTTTTACATGCAGGAGCCGAGCGCCCTGACCGCCGTCACCGCGCTCGATCCCCAGCCCGGCGAGCGGGTGCTCGACCTCTGCGCCGCGCCCGGCGGCAAGAGCACGCAGATCGCCGCGCTGATGGCGGGGCGCGGGCTGCTCTGCTGCAACGAGCCCATCCCCAGCCGCGCGCAGATTCTCTCCCGCAACATCGAGCGCATGGGCGTTCGCAACGCCGTCGTGCTCAGCGCCATGCCGGATGCGCTCGCGCCGCGCTTCTCCGCGTTTTTCGACCGCATTTTGGTGGATGCGCCCTGCTCCGGCGAGGGCATGTTCCGCCGCCAGCCGGAAGCGCGCGACGAATGGGACGCCGACGCCCCGCGCCACTGTGCCGACCGCCAGATGGAGATTTTGGCGCAGGCCGCGAAGATGCTCCGCCCCGGCGGCACGATGGTCTATTCCACCTGCACGTTCAACGACACGGAGAACGAGGGCGTGCTCCGGCGCTTTCTGGCGCTACACCCGGAATTTTCGCTCGTGCCGTTCGCCCTGCCGGGTCTGCCCGAGGCGAAGGACGGCTATCTGCACCTCTATCCGCACGAGATGCGCGGCGAAGGGCATTTCGTCAGCCGCCTGAAAAAAGCCGACGCGCCCGTTCAGGCCGTTCCCCAGCGGAAAGCGCCCGCCCGCGCCGCCGCCAGGGGCAAAGCGCCCGCGCCCATCGCCCTGCCGGATGTGTTTTCCGGTGCGTTCGCGCCGGAGCGGCTGTATACGGCGGGCGACGCGCTCTGGATGCTGCCGGAGGGGATTTCCATCGAGCAACTCAGCGGCCTGCGCGTGCTGCGCACGGGGCTTTTGCTCGCGCATGCGGAGGGAAAGCGCAGCGAGCCGGATCACGCGCTGGCCATGGCGCTGCACCCGGAGGAAGCCGCGCGAACCGCAAGCCTGACGCAGACGCAGGCACTGGCCTATCAGGCGGGCGAAACGCTGTCGCTCGGCGACCTGCCCGGCGGCTACACCTTGCTCTGCTGCGAGGGCGTTTCGCTCGGCTGGGGCAAGCAGGCGGGCGGCCTGATGAAAAACCACTATCCCAAGGGTCTGCGGCGAAGATGAAAGCGAGCTGCGCTTCCGCCGAAGTCCGAAAAATTTACGGCCAACAAAAAGGGGTCGCGGCGATTTTTGCCGCGATCCCTTTTCCTATGATGTCTGAGATTTACAAACCCATACGGCGTTATTCCACCGGCACGAGCTGGCCGTCCGCGCCGATCTTCATCACGTCGTCATCCACGCCGCCGACGACGAGCTGATCCGCGTCGTTGAGGCCGTACTGATCGTAGGCCGCGCGCAGGTCGGAAACGTTGTACTGCATCACCGCCGCGCCATTCTTATCCAGCAGGGTCACGGTCGTGATGTTCGTGCGTTCAAAGACCTCCAGCACCTTTTCGTCAAAGCGCATCGTCAGCTTCTCCGGCGCGACGGTATTGACGCGCAGGCTGATGCCCTTGCTCTTATCCGCGTTCCAGTTCAGGCGCTCGCGCATCGTCACCGGCTGGCCGTCGATCAGCAGGCGCAGGTTGTAGCTGTGGTAGCCCAGATAGAGCTGCTTGATCCAATACGGGCTGCCGTATACGCCGCCGATGGCCTCAGCCTGACGCTTCATTTCCATGTCGTGGCGAATTTCTTCCTCGCTCGGGCCTTCGTCCTCGCCGACGGTTCGGGTCACGATAAAGTCCTTCCAATGCTCTCCGTTTTCGTCTTCCCAAGTCAGCGTCACGATGACGTTGTATGTACCGGGCGTTTCGAAGGAGAATCTGCGGTCAACCAGCTTCTCTGCTTCTTCCTGCGTTCCGGCTTGCACAAAATCACTTGTATAGGCCGAGATATTTGAAACTTTCTGACCCTTTGTTTCCCCATCTTGGTCTACCGCCGGATAATATTCATCCTCGGCTGCCTTCAGCGTACCCCTATTCGTCAGATGGCCGTTTTCATAGACAAATACGCTGGTATACTCTCCGTCGCCGATAACGCCTTCGTTGACGAGTTTGACTTCGCCATTCCCCTTGGTAGACATCCACACGTTTTCAACTTTTGTGTCTTTATCCAAAACGACGTAGTATTTTTCATTGTCCGCGGTTATGTCCACATATGCAATTTGAACGCCGTTAAAGAAGAAACTTCCTCCCTTTTGGAAACTGCCTGAAAACCCTCCACCCATATTAAACTCAATCTCGCCGCCCGTAAAGGTATAGGTGTCCCCATCCTTCGTAACGGTCAGCTTGTCTTCCTTAAACGTGTTGGAAGTTTGCAGCCCGCTGGCGATTTGTCTCCAAGTCACGGCGCTTGCGCTCATCGGCGTCAGCAGAATCATGGCCGCGGTCGATAGAGCAATCACTTTTTTCAACATAGAATGTCCCCTCCCTCAAACGATTATTTTGATGATCATAATTATACGCCAAACATTTCCAAGTGTCAATAAATCATGCGTTTTTTTGTGCCTTTCCTATAAAGTTTGGGAATATGCGGCGCAAAATGGCTGTTTTCGGAGCACAAAAAGCCACCCTTTCGGATGGCTTAGGTGTTTTTCTCAGACATATTTAGGTACGAGCAGTCGCGGCAGCCAGAGCACCAGATCGGGCAGAAGCACCACGATGAAGTAAACGACGATGACCGCGCCCAGCATAATAAATAGATCCTTGAAGGTTTTTTGCGGTTCAATCTTGGCAATCTGACATCCAAGTAGCAGGCACAAGCCGTAAGGCGGCGTGACCATACCCAGCGCGAGCACGAGACAGATAATCATACCGATATGCACGGGATGGAGTCCCAACGCAAGACCCGCCGGCAAAACAATGGGAACGAAAATTGCAATCGCCGGCGTCGCATCCATAAAGCAGCCCAGCACCATGAACAACATGGTGACAAATAGGATGTAGCCGATCTGACCCAGTTGCATCGCCTCCATCATTTGCTGTACATAGACGCTCGTGCGGAAATAGGAAACCAGATACCCAAACGAAGAAGCCGCGCCGATGCACAGTAGGCTAGTCGCCGTTCCCTTCGCGGTATCAATGAACAGCGGAATCAAATCCTTGAACGTCAGCGTTTTGGTGACAAACAGCGTGATGATTAGGCTATAAATCACCGCGATGACTGCGCTTTCTGTCGCCGTGCAGACACCGGAGAGCACGCCGCCGATGATGATCACCGGCATCAGCAATACAAGGAAGGACTCTTTCACCGCATGAAGGAAATCGTGGAAGGAGCGCTTCTCCTCACGCGGGTAATCGTAGATCAGCGCATAGACATAGCTGACCAACATCATCGCCAGTGCAAAGAGAATGCCCGGCAGGATACCCGCGATGAACAGCGCCTGAACGCTCGCGTTCGCCGTGGAAGCATAGATGATCATGATCAGGCTGGGCGGAATGATCTGTCCAAGCACCGAAGAAGTCGCCGTAACCGCAACGGAGAAGGACTTGGTGTAGCCCTTCTTGATCATCGACGGAATGAGCACCGTGCCGATACCAGAGGTGTCAGCAACGGCCGAACCGGAAACGCCGCCGAACAACAGGCTGACCAGCACGTTCACATGCGCCAGACCGCCGCGGATATGGCCCACCAGCGTCATCGCCAGCTCGATCAACTTATCCGTGATCTTGCCAGAATTCATAATGTTACCGCAGAGCAGGAAGAACGGGATGGCGGTCAGCACAAAGCTATCCACGCCGCCAAGGAACCGCTGAATGAGCTGCCACGGAGGCAGACGGGTGAACAGCGTCAGCACGACCGTCGAAATGCCGAAGATCGAGAACGCAAGCGGAATGCCGAGCAGCATGAAGACGATCATACCGCCCAGCAGAATGGCGATGGCAATGGGATTCATGCTTTTCCCTCCTCTTTCCAGCTGCGGATTTCGAGCACGAGCTGCTCAAGCCCGAAAACGATCATGAAGAACGCCGAAATCGGGATGCTGACATACGTGCAGTTGGCGGGCAGCTGCAGGGTGACCATCGTCTTGCTAGCGCTACGGGAGACATAATCCACCCCGCCAATCAGCATGACTACGGCAATCGCCAGAATCGCAGCCAGAACGAAGATATTGCTGATATGTTTGGCCGTGCCCTTAAAGCGGTTGGTCAGCATATCCAGCGAAAGGTGTGTGCGCTCACGAACAGCCAGCGCAGAGCCAACAAAAATCAGCCAGACAAAGGCGAGACGAACTACCTCTTCCGCCCAGGAACATGGAATTTTCAGAACAAAGCGACAAAAAACCTGCCAAAACGTGACCGAAACCAGAATTACAACAAATAGAAACAGCAACGCATGGCAGACCTTTTGAACGCCGTCAAACAGCTTCTTCATTTCAAACCTCCGGGCAGGCGATTCGCGCCGCCACTCAGCGTCAAGCTTGGAAAAATGGGGGAGGCGGCAGGCAGTACCACCTCCCTCCAGCAAACCTTACAGCGCCTGAATCCGTTCGATCATCTCCGTCAAGCCGTTGGCTTTACCAAAGGAGGAGAAAACCTCGGCGGTCGCGTCGATGATGGGCTGCTTGTCGATTTCGTAGAGAGATGCGCCGTATTCGTTGACCATCTGATCGCGTGCAACCTCACCCTGCTCCTTTTCATACTGTCGGGCAAGCACGGTCGCCTCGTCGATCGCCTTGAGCAGCGCAGCCTGCAGTTCCTCATCCATGCTGTTAAACACGTCGGCATTCATAAACAGCGGGCGCACGGTGATTTCGTGCTCGGTGAGGGTAATATAGGGCGCAGGCTCATAGAATTTTGCGGAGAGAATGGATGGAAATTCGTTTTCCATGCCGTCGCAGAGACCGGAGGCCAGCGCAGAATATGTCTCGCCGAAAGCAATGGTCACAGGCAGGCAGCCAACCGCCTCCCAGACGGAGAACTTCAGCTCAGAAGCCGCGAGGCGCAGTTTAAAGCCCTGAAGATCGTCAATGCTGAGTACCGGCGCTTTGACAGCCAGCACATTGCGGGTGGAACCGCCCCAGTAGGCCATGATCTTGACTGAGCCGGTCTTTTCCAGAATCAGGTTGGAGAAATCCTGGCCGATTTCGCCATCCAGAACCGCTTCCCAGTGCTCGTAATTGCGGAAAAGGAACGGCAGGGAGAACAGCTCCAGCTCCTTGGCGTAGGTGTTGCCCACCGTCGGATCGACGATGCACATATCCATTGTGCCATGCATCATGCTTTCAAACATCTCGTTCTCGTTGCCAAGCGTCGCGTTCGGGTAGTTGATAATTTCAATGCGGCCGTCAGAATACTCGTCCGCAAGGCGGATCATATCCTCTATCGCGCGGTTCCACGGGTGAGAATCCGCTTGACTGTTGCCCAACATCAGCGTTATTTTTTGATCAGCGAGGGCGAGAGACGCGGCCAGCACAAGCGCGAGAGCCAGAATACAGACAATAGCTTTTTTCATGGTGATTTTCTCCTTTTCCTGTGGTCGATTAGTTGATTTGGAATTTGTCGAGGATCTTTCGATCTATTTCTACGCCGATTCCAGGCGTATCAGGAACTTTGACAAAGCCATCGGTGAACTCGATTCCATCGCGAATTAAATCCAGACGGAACGGATGGCTAGACTGGTCGTACTCCAGCATCGGCTCGACCGGTGTAAGCGAGAGCGGTGCAGTCGGCAGGCTTGCGATATATTGCAGAGACGCGGCAAGGCCGACGCCCGAACCCCAGACATGCGGAATGACCATGGTGTTATATGCCTGCGCAATCGCCGCAATCTTTTTCAATTCGGTAAAACCACCGCTGGAGCAGAGATCTGGCTGGTAAATATCCAGCGCGCCCTTTTCCAGCCATAGCTTATAAGTCGCTTTGCCAAACAAGTTTTCGCCTGCCGCGATATACGAACCCGTCAGATTGCGGATGGCCGCGTAGCCGTTGATATCCTCCGGCGCAAGCAGCTCTTCAAAGAATTCAAGCTTTTCCTCCTCCAGCTCAAGGATGATCCGACGGGCAACCGCTTGGTTATACGCGCAGTTAAAATCAGCCATCAGGCGTATATTCGGACCGACTGCTTTGCGCAACGCGCGGATATAGGCGATATCATTCTCCGGCCCAAAGCCGGTCTTGAGCTTCATACCCGTAAAGCCCTTGGCAATATACCCATCTGCCTCGCGAATAGCGTCCTCAGGATAGACACCGTTTTTCCGGCGATAAAAGCCGGTTGCATAAGCGCGAACCCGGTTACGAAAGTTGCCGCCGATAATCTTGCTGACCGGCTTGCCCAAATGTCGACCAATGCTGTCCCAAATCGCGATGTCTACGCCGCTGAGCGCATTAATCGCTGCGCCCTGCTGGCCGAAGGGGCGGGAGCGGTTGTAACATTCCTCCCAGAGCACTTCCACGTCGTAGATGTCGCGCCCCAAAAGGATAGGCTTGTAACAGTTTTCGATAAACGCAGCCGCAATCTGCGGCGGCTGTTGGCCATGGCACATGCACTCGCCAAAGCCGCTTTCGCCGTCCTGCGTGATAACCTCGACGATAACGGAGCTTCGGCAGGTCACCCAGCCCTGAGAAAAACAGAATTGATCGTTTTCTCCGCCAAGCGGCGCCTGGATGACATGAACAATGACGTTCTGAATCTTCATGAACATTCCTCCCCACCCTGTAAATATATAACTCTTTTGACTTATCGGATATCTGATAAGTTGTAGCAAAAAGAAGAGGGCTCACTCTTCTTTTTCCAGAACCTGAACATGAGCGTTTTCTTCCGTCGCGCTCAGATGGCGCTTGATCGCCTCGCCCGCGCGAACACGGTCTTGCGCAACAATCGCTTCTAAAATGTCGCGGTGAAAATGGTATTTTCGCTCGATGACCTCTTCACCTTGAGAAGCTGCCTTGATAGTATCCGTCAGCAATGGTGTATACGCCTCAAAAATTGCGACGAGTACAGGATTACCGGAAGCGCGGATCATCGCCATGTGAAACGCGAAGTCGGACTGGATATAGGCCTCATCCATTTGCCCGGCCGCTTCCATCTCCTCCACAGCTCGACGCATCTGCTCAATATCCGCTCCCGTCGCGCGGAAAGCCGCGCGCTTGGCTGCTGAGGTTTCGATAATGTGACGAACCTCGATGATATCCTTGAGCGAGCAACCACCCATCACCATCAGGTCGGAGAGGGACTGCGCCAAACTGTTTACGCCGTTATCGACGACTTTCACACCTTTGCCATGAATCCGCTGAACAAATCCGCGCACTTCCATACTACGGACAGCCTCGCGCACCGTCGCCCGGCTGACTCCAAAGAGAGCGCTCATCTCGCCCTCGCTGGGTAGATACCCTTCTTCGTCATACCGACCAGCGATAATCATGTTTTTGATTTCCTGCGTTGCCTGTTCGACCAGATTCAAATCCACCAGCTCTCTTTCACTCACAAGATATCACATATCTGATAAGTTGTCAAGCGAAATTTTCGGCGAAAAACAAAAAATCGCCGATTTCGTTCGGCGACTTCAAAGCTCATTCTCTCGTTCTGGAAATCTTCGCGCCGAGGCTGTTGAGCTTCTCTTCCAGATGCTCATAGCCGCGGTCGATGAAATGCGTGTTATAGATTTCGGTCGTGCCCTGCGCCATCAATCCGGCGATCACCAGCGCCGCGCCCGCGCGCAGGTCGGTGGCCTCGACGGCCGCGCCGTGCAACTGGGGCACGCCCTCGATCACGGCGGTCTGCTCATAGATGCGCACCCGCGCGCCCATGCGCTCCATCTCCGACAGGTGGCGGAAGCGGGATTCGAAAATGTTTTCCACCACGGTCGATGTGCCCGTCGCAGTGCAGAGCAGCGCGCTCATGGGCTGCTGCAAATCGGTCGGGAAGCCGGGGTAGACCTGCGTTTTGAACGTCACCGCGCGGTGGTCGCCGATCGAACGGACGCGAATCGCGTCGTCCCGCTCCTCCACGCGCGCGCCCATCTCCAGCAGCTTGGCGGTCAGCGCCTCCATGTGCGTGGGGATGCAGCCGCAGATCGTCACATCGCCGTGCGTCGCGGCGGCGGCGATCATCAGCGTACCCGTCTCGATCTGATCCGGAATGACGGCATACGGGCGGCGGCTTTGCAGCCGCTCCACGCCGCGAACGCGAATCACATCCGTGCCCGCGCCCTTGACGCGGCAGCCCATCGAGTTGAGGAAGTTCGCCAGATCGACGATGTGCGGCTCTTTGGCGGCGTTGTAGATCGTCGTCGTGCCGCTCGCGCGGGAGGCCGCCAGCATGACGTTGATCGTGCCGCCGACGGTGACCATATCCATGAACACATCCGAGCCGATCAGCCCGTCCGTCTGCGCCACGACGAGGCCGCGCGTCGTCTCCACCTTCGCGCCGAGCGCGCGCATGCCCTTGATGTGCTGGTCGATCGGCCTGCGCCCGATGTCGCATCCGCCCGGCAGGGGCACCTGCGCCCGGCCGAAGCGCGCCAGCAGCGCGCCGATGTAATACGACGACGCGCGCATCCGGCGGCAGAGCTCCAGCGGCACATCCGTGCGGTCGATGGTGCTGGAATCGACCTCCATCACGCCCGTGTCGGGGTCCCAGTTGACCTTCGCGCCCAGATGGCGCAGCGTCTCCACCGAAACGTTGACGTCCTCGATGTTCGGCAGATTTTCGATCACGCAGGGCGTTTCGCTGAGGATCGAGGCGGAAATCACCGCGACCGAAGTATTCTTGCCGCCGCTGACGCGCACGGTTCCCTCCAGCCGCTGCCCACCCGTGATGAGCATTCTCTCTTCTGCCATGATGATCCTCCTTATGATTGCCGGTCGCCCGGGGCTGTATCTTTAACCCCTATATTATACACGGATTGGCGCACTTTGGCAAGTAAGGCGAAAAACGGCGCGCCGCGCTTTATTCGGACGCAAAAATCTCGTTTTGAATCCGCTCCCTCAGGTCTTTTTTCAGCGCGCCGAGCTGCTCCGTTTCATAGCGCTTTTCGCCGACGACGGCATATCTGCCCTCAAAGTGCAGCGCCGTCTCGCCCTCCGCCGTGACAAACGCGAGCGTCAGCCCGTCGTCGGCCACGCCGATGTTCGTCTCCGCGCCGAGCGACAGCGCGCAGCAGAGCGCGTGAATCTCGGCGATGGCGGCGCTGTCCGTAAAGACGAACCGCCCCGTGCCGCCCTCGGTATAGGTGGCTGCCTCGATCCGCTGAATATCGTCGTCCAAAAGCGCCCGGATGCTCTCCAGCTCCGGCCACGCGGTCTCCGCCGACGGCAGGGCGGCGGGCTTCTCATTTTCGGCCGTCGCAGCCCCGGCGGCAAGCGCGAGCAGCGCGGTCAGCAAAAGCACAGCGATTTTTTTCATGGAACGCACTCCCTTTCAGCCCAAAACATTCTTTTTCCATATTGAGTATAAACGATATCCGAAAATTCCGCAAGAAAAAAATCGTTCAGGGGCAAGGGGTTTCGCTTTTGAGATGATTCGTGTATAATAAGAAGAACCGGCTGCGCGCATCTCGCCGCGCCAACCCAAAACCGGCTTTAACGAAGGGAATCAAGCGATATGTTTACCCCGAATGAATACGGCCTTTTCTCCATGCCGACGCTGGAAACCCCGCGCCTGACCCTGCGCCGCATGACCATGAAGGACGCGAAGGATGTTTTTGAATACAGCCGCGACGCGGATGTGGCGCGCCATGTGCTCTGGTCGGCGCAGAAGGACATCGGCGAGGCCAAGGATTATTGCCGCTACATGACCCGCCGCTACCGCGCCGACGAGCCGAGCAGCTGGGGCATCGTCGATAAGAAAACCGGCCGTCTGGTCGGCACCATCGGCTACATGAATTACGACATGGACAACGCCAGCGTGGAAATCGGCTATTCGCTGGCCAAGTGGATGTGGAACGGCGGCTACATGACCGAGGCGCTCCGGCGTGTGATTGATTACACGTTTGACGCGATGGATATCAACCGCATCGAGGCGCAGCACGAGCTGGACAACCCCGCCTCCGGCCGCGTCATGGAAAAATGCGGCATGCGCAGGGAGGGCGTTCTGCGCCAGCGGCTCTACAACAAGGGGAAATTCGTCGATGTGGCGCTTTACGCCATTCTCAAGGACGACGCGAGACCCGCGCGGCGCGCCCCCGTACGATGAGCGCCGCGCGCGCCATCAGAAAGGAACACGATATGATAAAACTCATTGCCTGCGATATGGACGGCACCCTGCTGGACAGCGCCAAGCGCCTGCCCGCCGAGCTGCCCGAGGTCATCGCCAAGCTGAAGGAAAAGGGCGTGCTCTTCTGCGTCGCCAGCGGGCGGCAATACGCCTCCCTGCGCCGCGATTTCGACGCATACGCCGACGATATGCTCTTTATCTGCGAAAACGGCGCGCTGGTCATGCAGCGCGACCAGCGCGTGCTCATCGACCCCATCGACCCGAGCTTTATTTCGGGCGTCGTGACAGCGGCGAAATCGCTTGAGGGCGTTTATCCCGTCGTCTGCCGCGCGGGCGTGGCGCTGATTGAAAAGACCGCGTCGGATGAATTCATCCGCAGCACGCGCATGTACTACCCCAGCGTCGAGGTCGTGGCGGATCTGACCGCGCTGGGCCGCCTGCCGGACGTCTGCAAGGTCGCCTTTTACGACGAGGGCGACGCACAGACGCACGAGCTGCCCGCGCTGCGGGCGAAACTGGAAGGGCCGCTGTCGATCACCCTCTCCGGCGAGCACTGGGTCGATGTGATGAAACCCGGCGTGAACAAGGGCTGCGCGATGCGCGGCATCCAGCAGAAGCTGGGCATTTCGGCCGCCGAGTGCATGGCCTTCGGCGACTATCTCAACGACTGCGAGCTTTTGCAGGCCGTCGGCGAGAGCTACGCCATGGAAAACGCGCATCCGGCGCTCAAGGCGCTGGCGCGTCACATCGCTCCGAGCAACGACGAAAACGGCGTGATGCGCGTGGTGCGCGCCGCGCTGGGGCTGTGAGGAGGCTGCCATGACCATCACGCTGCCGCGCCTCCGCTTCCTCGCGCCGCTCTTCGCCGCCTCCGTTTTCTGCGCGTCAGCGCTGGGCGGTTATTTTTCCTCCGGCAGCGCGGGCGCTTTAATCGCCTGCTTCCTGCTGTTCCTGCTGACGGCCGCCGTCCGCCCGACGCGCCGCGAATGGGGCATGGGCGCGATTCCCGCCGCGCTGTTCGCCTTTTTCAGAACCATCGGCTATTCGTATGATACGACGGATTCCTCCGATCTGCTGCTCAAAAACGCCCAAACGATGCTCCGCGGCGCGGCGGCGATGGCGGCGCTGTTCGCGGCGGCGCTCTGCGCGGTCGTTTTGCTTTTCCGCCTGCTCGACGCGCTCCGCGCGCACGCGCAGGCCGGCGCGCCCGCGACGCAAAGGGAGAAGCGCCGGCTCTTCTGGCTCTGCGCGGGGCTGATCTTCGCCGGTTCCATCCCCTATCTGCTGCTCTACGCGCCAGGGCTGAATATCTACGACACGCACGACCAGATTTTGCAGTTTTTCGGCTTCCCCAGCTACATCGGCGACGGCAGCGCGCTCAGCGACCACCATCCCGTGTTTCTGACCCTCATCTATGGCGGATTTATGAAGCTGGGGCTGCTGCTGGGCGACGCAAACATCGGCCAGCTTCTCTACAGCCTGCTGAGCATGGCCGCGCTGGCCGCCTGCTGGGCATATGCGCTGGTCACGCTGCGGGAGGCGGGGCTGGCGCGCGGCGCGGTGATCGGGCTGGCGCTGTTTGTCGCGCTCTATCCCGTGCTGGCGCTGTATGCGTTCAACATGTGCAAGGATGTGAGCGTCGAACCGTTTGTGCTGCTCTACGGCACGATGATGTTCCGGCTCTATGCTTCGCGCGGGCGGGCGGCGCAAAGCGGCCGCTTCTGCGCGGGGCTGTTCGCCGTCGCGCTGATGATGATGCTCACCCGAAAACCCGCGATGTACGCGCTGTGCTTTGCGGCGCTGTTTCTGCTGCTCAGCTATCCCGGCGTTCGGGCGCGGCTGGCGGGCGCGCTGCTGGGCGCGGCGGCGGTCTTCGCCGTTTTGTATAACGGGCTGCTCCTGCCCGCGCTCGGCGTGATTCCGGGCGAGACGCGGGAGATGCTCTCCGTGCCGTTTCAGCAGACGGCGCGCTGTCTGCTCGCCTATCCCGACGACGTGACGGAATCGGAGCTGCGCGCCGTTTCGGCGGTGCTCGACGTGGAAAACGGCGTGCCGAATTACGATCCCCGGCTGGCCGACCCCGTGAAGGACACGAGCAGCCCCAATCTTTCCGGCAGGCTCGGCCCGTATATGCAGGCGTGGCTGAGCATGGGGATGCGCCACCCCGGCGTCTATCTGGACGCATGGCTGAACATGATCTACGGCTATTTTTATCCGTCGGACAGCAACACCATCGTCTGCCTGACCCTCAATTCGCCGGATGCGGGCGGCGTTGCGCTGCGGCAAAACCCGGCGCTTTCCGACGTGCGGCTGGAGCTGCACAACCGGATTTATTTCACGCTGCGGCGGATTCCGGGCGTCGGCTGGCTGTTTTACGTCGATTCCGTCGTCTGGGTCTTTCTGCTGCTGCTCGCGGCGCTGGTTCTGCGCGACGGGCTTCGCGCCGCCGTGCCATATATGTTCTTTTTCGGCACGCTGGGCATCTGCCTGCTCTCCCCCAAGAGCGGCGAAATCCGCTATCTGATGCCGATTCTCTACATCCTGCCCGTCATGCTGGGCGCGGCGCTGCTGTCCCCGCGCAAGGAGGAAAAGCCATGAAAACCGAAAGGCGATCCGCCGACGTTCTGCTTTCCGCAGCGATGGCGCTTGTGTTCGGCCTGATTTTTTACACCTTCAACACGCCGCTCGGCCCGAGCATCGGCAGCGACAACGCGATGTATCTGACCCTCGGCACGGCGCTGGCCAAGGGCTACGCGCCGTACACGCAGATTTTTGACCACAAGGGGCCGATGCTTTACCTGCTCCAGATGCTGCCCCAGCTCTTTTCGGGCGGCTACAGCACGCTGGCCGTGTTCATCCAGCAGGTGATCGCGCTGTTCCTGTGCCTGCGGGTCGTCAGCCGCATCGCGCGGACGCTGGGCGCGTACAGCGGCGTGACGCAGCTCTTCTATCTGGCGCTGATCGGCTCGCTGGTCGGCGGCGGCAACCTGACGGAGGAATACGCCAGCTTGCCGACGCTTTTGGGCGCGTATGCCGCGCTGCGCGTATTCCTCCAGCCGGATTGGACGAAGCGCCTGTTCGCGCCCGCGCTGCTGATGGGCGCCTGCACGATGGCGGCGTTTCTGCTGCGCGCCAACAACGCCCTGCCGCTGGCCGCGCTGACGCTGACGCTGGCGCTCTGCCTGCTGGCGAAAAAACAATTCGCGCCGCTCGGGCAATGCGCGGCGGGCTTTGCCGCGGGGCTGGCGCTCTGCGCCCTGCCCGTCGTGATCTGGCTGGCGGCGCGCGGCGCGCTCCGTGCCGCGTGGTACGGCGCCATCATCCACAACATGCGCTACGCCGAAACGGGCGGAACGGGGCGCGTCGCCATGCTGCTGCACAGCCGGTACGGGCTGGCGGCCATGCTGATGGCGGCGCTTGCCTGTCTGGGCGCGCTGGCGCTGCGAAAAAAAAGCCCGATGCTGGCGCTGGGCATGGTCGCGGCGGCGGCGGCGGGCGCGCTGGCGGCCTTCCTTTCCCGCAAGTTTTACGATCACTACCTGATTCTCGGCGCGCCGATGGCGGTGCTGGGGATGGCGGCGGCGCTCGCCGCGATTCAAAAGCCGCGCGTGCGCGCTGTCAGCGCGATTGTGCTGACCTGCTGCTGCGCGCTCTGGCTGGGCATAAACGGCCATGCGGCGAACCGGACGCGCCTTTCCGAGCGCGCGGACTGGGCGCAGTTCACCGCCGACGCGCAGGCGCTGATGGCGCAGGTGCCGCAGGACGAGCGCGACCGCTTCATGGCCTACCGCGTCGAGCCGCGCTGGTATGTCGCGGCCGAGGCACTGCCGTGCATGCGCTTTTACTTCCTTCAGGAGGTGCTGGCGCAGGCCGACCCCGCGGTGATGGACGAAATCGTTCAGACGTTTGAAACCGACCCGCCGCGCTGGCTGGTGATCTATTACAACCGCGCCTTTAACCCGCCCTACGACGCGCGCGTCGCGGCCATTTTTGAAACGAATTACGAATTTGTGGATGCCGCCGGACAGTATCAGCTTCTCCGGCTGAAGGAGGGATTGCCTTGCGAACCAAACTCCTGAGAAGCGGTTTGGGCTTTTTCGCTTTCGCTGCGGGAATCAGCCTGATCAACGTGCTGGTTTTCCCCTACGCGCGGGAAAACTACGGCTACGGCCTGATCGGCCTGTGGCTGGCTTACGCGGCAGCGCTGGCGCTGCTGATGCTGGCCGGGCGCGCCGTCGGCCGGATGAACGCGGACAGGGCGGAACGCGCCGCGCGGATACTCGCCCCGGCGTTCACCATGCTGCTGTTCGCCGTTCACCTGCTGATGGGCTATCTGCTGGAATACACGCCCAGCGGCGACAATTTCATGCTCTACAAGAGCTCGCAGATGCTGGCCACGGACGGCAATTTTGATAACTACCCGTATTTTTACCTCTATCTGAGCCGCTTTTCCAACCAGTGGGGCTTCACGCTGATGCTGACGGCCTTTTACAAGCTGATCTTTGCCCTCGGCGTAACGCAGACATTCTACCCGCTGGTGCTGGTGCAGGCCGTGCTGTATGTCTTCAGCACACGCGCGACGCTGCGCATCGCCCGTCGCCTCTCCGGCGCGAAGGGCGAACTGATGACGCTGCTGATGCTGGCCTGCTGCCTGCCGATGTACGTCGCCGCCGCCGTGCTGTATACGGATACGTTCTCCGTGCCGTTCATCATGGTGGCGCTGGATCTGGCGCTTCGCATCAAAGATGCACAAAGCCGGGGGGCGCAGCTCGCGCTGTCCGCCGCCTGCGGCGCGGTGGTGCTGATCGGCTGCCAGATCAAAATGACGGTGCTCATCGCGCTGATGGCGGCCGTGATCGTCTGGCTGCTGGAGATGAAGCCGGGGCGCGCGATGCTCTGCACGGCGCTCTGCGCGGCGATTGTCGGGGGCGGCACGGCGGCGGTTCAGCATGATATGAAAAACGAGGTGCTCGACCCGGAGATGGTCGCGCAGCACCACACGCCCGCGATTCACTGGGTGATGATGTCCATCCCCTCCGGCAACAACCCCTACGGCGGGTTTTCGGGCGATTACGCCATCACCTGGGGCATGATGGAGGAGGGCGCGACGCACGAGGAGGTCATGGCCTCCATCTACTCGCGCATGAAGGACAAAATCTACACCCTGCGCTACCCCAACCGGCTGATTTCCGCGGCGCTGCGCAAGGACAGCTCGTTCATGGGCGACGGCACATACGGCATGACCGAAATGCTGGACGACGGCCCCGTTCGGGAAAACGTCGTCTCCTCCTTCGTGCTGGAAGGGCGGAGCCGGTACCGCCTGCACATGACGCTCTGCACGGGCATCTGGCTCGCCCAGTTGACGCTGGCGCTGCTCGCCTGCGTTCGGGATATCCGCCGCTCCGATCCCGCCTCGGGCGCAAAGACCGGCAGCCTGCGGTACATGACGCTGTATGTCGCGTTCTTCGGCGCGGCGCTGTTCCTGATGCTCTGGGAGGCGCGCGGCCGGTATCTCTTCGGCTTTGTCACGGTGCTGCTGCTGCTCGCGGCGCACGGCGCGCTCCAGACAGAGGAGGGGATGTAAATGCAAGGCGCTCAAACCTCGCCGCCCCGCGCGAAACGCGGCGTTCTCCGCGCGCTTCTTCTGATCGGCATGGGGCTGATGATCCCGTGCTATCTGTTCACCGTGGGCAACGTGGCGCTTTCCCCGTGGCCGCTCTATGAGCGAAACCGTCTGGCGCTGGCGATTCTGACGCCGCTGTGCCTCGCGCTGCTGCTCCTGCTTCGCCGCGCCGCCAAGGCGGCCTGCTTTGAGCGGCACGAGCGCGCGATGCTGCTCGGCTTCGCCGCGTTCTATTTCGCCGCGCAGATGCTTTCGGCCTTTGCGCTTCGCTTCACCCCGATGACGGATCTGGAGCAATGCGTCTCGGCGGCGCGCCGCCTGCTGGCCGCGGATCAGCCCGGCCTCTCCGAGCGCTCGCTGATCTACCTCGGCCGCAATCCGCACAACATGGGCATCATCTATCTCTTCTGCGCCATCTTCCGCGCGGCCGATCTGCTGGGCGCGGATCAGCTTCTCTGCGCGGCGCTGGTTTGCAGCCTGCTGTTCACGGGCGGCCTGCTCTGCGCCGCGCGGCTTTGCAGGCGTTTGGGCGGCGCGCAGGCGCAGGCGCGGGCGCTGCTGCTGTTTGCCACCTGCCTGCCGTTTCTCTACTGCACCTCCGAGCTATACACCGATGTGTTCTCCCTCGCGTTTTCTCCGATGATCCTCCTCGCCTATTTCAAGGCGCGGGACGCGGAAACCCTGCCGGCGCGGGCGGGTTACGCCCTGCTGTTCGCGCTGAGCGCGTTTTTCGGCGCGCAGCTCCGCTTCACCACGGTGATCGCGGCGATTGCCTGCCTGATTGCGGCGCTGTTTGAAAAGCGCGTGAAGCTGACGGCGATTCTGGCGGTGCCGCTGGCGCTGTGCTTCGCCCTCGGCGGCGCGGCGATACAGGCCGAAAACGAAAAGCATCTCGGCGCGGAGAACATCCGAAACAACAAGCTGCCCGTGCTGCATTTCGTCTTGATGGGTCTGCCGGTGCAGAGCGACGAGGGCTACGGCCAATACGGCGACGGCGGCTGGCTGATTTTCACCACCTCGTTTGACAGCCCGCAGGCGCGCGACGCGACGCTCCGGCAGAAATTCATAGATCGCGCCTATACGCTGGCGCATCACCCGGATATGCTGCTCAGCTCCCTGAGCCGGAAAAACCTCTCCACCTTCGGCCGGGGCACGTTCGAGCTGAACGAAATCTTTGAGGCCGACGAGCATGAGCCGAACAACGCCCTCAAGCAGGTCGTATTCGCTCAGGGACGCTGGAACCGGGCGTACACGCATCTGGCGACGGCGCTGTTTTTGGCGCAGATGCTGCTGGCCTGCATGGCCTGTGCGCAGGCGGTGCACAGGCGCGACACGAGCGCCGCGCCGCTGTTTCTGACGCTGCTGGGCGCTTTTCTGTTCCTGTGCATCTGGGAAACACGGGCGCGCTACTTCTTCCAGTTTATGATGGTTCTGCTTTGTGCGGGCGCGATGTTCGCCCCCAAACGCGCCGACTGAATCTTTTAGGCGGCTCGATTTAGCCGCTTATCCACACCTTTTCCACAGTTATCCCCCTGTTATCGACAGGCTTATCCACAAAACCCGCCGAATCGTCTGATGTTTTCCCCGAAAAGCCCAAACGTGTCCCGCGCCCGCGCGATGGATAACGTCCGGGCTTTTCTTTTTTGGGAGGCCGTCTGTGCGCGGTTTATGCACAGGCTTTCCACAGGTTTCCCCACATTATCCACAGTGTCGTCCACAAGTTATCCACACACCGTTCCGGCGGCCTTTGAAGGACATACAAAAACGCCCGCGATCCGGCTTTTCACCGTCTCGCGGGCGCTGCGTTTATTCAATCACGGTTTTTGAAGCCGCCGTCAGGAATCGACCTCGATCAGGTTAATCATCACGACCGGGCGGCGCTTGGTGCGCTCATAGAGGAAGGAGCGGAGCTGACCCTGAAGCTGGCCGGAGGAAACCGCCTCCTGCACCTTCTTGCCGCTGGCCGCGATGCGGGCGACCGCGTTGGCCGCGTGCTGGCGGCAGGCCGCCTCGATCTTGACATGCTCGCTGTCGTAGAGGAAGCCCATCGCGCTGACCACGGGCTGCGCCATCATCGCGCCGGTCTTCCGGTTGACGGCCAGCGAAATCGCCACCACGCCGTCGTCGGAGAGCAGCTTGCGCTCGCGGAGCACGCTGTTATCCACCTCGCCGACGGAAGCGCCGTCGATGAGCACCGCGTCGCCGTTGGTGAAGCCGGTCACGCGCGCCGAGCCCTTGGAAATCTCAAAGATATCGCCGTTGGCCAGAATGAAGATGTTTTCAAACGGCACGCCCAGCTTGTGCGCAAGCTCCGCGTGCTGATAGAGCATGCGGGTTTCGCCGTGCGCCGGGATGAAGAACTTCGGGCGGACGAGCGCGTGCACCAGCTTGATCTCCTCCTGAGAGGCGTGGCCGGAGACGTGCACATCCGCCAGCGCGGAATAATACACCTTCGCGCCGCGGCGGTAAAGCTCGTTGATGACCTTGTAAATCGGCTTCTCGTTGCCCGGAATCGGGGTCGCGGAGATGATGACGGTATCGCCCGGCTGAATCTCGATTTCGCGGTGGTTGGAGAACGCGATGCGGGTCAGCGCGCTCATCGGCTCGCCCTGAGAGCCGGTGGAGATGATCACGACCTGCTCCGGCGGGTAGTTGTCCACCTGAGAGATTTCGATCAGCGTATCCGGCTTTTTCTGAATGTAGCCCAGATTGTTGGCCGCGTTGAACACGTTGAGCATGCTGCGGCCGACCAGCGCGACCTTGCGGCCATGGCGCTCGGCGGCGGTGAAGATCTGCTGCAAACGGGAGACGTTCGAGGAGAACGTCGCCACGAAGATGCGCCCCTTCGCGTCCTTGAACATATCGGCCATGGATTCGCCGACGTGGCGCTCGCTCTTGGAGAAGCCCGGCACCTCGATGTTCGTGGATTCGCAGACGAAGAGCAGCACGCCCTCGCGGCCGATCTGCGCGATGCGCTGGAGATCCATGATTGCGCCGTTGATCGGGGTATAGTCGATCTTGAAGTCGCCGGAGTGCATGATGATGCCGATCGGCGTGCGGATGGCGAACATGAACGCATCCGCGATGGAGTGGTTCACATGGATGAACTCCACGGCGAAGCAGCCCGAGCGGATGGTTTCGCCCGCCTCGACGACGTGCAGCTCGCAGCTCTTGGTCAGCCCCGGCACGCGGTCATCCAGCTTATACTTGAGCAGCTCGATGGTCATGCGGCCGCCGTAGACCGGCGCGCGGAATTCGCGCAGCAGGTAGGGCAGGCCGCCGATGTGATCCTCGTGGCCGTGGGTGATGAAGATGCCGCGCACACGGTCTCGGTTTTGGAGCACGTAGGTGAAATCCGGAATCACCGCGTCCACGCCCGGCATGGTTTCATCCGGGAAGATCTGGCCGCAATCGACGATGATGATGTCGTTGCCGTATTCGTAGGCCGTCATGTTCTTGCCGATTTCGCACATGCCGCCCAGCGGGATCATGCGCAGGGTCGCGCGGCTGGGGTGTTCGCTGGCGCGGGAGCGCATCGTCGGCGGCTTTTTGCCGACCCATTGCAGCGTCTGGGAGATGCAGGGCTTCTCCTCCAGCGTGACCGGCGCGACGATGCGGCGGCGCATGCCCGTCTTCGGGCGCTCGGCCTGACGGGCGTTCGCGCTGCGCGGGCGCTCCGTCTGGGCATTGTTGCTTGCGCGCTGGCGCGGCGGATTGCGGCGCGGCTGCGCGGGCTTGGCGGCCTGCTGCGGCGCGGCAATCTGCGGCGCG
>ERZ839823.1075-NODE-1075-length-31590-cov-4.253147_pt1 | contig 31590 bp, 29 predicted proteins | sample MGYA00519862_ERZ839823 | MGnify/ENA primary metagenome ERZ839823 (study PRJEB31850, sample SAMEA3708853) | human gut metagenome | biome: human gut; feature: human-associated habitat; material: faeces | place: China | collected 2014 ...
TCATTCTTGACATTGCCCGCTTTGTCTGCTATTCTATCGTATCGTGTGAAAAGTATGAAAAATGTGATTGGAGGGATTCATCTGCCATCCGGCAAACATGTGCTCGGGATGAAAAAAGCCCGCCATATCTTCGGAACGGCAAAAGTCGGCGATCGCGGGCAGATTGTCATTCCCAAAGATGCGCGAGAGTTTTACGGCATCCACCCCGGCGACACGCTGCTGATTCTCGGCGACGAGGAAAACGGCATGATCGTCACCAAACCCGAGGTGCTCAGCAGCCTCGCTGAAAAAATACTCGATCAAATCGGTAAAGAAGAAAGGGCAAATCCATGAGTCAGAATGTTTTCGCTCAAAACGGCGTCTCCGACGCGGTTTATCGCTTCGGCGAGGAGGTGCTTGCCGTCCTTCGCCCGCGCTTTGATGAAATCGACCGCGCGGCGGAATACAATCAGGCCAAGGTCATCGCGGCCATGCAGAAAAACCGCGTGGACGTCGCCTGCTTCGCGGGCACGACGGGCTACGGCTACAACGACATCGGCCGCGACACGCTTGAGCGCGTTTATGCCGACTGCTTCCACACGGAGGCCGCGCTCGTCCGCCCGCAGATCACCTGCGGCACCCACGCGCTCGCCGTCGCGCTGAGCGCCAACCTGCTGCCGGGCGACGAGCTGCTTTCCCCCGTCGGCCGCCCGTATGACACGCTGGAAGAGGTCATCGGCATCCGCGAAAGCGCCTGCTCGCTCAAGGAATACGGCGTGAGCTATGCGGAGGTTCCGCTCAAGGCGGACGGCTCGATTGATTACGACGGCGTCCGCGCGGCGATCAACGCGCGCACCAAGCTCGTCACCATCCAGCGCAGCAAGGGCTACGCCACCCGCCCGACGCTCTCCGTCAAGCAGATCGGCGAGCTGATCGCGTTCGTCAAGTCCATCCGTGCCGATATCATCTGCATGGTCGATAACTGCTACGGCGAGTTTGTGGAAACCATCGAGCCGAGCGACGTCGGCGCGGATATGATCGTCGGTTCGCTGATTAAGAATCCGGGCGGCGGACTGGCCCCCATCGGCGGCTATATCTGCGGCACGAAGGCCTGCGTCGATCGCTGCGCCTATCGCCTCTCCGCGCCGGGTCTGGGTCAGGAGGTCGGCGCGAACCTCGGCTTGATGACCGCGCTGTATCAAGGCTTCTTCCTTGCGCCGACGGTCGTTTCCGGCGCGCTCAAGGGCGCGATTTTCGCCGCGAATATCTATGAAAAGCTCGGTTACCGCGTCGTGCCCAATTCCACCGAGTCCCGCCACGACATCATTCAGGCCGTCGAGCTGGGCAGCGAGGAGGCCATGGTCGCCTTCTGCCGCGGCATTCAGGCCGCCGCGCCGGTGGATAGCTATGTCTCCCCCATTCCGGGCGACATGCCGGGATACGACAGTCAGGTCATCATGGCGGCGGGCGCGTTCGTGCAGGGTTCCTCCATCGAGCTTTCCGCCGACGGCCCGATTCGCCCGCCCTACGCCGTCTATTTTCAGGGCGGCCTGACGTGGGTGCACGCCAAGCTCGGCATCCTGATGAGCCTGCAAAAGATGGTCGAGGCCGGGCTGGTCAATCTTTAATGCGTTCCCTTTTATAAAATTTAATACGAGAGGATACAAACAACTATGTGGTTCTGGTTTTCTATCATCGCGCTGCTCTGCTGGAGCGGCTCTGACCTCTTTTCCAAGATCGGCTGCCGCGAGGCGAACGACAAGACTGCGCACCTGAAAATGGTCATGGCGGTCGGCGTCGTGATGGGTCTGCACGCCTGCTTTGAGATCTTCGTCAACGGCGTTGAAATCAACATGCAGATCATCATGACCTATCTGCCCGTCTCCCTGCTCTACATCATCTCGATGGCGATGGGCTACATCGGCCTGCGCTACATCGAGCTGTCGATTTCCTCCCCGATCTGCAACTCTTCCGGCGCGCTGGTGGCCATTGCGACCATCGCCATGAGCGGCATCGGCGATATGAATGTCTGGCAGCTTATCGCGATTGCGCTGGTGGCCGTCGGCGTGGTCGCGCTGGGTGTCACCGAGGCAACCGAGGACGACGAGCTGCGCGCGGCGCGTCAGCAGGCGAGCAACCACAAATACGCCAAGTCTCTGCTGGCGCTGCTGCTTCCGATTGCCTACTGCATTCTGGACGCGGCCGGCACGTTCGCGGACAGCCTTGTGCTCGAAACCCTGAACGAGGATTCCGCCAACGTCGCCTACGAGCTGACCTTCCTCGTCGCGGGTCTGGTCTGCGGCGCGTATGTGCTCTTCGTCAAGCGCGAGAAGCTGACCCCGCGCACCGAAGCGCCGAAGTACATCGGCGCGGTCTGCGAGACCATCGGCCAGTTCTTCTACATCTATGCGCTGGCGGACAGCGCGCACGTCGCCATGAGCGCCCCGATCATCTCCTCCTACTGCGCCGCCTCCGTGCTTTGGAGCCGCATTTTCCTCAAGGAGAAGCTGAGCGTCAAGCATTACATCTCCATCCTGATGGTGTTCATCGGCATCGTCATCATGGGCGTATTTGATATGTAATCTTCGTTTTTTCAAAGAGCGTCGTTTCCGGCGCTCTTTTTTCGGCTTTGCCCATGAAAGTGAAAATTTTTTCAAAATAATGGGAACATTTTTCCCCGTTCAAACGTCTATAAGATGTCCCCACCCAATGACAACCGATCGAAAGGAGAATCCCACATGAAGAAACTTTTTGCGCTGCTGACCCTTGCCGCCCTGCTGATGACCACGCTCGTCTGCCCGACCCTTGCGGAGAGCCCGATGACCGGCGGCTGGAGCGCGTACACCGACGACCCGACCGAGATCCCGGCCGAAGCGCTGGACGCGCTGAACGCGGCGCTTGAGGAGCTTGTGGGCTGCGTCTACAAGCCGATTGCGCTGCTGGCGACGCAGGTTGTCGCGGGCACGAATTACTGCTTCCTGTGTGAAACGACCGTCGTTGCGCCGGATGCTCAGCCGAGCTACGCGCTGGTCTACGTCTTTGACGGGCTTTCGGGCGAACACGAGATTCTGCGCGTGCAGGAGATCGAGTTTTCCGCATTTGAATAAGTGCTCTTATACTAATTCGCAGTTAAAATGCTTAACAGAGCGCATCAGATTTTTTGTTCTGACGAAGCCAAGTGAAGTGAGGCGTACTGGAGGTACGTTGAACGGAACGAGGCAAAGTCAGAGCGAAAAAGATGGTGCGCGGATTAAGCCATTTTAACAAGAATTAGTATTAAACAAACGCACACGAATCGATACATTCGGGCGCTGCCGCAGATGGTTTTTCTGGCGGCAGCGCCCGTTTTTTATGCTTTTTCTCATTCCACCCCGGCCTTGATGCCGGAGGCTTCAATTTGCTTGCGAATATCGTACATCTGCTTGTCCGTCCGCGCGACAACCTCCGCGCAATCCTGAAGCTGTCGGGCAATCGCGTCCGCCGTCTCGGCGGGGATATCCTTTTTATAGCGCAGCTTGTGCTCCAGACTCGCCCAGAAATCCATCGCAATCGTCCGAAGCTGCACCTCCACGCGCATGTACCGCTTCTCGTTGGATAGGAAGATCGGCACCTCGACGATCATGTGCAGACTGCGATAGCCGCTTTCCTTCGGATTTTTGATGTAATCCTTCGTTCGAACGACGTATACGTCGTCCTGCACGGCCAGCATGTCCGCCAGCTTGTAGATATCGTCCACAAACGAGCAGATCACGCGAACGCCCGCGATGTCGTTCAGGTTCTTCTCGATGGCGTCCACCGAGATCGGCAGGCCGAGGCGGTTCATCTTTTCATAGATGCTTCTGGGCTTTTTGAGCCGCGTTTCAATGCTTTCAATCGGGTTGCGGTCGAATTTGTTGGAAAACTCGATGTTGAGCACCTTGAACTTGGTTTCCACCTCGAGCATGGCGCTGGAATAATAGCTCATCAGCCGCAAATACTCGCGCCCCTGGGACTGCAATTCCACAAACAATATATCCGCCGTCAAACCCGGCGCAAATTTAACCTCTTTGATTTCTTCCATGGTCGATATAAACTCCTCTCGGACGGTTTGTCGTTCACACTTTTTTATTGTACACGACATCGCGAAAAAATGCAATTTATTTATTTTGACCAACTTCATTCTTTCCGATTTGGCGAACATGGAAAAAGCCCCCTCGAAAAAAGGGGGGCTAACGCCTTCAGGCAGCTTCCTCAAAGCGTTACAGCAGCTTCAGTCCGTCGATGTTCCGTCCGACGGCAGACGCGGAGAACGGCCTGCCGAACATCCGGTGCGCGGCACGCTCCACATCCTCTTTTGTCACGGCCTCGATCTTGCGAATCACGTCCTGCGGATCGACGGCATGGCCGCGCAGCAGCTTGCTGCGGCCGATGGCGCTCATGCGGGCGGAGCTGCTCTCCAGCCCCAGCACATAGCTGACCTTGAGCTGCTCCTTCGCCATGTCAAATTCCTCCTGCGTCACGCCGCCGTCGCGGAGCAGGCGAATCTGGCGCAGCAGCTCGTCGGCGACCTGCTGCGCCGTCTCCGGCGACGTGCCCGCGTACACGGTGAATGTGCCGCAGTTGGTGTAGGTGCTCGGGAAGCTGTATACGGAATACGCCGCGCCCATCTCCTCGCGGATGCGCTGGAACAGCCGGGAGGACATGCCGCCGCCGAACAGGTTGTTCATCACGCTGATGGGGTACAGCTCCTCGTCGTCCTGTTCCACGCCGGGGAAAGCCAGACAGATGTGCACCTGCTCGATGTCCTTTTTGCGCGTCAGCACGCGCGGCGTCGTGCCTTCCACCGGCGCGGGGATGTGCGTCTCCCCCTCCGCGTGCCAGCCACCCAGCAGCCGCTCCGCCATCTCGCGAAACGCTGCCATATCAAACTGACCCGCAATCGCCAGAACGGTGTTATCCGGGCGATAGTGCTTTTTCTTGAACGCCAGCAGCGCCTCACGGCTGATGGAAGCAATCTGCTCATGCGAGCCGAGAATCGGGCGCGCCAGCGGATGCTCGCCGAAATACGCCTCCGCCAGCAGATCATACACCAGATCCTCCGGCGTGTCCTCGCACATGGCGATTTCCTCCAGAATAACGCCGCGCTCCTTCTCGAACTCCGCTTCGTCCACGCGCGCGTTGAGCAGCATATCGCAGAGCAGATCCATCGCCCGCGGCAGATGCTCGGCGATCACCTTCGCGTAGTAGCAGGTACATTCCTTGGCGGTAAACGCATTCACCTGTCCGCCCAGCGCGTCCATCTCCACGGCGATGTCCTTCGTCGTGCGGCGCTCCGTGCTTTTGAACAGGATGTGCTCGACAAAGTGCGAAAGGCCGTTCTCCTCCGCGCTTTCATACATGGATCCCGCGCCGATCCACAGCCCGACGCTGACGGATGGGAAATTTTCGATAGGCTCGGCAACGACCCGCAGACCGTTGGAAAGCACGAACTCTTCGCACATGCGCTTTGTCCCTCCGATCATAGTTTCTCCTATTCTTTTCGTTTTATTTCAGATTATACGACCCGTGAGAAAAAATCAAGAGGCTGTCATGCGTAAACCCGATATTCCAGGAAACAAATCTCCAAGCATTTTTGAATACGAGGCTTTGCCCCATCGCCCTTTGGAAACCTTCGGGCGCAAATGCTTCGCTTTGTTCCTGATCTATCCGGTTTATCGGCTTGACAGCCCCGATTCATAGCTTAGCGGCGGTTCGCATCGCGGCGCGGCGGGCGCTGACCCGGAGCGCTGCGGCGCGGCATCTCCGCGTTGTCGTACTCGATGTCGTTGCGAACGAGGTTGATGCGACCCTGAGAGTCGATCTCCGCGACCTTCACCTCAAGCTCATCGCCGATCTTCACGACGTCCTCGCACTTCTCCACGCGCCCCTTCGCCAGCTTGGAAATGTGCACCATGCCGTCCTTGCCCGGCAGCAGCTCGACAAACACGCCGAAGTTCATCATGCGGACGACCTTGCCCGTGTAAACCTCGCCGACCTCGATATCCTTGGCAATGCCTTCGATGATGCGGCGCGCCTTCGCGGCGGCAGCCTCGTCCGGCGTCGCGATATACACGCTGCCGTCGTCGTCGATGTCGATCTTCACGCCCGTTTCGTCGATGATCTTGTTGATCATCTTTCCGCCCGGTCCAATGACCTCGCGGATCTTATCCGGGTTGATGGTAAAGCGGATGATCTTCGGCGCGTAGGCGCTCAGGTGCTCGCGCGGCTGCGGCAGCACCTCGAGCATCTTGCCGAGGATGAACAGGCGGCCGTCCAGCGCCTGAGACAGCGCCTGACGCAGAATCGCCTCGTCAATGCCCTTGATCTTGATATCCATCTGGATGGCGGTGATGCCGTTCATCGTGCCCGCGACCTTGAAATCCATGTCGCCGAGGAAGTCCTCGAGACCCTGGATATCGGTCAGCACGGCCACCTTGTCGCTGTGCGCATCCTTAATCAGACCCATGGCCACGCCCGCAACCGGCGCCTTGATCGGCACGCCCGCATCCATCAGCGCCAGCGTAGAGCCGCAGACGGAGGCCTGAGACGTGGAGCCGTTGGAGGAGAGCACCTCGCTCACCACGCGGATGGCATACGGGAACTCGTCCACAGACGGGATCACCGGCTCGAGCGCGCGCTTGGCCAGCGCGCCGTGGCCGATTTCGCGGCGGCCGGGGCTCTTGAGGCGACCCGCCTCGCCGGTGGAATACGGCGGCATGTTGTAGTTGTGCATGTAGCGCTCGCTGGTCTCCGTGCCGAGACCCTCGATCACCTGTGCCTCGCTCACGGGCGCAAGCGTCGCGATGGAAAGCACCTGCGTCTCGCCGCGGGTAAACACGCCGGAGCCATGTACGCGCGGCAGAACGCCGGTTTCGCACCAAATCGGGCGGATCTGGGTCAGGCTGCGGCCGTCCGGGCGCACGCCCTGCTCCAGAATCTTGGTGCGCATGATTTCCTTGTTGAGGTAATACAGCGCGTCGTCCACCTCGTTCAGGCGGCCTTCGAAGCGCTCGGCGTAGAGCTCGTGCGCCTCCTGCTTCACCTGTTCCTCGCGCGCGCTGCGCTCGTGGCGATCAAACGCCTCAAACGCCCACGCGCAGCGGTCGAAGAAGTCCGCGCGAACGGCGGCCTTCACATCCTCGCCCGTCTCGGCAATCGGGAACACGCGCTTTTCCTTGCCGATTTCAGCCACAATCTGCTTCTGGAAGGCGACCAGCTTCTTGATCTCCTCATGGCCGGTGAGAATCGCGCGGAGCATGTCCGCCTCGCTGACCTCCTTCGCGCCCGCCTCGACCATCAGCACGGCCTCGTCCGTGCCGGCAACCGTCAGGCTCAGCTTGGAAACCGCGCGCTGCTCCTGATTCGGGTTGATGACGATTTCGCCGTCCACCAGACCGACGGAAACGCCGCCGATCGGACCCGCCCACGGGATATCGCTGACCGCAATCGCGGCGGAAGCGCCGATCATCGCGGGAATATCCGGCGGCACGTCCTGCTCAACGGAAAGCACCGTCGCCACAACCTGCACGTCGTTGCGCATGCCCTTGTTGAACAGCGGGCGCAGCGGGCGGTCGATCAGGCGGGAGGTCAGCGTCGCCTTTTCAGACGGACGACCCTCGCGCTTGATGAAACCGCCGGGGATCTTGCCCACGGAATACATCTTCTCTTCAAAGTCAACGCTCAGCGGGAAAAAGTCCTGACCCTCGCGCGGCGTGTCGCTCGCCGTCGCGTTGACCATGACCACCGTGTCGCCCAGTCGAACGATCACCGATCCGTTAGCCTGACCGCAGTACTTGCCAAATTCCATAACCAGCGGACGCCCCGCCAGCTCTGTGGTATACGTCTTGACCATCGGGTGGAATCTCCTTTCAAAATACCTGCCTGCCAACACTTCTTTTCAGACGCGAACCCTCGCCGCCTGATATACAAAACCGACTTCAGCGTTCGGTTTCGTTTCAAAGGAATGAAAAAGACCGCCGCTTGGGGCGACAAAAACTGTCTCCCAAACGACGGTCATCTGGGACAAAGCCCTTTTCGTGAACGAAGCGGAGGAATTACTTGCGCAGACCCAGCTTCGCAACCAGCGCACGATAGCGCTCGATGTCGATGCGCTTGAGGTACTCAAGCATATTGCGGCGCTGACCGACCATCAGCAGCAGACCACGGTGGGAGTGGTGATCCTTCGCGTGGGTCTTGAGGTGGTCGTTCAGGTGGTTGATGCGCGCGGTCAGCAGAGCGACCTGCACCTCGGGGGAGCCGGTGTCGCCCTCGTGACGGGCATATTCCTTGATGATTGCTTCCTTCGTCGCCTTATCCATGACAAAATCCTCCAAATAAATATGTTGTGCCAATCGCCGCCCGCATAGAAGAACGTGTGGAGAACGCGATCATCTGCGCGCGCGGTTCAGACCGAAAGATATTGTAACACGGAAGTCCCGCTTTGTAAACAGAACTTCCGTGTTTTCTATGAATTTTTCATTTTTTCGCATAGAAGGCTGCGTAAAATCGCCCGCGCGGGCAAGGCCTTGGCGCTTTGCGGCCTTCGGCAAAGGGGTAGGCGGGCTCAGTCCGCGTCTTACCGCCGGTTTTCAAAATACGTCCGCACCTGCTCGCGGTTCTTCATCACCTCGTCGCGCAGCGCTTCCAGCGAATCAAACTTTTTCTCGCTTCGCACAAAGCCGCACAGCAGCAGCCGCATGTGATGGCCGTAGAGCGAGCCGCCCTCGTAATCCAGCAGGTTCGCCTCGATGGTCGGCGGGCCGCCCGGCGCGGTCGGATGCGTGCCGACGTTCACCGCCGCGATGTACCATGCCTCATCGACATACACCCGCGCCGCGTAAACGCCCTTCGGGGGAATCGCCTTGCCTTCCGGCCAGAGCAGGTTCGCCGTCGGGAAATCCAGCTTGCGCCCGAGCTGCTTGCCGCGCTGAATCACGCCGCAGAGCGCATACGGGCGGCCGAGCAGCCGCGCGGCCTCCTCCATCTCGCCCGCCGCAATGGCCGCGCGCACCCGCGTGGAGGAAACGGGCAGGCCGTCGATCTGCACCTCATCCACAACGTGCGTCTCAAAGCCGTATTTTTCCCCGAGGCGGCGCATATCCTCCGCCTTGCCCGCGCCCATCCGGCCAAAGGAATAATTGAAGCCGATGACCACGTGCTTCGGATGCAGCGCGTTCACAAACGCCTGCACAAACGCCTCCGGCGACTGCGCGGCATATGCCCGGTCAAACGGACGGAGCACCGCCGCGTCGATTCCGAGCTGAGCGATCGAGCGAATTTTTTCCGAGCGCGTCTCCAGCTGCGGCGGCGTCTTTTCCGGCGCATAGGTCGCCATCGGATGCGACGAAAACGTGTAGACCACGCTCTTGAGGTCATGCAGCGCCGCCAGCTCGTTGGCCTTGCGCATCAGCTGCGCATGCCCTTCGTGCACGCCGTCAAACATGCCAAAGGCAACCACCGTCTCCCCGCCGCGCCACTGGCGCTCGTGTGTCAAGAGTATCATTCTTTTTTAGCTCCACAAACGATGATCGCGCGCCCTCACTCAAGGAGCATCGCGTCAAATTTCAGGGTCTCCCCGTCAAATCGGCCAATCCCGCAGAATTGCCCGTTCAGATACAGCCGCGTCGGCTGCCCCGGCTGAATGTCGCCGATCAGCTCGCGCCGCGTCAGCCTGTTGCCGTTGCGCACAAAGCGCTCCGCCTTGGGCTGCACATCGAGCCGCGGCAGATGGCCGAGCGGCTGATCCATCGCCGTCAGCAGCGGCGACAGCTCGTCCGCCGCATCGATTTCCTCTATCGTGTGCGCGTCGTCCAGCGTAAACATGCCCGTCTGCGCGCGCAGCAGCATGCCCATGTGCGCCTTTGTGCCCAGCGCCTCGCCGATATCATGGCAAAGCGTTCGGATGTACGTTCCGCGCCCGCAGCGGATTTGCAGCATGAAGCTGCCGTCCGCGTTTTCGTGCAGCACCTGGATGGCGTACACCTGCGTCGGCCGCGGCTCAACCTTCACGTCGATCCCCTGCCGCGCCAGATCGCAGAGCTTCTGCCCGTCCCGCTTGAGCGCCGAATACATCGGCGGAATCTGCGCAATTTCACCGATAAACCGCGGCAAAACCGCTTCCAGCTGCGCCCGCGCCGCATGCGCGCCCTCACCCGCGATAATCGTCCCGTGCGCGTCCTGCGTATCGGTCGCATAGCCGGGCTTGAGCTGCGCAACGTATGTCTTTTCCTTTTCAACCAGATAATCAAACAGCCGCGCCGCGCGCCCGATCATCAGCGGCAGCACGCCGGAGGCCTCCGGGTCAAGCGTCCCCGCGTGGCCGACCTTCACGCCCCTGCCCAGCTTGCGCCGAACGCGAACCACCACATCGCTCGAGGTCATTCCCGGCGGCTTGAGCACACAGAGAAACCCGTTCATGCGCGTTTCTCCGGGCGCGGGGTCTTATCCAGCTTGTCCTTCATCGCGGCCAGCATCTGATCCAGCGCCTCCTGAAGCGGCGCGTGAATCGTGCAGCCCGCCGCCTGCGCATGGCCGCCGCCGCCGAAAAGCACGGCGATATCGTTCACCGTGTCCGGCTCGACCGCGCGCAGCGACATCTTGATCCCGTCCTCGCGCTCGGAAGCCAGCACCGCCATGCGGACGCCCTCCACTTCCAGCGCCTTGTTGACCAAGCCGTCCGCCTGCCCGAACGTGCAGCCGGTTTCCTCAAAGTCGTGCTTGTCAAAATCAATCACGCCCACCTGCTGATCGAACATAAACCGCAGCTTGTTGTAGGCAATGCGGGTCAGCTTCACGCGGTTCATCGGCTGGGTGCGATACAGCCTGCGCGTCATCGCGGAGATATCCACACCCAGCTTGAGCAGATCGCCCGCCGCAATCAGCGTCGCCGGAGAGGTCGCCGGGTATTGGAAATGGCCGGTGTCGGTGCTCATGCCCGTCAACAGGCATGTCCCCATGTCCTTCGTCATCTCCACGCCAAGCCCCAGAATCGCCTCATAGGCCAGCAGGCAGCAGGCCGATTCGCCCCTGCGGATGAAATTCGCCTGACCGAAAGCCGGGTTCGTCGCGTGGTGGTCGATCACCATGCGGAAACCCGCCGCATCAAACACAGCCTCGCTCTTGCCCAGCAGCGAGCGGTCGCTCACATCCACGGCAATCGCCGTGTCATAATCCGCGCCGTTCACATTCTCCGGGTGCAGCATGGCCTCGCTGCCCGGCAGATATTTCAGGTTATCCGGCATATCGCCGTCGCAAATCACATCAGCCTGCTTGCCCAGCGCCAAAAAAGCAAGGCGTAGCGCCAGCGTAGAACCCACGGTGTCCCCGTCCGGGGAAATATGAGCCAGCAGCGCCACGCGCTTCGCCTGACGGGCGCAGCTCAGCCAATCCTCAAATTCCCGCTTCTCCTGCGTCATCGGATCGACTCTCCTCCGTCTTTCTCACCTGATTGATCAGGCTCGCGATATGCACGCCGTATTCAATCGTCGTGTCCAGTTCAAAAATCAGCTCCGGCGTATAGCGAAGCTGCACGCGCCGCCCCAGATTGTGGCGGATAAAGCCCGCCGCCGTCTTGAGCGCCTTCATCATCGGCGCGCGCTTTTCCTCTTCATATACGCTCACATAGACCTTCGCATACCGAAGGTCGCGCGTCACATCCACATGCGTGATGGAAAACATGCAGTCCGTCCGCGGGTCTGAAACATCCTCGCGGATGATCTTCTCCGTTTCGCGCATGATTTCGCTGGCAATGCGGTCTGTGCGCTCAAATTGTTGATTTGCCATATTTTTTATTCCTTGCTCTAAAAAAGGCGACCCGGCGGCAAAGCATGCAACCGGGCCGCGCCTGTTGACCTTGAAAACCGATTACCTCGGGATTTCCTCCATCACGAAGCACTCGATGACGTCGCCTTCCTTGATATCCGTGTAATTTTCCAGACAGACGCCGCACTCGTAGCCGTCGGCCACTTCCTTGACCGCGTCCTTGAAGCGCTGGAGCGAGGAGAGCTTGCCCTCGTAAACCACCACGTTGTCGCGGAGCAGGCGAACCTGCGCGTTGCGCTGGAGCTTGCCGTCGGTGACGTAAGAACCGGCGACAATGCCCACGCCCGTGATCTTGAACACGTTGCGCACCTCCGCGTGACCGATGACGTTCTCGCGGAATTCCGGCGTGAGCATGCCCTTCATGGCCTTTTCGATATCCTCGATAGCCTGATAGATCACGCGGTAATAGCGGATGTCGATGCCGTCGCGGTTCGCGGCGTCGCGCGCCTTCGCGTCCGGGCGGACGTTAAAGCCGATGATGATCGCGCCGTCGATGCCGGCCAGCATCACGTCGTTCTCGGTGATCGCGCCCACGCCGCTGTGGATCGTGCGCACGCGCACCTCGGCGTTGGAGAGCTTTTCAAGCGACTGCTTGACCGCCTCGACGGAACCCTGAACGTCGGCCTTGATGATGATGTTGAGATCCTTGACCTCGCCCTGTTCGAGCTTGCTGTAAAGCTCCTCGAGCGTGGACGCGGAGCTGTTCTTGACCATGGACGCGCGCGCCTTCGCGGCACGTTCCTCGACAACCTGACGCGCCAGCTTCTCGTCGGCCACCGCCATGAACTCGTCGCCCGCTTCCGGCACGCCGCCGAAGCCGATGATCTCCACCGGCGTGGACGGAGTCGCGTGCTTGACGCGCTCGCCGCGGCTGGAAACCATCGCGCGGATGCGGCCAAAGGCATTGCCCGCAACCACCATGTCGCCCACGTGCAGCGTACCGTTCTGCACCAGCGCCGTCGCGACAGCGCCGCGGGAATGATCCAGCTTCGCCTCGATGATGACGCCGCGCGCCTTGCGGTTCGGGTTGGCCTTCAGTTCCAGCATATCGGCCAGCAGCAGCACGTTTTCAAGCAGATCATCGACGCCCTCGCCGGTCTTGGCAGAGACGTTCACCATGATGGTGTCGCCGCCCCACTCCTCCGGCACCAGCTCGTAGCGGGTCAGCTCCTGCTTCACCGCGTCCGGATCCGCGCCCGGCTTGTCGATCTTGTTGATCGCCACGATGATCGGGCACTTCGCCGCCTTCGCGTGGTTGATGGATTCGATGGTCTGCGGCATCACGCCGTCGTCCGCCGCAACGACCAGAATCGCGATATCGGTCGCCTGCGTGCCGCGGGCGCGCATCGCCGTAAAGGCCTCGTGACCCGGCGTATCCAGGAAGGTGATCTGGCGGTCGCCCACCTTGGCGATGTACGCACCGATGTGCTGGGTGATGCCGCCGGCCTCGCCCACGGCCACCTTCGCCTTGCGGATGTAGTCAAGCAGCGACGTTTTGCCGTGATCGACGTGACCCATGATCGTGACGACCGGCGGGCGCGTGACCAGCTCTTCCTCGCTGTCCTCCACGTTCTCGGCGGAGAGCGCGTCCTCGGCGGTCTTGTCGAGCTTCATTTCCAGCGTCACGCCGAATTCGGAAGCCACCAGAGACGCGGTATCGAAATCCAGCTCCTGATTGATCGTCGCCATGATGCCCAGCAGCATCAGCTTCTTGATGATCTCGCCCGCCGGCTTGCCGATGCGTTCGGTCAAATCGCGGACGGTGATGGTCTCGGCGGTCATGTAGGCCGTCTCGATCTTGATCGGGGCCATCATCTGCTGCGCAGAGAGCTGACGCCCCTTCTTGCGGCGGCCGCGCACCACATCGTCGTCCATGCCGTAGCCCGTGTCGCGCGCAAGCTGCTTGCGGTTCTTCACCGGCTGATGCTCCGGGTCATGCTGACGCTGGCGCATCTTCTTGTTCGGGTCGTAGTTGGAAACGCGCTCCTTCTCGACCGTGGGCATCAGCTCCGGCCCCTTCGGCCCGCGCTGCGGACGGTTGCCGCCCATCGGACGAGCGCCGCCCATGCCGCCTGCCGGACGGGCGCCGCCCTGCGGACGATCCCCGCGCGGCGCAAAATTGCCGCCCTGCGGACGATCCCCGCGCGGCGCGAAATTGCCGCCCTGCGGACGATCTCCGCGCGGCGCAAAATTGCCGCCCTGCGGACGATCCCCGCGCGGCGCAAAGCTGCCGCCCTGCGGACGATCCCCGCGCGGCGTGAAGCTGCCGCCCTGCGGGCGCGGCGCATTGCCGCTCTGCTGGGGACGCGCCGCCGGAGCGGGCTTCGCTTCCGGCTTTGCTTCCGGCTTTGCTTCCGGTTTCGCTTCCGGCTGCGGCTTGGCCGCCTCAACCGGCGCTTTCTCCTCGGCCTTCTCCACCGGCACGTCATCGGGCATCGTCCATGCCTTGCTCTGCGAGCTGAGCGCCTTCTGCTGTTCTTCGCGGCGCTTCTCCTCGCGCTCGGCCTCCTGCTGCTGCGTAAAGCCGTTTTCAATCTTGCGCAGCTCGGCGAGCGTCTTCTCCGCTGCGGTACGAACTCCCGTTACGTCTCCCAGCAGCTTCGCCGCCCGGCGGCTGAGTTCCTTTGTTGCGTCTTGAACCTTCATTTTGGACATTCTGCCCTTGCACCCCCGCAAATTGCGTCACTGTCGTGTGGTTATCTTCCCTGAGACGGCGCGTCGCCCGTCTCCTCTTCCTTGGCCAAAGCCAGCAGCTTGCCGCCCAGCGAGCCCCGCGCAATCGCGGCGCTCATGCGTCCCGGCTTGCCGATGGCGCTGCCCAGTCTGTCCGGCGTCGTTTCATAAAGCGGAACCTGATAAAACGCGCAGGAATCTCGGAATTTCTTCTTCGTATTGTCGGATGCACCCGCATCCAGAATCATAAACAAAGCCGCTCCGGATGAAATCGCCTTGAGCACGCCGCTCTCGCCGAGGCTCAGCTGCCCCGCGCGCATGGCGATGCCCAGCATCGCGTAGAAAGCGTCGCGCTCAATCTGCATCAATTTCCTCCATCAGTTGGTTCAGCACGGCCTCGTCGATCTTCGTTTCCAGCGCGCGGTCAAGCTGCCGCTGGCGAACCGCCTTCGTCAGGCAGTCCTTCGATTTGCAAATATATGCGCCGCGACCCGGAGCCTTGCCGATTCTGTCAAAGCTGATCTCGCCCTGCGCGCTGCGAACGATGCGCAGCAGCGCCTTTTTCTCCTTCATCTCGCGGCAGCCCACGCACATGCGCATGGGAATTTTGCGTGTCTTCATTGGCGCACCCCGCTTTTACTCGGCGTCGCCTTCGACCGTCGGCGCTTCGCCGGCCTCGGCCTCAACCTGCTCGTCAACCTGGCTCTGGCTCTTGATGTCGATCTTCCAACTCGTCAGGCGCGCGGCGAGGCGGGCGTTCTGGCCTTCCTTGCCGATGGCCAGCGAGAGCTGATTGTCCGGCACAACCACGCGGCAGGCCTTTTCCTGCTCGTTGACGAACACGTTCACCACGTGCGCCGGGTTCAGCGCGTTGGCGACGAACTCCGCCGGGTCGGCCGACCACTTGATGATGTCGATCTTCTCGCCGCGCAGCTCGGTCACCACGCGATCCACGCGCTGGCCGCGCGGGCCGACGCAGGAGCCTACCGGGTCGATCATCGGGTCGGTGGAGTGCACCGCCATCTTCGTGCGGCTGCCCGCCTCGCGGGAGATGGACTTGATCTGCACAATGCCGCTCTGAATCTCCGGCACCTCCAGCTCGAACAGGCGCTTCACCAAACCCGGATGGATGCGCGATACGCTCACCTGCGGGCCGTGCTTTGCGCCCGGACGCGCCAGACGGCGATCCGCGACGACCTCCAGCACGTAAACCTTGAAGCGCTCGCCCGGCGCGTACACGTCGCTGGCCATCTGCTGGCTCGGCTCGAGCACGCCCTCGGTCTTGCCCAGCTCGACGTAAACATCCTTCGTTTCGGGATCGACGCTGTGCACGATCGCGGTCAGAATCTCGTTTTCCTTCTCGATGAAGTCGTCGTAGACCTTGCCGCGCTCGGCCTCGCGGATCTTCTGCACGATGACCTGCTTGGCCGTCTGCGCGGCGACGCGGCGGAAGTTATCCGGCGTGACCTCGACCTCGACGATGTCATCCTGCTGGTAGCTGGGCTGAATCGCCTGCGCTTCCTCGATGGAAATCTCGGTCGCCTCGTCGGTGGGCCAGCGCTCGACCGTCTTGCGGGCGTACAGGCGAACCGCGCCGGTCTCCCGGTTCAGCTCCACGCGCACGTTCGCGTTGGAAGGCGGCATGCCGTATTCCTTGCTGAAATTATTTTTATAAGCGCTCTTCAGTGCCTCTTCAATCGCAGAAAAGAGCAGCTCCTTGCTGATGTTTTTTTCCTTGGCCAGCGCCGCGACGGCTTCGATCATCTCACGATTCTCGTTTTTGTCCATGCCCTGACGCTTATCTTCCTTCTGAGTCGTTTTTCTCATCGTCGCTCATCTCCTCGTCCATTGCGATGTCGTCCTCGGTGATGATCACCAGGGGCTTGCACAGCGAAACGTCCTTCTGCTTGAAGCGCAGCTCGTTTTCCCCGTCGCGGATGACGATTTCGCCGTCCGTCAGGCCAACCAGCTCGCCCTCAAACTGCTTGCGCCGCTCCACCGGGCGGAACAGGTGGATTTCCACCATTTCGCCCGCATGCTTGTCAAAATCCTTCTGCTTTTTCAGCGGACGATCAAGACCCGGCGAGCATACCTCAAGGAAATCGTAATCCACACGCTCGACCAGCGGGGTCACAGCGCGGTGATACGTTTCGCAATCGCTCAAGGTAATACCGTCGGGTTTGTCAATATAAATCCGCAGGTAACGGCTCGCGCCCTCGCGCACAAGCTCCACATCCACCAGCTCAAAGCCATGCTGCTCGGCAAGCTTCTGGCAGGCCGGCTCAATCACACGGGTCAAATCGCTTTGTGCCATTCACACACTCCCAAAGTCACTCAAAAAATTCGCTCAAGCGGCCGCGGCAGATAGAAAGAGTGGGCGCTTCTCCCACTCTTTCGCATCCACCCGCAGGGTACAAAACTCCCTGCGCCGCCATCTTATGCGGTTATTATATCACCGCTTTTTCAAAAAAACAACCCTCTATACATGGTTTGTCAGCTATTCCGTCGAAATTCGCATTTATAACATAAGATTTATTCCGTTTTTGGGCGAAATCAGAACGAGAACAGCGTCGTCTGGTTGCTTTCCGGCAGGCTGCCCAGACATCCGCCCTCGCGCAGCAGATCAATCAGTGATGCGGAAATTTTCGTGCGGTTGCGCAAATCCTCGATGGAAATGAACGGCGACTGCTCGCGCGCATCCACGATGCTCTGCGCGGCTGCCTCGCCCAGCCCGGGCAGGGCGTTGAAGGGCATGCGGATTGTCTTCTCGTCCACCACCTGAAACTTCGTCGCGTCGCTCTTATACAGATCGACCGGCGCCAGCTTGATGCCGCGGCAGAGCATTTCGATCACCAGCTCCATGATAATCATCAGATCCTTGTCCTTCTGGGTCAAATCCTTGCTGTTTTCTTCCATCTCTTTATAGCGGCCGCGGATGGCTTCCTGCGTTCCGCCGAGGATGCTCGCGTCGAAGCAGTCCGCCCGAACGGTGTAATACGCGCAGTAATACGCCGCCGGCCGATGCACCTTGTACCACGCGATGCGCAGCGCCATCGTCACGTAGGCGACCGCGTGCCCCTTCGGGAACATGTATTTGATCTTCTTGCAGGAGTCGATGAACCACGTCGGCACATTGTGCTCGATCATGGCTTCCTCCATCTCCGGCTTGAGCCCGCGCCCCTTTCGGACGGATTCCATCGTGTCAAACGACATCTTCGGCGCAACGCCGTAGTCGATCAGCGCGTTCATAATATCGTCGCGGCAGCAGATACACGAGGCCAGCGGCGCAATGCCCGCCTTGATGATCTCCTGCGCGTTGCCGATCCACACGTCCGTTCCGTGGGACAGGCCGGAAATGCGGATCAGCTCCTCCATCGTCGTCGGGTGCGTCTCCTCCAGCATCTGGCGGACGAACTTCGTGCCGAATTCCGGCACGCCGTATGTGCCCGTCTTGGAGCCGATCTGCTCGGGCGTCACCCCCAGCGCCTGCGTGCCGGAGAACAGCGAAATCACGTCCGGGTCGGTCAGCGGCAGGGTACGCGCGTCAACGCCCGTCAAATCCATCAGCATACGGATCATCGTCGGGTCGTCGTGCCCCAGAACGTCCAGCTTCACCAGCACGTCGTGCATCGAGCCGAAGTCGTAATGCGTCGTGATGACCGGGCTGGTCATGTCGTTGGCCGGATGCTGGATGGCGACGAATTGCTGAATCTCGTATTCCTTCGGCAGAACGACCATGCCCGCCGGGTGCTGACCCGTCGTGCGCTTCACGCCGACGCAGCCCAGCGCCAGCCGGTTCATCTCCGCCTCCGAAAGCGTCAGCTCCCGCTCCTCGCAGTATTTCTTGACGTAGCCGTAAGCCGTCTTATCCGCCAGCGTGCCGATGGTTCCCGCGCGATAGCAGTATCCCTTGCCGAACAGCTCCTCGATATAGGCGTGCGCGCGCGGCTGGTACACGCCCGAGAAGTTCAGGTCGATATCCGGCACCTTGTCGCCCTTAAACCCAAGGAAGACCTCGAACGGGATATCGAATCCGTCGCGGTAAAGCTCCTCGCCGCACTGCGGGCACTTCATCGGCGGCAGGTCAACGCCGACCTTGTATTTGCTCTTGTCCACATCGAACGTATACCATTTGCATTTCGGGCAGCGATAGTGCGGCGGCAGCGCGTTGACCTCCGATATGCCGACCAGATGCGCCACATAGGACGAGCCGACGCTGCCGCGCGAGCCGACCAGATAGCCGTCCGCGTTCGATTTTTTGACCAGCTTCTCCGCGATGTTGTACAGTGTGCCGTAGCCGTAGCCCAGAATGGAGGAAAGCTCCTTTTCCTTGCGCGCCACGACGATTTCCGGCGGATTGTCGCCAAACCATTCGCGAATCTGTTCTTCGCAGAGGTTGCGGATGTTGTCCGCCGCGTCCGGCCAGAACGGCTGGAACGTCTCCTTGCCCTCCGGATGCTTCGGATACAGGCCGATTTCGCCGATTCGCGCGGCGATCTTCGCCGGGTTGTCGATGACGACCTCCTCCGCCTTCGCCTTGCCCAGATAGCTGAATTCCTCGAGCATCTCCTGCGTCGTCTTGAAATACAGCGGCGGCTGATTGTCCGCGTCCTTAAAGCCGTGCGCCGCCTGAATGATCGCGCGGAATTTTCCGTCCTTCGGGTCGAGGAAGTGCACGTCGCCCGTCGCGCAGACCGGAATGCCCAGCTCCTCGCCCAGCCAGACGATTTTTCGGTTAAAGTCGCGAAGCTGTTCCTCGTCCTCCGCCATGCCCTCGCGCAGCATAAACGCATTGTTGCCGATCGGCTGAATTTCGAGGTAGTCGTAGAACCGCGCAATCCGCTTGAGCTCCGTGTCGTTTTTGCCGTCCGCAACGGCGCGGAACAGCTCGCCCGCCTCGCAGGCCGAGCCGACGATGATGCCCTTTCGGTATTTCTGCAAAATCTCGCGCGGCGTGTGCGGCTTGCGGCTGAAATAGTTGAGGTGGCCTTCCGAAACGATCTTGTTCAGGTTGGTCATGCCCTCCTGCTCGGCCGCCAGCAGAATGATGTGATACGAATCGCCGATGGCGCCGCCCGTCAGCGCGGAATTGATTTCGTTCAGCCGGGTGACGCCCTTCTCTCTGGCCGTGTCGAGCATGCGGTTGAGCATGTGCGCCGTCGCGCGCGCGTCGTGCACGGCCCTGTGCGCGTTTTTGAGGCTGATGCCCAGCGATTTGCAAACCGCGCCGAGCCTGTGGCTCTTGAGGCTTGGGTACATCCGGCGGGAAAATTCCAGCGTGTCGATCACCGGCATGTGGATTTCAATGCCCAGCCGGTTACATTCCTCCGTCAGGAAGGAATAATCGAATTTCGCGTTGTGCGCCGCGAACGCCGCCCCGCCGATGAATTCCAGCAGCTTCGGAATCTCGACCTCCGCCGGGCTCGCGTCGGCCACCATCGCGTCGGTGATGTGCGTCAGCTCGGAAACCTCCTGCGGAATCGGCTCCATCGGGTTGACGAATCGGCTGTATTCCTCCACCACCTGTCCGTTGCGGATGCGCACCGCGCCGATCTCCATAATGCGGCATTTGCGTGGGTTAAGACCCGTGGTTTCAAAGTCCACCACGACGATATCATCCGTCAGCGGCCGGTCGTCGCCGTCCTTGACCACGACGGTCACATCCGTCAGATAGCCCTCCATGCCCGGAATGAGCTTGATCTTGTTCTTCTTCGCCGCGCCGAAGGCCTCCGGGAACGCCTGCACCACGCCGTGATCCGTGATGGCGACAGCCGGGTGCCCCCACTGCGCCGCGCGCTTAATCAGGTCGCTGGCCGAGGAAACCGCGTCCATCTCGCTCATGTTGGTGTGCATGTGCAGCTCGATGCGCTTGCGCTCGGCTGTGTCCTGACGCATGGGCTTCTCCCGCCCGTCGATGTCGTTGACCATCATCACCAAGCCGTGCTCAAAGCTGTCCATCTTCACGTCGCCGCGCACGGCGAACCATTTGCCCTCCTTGACGGCGGCAATCACGTCGTCAACCGCCTTCTTTTCTTCCTCCGTCGGCGGGCGGTCGTCCTCCTCCTGCGAGCCGCCGCCAAAGCGCCCCTTTCTGGGCTTATAGCGCAAAAACGCCTTGCACTTGATGGTGTTCGTGTAATCCGTCAGCGCGAAGGAGAGAAGCTGCATTTCGCCGCCGCGCAGCTCGCGCGTCTCCACCGTCAGCACCTCGCCGCAGATCGTCAGCTTGCTGGCTTCCTCCGTCAATTCGCTGATGGGCAGCGGTTCGGCGGTGATCGGTCGCCCGAAGACGGCCTTCGGCTTCTCCTTAGCGGCTTTGGCCTCCTGCGCGGCGACCTGTTCGCTCTGCGTCTTAATCATCTGTGCGACGGCCTGCTCGTCCTCGGCCTTGCGGCGGCGGCGGATTTCCTCCGGCTGCTCCTCGCGCAGCTTCACCGCCTGAAAGACGACATGCACCTTCGTCACGAACACATTCTCGATCAGCTGCTCGATGTAATGATCCACGCCGGACTGCGTGAGGAATTTCGGCGCGATGTTCTGCGGCACAAGCACGCTGAGCACATCGCCCTTACATTCCAGCTTTGCGTCGTTCATAAACGGCGCGCCGGAGGGATGGCGGCGCTTGACGCAGCGCAGAATGAACGGCGCATACTTCTGCGGGTCATTCAGAAAATCCTGCGCAAGCTGCGGCGAGCGGATGATCAGCTTCACCCGTGTCGGCGCGAAATTGCGCCGGATGGCGCGCTGCGCCGCCAAAAACGGCTTTTCCTCCACCAGCATATCCGAAGAGAAAAAGACCGCGATCTCGTCGCCCGCCTTGCTGGCCGTCACGCGCTCCAGGGTCAAATGCCCCTTCAGCTCCTGCGCCGCGCCTTCGAGCAGGCCTTCCCACTGCTGTGCCACTGTACGTCACCTCATCCATCGGGGCTCCGCCCCAAACCCCGCCAGAAAACTGAGTTTTCTGGACTTTCCTCTTTGAAATTCCAAATCCGAACGCTGACTCGCCCTTATGGGTACGGCAGTACAATACATGCTTACTTTTTTTCGCAGCGTTGTAGGGGCGCGCATCGCGCGCCCGTTATCGAAACTTATACAAAATTTCGGATTTGCTCATTGACCGTCTTCTTTTAACTCACAAAAGCCTCCCTCTGAGAGGGAGGTGACACGCCGAAGCCGTGACGGCGGGCGTCTTTACAGCATCTTGTGAATCTCGTCAATCAAAATCTGCGCCAGATCGCCGGTCACTTTCTGCGGCGGCTGACCCTTTTTAATCAGCAGACCCGCGCCGTTTCCGCCTCCGCAGATGCCGATATCCGCCTCGCGCCCTTCGCCCGGCCCGTTGACCACGCAGCCCATGACGGCCACCTTGAACGGCACGTTTACGCCCTTCAATTCCTGCTGAACGCGGCGCATGATTCCGCCCACGTCGATGCAGGTGCGCCCGCAGGTCGGGCAGGAAACATACTGCACGAAATCCTTGCGCAAGCCGACGTCCTGCAAAATCTCAATGCCGGCCGGCGGTTCGAGGCACGGATCGCCCGTCAGCGAAACGCGGATCGTGTCGCCGATGCCATCCAGCAGCAGCGCGCCGATGCCGATTGCGCTCTTGATTTTTCCCTGCTCCGGCAGGCCCGCCTCGGTCACGCCGAGGTGCAGCGGATAATCACACTGCGCGCTGGCCAGCCGATACGCCGCGACAGTATCCGGCACGTTGCTCGCCTTCATGGAGAGCACCATGTCGTAAAAGCCGCAGTTTTCCAGCATTTTCGCGTGCGCCAGCGCGCTTTCCACCATGCCCTGCGGGGTCGGCCCGCCGTATTTGGCGAGGATATCCTTCTCCACCGAGCCGGAGTTCACGCCGATGCGCACCGGGATATGATGCGCCTTGACGCAGTCCGCCAGAATACGCACGTTCTTTTCGCCGCCGATGTTGCCGGGGTTGATGCGCAGCTTATGGATGCCGTTTTCCACCGCCTTGATGGCGAGCTTGTAATCAAAATGGATGTCGGCGACCAGCGGAACGGGGCTGCCGTCCACCAGCGCGCGCACCGCGTCGGCGCAGGCCTCGTTGTAAACGGATACGCGGACGATGTCCGCGCCCGCGACCGTCAGCGCGCGAATCTGGGAGAGCGTCTTCTCCACATCCGCCGTGTCGGTGTTGGTCATCGACTGTACGCTGACCGGCGCGCCGCCGCCGATGCGGACGCTGCCGACCTGAACCTGCCGTGTTTTCTTGCTCATGTTCTTTCTCCCCTATGCTTGATGACCGCGCTTTTCAACGGGAGAGACGGCCGCCAGCGGCTATCCCTTCACAAAGAAACGCATGATGTCCTTGTACGTCAGCAGCACCATCAGCCCCATCAGCAGAATGAAGCCCGCCGCGTGAATCGCGCCCTCCAGCTCCCGCTTGACCGGCTTGCGGCGAATCGCCTCTGCCAGCAGGAACAGCAGACGGCTGCCGTCCAGCCCCGGAATCGGGAGCAGGTTCATCACGCCGAGGTTGACGCTGATCAGCGCCAGCAGCTCCAGATAGACCTCGAAGCCGCCCCGCTGCGTGACCTCCTGAATGACGTAAACCGTGCCGACCGGGCCGGTCACGTCATCGACGCCCTGCCCCTTGAACACCAGATTTTTGAGCGTGGACAGGATCAGCCTCACGCTCTCCACGTTGTATTGGAGCGAAAACGGGATGCTCTCGAAAACGGATACCCGAACGCGCTCCTGCCCGAACGAGAAGCCCACGCGATAGCGCCCGGCCTGCGCGTCGTAAAACGGGGTCAGCGTCAAATCGAGCGTCCGGCCGTCCCGCTTCACGGTGAGCGTCACCGCCTCGCCATCAGATGCCGAAATGGCCTTGGCAATCGCGTCCGACGTCGCGACCGTCTCGCCGTTCACCGCCGTGATTTCGTCGCCGATCTGCAAACCGGCCGCCTGCGCGGTTTCCTCCACCTGCGCCACCTTCGGCACGACGGTGTTCACGCCGATGGCGCTCATGAACAGCGCAATCGCCAGAAACGCGATCACAAAATTCATCAGCGGGCCGCTGAACACCGTTATCGCGCGCTTCCAAACCGGCTGGTTGTTGAACGCGCGCGGGTCGTTCTTTTCCTCGTCCTCGCCGTAAAACTGGCAATAACCGCCGATGGGCAGCAGGCGCACGGAAAACTGCGTCCCCTTTTTGCTCTGCCATTTGGCAATCAGCGGCCCCATGCCCATCGAAAATTCCTGCACACCGATGCCGCAGGCGCGCGCCGCCCAGAAATGGCCGCCCTCATGCGCGATAATCAGCACGCCCAGCAGCAGCAGCGCCAGAACCACATACATGAAACGAAAGCACCTCCCGCGTTATGCGCCAAAGCGCGCCAGCAGCGCCGCCGCCTTTTGCCGCGCGGCGCAGTCGCACTCAAACACCTGCTCGAGCGTCGGGTGCGCAATCACCGGCACGGCCTGCATCGTCTCCTCCACCAGCCGCGCAATCGCGCCGAAGGGGATCTTCTCGTGCAGGAATGCGTCCACCGCAACCTCGTTCGCGCCGTTGAGCACCGCGCTCATCGAGCCGCCGGCCGCCAGCGCATCATACGCCAGCCGGAGGCCGGGGAACCGGTCGTTATCCGGCTGCTCGAAGGTCAGCGCGTTCATCTGCGTAAAATCAAGCCGCCGGCCGCCGGTCGGAAGCCGCTCCGGCCAGCTCATCGCGTAAAGAATCGGCAGGCGCATATCCGGCGTGCCAAGCTGCGCCATCACCGCGCCGTCCGCGTATTCGACCATAGAATGTATGACGCTCTGCGGATGAATCAGCACATCAATCTTCTCGGCGGGCATGTCGAACAGCCATCTCGCCTCGATGACCTCCAGCGCCTTGTTCATCATCGACGCGGAATCAATGGTGATCTTGCGGCCCATGCTCCAGTTCGGGTGCTTGAGCGCCTGCTCAGGCCGCGCGTTGTAGATGTCCTCTTTCTTCCACGTGCGGAACGGCCCGCCGCTCGCCGTCAGAATCAGGCGGGTCGGCGTGTTGCCCTGCGCGCCCTGCAAGCACTGGAAAATCGCGCTGTGCTCGCTGTCCACCGGCAGCAGCGGATGACCCGCCTTGCGCGCCGCCTCCGTCACCAGCTCGCCACCCGCGACAAGCGGCTCCTTGTTGGCCAGCAGGACACGCTTGCCGCAGGCCAGCGCTTCCATCACCGCCGCCAGACCGACGACGCCCACAACCGAAACGAGCACGTCGTCCGCATCGCACGCGCGCACCACGTCCAGCAGCACGTTTTCGCCGAACATCCACTGGCAGCTCTCCCTGATATCCGCCGGAATCTCCTTCGGCTCGACGGAAAGCGCCGCAATCTGTGGATGGAACTGCCGCACCTGCTCAAAGAGCTTTTCGCTCGAGCTGTGCGCCACCAGCGCGGTGACGGCAAATCGGTCGCTGTGGCGCGCCGCAACATCCAGCGCCTGCGTGCCGATGGAACCCGTAGAACCCAATATCGCCAACTTTCGCATATTTGCCTCCGTTTTTCACTTGGAAATCGCGTCATCTGGCCGCATGCGCCCGCATCAGAGCACGAGCGTATAGCAGTACATCACAATCAGCGTGAAAATCACGCTGTCAAACCTGTCCATCACGCCGCCGTGGCCGGGGAAAATATGGCCGTAATCCTTGATGCCGCTGTGGCGCTTGAGCAGCGACGCGGACAAATCGCCGATCTCGCCCGCCGCCGAGCCGATCAGCCCCAGCGCAATCGTCGCCGGAATTCCCGGCATCTGCATGTAGAACACATACACGAACACGGCGCGGCAGGCCAGCCCCGCGAGCGTTCCGCCGATCACGCCGAAGATTGCGCCCTCCACCGTCTTTTTCGGGCTGACGTTCGGGCAGAGCTTGTGCTTGCCCAGCGCCCGGCCGCCGAAATACGCCGCGCCGTCGCCCGCGTAAGCGATGGCAAACGCCATCGTGATGAGCGCAATGCCCGGCACAACGCCGTAGGTGCTGTTCATCATCATCATAAACATGGACATCGGCAGAAAGCAGGTCAGCAGCGGATACACCGAGGCCGCCGCGTCCGGGAACGCCGGCTTTTCGTGCAGCATCACGCCGGTCATCGAAACGCCCATCGCCGCCACCAGCAGCAGCAGCGGGTCAAGCACGCCCATCAGGCGGCTGAGCGGCCACATCGCCGCCGTAGCGACATATCCGCCCCATTCGCAGACGGCATATCTCGCTTTTTTCAGCGCGCGATAGGTTTCATACATCGCGATAAAGGTCAGCGCGACGATGACAAACTCCGCAAACCAGCCCCGCACAACCAGCGTAAAGATGAGGAACGGCACGCCGACAGCCGCCGTAATCAGGCGAGTTTTCATACAATCCTTCTTTCTTAAACGCCGCCAAACCGGCGATTTCTCTTCGCAAACGCCAGCAGCGCTTCGTCATAAGCATGGCGGTCAAAATCCGGCCAGAGCGTATCGGTCTGATAAAACTCCGCATACGCGAGCTGATAGAGCAGGAAGTTGCTCAGCCGCATCTCCCCGCTCGTGCGAATCAGCAAATCGACGTCCGGCAGACCGGCGGTATACAATTCGCCCTCAAACGCCGCCCTGTCGATTTCCTCCGGCTTCATGGCGCCCGCCGCCACGCGCTCAGCCAATTTCTGCGCGGCGCGGACGATTTCCTGCTGACCGCCGTAATTCAGCGCGATATTGAGCTGCAAGCCGGTGTTTTCGTGCGTGCGGCGAATGGCGGCGTGCAGCGCGTCCTGCTGCTTTTCCAGTCCCCTCGGCATGCCGTCGATGTCGCCCAGTATGCGGATGCGCACGTTTTTTTCGTTCAGCTCGTCGATTTCGCTGGTGAAATATTGCAGCAAGAGCCGCATCAGCGCGCCGACTTCCTCCGCCGAACGCTTCCAGTTCTCGGCTGAAAACGCATAGATCGTCAGCGCCTCCACGCCCAGCTCGTCGGAGTATTTGATGATTTCGCGCAGCGCCTCCACGCCCGCCTTGTGGCCGAACGTGCGCGGCATGCCGCGCTTCTGCGCCCAGCGCCCGTTGCCATCCATAATGATCGCCACGTGGCGCGGCAAAAATTCCTTTTCAAGCGCCTTCGCCGTCGTCACCGGCGCTTTTCCTTCATTTTGGCCAAGAGCTGCCATCCTTATCCTCCCGCGGCCATCCAAGCGCCGCCTGCCATCGCTTCGTTTTTCTCGATATCTAAAAGGCGGGCATCGCAGAGCGCCGCTCCGACGAAACCCGCCGTGTCTGTCTGTTTACGGTTGCGGATCGGAAATCGGGTCAAAAAATCTCGCGGCAACGAGCTGTTTTCCGTCGTCCGATGCGAAAACGACGCGCAATGTTCCGCCGTCCTTCTTTTCGCGGCGCGGCGCGTCGGTCACGCGAACCTGCGGAGAAATGCCCGCCTCGCCCAGAATCGCCTCAGCCTGCTTCAAAGGAAGCCCGAGCAGCAGCGTTCTCATTTGACCTCCATGATCTCCTTTTCCTTCTCCGCGTCGATCTTGTCGATGTCCTTGATCGCCGCGTCGGTCAGCTTCTGGATATCCTCCTCGGCCTTCTTCTGGTCATCCTCGGTGATTTCGTTGTTCTTCTTGAGCTTCTTCACCTGATCGACCGCGTCGCGGCGGATCGAGCGGATGGCCACCTTGCTCTCCTCGGCGGTCTTGCGCACGAGCTTGGTCAGCTCCTTGCGGCGCTCCTCGGTCAGCTCCGGCAGCATCAGGCGGATCACCTTGCCGTCGTTGGACGGGGTCAGCCCCAAATCGCTGGCCTGAATCGCGCGGGAGATATCCTTCACCATCTTCGCGTCCCACGGGTTAATCTGGAGGATGCGCGGTTCCGGCGCGGAGATGTTCGCCACGTTCTTGAGCGGGGTCGGCGTGCCGTAGTAATCCACCGTGATGCGGTCAAGAAGCTGCGGGTTCGCGCGGCCTGCGCGAATCGCCATCAGGTCGGAACGGAGCACGTCCTTGGTCTTTTCCATCTTGGTTTTCGCGTTGTTTTGGATTTCGGTAATCGTCATGGGAGATACCTCCTCGAATTTCTTTTTCTATATTTTAACCCACAACCCATGTCTTTGGCAAGCCCTTTTGTGTAATCCCTTCAAAACTGACGCAAAAGCAGCCGGAGCGCCTTGCCCCGGCTGCTTTTATGCCCCTTGTCGTCGCCTTAGGGATGCACGACCGTGCCCATCATGTCGCCCTCGATGACGCGCAGGATGTTCTGCGGATCATCCAGTCCGAACACGCGGATGCACGGCACCTTGTTCTCGCGGCAGATCGTGATCGCGGAAGCATCCATCACCTTGAGGTCGCGCTCCTGCACCTCCTGATAGGTGATGTCGCGCAGCAGCTTCGCCTCCGGGTTCACGCGCGGGTCGCTGTCGTATACGCCGTCCACGTTCTTGGCCAGCAGAATCGCGTCCGCGCCGATTTCAACCGCGCGCAGCGCCGCCGCCGTATCGGTGGAGAAGAACGGGTTGCCCGTGCCGCAGGCGAAAATCACCACGCGCCCCTTTTCCAGATGGCGCACGGCGCGGCGGTAGGTGTACGGCTCGCAGAAGCGCGTCATCTCCACCGCGCTCATCACGCGGCTCTCAATGCCCTGACGCTCCACGGCGTCCTGCATCGCGATGGAGTTGATCGCCGTGCCGAGCATGCCCATGTGATCCGCGTTGACGGCGGTCATCTTCGCCGCCGGGCCCTGACGGCCGCGCCAGATGTTGCCCGCGCCGATCACGATGGCGATTTCCGCGCCCGTTTCGTGAAGCTGGCGGATCACGTCGGCCACACGGTCGATCTGCTCAAAATCAAACAGGCGGCCGTGGTCGCCCAGCGCCTCGCCGCTGAGCTTGATGAGAACGCGCTTATACTTTGCCATGGTGTTTCTCCTCTCCGTGTCTTCAAAAAAAGGGGCGATGCTTGCGCATGCCCCTGTGTGGGAAGAAATTACTTCTTCATCTTGGCCTGCTCAGCCGCGATGTCCGCCGCGAGGTTGTCCTGACGCTTCTCAAGACCCTCGCCGCGCTCAAAGCGCACAAAGCGAACGACGTCGGCCTTGCCGCCGAGCATCTTGGTCACGTTGATGTCGGGATCCTTGACGAACGGCTGTTCGAGGAGGCAGACTTCCTTGTAGTACTTCTCGATGCGGCCCTCGACCATACGCTCGACGATCTTCGCCGGCTTGCCCTCGTTGAGCGCCTGCTGGGTCAGCACCTCGCGCTCCTTCTCGAGGTTATCGGTCGGCACCTCGTCGCGGCGCACATACTGCGGGTTCGCGGCGGCGATGTGCATGACGAGGTCGTGGCTCAGCGCCTTCACTTCGTCGTTGACCTCCGGGCAGGACAGCTCGACCATAACGCCGATGCGGCCGCCCATGTGGTTGTAGGTATCCACCATGCCGTGCTCGGCCACGAAGCGGGCAAAGCGGCGCACGGAGATCTTCTCACCGATGGAGGCGGTCGCCTCGCCGATCAGATCGTTGACGGTCTTGCTCGCGTCCATGTAGAACGGCTGAGCGAGCATCTCCTCAACACTGGCCGGAGCGGCGGCGGCGATGTGCTTGGCGAAATCGCGGCACAGATCCTTGAAGCGATCGGTGTTGGCGACGAAGTCGGTCTCGCAGTTGACCTCGACGGTCACGCCCACGCCGTTCTCGTCCACATAGGTATCCACCATGCCCTCGGCGGCGATACGGCCGGCCTTCTTGGCGGCGGCGGCGAGACCCTTCTCGCGCAGGAAGTCGATGGCCTTGTCCATGTCGCCGTCGCACTCGACGAGCGCCTTCTTGCAGTCCATCATACCGGCGCCGGTGCGCTCGCGCAGTTCCTTAACCAGGGCAGCAGTAATATTAGCCATAATATCTTCCTCCAGCTTCGGTCGATTACTTCGCTTCGGCGGCCGGCTCAGCCTGCTCGCCCTGCTTGCCTTCCAGCACGGCGTCCGCCATCTTGCCCGCGATGAGCTTCACCGCGCGGATCGCGTCGTCGTTGCCCGGAATGACATAATCAATCTCGTCCGGATCGCAGTTGGTATCGACGATGGCGACGACCGGAATGCCCAGCGCGCGCGCCTCGGACACGGCGATGTGCTCCTTGCGCGGATCGACCACGAACAGGCAGCCCGGCAGGTTCTTCATCTCGCGGATGCCGCCCAGGTTCTCCAGGAGCTTCTCGCGCTCGGCCATCAGCTTGATGACTTCCTTCTTCGGCAGCACTTCGAACTCGCCGCGCTCTTCCATCGCGTCGATGGCGTTCAGGCGCGCGATACGGGTCTTGATGGTGCGGAAGTTGGTCATCATGCCGCCCAGCCAGCGGTTATTGACATAATACATGTTGCAGCGCTTGGCCTCGGTCTCGATGGACTCCTGCGCCTGCTTCTTGGTGCCGACGAACAGCACGCTCTTGCCTTCCATCGCGATGGAGCGAACGAAAGCATAAGCCTCGTCGATCTTGCGGACGGTCTTCTGCAGATCAATGATGTAGATGCCGTTGCGCTCGGTGAAGATGTACGGCGCCATTTTGGGGTTCCAGCGGCGGGTCTGATGGCCGAAGTGAACGCCGGCCTCCAGAAGCTGCTTCATAGAGATAACTGCCATGTGTGTTTTCCTCCTTTTATTAAACCCTCCCTGCGCCCTCTCGCTTGTGCAGACCGCGTTTTGCGGCAGGGCGCACAAAAACAGGCGCAGGTGCGTTTTCCGGTCAATTATACCATGTCTTTTCCCGCGAATCAAGTCTTTTTTTCAGCAAAAACAGCGCAGAACCGAAGTTTTGCGCTGTCATGGGTGATTTTATTTTCTGCGCTTCATCGCCGCCAGCCCTGCAAGGCAGGCCAAACCCAGCGCGCACCACGCCATCGGCGCGGAAGCGTCGCCCGTCTTCGGCAGGCCGGACGCATCCGGCACGGGCGAAACGGTGAGCTTCGCCGAAACCTTCTGCCCGTCGTAGCCGTCGCCCTTGAGATGCGCGGTCAGCGTATGCTCGCCGACGGAAAGCGTATTGAGATACGCCGCGTGCACGTTCAGCTTGATCGACCCGGTTTTCGCGTCGTAATCCTTCTCGTTCAGCTTCTTTCCGTCCACGTCCACATAGGCCAGATTCGCCACGCCGAAACCGGGCACATTGTGGCCGATGGTCACCATCGCGTTTTCCGTCGCCCTGCCGACGATAAACGACGTGCCGCCCTCAATCGCCACATCCGGCGCGATAACAACCTTTTCCCACAGCGCGATGATCTCGGTATCGCGCTCGACGACGTTCTGGTCGAAATCCCACGCCGCGCCGTTCGCTTGCCAGCCGACGAACGTGTAACCCTCGCGCACCGGTTCTTTGGCGGGTTTCTTCGCCAGACCGCCCTCCGGAATCTGCTGGGTCTCGATCACTTTGCCGTCCTTGTCGTCCTTGATCGTGACGGTATGGATGTTCTGCGTCCAGTGCGCGTGCAGCGTGCGGTTAGCCGCGGTTGTCACCTCGGCGTCTGCCTTCACCTGTGTGCCGCCGTTCGGGTTGGTGAACCAGCCCACAAACGTATAGCCTTTGCGAGTCGGCTCGGGCAGTTTTCCATAAGGATTGCCGTAGGTCACCGTCATTTCCGCATCCGCAGGCGTTACCGTTCCACCGTTCGCGTCGAAGGTCACGGTGTATTTTTTCGCCGTCCAGTGCGCGTAGAGCGTATGGCTGGCCGTCACCTTGGTGTCCACCTTCACCGGTTTGTCGTTACCGCCATCCTTTTCGGTGAACCAACCCGCAAATTTGTAGCCTATGCGCGTCGGATCGGGCGGAAATTTTCCGTAAGCGTCGCCGTGGAACACCTTTTCCGATTCATACGCTTCTTTTCCGCCGTTCGCGTCGAATCTCACGTCGTAGATGTTCTGCGTCCAGTGCGCGTAGAGCGTGTGTTTACCCGCGGTTGTCACCTTGGTTACCGCCGTCACCTGCGTGCCATATTCCTTTTCGGTGAACCAGCCCGCAAACGTATATCCTTCGCGCGTCGGCGTGGGCAGTTCCCCATAAACGTCGCCATAGGTTACCGTCATTGTCTCAGGCGTTACCGCTCCGCCGTTCGCATCGAATTTCACTTCGTAGCTGTTCTTCGTCCAGCG
>ERZ839823.1076-NODE-1076-length-31562-cov-3.080268_pt1 | contig 31562 bp, 31 predicted proteins | sample MGYA00519862_ERZ839823 | MGnify/ENA primary metagenome ERZ839823 (study PRJEB31850, sample SAMEA3708853) | human gut metagenome | biome: human gut; feature: human-associated habitat; material: faeces | place: China | collected 2014 ...
AAGGGGCAGGATGTGACAAAGCCGAATATCACGCCCGAAATGGTTGCCGAAGCGATCACGGGCAGCGTCAGCGGCATGGAGGGTGTTGACCCCGAAGCATTAAAACAATTCAATCAGGCATTGATCGGACTGCTCACGGTCAAACCAACAGAAGATGAACATGACGGCAGTTGATAACGAAAAACTGTGTGCGCTGGCGCAGAACGGGAACATGGATGCGCTGAACAGTCTTGTGGAAAACAATCTGCGTTTTATCAAAATGACGGCGCATGAAATATGGAGCGCACAGATAGAAGTCAATCGGGCACTCGGTGTTACCTTTGACGATCTTGTGCAGGAAGGCTCGTTGGGCCTGCTCGGCTGCATCGATAGCTACAATCCCGACAGCGGAAATTTGTTTCTGACATACGCCGGTTCCGCAATACGGAACGCCATGATCGACTACATCCGCTCACAGAATGTGCCCTTTGAGGCGAAGAACCTGAACAGCATTGTTTCTCTGGATGAGCTTGCGAAAGACGAAGTTCGGAGCAAGCAGAGTTTTATTGCAGACCCCACTCTCCAAACTCCGGAACAGATATATCTGGCAGAGGAACGGTACGATGATCTCCACCATGCTCTTGATATGATCGAGAACAGAGAGAAACAGTATTTGCGTTATCGCTTCGGCTTCGATGATGAAACGGAGCATCCGCTGGCGGAGACAGCGAAGCATTTTAATCTCTCCGTAAGCAGGGCGAAGGAAACCGAAGCGCAAGCCCTGGATAATGTGTGGCTGGAGCTGCCGTGGTGGTACGAACAGCATCGAACATTTCTGCTTGCATCTATCATAGAAGCATGGGGTGCATTTTTGAAAATAATAGACGAAATGACGGATGAATAAGCGATGACCTTTTGGGGAAATGCGTCGCGGCGGCGGGGTTTATATACCTCTTGCTCCCCCGGCGATGCAGCACGGCTTCGGCCTCTAACCTGCGCTTTGCTGCATCACCTACACCCGAAGAACGAATATCCGCAAGCCTCCCGTGCCTGCAAATATTCGTCCTTCTGCTGCCACAGGAAACGGTCTGCCCGGTACGGTGACAGCCCCTTTCCAGCGTCAGCGGTCGCAAAAGGTATAACACACTAGACTTTGCCGCGCAAAATCGTGTGCCAACAGGGTGCTGCTCGCCCCTATTGGAAACCCAGAGCCAAAGGGATTGCATCCCTCTGGACACCTACATTTTTCTTCTCACGGTGGTACCCAAACTGTAAAAATGCAGTTTGCCACCGGTGCGAAGAAAAACAAAAGGAAGCATCTGCGCTGTGATTGTGAGAGCGCAAATCTTCCTTTTGATGCTGATAATCTGAAATTGGATATGGTGCAATTTCAGATTATCAGCCTCTGCTGCGGCAGAAAGAATACGAAAACAGCCATGGAGGTTTTAGTGTGAAAATGATGGTGATTGCGGAATTTCGGTCAATACCCGGAATGGTGCAAAGAAGATTGATTTCACTATAATGGTCCCCAAGAAATAGACCACCTCTTCCAAATGAATCGTGAACATGGTAAGATAAACCAAAGGAAACGAAAGGAGTCCATACTATGTCACGAGGGAAATACACACCGGAATTTAAGGCCAAGATCGTTCTGGAGGTACTCCAGGGAGAGCGGGAGCTGGGAGCCATTGCTGCGGAGAACAACCTGAATCCCAACATGGTGCGCAACTGGAAAGCTGAGTTTGTGGAAAATGCGTCCAGCATATTTGAGGAGCACGGAAAGGCTGAGCGGGAAGTAAAGAGAAAGGAGGCTGCTGCAGCGAAGGAACGGGACAAGATGCTGAAAACCATTGGTCAGCTGACTGTTGAACGCAACTTCCTGCAGGACTGCTTTCGCGCAGTCGGGAAACCCGTCCCGGAGCTTGATCCGGAAAAACAACGCTGAGCTGTCTGTGCGCCGGCAGTGCGAGCTGCTGGGGATCAGCCATTCCTCCCTTTACACCAAGCCTGCAGCACCAGATGAGGAAAAGCGTCTGCTGCTGGAAATGCTCATGGCACGGCTGGACTATTGGCATACCATGCTCCCGGCCCTGGGCAGCCGTAAACTGACGGTCAAACTCCAGGAAGAAGGCTACAGGGTGGGCAGAAAGCTGGTGCGCCGCCTGATGCGGGAAATGGGAATCTGGGTGGTCTATCCAAAGCCAAACCTGTCAAAGCGCAACTTTCAGGAGGCGATTGTACCCTATTTGCTTCGGAACAAGGTGGTTTCCTTCCCAAATCAGGCCTGGTCTATTGACATCACTTACATTAAATTGAACCGCAGTCACATGTATCTTACTGCCATCATCGACTGGTGCAGCAGAAAGATTGCGGGATGGAATCTCTCCGATACTCTGGGCGTACAGCCCGTCCTGGAAGCCGTCCGCAGCGCTGTGGACAGGTTCGGAACCCCGGCAATTCTCAACTCTGATCAGGGAAGCCAGTTTACAAGCAACGAGTATAAACAGCTTTTGAAAGGACTGCATATCCGCCAGAGCATGGACGGTAAATCCCGCTGGGCAGACAATATTATGATCGAGCGCTGGTTCCGCAGCCTGAAAACGGAGCTGATTTACATCAATGAATTCCGCTCCCCCCGGGAACTGCGGCAGCCGATCCGAAGCTACATCGATGATTACAACCGTCTGCGTCCTCATGAGGCCTTGGCCTATGCCACGCCGGATGCGGTCTATTACGCAAGTTTTCGCGTAGCCTGACCGCCGACCTTGACAGGACGCGCCCGGCCTGTTGCAGTCCTCAGCGGCGAGGGTGCGACGGAGTCAGGATCCACAGCTGCCACCTCGCGCCGGGCAATATAACAGACCGGTCACATCCTGTCAAGGCAACCTGCTGACGCAGGCGGCTGGAGCTACCAAGTTCAAAACATCTTGGCTCGGGCACGGCCAAAGTCAGAATGTGTTCACGATTATTTCCTCAAGAGTGGTCTTGACAAGGGGACCATTATACACCTTCGTATTTTTCCACCATTTCATTGACACAGGTATCCACCTTGGCAATCAGTTTCTCAACGAAATCGTAATGCTCACGGATAATTTTGATGCGAGCCTTCTGCTCGTCAGAAATGGAGTAGCCTTCAATGGACTCCAGAACTTTCTCAGCCTTCTTTTTGAGGGAGCACTGTAACAGGGAAACACAATGATCCGGGTCAAAGGATTCGTCGGATGTGAGGTAGTCCGTAATTGCAGTTGCGGATTTACCAAACATATCGGACACAACAGAATCCAGAGCTACATTGCAGACAGTAAACGCATTCTGAAATCGGTTTTTCTCGCTACTCTTCATGGAAACCAGCTTATAGCGGTAGCGTAAAAACTCACGTAGAATACGGATATTCAGTTCTGGGATGAAGCTGCTTTTCACGAGGCCAATGCGAAACAGGTCCCCGATCCACTTGGAATCTTTCGTATCATCCTTGTTTCCCTTTACAGCCTTTACCCATTTAGGGTTGGCAATCACGACACGAATACCGCGCTTTTCGAGGATGTTGAATACCGGAACCCAGTACTTTCCAGTGGATTCCATGCAGACATCCAAACAGTTGTGTTCCAGAAGCCAGTCCGCGAAACGGTTCAAATCTGAGTTGAACGTACTGAACGCTTTTTCTGATAGTCTGCAAGCTGTCTGCGGGAGTGGTGATGATGGTAGCAACCACGAAAGTTTTGTGAACATCTACACCGCAGCAGGTTGGGAATACGACTTTCACAACAAAACCTCCTCCGAAATGATAGTGAGGAGAATGCAGGGACTGAACCGCCAAGTAATTAACAGGTGTTAAAACAATCATTAGTGCACGGATTCAAGACGCCACTTATTTGTGCTTGAAAAGGTGGTTCCAGCACTGATTAATATACTGTTTTAAGTTAGGAATGCAATCTACGACTCCTCCCACCGTGCGTTGTAGTGTGCATCCTCCTCAATATAATTCTACAAGAAAGGCGGCCGTTTGTCTGCATACTTTCATTCCTATTTGTGCGGACGCAAAGCGGCCAAATGGCTGATTAATATGATTACAGGCGAAATGAAAAACAAAGTTGATTCGATATGGGATACGATATGGACGGGCGGCATAACCAGCCCCATTACCGTTCTCGAGCAAATTACTTATCTGATGTTTATGAAGCTGCTGGATGACAACCAGCTGAAGGCAGAAGCCAATGCAAGTCTGCTTGGCGTTCCCCTGAAGAACAAGGTATTTCAGGACGGCACATGCGTGATTAGCGAAAATCCCCGGGTGGAAACGGAATACAAAAATCTCCGATGGAACGTATTCCACAATTTTGAACCCGGCGAGATGCTGACCAACATCCAGACCTATGTATTCCCTTTCATCAAAACCATCGGCGAGGGCAAGGACACCGCATTCAGCCGCTACATGAAAGACACCGTATTCCTGATTCCCACAGCAAAGGTGCTTGCAAAAGTTGTGGACGGGATCGATGCCATGGACATGAACAACAAGGACATCATGGGCGATGTTTACGAGTATCTGCTGGGTAAAATCGCAGCCGCCGGAGAAAACGGTCAGTTCCGCACGCCTCGCCATATCATCAACATGATGGTGAAGCTGATGCAGCCTACCCTCAAGGATTCCATTCTCGATCCGGCTATGGGATCTGCTGGTTTTCTGCTGTCCAGCGCAGCTTATATCAGCGAGCATCAGAAAAAGGAACTGATGAAAACCGAGAATATGCGTTACTTCAAATCCGGTCTATTCTCCGGGTTTGACACAGACCAATCCATGTTGCGCATCGGCGCTATGAACATGATGCTCCACGGCGTGGAGCATCCGCATATCACTTATCAGGATTCTCTGTCCGGCGAGAATAGCGAAAGGGATCAGTATTCCCTTATCATGGCGAACCCGCCCTTTACCGGCAGTGTGTTCCAGGAGGAAATCAACAAAGATCTGCTGGGTCTTTGCAAGACCAGAAAAACAGAATTACTCTTTGTGGCGCTGTTTACGAAGATGTTGAGAGTCGGCGGTCGCTGCGCCTGCATCGTTCCGGACGGCGTACTCTTTGGATCTTCCAAGGCTCATCAGGCAATCCGTCATGAGCTGGTAGAAAATCAGCAGCTACAGGCAGTCATCTCTATGCCCTCCGGTGTGTTCAAGCCTTATGCTGGTGTGTCCACGGCTATCCTGATTTTTACCAAGACAAATGCCGGTGGTACAGAAAATGTCTGGTTCTATGACATGAAAGCCGATGGCTATAGTTTGGATGATAAACGCTCTGAGATCAAGGGAAACGATATCCCGGACATTATCGCCCGATTCCATAATCGTGATGCTGAGGCAGATCGTGAGCGTACCGAGCAGAGCTTTTTTGTGCCAAAGCAGAAAATTGTGGACAACAGGTATGATTTGTCTATCAATAAGTATAAAAAGACGGAGTACAAGCTCGTGGAGTATCCGCCCACCAGTGAGATCATGGCGGAAATCCGGGAATTGGAAATGAAGATTGGGGAAGAAATGGCAAAGCTGGAAGAAATGCTGGGGCTGTGAAAAAAGGGTGAGTACCATGTCGTACAATTATGAAACACAATCATACTTAGCATATGTGCGTGCAGTCGAGTTTGAAAATGCTGTTGATGTAATGGAGCTCAGTAGCGTCCATTTACTAATTCCGGAGATTGTCAACGCCGCTTTTAGCTGTGAGCTAATCCTTAAAGCAACCATCATTATGGAAAAGGGAAAGCAAGTGGATTTCAAAAGTCACAGATTTGATGTGCTCTTTTCGATGTTACATCAAGGAACTCAGGAAAAGATCAGGGTAGATTCTTCAATTATTGACTGGGATAGGTTTATGCGTGTATCGAGTAATGCCTTTGTTGAATGGCGATATCTGCATGAAAATGATGAGGTGATGGCAATCAGTATATCAGATATGCAGAGGTTTTTTATTGCACTCAAAATGCATTATGAAGAAAGCGTAAGCGCTCAATACCCCCGCCTAGCATTTCCGCCGCCCCTATGAGATAATATTCCAAATCTCAAATAGCTGAGCCTCAGCTATTTGAGAAATTGGAAAAAGGGGTGATCAAATGGGAGACATTCTTGCCGTTCGGGATGAATACCGGCAAATCCAATGGGCGGCGGTAATTCAGGAGTGCAAGGCCAGTGGGCTGACGAACAAGGAATACTGCATCCGGCATGGGCTTTCGGAAAAGAGCTTCTATTACTGGCAGAAGAAACTTCGCACGCAAATTGTGGTCTCTGCACCGGAGCTGGTACCGTTGGAGATGTCCTCGGTTGTTGAGGAGGAACTTCAAATCCGGTATCGTGGGGCGGAATTGAAGCTGCCGTCCGGCGTAGATATGGATGCCGTTGCGGCGCTTTTGCGTTCCATCCAATCGCTATGATGGATCTGAGCAAAGTCCGCAGCTACTACATTGCCTGCGGCTACACAGACCTTCGTCTTGGGATTGACGGGCTGGCCGCTGTGGTGACTCAGCAGTATGGCGGTCAGTTGGATGAAGAAAGCCTCTTCCTGTTCTGTGGCCGCCGGACAGACCGGATCAAGGCACTGTACTGGACAGGAGACGGCTATATTCTCCTGTACAAACGGCTGTCCAACGGCAGATTTCAGTGGCCCAGGTCGGAGGCAGAGTTGAAGCTGCTGGATCCCCAGAGCTTCCGCTGGCTCATGGAAGGACTCCGAATAGAACAGAAAACGGCCATCCGCAAAGGAAAGCCCAGGGATTTGTTCTGACAAAAATATTCTAAAAACCGCATATTTTCCTGTACTTTATCCTGGATTTATGGTATAATAAATCCAAGATAAATCTACTTTTTAGGGGTGCAAGCCATGGCCGCAGCGGATAAAAAAAGTACATACACCGCTGCGGAGGTAGCGGAGCTCATTCGCCCTCTGGCAGATTCCATAGCACTGCTTCAGAAGGAAAATGCGGAGCTGAAGCGGAAGCTGGAGCACATGAACGAGGTTTTTGCCAATGCCCAGAGGGCGCGGTTCGGTCAGTCCAGCGAAAAAAACAGCTATGTTCTGCACGACCAGACCAGTTTTTTCAACGAGGCGGAAAAGGAGCAAGCCCCCAAGGCGGAGGAACCGACCCCGGATACCATTCTGGTGCCCCAGCACGAGCGGAAGAAGAAACGTAGCCAGGCCGAGATGCTGAACGGCCTCCCGGAAGAAGAAGTGCTTCTGGAACTGCCGGAAGACCAACTGGTCTGCGGCAAATGCGGCGGAAAAATGAAGCCCATTGGCAAGAAATTCCTGCGCCATGAAATGCAGATCATTCCCAAGCAGATGAAGCTGCTGGCTTACTACGCCGTTACCTATGCCTGCGACAGCTGCGAAAAAGATACAGGCTTTGCCCATATCGTGACCGTAAAGCCGCCGGTCCCCCTTATGAAGCATTCCCTGGCCTCGCCCTCGACTGTGGCATACATCATGACCCAGAAGTATGTGGATGGCCTGCCCCTGGCCAGGCAGGAAAAGATGTGGGCCAGAGAGGGGATCTCTCTCAGCCGCGCGACTATGGCAAATTGGGTGATCCGGTGCAGTGATACCTGGCTGAAGCCCCTGTACAAGCACATGAAGCAGGAACTTCTGACCCATTCCGTGATCCATGCGGATGAGACCGTTGTGCAGGTACTGAAGGAGGACGGAAAGCCCGCAACCTCCCAATCCAGGATGTGGCTGTACGCCAGCGCCGCACTGATCCGGCACTAGGTGCGCCTCTTTGAGTACCAACCGGACCGCAGTGGAAAGCGGCCGGAGGCTTTTCTGAAAGGCTTTACCGGAGCTTTGGTGACGGATGGCTACCAAGGGCTATGACCTGCTCACCAAGGTCACCCATTGCGGCTGCTGGGCTCACGCCAGACGGAAATGGCGGGAAGCCATGCCGGAGGGCGCGACGGTAAAAACCAGCAAGGCTGCCGTTGGTTTCCAATACTGCAACAAGCTGTTTGCGCAGGAGCGGAAATGCGCCGCCTATAAACCCGAATATCGCCAGGAATACCGCCAGAACAAGGAATTGCCCCTTCTGGAGGAGTATTACGCATGGCTGAAAACCATCCACCCGGAAAAGGGCAGCAAACTGGAAGAAGCGGTGCGCTACAGTCTGAACCAAAAGCAGCAGCTTTGCGCGTTCCTGGACAACGGTGAAGTGCCGATTTCCAACAACCTGGCAGAGAACGCCATCCGCCCGTTTACCCTTGGTAGAAAGAATTGGTTGTTCTGTGATACCACAAAAGGAGCCGAGGCCAGCGCCATTGTGTATTCCCTGGTGGAAAGTGCAAAGGTAAACGGTGTTGAACCTTTTGCTTATCTCCAGCACGTGCTGGTGGAGCTGCCGTACCTGGGAAAAAACCAATCCCACGAAGAATTGGAATCGTTCATGCCTTGGGCACCGTATATCCAGCAGGAATTAGGTATGACGGATTCTGATGCTTATGTGAATACCTATCTCGACTAACATGCAGGCCCGTGGTTGCGGGCCTGCATGCTTTATAGGCGGGTGGTTGTTGAGCGCTTACACCTGGAGAATGGCTTGCTGCCGTATCTGAACCCTGATTCTGTGCTTGTGATGGATAATATGAAGTCACACCATGGCAAAGCGATAAAGCAGCTACTGGAGGGAGCAAAGGCTCGATATATTTTTCTTCCTCCGTATAGCCCTGACCTGAATCCCATTGAAAATCTCTGGTCGAAGGTGAAGGCGCTTTTGCGCAAATTCAAAGCCAGAACCTTGGAGACCCTTCCAGATGCGATTCAGCGTGCTTTTCGGGCGGTGACACCATCTGACTGTTCCGGCTGGTTTCGCGCTTGTGGTTATTCGCGGCAATTTGTTGAATTGCTATAGTGACATTGCCTTGGCCTGGTGGCTCTATTATACCATATCCGGCAGCGGGATGGTAGCTTTGATTAAATCAGGGGTTCCTTAGAAAGCGTGATCGAGGGGAACACCGGCGATTTGACCGATCTCGTCAAAGCCTAGGGCCAATTTCGGCTCTCCGCTGTCCCGAATGTACCGCCAAAGGGCGTCGCATTTGCTCATTTTGCCACCCCCTCGGACGTTCTTCTGGATAAACGCGCCCGGCGCCGCGACCAAAACCGAACGGCGGCAGGATTTTCCCAAGCGGGAAGCTTCTGCCGCCATACATGTATCCTGTGAAGTTTCAGCCGTCAGCGATCGAAGCCGAGAACCGCGCCGCCGTCTTTCAGCATTTGCTGCAGCTTGGCCGTGTCGACCTGGGCAACGCCGCAGCCATCCTGGGCTGCAATGGCCGCGGCCGTGCCGGCGGCCTCACCGATGGGCATGGTGTTGACCATGACCCGGATGGCGCCCAGTGCCTCGTGAGTCACGGACATGCAGCGTCCGGCAACCAGCAGATTGGTCAGCTCATTGGAGATCAGGCTGCGGTACGGCACGCTGTAATAGTGGCCGTCGGCGAAATGGGTCAGATCAAAGTCATGGCCGGAGACCTGATGAATATCGATCATGTTGAAGCCGACGGCGATGGTGTCGGCAAACTTTTTGCCGGTGTGCAGATCCTCTTTGGTCAGCACGTAGGCTCCGTGCAGGCGGCGCGTTTCCCGGATGCCGATGCAGCTCGGTACATAGCTGATATAGCAGTTTTCAAATCCGGGGACATAATCCCGAAGAAAAGCGTACATTTCATAGATCTGCTTTCTGGTGGTGCATTCTGCCTCCGTCAGATCCTTGCCGGACAGACCGTTCTTATACAGAATGTTGGTGCCGTTGATGAAGACCTCGCAGCGGTGCAGATCATAGGGGCGTCCGTAACGGGGAACCGGGCCGGTAGAGCCGGGACGGACGATGGGAATGCGGAAGCGGCCGTCGGCCTTTGCCTTTGCGACCAATCCTGTGAAGAACTTGTCCAGGTATTCCCCGGTGGTGCCGCCGGCTTCCTCTAAGAACTTGGCATAGTCCACGTCGTTGACGAAGAACACAAGGGTCATGGGCTGCACATTGCCGTCGGAATCGCGGCCGATCCCGTAGGGCAGTCCGGTGTTGAAGAAGAGGTCGCCGTCGCCGGTGCAGTCAATGTAGATTTTTCCGGAAACGACGCGCATGCCCTCTTTATCCTGTAGGATCACGCCGGTAATGGCGTCTCCCTCCCGAAGGGTGTCGATCATGCGGGTGTGCAGCAGCATCTCCACACCGGCTTCCTCGCACATGAGCATGGCCACATGGGCGAAGGTCTCCGGCGCGAACAGAAGGTCTTCCGTTTCGTCCCGCAGCTCCGCGCCGCCGAAGGAGCGCATACGCTGCATCAGTTCATAGGGAATGCCGCCTACGACCCGCAGGCCGCCCCGGACGATCGGCCCAAACTCCACCATGGCGGCGGTGGTGCCGATGCCGCCGAGCCAGCCGGTGTCCTCTACCAGAAGGGTCTTCGCACCCTTTCGCGCGGAGGCAATGGCGGCGCAGATACCGGCAGAGCCGCCGCCGACAACGATCACATCATAGGTCTGTTGCTCTACGCTGATCTGTTTTTCGTAAGAATACATGGTCTTCCTCCTCATGCTCACGGCTGTTCGCCGGTTTCCAGTTTCAGTTCGTTTGCTGCCTGTTCGCTTGCCTTGCGGAAGCTGTCCTCCTCGGCGAAGACCGGTTTTCCTTCGCTGTATACGCCCGGACGGCAAAGCTGACCGTATCCGGTGTTCAACTCGTGGGAGCCGTCAATGGCGGGGTCGACCCATTTGGCAAACCAGATCTGAAGCTCACTGCGGAGCCGGCAGCGCACATCGGCAAGGGCGGGATCGTGGATGCGGTTGTTCTTCTCGCCGGGGTCGTTAATCATGTCGTACAGCTCATCCGGGCCGGAGGGAATGCGGGCGACGTATTTCCACCGGCGGGTGCGGATCATGCGCACCGGGCCGTATTCGTCGAAGATCACCACGGGCTTTTCCTCCTGTGTTTTTCCGCCCAGAACCTCGGCGAAGCTGTGACCCGGCAGGGGCTGGCGGGTGTTTGCCGTCAGGCCGAAGCAGTCCATCAGCGTGGGGAATACGTCATAATGGCTCAGCATTTGCCGGGAAACCGTATTGGCCGGAATGTGTCCCGGCCAGGAAGCCAGGAACGGAACCTTTACGGAGGAGTCGTACATATTCTGAGGGTAGGTGCCGTTTCCCTTGCCCCAGATGCCGTGGTGACCCATGTTCATGCCGTTGTCGGAGGTAAAGATCACAAGGGTGTCCTGATCCAGACCGGTTTCCCGCAGCTTGGCAAGGATCTTCCCGATGCCCGCGTCCATGGCGCTGATCGCGGCATAGTAGCCGGTCAGGCTTTCGCGGCGTCCCTCCGCGCCGGGCTTATAGGGCGCGGCAGGACTGAGCCACGGATGCAGCGGCTCATCCGGCGTGCTTTCAAAGGGGCAGTCCCGATACAGATCCAGGAATTCCTTCGGGTGATGCTCCGGCGACCAGGGCGCGTGGGGCGCGGTATAGTGGACGCACAGGCAGAAAGGATCCTCGGATTCGGAAAAATCCTGGAGATTTTTCAGCGCGTCCTCGGTGATCAGATCGGTAATATAGCGGTCGCTCTGAACCACCCGGCCGTCCTCCACAAGATCGGGATGATAGTACGCGCAGCCGCCCCGGGCGATGGTGAACCATCTGGAAAAGCCGTGCTGGGGATGGATGCTGTCGCCTAAGTGCCATTTGCCGCTTAAGGCGCAGACATAGCCGTTTTCCGCCAGTACGTCGGTAAAGCAGGTCATGTTTTGCAGATAGGGAATTGCGGTATGCTCGGAGGCATAGAGGGGATCGCCCTGAAGCTCCGGGAATTCCGCCATATTCAGATTGCCGGCCCGCAGCCAGTCCTGCACGCCGTGAACCGAAGGAATGGTGCCGGAAAGGATACTGGCGCGCGCCGGTGAACACACCGGCGAGACACAGTAAAAATCGTCAAAGCGCATGCCGTTCTCAGCGATGGAGTCGAGGGCGGGGGTTTGGATCTCCTTATTTCCGGCGCAGCCAAGCGCCCAGGCGCCCTGGTCGTCGGAGAGGAGAAAGAGAAGATTCGGACGGGTTTTCATGGAATTGCCCTCCTTTTGGGCTGATAGAGAGCCGGATATAAAATTTACGCCGCGTGCCTGAAAGAATTCCCGCACGCGGCGCAGTGAATCAAGCAAAACGCGTGCTACGTGCTAATAAAAGTTAGCCCTTGACGCCGCCGGCGGTAACGCCGGAGATGATCTTGTCCGCAAGGAAAATATAAATCACGACAGTGGGAACGAACGTGATGACAACCGCCGCAAACAGGCCGGCCCAGTCGCCGGTGTTCATCAGGGAGTAAACGATCTGATACAATCCGACGCCGAGAGAGCGAAGATCCGTCTTGTTGGCGAAGACCAGCGCGAGGAAGTACTCGTTCCAGATGGTGATGAAGTTGAAGATGGTCACGGTTACGACGGCGGGCTGTGCCAGGGGGAACATGATCCGCCAGAAGCACTGTACCTGTCCGCAGCCGTCAATTGTGGCCGCCTCCGCGTAGGTGTTGGAGATGCCTTTGAAGAAGGTCATCAGGAAATAGGTCGTATAAGGCACCGAGGTGGCTGTATACAGGAAGATCATCGTGAACCGGGAGCCGGACATATTCAGCGCGCTGATGATGGAGCACAGGGGCATGACGATCATGATGCTGGGAATGGAGAGACCCGTAAGGATCATCTTCTGGAAGGCCTGGTTGCCGAAAAAGCGAAACCGGGACAGGCAGTAAGCCGCGGGTGCGCAGACCAGAATGATCAGGATGCAGGAAGGTACCGTGTAGATGGTGGAGTTCATCAGGTTGACGATGAGCTTATTGCTGAACAGTGCCTTTTGGAAGTTGCTCCACTGCAAACCGCTGGCAACCAGGTCGCCCTTGAAGATTTCTCTCGTGGTGGACAGGGACGCCAGAATAATCCAGCCGATGATGACAAAAACAGCGACGACCCAGAGAAGGACAAACAGATAGCCAGGAATCAAACGAGCCTCCCGCAGGATGCGGTCTTTTTTGCTTCTTTTCATTTTTGTCCTCCTCCCTTACAGTTCGTAACCTTCGTCCTTGATGAGTCTCCGGGAAACCAGGGAGATGATCATCACGACGACCGTCATCACTACGGCAGCGCCTGCGGCAACACCGGCATTGACACTGTCCGCACCGATATCCGCTGCGCCGAAGAGGGTCTGGTAAGTATAGAACATGGGCGTAACCGTCGAAGCAGCGCTGAAGACCTGGCTCAGGGCGAAGAAGCCCATCGTCTTGGTCGTCCACAGCACGACAGAGGTGCCGAATACGCCCTTGATCAGAGGCAAGGTAATATGGGTGAATTGCTGAAAGACATTTGCACCGGCAATGGTCGCCGCTTCGTAGTAGTCCGGAGAGATTTTCTCAATGGCGGCGATGTACATGAGCATGAAGTAGCCCGTATTGCCGAACACGAAGGCAATGGACATGGCGAGAAAAATATGATCGCTGGAAAGCCACTGGAACTGCGCCATCGACTCCCACCCGAGGGATTCAAACATCGTCTTCAGAATACCGAAGCGGTTATTGAACACGCACAGCAGCCACATATAGCCGATGGCCACTGCCGCGATAACGTTCGGCATGTAAATGATCATGCGGAAGAATTTCTGGAAGCGGACACCCTGGGTCAGGATAACCGCCAGGATCAAAGCCAGGCCGAGAGTCGCGATGCCGCACCAAAGCCACAGTTTGGCAAAGGCTTTCATCGACATCAAAAACAGCTGTGTATGAAACAGCTTGACATAGTTGGTAATGCTCGCCCAGGACCAGGAGGACACAGGGCTACTGACGGTTTTCACGTTGAAAAAGCTCATGATCACCGTACGCAGCACGGGGTAGATAAATACCGAGGCGAACAGGATCACAGCAGGCGCCATGAAAACAAACAGGGAACGCTTGTTAAGCTTCATCGGGGACCCCTCCATTCGGAATGTCTATTTTGCCCCAATTGCAGTGCTGACCGATCATGCCCGTGCCATTGCCGGGCGGTTCCTCGGAACCCACAGAATCAATTGGCTGTATTCCAGACTGAGCATTTGCCCGAAGGCAAATGCTCAGTCTGGAAAGGAATGTAATAATTGCGGGAAAGGCTGCTTAGAAGTTTCTTGCCTCGGCAATGAACTCTTCGGCAGTAATCTGACCGGTGTACAGCTTGCAGCAGGCGTCAACAATAATCTGTTTGCTGTCGGAGTTGGTGACGATACCGGTCTGAGAGGAGTAACGGATGGTGAAGTTCGCGATGATGTCCTTGGCTTCCGTCAGGGGCTCGGGCCAGGTGGAATCAACGCCGATGGGGACAACGTTGGCGTCGTCGGACATCATCTGGTCGTACTTGCCGGTGGTGACGAAGGCTGCGAAGGCGGCGGCGATTTCCTTGGAGGCATCGGAAGCCTTATCGGTCACGGAGATGCCCCAGCTGCCGTAGCAGCCGGCTTCCTGACCGGCGATCTCGTTGGGAACCTCGGGGAATGCGAAGGCGCCCCAGACATAGTCATCGCCGGTGGCGTCCAGAACTTCGCTGGGCAGCCAGGTGCCGTTGATGTACATGGCCACGTCCTCGCTGATGACCATATCCTGCTGTGCGGCGGGATAGACGTTGGCGCTCATATTGGAATCGAACACGCCCAGCTTTGCCAGCTCCTCGATGGCCTTGGCAGCCTCCAGAACGGCGGGATCATCCCACTTGGAGCTGTCGAATGCCAGCTCGGTGACAGCGTCGTTGCCCAGCAGACGGCTGACGTAGTAGCCGAACCAGGAGGGAGCATAGTAGGTGTCGGAAGTGATGGGGGTGTAGCCGGCTTCCTTGATCTTGACGCAGACATCAACGAACTCGTCCCAGGTGGTGGGGTACTCGGTGATGCCGACTTCGTCAAAGATGTTCTTGTTGCAGAAGATCATGTAGGCCTGGGGATTGTAGGGGATGGACTTGGGCGCGCCGTCCCACAGGGACTCGACCAGAGCGGTCATGGAGGGCAGGACACACTCGCGGTAGGTCTTGCCGTTGGTGAAGGAGTAAACCTTGTCGAAGTACTCGGACAGGTCGACGATGTGGTCGGACCACAGCATCTGGATCTGGTCGACGTTGGCGTCGAAGGCGTCGATCTGGGTGCCGGCTTCCAGAGCGGCCAGAGCCAGGTTCCGGTTGTCACGGCCGCTCCAGGTGAAGTTGATCTTCACGTCGGGATACAGCGCCATGAAGTCCTCGGCGGCAGCCTTCAGAACCTGCGCCTGGCCTTCATTCTCGTTCCAGCTGGACCAGTATTCCAGCGTGCCGCTAAAGTTTTCGGTAACCTCAGGGGTGGATTCCGCTGCAGTTTCCTCGGCGGGAGCGGCCGTGGTGGCGGCGAGCTTCTCGTCCGTGGCGGGAGTGGTCTTAGCGCCACAGCCGGCCAGCAGGGTCAGCACCATGGCAAAAACGAGCAGCAGAGAAAGTGCTTTTTTCATTTTTGTTCCTCCTGTGTGTATTAATATGCGTAAGTCGTCTCCACTTACGTATTTATTCTATCACGCTGTTCTGAGCAAGGTCAATTAGTATATTCGACGAAATATACTGTACATAATTGTAGTATATGGCAAAAAATTAGCTAATTTTTATTGAAAGCTTGGGCTCAATGTAAAATTTCTCTGGGATCGAACATTGCTTGTATGGATATGCATTTGCACAAAACTAAACAAATTTTGCATATTTTTGTCTGAGAGCTTACTCAGTAACTACACCGGTCAGGGGATCGTAATGTACGGTTTCGGTCTCCGGGGACATATTTTCCGGTGTCCAGACGATCTGCATCAGCCCCTGCACGGTGTCATTGTCCACGTGCAGACGGCCTTTGCACTGCCCGTCTTCTAGGATGGTGACGCCCTCGCCGTCGTACGGACTGACCGTGTACACCGGCCGTCCCTCGCGCCGCAGTGACATGCCACCGTCAGCTTCGATGCGGCAGGCAACTACGGTTCGGCCGTATTTATCCTGATAAGGACACCACTGGCCGGGTTGATAGGTATAGCTGACGTTGGGAACCATGTCGATGTACATGATGTTGTGGGTCATGCGTCCCTGCTCGTCCATGTAGATATGGGGCGCCTGGGAGCCGCAGTGATCCGGCCAGCGCAGGATCATGTGCCAGTGGGGCGGCCAGTCTCCGTGTACCTCATTGCAGGTCTCGAAGCTCAGAAGCAGAATATACCCAAGCTCCTCCCGGGACAGATACTCCGGAACCCCCAGCGCGTTCAGCACTCTGCGCACGGCAAAAATGTAATGGCTTGCCGCCGCGATCTGCACCGCAGGGTAAGCGTCTTGCCGGTAGCGTCCGGCACGGCGACCCTCGGAATTCTGCTCAATGCGCACGGTCAGCCCCGGCTGGCGCAGCAAAGTATGGACGAAGAGCGTCCGGGTCTTGCCGGTAAGGCCGCTGATCTCGAAGGTAAAGCGGATCGTCCCGTCCTCCTGCCGCCAGGGCAGACGCCGTCCCTCGCAGAGAATGGCCGTCGGTGTCCAGCTGGGATCGGCGGCAAAGCTTGCCGTGATCAGGCAGGCATCCGCCAAAATCAGATGCTCCACATACAGGACGAACTCGTCCTCCGTTTCATAGCAGTATTTTGGCTCCGTCAGCGGGACGCAGTAAAAATCCGCGCTGTAGCAAAGCTCCGGAATGCCGTAAAGGCCCGGCTTATCCTTGACGATCCGGATGGCGGTCTTTCGCAGCAGTGATTCCTCGATTGGGCGTTTCATGCTCATTGTGGTTCTCTCCTCTCTACGGGTTTGGCCAGTGCAGCCGGTAGGAACGGACGCAACTTGTAGGCAGAGGCCGATAGGTAAAGCTCCGGGAGCCGGGCTGCACAAAGCCGCCCCGGCGTCCGCGGATGATCAGCTCATCCTCTGTCAGCGTGACGATCGCGAAGATGGGCTTTGCATAGGGGAAGGTATAGCGCAGGTTGGGGAAATCCCGGTCGATCTGGGGCGGATAGCGCAGGGTTTCGTATTCTTCCCCTGCCCAGAAAGTGGAGATGCTGTTGAGGGAATGGTATACGACGCCATCCTCCACGCGCAGCGCATCGATATGCAAATGGCCGTTCATGCACAGGCGTACCTGTTTGCCATGGCTGCGGGCGGAGGCAAGGACGCTCCGGAAAGCGTCGAGATCCTGTAAGCCCCGATTCCTTCGGTACAGCGGCTGATGGCAGAACAGCACCGCCGGTTCCGGGCTGCTTCCCAATTCCTCCTCCAGCCAGTGCAGTTGCTCCGGCCCCAGGTAGGGCTGATCCCGGTAGTAGGAAGCGGCAAAGCCGTAATCCCGCAGCACGCCGGCATCGTCCCGATAGTGATTCCCGTCCAGCACGATAAAATGCCAGCCGTTGACATGGAATGCGTAATAGGGCGACGCCATACCGTAGGCTTCCATGGCATCCCGCTTCGAGCAAAAATCCATGTCGTGATTGCCGAGAACGGGGTAAGACGGTTTCGGGAAGGTACGGAAGCGGGCAAGCAGGGCATCCTTTCCGGGCTGAATGGGCGGATCATCCAGGGAAAGCTGGAGATTCACCGGGAGCTTTGCCTCCGGCGCTACGCCCAGAACCCCTTTTGGGTAACAGAAGTCGCCCATATGGATGATGAAATCCACGTCCGCTTCCTCTGCCGCACGGAAGAAGGCGTCCATCCGCTTTACGCCGTCGTGCATAATGTCCAGGTGCAGGTCAGTAAAGACGGCAAAGGTTACAGCCTTTTCGTTCATTGGTGCAAAACCTCCTAATGCGCATCAGACGGGAACAACCGGGAAGGCGGCTGTCCCTTACTTCTCATAACCGTTGGGATTATGCTTCTGCCAGTTCCAGGTATCGCGGCACATATCCACCAGATTCCGCTCCGCTTTCCAGCCAAGCACCTCCAGGCTCTTGGACGGGTCTGCATAGCAGGCTGGGAGATCCCCGGGGCGGCGCTCCGCGATCACGTAGGGAACCTTCACGCCGTTGGCCGTTTCAAAGGCGTGTACCATATCCAGCACGCTGTAGCCGTGGCCGGTGCCCAGGTTGAATACGCTTTCGCCGGTGTGGCTCATGAGATACCGAATTGCCGCAACATGCCCCTTTGCCAGATCGACCACGTGGATGTAGTCCCGCACGCCGGTGCCGTCGGGCGTTGGATAGTCGTTGCCGAACACATTCAGATGGTCGCGCCTGCCGATGGCGGTCTGGGAAATGTAGGGCATCAGGTTGTTGGGAATGCCGTTGGGATGCTCGCCGATTTTTCCGCTTGCATGGGCGCCGACGGGATTAAAATAGCGCAGATTGACGACCGACCACGCGGGGTCTGCCTTGGCGATGTCCCGCAGGATCTGCTCACCCATATACTTTGTCCAGCCGTAGGGGTTGGTGCAGTTTCCGGTTTTGGACGTCTCACGCAGCGGCATTTCATTGTCGCCGGAGTAGACCGTGGCGGAGGAAGAGAAGACGATGCGCTTGACATCGTGCTTCGCCATGACCTTGCACAGCGTAAGCGTCGCGTCCAGATTGTTTTGGTAGTATGCCAGGGGTTTGGCCACGGATTCCCCCACGGCCTTGAGCCCGGCAAAATGGATGGCGCAGGAAATTTCGTGCTTTGTCAGGATTTCATCCAGCAGTGCTTCATCCCGCACGTCGCCTTCGATGAATTCCACGGTTTTTCCGGTGATCTCCCCAACGCGGCGCAGACCTTCGGGATTGGAATTGCTGAGATTGTCGATCACAATGGGGGTATACCCTGCTTCGATCAGTTCGACGCAGGTGTGGCTGCCGATATACCCGGCGCCGCCGGTTACAAGAATCTTCATGCGGTTTCCTCCTTCACGATCTTCTGCATTTCCGCCCACTTTTTTTCCATGTCCGCCACCAGCTTGAACTGCGTGCGGCAGCGGTCAAGGTTCTGTCCATCGCGGTGAATGGCAAAATAGTGGTCGCCGTCCAGATAATCCGCCAAGAAGCGAATGCCGCACTCCATCGTCATAGTCTTGGCACCCAGGGGAAGCAGCTCCAGTTCCTTCGCCGTCAGGCCCGGGCAGGAACGGACATAGCCGCGGGTAAAGACGCGGAAGCGCTCCAGACTCATTTCCACCTTGGAAAGATCCTGCTCGTCCTCGGCCGCGGTGGCGGCGCCGAAGCGGATGGAGTCGCCGAAGTCGAAGAGGCTCGATCCGGGCATGACCGTATCCAGATCGATCACGCACAGCGCCTGACGCGTTGCGGCATCCAGCAGAACGTTGTTCAGCTTGGTATCGTTATGGGTCACGCGCAACGGAAGCTCCCCAACGGCGAGTGCATTCTGAATGGTCGCCATTTCCGCCTGCCGATCCAGCGCGAATTTGATCTCAGGCTGAACGTTTTTGGCAAGGTGCATGGGATCTCGCTCCACCGTCTCGATAAAGGCACGGAACCGGTCGGGGGTGTTGTGGAAATTCGGAATGGTTTCATGAAGGTTTGCGGCCGGGAAGTCGGCCAGCATCCGCTGGAATGTGCCGAAACCGACGGCGCTCTGGTAAAAGTCCTCATCCGTTTCGGGAAGCTGGAGGCAAATCGTGTCCTCCACAAAATTGTACATGCGCCAGTATTCCCCCTGTACGCAGAGGTAACAGGCGCCGCTTGTCGTCGGGACAAGCGTCAGCGCTCTGCGCGGGTCGCCGGACTTCCTGCGGAGATGCTCGGTGACGGAGGAAATGTTTTCCATAAGTCCCGCGACATCGCGGAAGGTGTGATGGTTGATCATTTGCAGGATGTACCGCCGGCCGCTTTGGGTCACGACAAGATAGGTCACATTGATATGTCCGCTGCCATACGGTTCGCAGGAAACCGGCTCCCCATCCATGCGGAAACTGTGCAGAACTGCAAGCATTTTCTCATTCATTTCCAAAGATCCTCCGTATAGATTCCATCGTTTTTCATATTGGCAATCGCCTGCTTGACAGAGTGGAGATCCTCCCGGTACGTGACCCCGTACCAGCTCTCCTCACAGGGAAGGACCCGGACACTGGCGGATTTGTCCTTCAGCTGCTCATTGACAACATACGGAAGGAAATACTCGCACTTTAAGGGATCGGTCACAATGGCATCCTTCAGAAATGTGCCCATACGGTCCCAAAGCGCATCCAGCACGCCCGCGGAGAACCCCCAGAGATTCATGGACACAATGGTGTTCCCCGCAAGCGGGATTATGTGATCTCCGTCCTCGGTGTACCCCGCGTCCTCGCCCTTCTTGAAGATCTTCGTGCGTTCGGTCACGCCCTGCAGTACCCCATCTTTGATCTCACAGATGCCCCGGGCAACCGAGCCAAACTCCGTCACCGTATTGCGCAGGCGATAGCCGACCATGGCGTATTTGCTGTTGTCCGTCTGCGCGGCAAGGAAATCGTAGATTTCCGAAAATGCCGTGCGGCCGTAGAAGTCGTCCGCGTTGATCACCGCAAACGGCCCGGTGACGGTACCCTTGCAGCAGGCCAGTGCATGCCCGGTTCCCCATGGCTTTGTCCGTCCCTCCGGAATGGGGATCCCCTCCGGAAGATGGTCAAGATCCTGGTACACATAGGACACGCGGAAATATTGTTCCATGCGATCGCCGATGCATTTGCGGAATTCTTCATCCATCTCCCGTTTGATGATGAACACCACGTCGCGGAAGCCCGCGCGCCATGCGTCAAACAGGGAAAAATCGATGATGATATGTCCTTCGGAATCGACGGGTTCGATCTGTTTCAGTCCGCCGAAACGGCTTCCCATTCCTGCCGCCATAATAACAAGCGTCGGATTTTGACTGCTCATTTTTCGTTTCCTCCGTTTTCTCTTTGTGCATTTCATATTAAATGATACTTGCGCAGATGGCAATGGCTTTTCTTCGTTTGTGCAGAATAAGACAAAATTCGTGCATAAATCGGAAAAGAATTGACTTATTTCACAAAATATGATAAAAAGAAAGCGGGGTGTTGTCATGTATATCAATAATCTTTCTGCAACGCAGTCGCGGTCACTCGGACGGATTCTCCCTGCCGCCCCGGAGGATAGGGGGATTGCCGCCCGGAAAACGATCCGTTCCGGCGCGGCGGTTCCGGAATGCTGCTCAGATGAGCCTGTGATCCTGGACTATGTTTCCGGTATGACGCTGCTTGTGCTTTATGAAGGAACGTCTTATGGCCTATACTATCTAGATCGCGTGTTTGAATTAACACCCGGTATCCACTTTTCGGTTATCACCCTAGATGATTCCTCGCAGTATGACCTCTATACCCGCAGCGCGGATGCGGTTCGAATCGTGGCGGAGCATCCGGCGAACCAATTTCAGAATATCTCAGGGGATATCAAGGTACACCGCCTGCTTACCTTCCTGTTTCAGGAATGCGCGCGGGATTTTTACTTCCGCGGCGAACAGCATGAGGCGTTTGAGCTGGTCTGCGTTGACCGGGGTGAGCTGCACAATTTGGTGGGCGGCACCGACATTCTGCTGCATCAGCAGCAGCTTATGCTGATCGACCGGAACGTGTGGCATGTGCAGTATGCGGATTTACCGGTCAGCTTTCTGACAATATCCTTTCGTGCGGATGCGTTCCCCTGCTCGTCCCTGGCGGGGCGCGTGCTGAATCTGACTGCGAAGCAGACAGGGCTGGTGCGGCAGATGCTGAGCGAATACGATGCGCCCGAATATGCGTATGACTGTGTGGAAAGTCTTCTGCGTCTGCTGCTGATCGATCTTTTGCGCAGCGAGAAAAAACGCACGGAAATGCCGGCAAAGCGTCTTCCATCTACAAGCACCACCGAGCAGCGCATTGCTGACCAACTTGTCCAGACAATCTCAAGCAATGCCGGGCGCAAGCTTACGCTGCCGCAGCTTGCGGACTCCGCGCATATCAGCATGACCTACATGCACCGCGCTTTCCGGACACAGCTCGGCATGACGCCTGGCAAGTATCTGACAAAAATCCGCATTGAGGAAAGTAAGGTCTTGCTGCGTGAAGGGTCGCTGTCTATGGGCGAGATAGCGAAGCGCCTGGGATTTTCCAACCAACAGCATTTTTCCCGTCAGTTCCATGCGGTTGCCGGCATGACACCCACGGAATACGTGCGGACGCTTCGGTAAAGGTGCAAGCTACTATATGATAATGGCACAGACTTTGCGGGATGTTATGGAGTCCTGCAAAGTCTGTATTATTTTGTTGAATAAACGTAAGCACTCAATAACCACCCGCATATAAACCAGGCAGGCCCGTGGTTGCGGGTCTGCTTGTTTTATAGACGGTCGGTTGTTGAACGCTTACAAGAAAGCTATCCACAAGTAAAATCAGTAACGGTTATTACACAGAAAAATTCGGATTTGTGGGGATTGAACGACTGCACGCCGGGATGTCAAGGGCGGAGGCTGGCGCCTCCGCCCTTGGCATCCCCTCGAAGTGCTGTTATTTTATAGACAAGGCGGGCAGCAGCTTGCGCCGCTCCCGCCTTAAAATTATTTTGCTCTATTTGCGCCACAATTCAGCGTTTACACAGAATTTGGGATTGACCCGATACCCTACACGCCGTTTTCGAGCATGTGGGCAACCAGTTTCATATCCGGCATTGAACTCATGCCCCCAAGGCGCACGGCGCACAGCGCTCCTACCGCATTTGCAAAACGAAGTCTCTCAGCCGCACTCCTACCTGACTCCCGGCAGTTTTGATATAAAATCGCCCCTGTGAAAGCATCTCCACAGCCGGTGGTATCAACTGCCTCGACAGAGAAGCCTTTATCATAACACCGCTCGCTGTGCGAATAGAAATATGCGCCACGGCTTCCGGCAGTAACATACAGTTCCTGCACACCAAACGACAGGGCCTCTTTCGCACCTGTGTCTATATCTTTGCCGAACAGCATCTGTAGTTCTTCCTCAGCTATTTTCACAAGGTCCGCCTGCTCCAGCCCCCAGCACATCCATTTTATTGCCTCGGTTTCATTCTTCCAAAGCGGCGCACGGTAGTTCGGGTCAAATGAAATGCGCACGCCCCGCTGTTTTGCATATCTCACGGCACATATGGTGGCGCTTCGTGCCGGTTCGTCGGTAAGAGAAAGCGTGCCGAAATGAAAATACCGTGCATTGTCTATAAGGCTCATGTCCATTTTCTCTGCATCTATCTGCGTGTCAGCACCCGGGTCTCTCACAAATGCAAATTCACGGTTTCCCGTCTCATCAACACTGACGAATACAAGCGTTGTGTTCGTCTGCACCGTCTGCAGTCCGCTTATATCTATGTTGGCATCTGCGGCTTTCCTTTTCAGAAAAGCCCCGAACAGATCGTCCCCGACCGCTCCTATGATCGCGGTTTTACCGCCCAGTGCCGAGCAGGCGGCAAGACAGTTCGTGGGCGCACCGCCGGGGTTCATCTCGTAAAGAGGATTGTCCATTTTCCCGCATCCGCTCGGCGAAAAATCCACCAGGTATTCCCCCAGTGCAACAACATCGTATTTTTCAGCCATTCTTTTTTCTCTTTCCGACGATATCGATATACACGGCAACAATAATGATCACACCCGTCAGTACCTTTTGCCATTCTGTGGAGACACTCAACAGGCGAAGTCCATTTGTGAGCACGCTCATAATAAACGCACCAAGGATCGCACCCTTCATTGTGCCCTTGCCGCCTGCGAGAGAAGCACCGCCGATAACGCACGCCGCAACTGCGTTCATTTCATATCCGCTGCCAATCGACGGATACGCCGTATTCATTCGGGAAGTCATAAGTATTCCGGCAACCGCAGCCATGCTTCCGGCAACGATATAAGCAAGAAGCTCCCACTTATCCACTTTTATGCCTGAGAGGCGAGTTGATTCTCTGTTATTGCCAATGGCATACAGGTATCTGCCGAAAGCTGTCTTTGCAAGCATAACGCCAAACAGGATCGCCAGCAGGAACATGATGATAACGCCGGTGTTAATTGCGTAATCCGCAATGCCGAGATCTGCAAGCCAGCCGGCAAACGGCGAACCAAGCGCAATGTTCTGATACCCCTGTATCTGTGTGAAATATATGGGCGTTCCGTCTGTTATCACGATGGCTAGACCCGCTGTGACCATCTGCATGCCGAGCGTGGCAATGAACGGCGTGATCTTCATTTTTGTCACCATGATGCCGTTGATCAAACCTACTGCTGCGCCGGTCAGTATGCCGCAAATAATGCCCATCCATGCCGGCATTCCCCACCAGTTCATGAACACGCCGAGCATAACGCTCACAAAGGTCATAGACGTGCCGATAGATACATCGATGCCTCCGGTAACGACAACATAAAGAGCACCGACAGACAAAATGCCGTTTATCATCGTTGCAAGCAGGATGTTATTGATGTTCGACGGAGTCAAAAAGTTAGACGAAGCTATTGAGAAAAATGTGACCATTAGGATGAGTCCAAGCACTATTGCCATGCTTTGTATAGGAATCTTTTTCAGCTTTTCCATTGAGTATTTCATTTTAAGGTCATTCCTTTCATTCTGCCTGCATGTCATATTTTGATGCCAAGCGCATGATGTCCTCCTGTGTGGCACTGTCTGCGTCAAGCTCTCCCGCTATCTCTCCCTCGTGCATGACAAGGATCCTGTCGCATACCCGCAGTATTTCCTGCATCTCCGACGAGATCATGATGACGGCTTTCCCCATGTCGGCAAGGCTGATCAAAAGCTCACATATTTCATCTTTTGCGCCGATGTCTATGCCCCGTGTGGGTTCATCAAAAATCAGCACATCCGTATTCCGGAGCAGCCATTTTGCCACAACTATTTTCTGCTGATTTCCGCCTGACAGCGAGCGGACTAACGCATCAAGAGACGGCGCTTTGACCTTCAGCCGCTCGGTGTATTTTTTCGCTTCATTCCGACATTTTGCTTTGTCTATATACCCAAACGCTTTACAGAGTCTCGGAATAGATGCGATGGTTATGTTGTTTTCTACGGACATTTCGGTTATTAGACCGAACCGTTTCCTGTCCTCCGACAGATAGCTGATCCCGCAGCGCACAGCATCATACGGTGATTTTATCAAAACCTTTTTGCCACCAATATATGTATCTCCGCCGTCAGGCAGATCTGCGCCGAATATAAGCCGTGCTGTCTCTGTACGCCCAGCACCAACGAGTCCTGCAAAGCCGAGAATTTCACCCTTTCTCAGAGAAAAGCTCACGTCCTTGACCTTGCTGCCGGAGTTCAGATGCTCGACCCGCAAGATTTCGTCTTCCAGTATCCTGCTTTTGTCTCTGCCCTTTCTGACGTAGGCGATTTTGCGCCCCACCATTGCCGCTATTATATCGTCAAGGCTTGTAGAGGCAACGTCAACGGTAGAGATATACTGTCCATCCCGGAGAATGGTGGCACGGTCGCATATGCGCTTTATTTCGTCCATGCGGTGTGAAATATATATGATGCTGATGCCGCTCTTTTTCATCTCGCCGATTATTGCAAACAGGCTTTCAATTTCGCTGTTGCTCAGCGGTGCTGTGGGCTCGTCCATAATAATGACCCGGGAATTATAAGAGATGGCTTTTGCGATTTCCACCATTTGCTGCTGCGCTACCGTCAGTTCTGACACCATTGTGTTGGGGTCTACATGAAGGTTGACTCGCTCCAGAAGCTCCGCTGCCATGGCGGATGTTGCCCTTTCGTCGAGAAACACTCCGTGGCGCTTGATCTCCTTGCTTATAAAAATATTTTGCGCAATCGTGAGATTGCTCAAAAGGTTAAGCTCCTGGTGTATCATGGTGATTCCAAGTGCTCTTGCATCCAGCACAGAGTTGATTTTGGTCTCACGACCGTTATAAACGATTTTGCCAGCATCCGCTTGATAAATGCCTGTCAGTATCTTCATGAGAGTGGACTTTCCCGCACCGTTCTCGCCGAGCAGGGCATGAACCTCTCCTTGATATACCTCCAGCGAGCAATCTCGAAGCGCCTGCACTCCGGGAAAGGCTTTGCTTATCCCTCTCATTTCTATCATGGTTTCACGCATATCAATGCCTCCTGATCAGAGCTTGTAGAGCCTGCGGCAGGTTTCGCCAAGCAAGTCCGCTTTCTGTTTGTCTGACAGATCGCACTGTTCAATCTCCCACGGCATGGTGTACTCTCCGCCAAACATGATTTTCTCGGAGCCAAGATACTTGCAGGCATGCTCTATCCACTCTTTCACGCTTATCTGCGGCAGTTGATTTGAGCCATAGTGCTCAAGCCACGCCGTGTCCATATAAACATTGCGAAAACGCTGTGCCATTCCAAGGCATCTGAAATAGTTTTCCGCTCCCATGTGCGCAAATATTACCTTTAATTCCGGGAACGTTTCCAGGACATTTGCAAACTCAAACGGGGTGCCAACGCAGGAATACTTGCAGGAATTAGCCCCATTGGCTGCCGCAGAAGGATTGGCAGAACCCGCATTATGCCAGCCGACATGGAAAAGGACCGGTATATCGAGCTCCAGACACTTTTCATAGGTGCGCATCTGGATAGGGTCATCAACATGAAAGCCGCCTTGATAGGACAGCACCTTTATGCCCTTATAGTATCCGGCTTTAACACCGCATTCAAGCTCACGAAGCGATGCTTCCTGATTTTCTCTGTCCACATATGCAATTCCGAAAAACTGATTTGGGTAATGCTCCACAAGCGTTTTGACCTTTGCGTTTTCACCGTTGTTTATTGCGATGAGCGCAGTTCTGTCCAGCTTCAACTCCTCCATATAGGTGAAAAGCTGCTTGTTATCATAATACTCGACACCTTCAAATGACCAAACGTGCATATGGCTGTCAATTCTCATTGTGTATCTCTCCTTTGGGTTATTGCCGCAAATAACTGTCTGTAATTTGTTTCCCGGATATTACAGCGCTACAAGCTTCCTTATTTTGTCCGCCACTGCCAGCGCAAAGGCGGCATGAGAGCTGTTGTCAATATGGATGGCATCCGCCGCTGTTGCTGCTACGGACGATGCCTCCAAAAACGCCGCACCGTATTTTTCCGCAATCCCATTATAAAGCTCCGGAAGCTGTGCGCTCCGTTCTCTTGTCCCCTCCGCAGGGAACCAGTTTTTCATAGGTGAGCCTGCGACCTCCCCCACTTGCACCGGGGACATAATCAGAAGCTTTGGCGGCTTGCCGCCCGCTCCCGCGCTGCTTGATAGAACCATCCGGCTCAAGGCCTCGATCCCCATGGAGATGTCACAAGCCGTAAGGGAAAATCTCTTTTTCAGGTCCGGCTGACCAAGCATCATGACAAAAACATCTATGGGCGCATGGCTTTCAAGGCATGGCCCGATCTGCTCTCGGGCATTTTTACCCGATTCCACTGGGTCTTGGCTCTACCCGGAAGTCCTTCTTCGATCACTCTGAAGTCCGCTCCAAGCTCCTTTGCCAGCATCCCTGTCCAACGTTCATCATATGGGAGCCTGTCCCCGCTGCGGTTATCATAGCCCCATGTGTTTGTGTCGCCAAAGCAAACCACTGTATACATATTTATACCTCCATTTTGCAGCAGACCGCCACAGATGTTCTCCGTGGCGGTCTTGTGCCGAAGTCACAGTTTGTAGAGTTTTGCCGCATTATTCCAGAGTATATTCTCTTTCTCCTTGTCTGAAATATCCGTGTTGAGAATATCGCTGGGAAGTGTTCCCTCACCGCCATATAGGATCTTTTCCGAGCTGAGATACTTGCAGGCGTGCTCGATCCAATCCTTGACCTTTACCTGCGGGAACTGGTTTTCCGCATAATACTGAAGCCATGCAGTATCCAGATAAGCATTCTCAAACCTCATGCAGATGCTCAGACACTGGAAATATGTATCTCCGCCCATGTGCGCCATGATAAGCTTCAGCTTGGGATACTTTTCGAGCACGGTGCAAAACTGCACCGGGAAGCCAAGCGTGGAACACTTGCAGGGGGCTGCCCCGACCTGTGAGGGATGGACAAGACTGCTGCGCTGGAACCCAACATGGAGCAGCACAGGAATATCAAGCGCAAGGCAGGTCTCATAGACAGGATTGATTGCATCGTCATCAAGCATGAAATGCTCAGCATACGGATAGAGCTTTATTCCCCTGATCCAGCCGCCTTTCACGCCCTCCTCCAGCTTCTTCAGCGACGGGTACATATCCCTTACGTTTACATAACCAAGCCCGAAAAACTTATCCGGTTCATTCTGTACCACTTTCTTCATCTCGGCATTCTCTTTTTCCGAGATCGCAATGATAGCCGTTTTATCAATAGCATTTTCCTGCATATATTGATAGATCGTTTTATCATCGTAATAATCCACATCATCCATGGACCAAACATGCATATGGCTGTCAACAATCATAGTGAATACTCCTTTCAGTCTTTGATATCGGGGCTGATCTGCCCTCGGTATCTGTCCCTATATCAGTCGTAGAGGCACTGTGCGATTTCAGGATCATCAATGTTCTGCGCATTGTAGAAATAGTAAGTGGCATTGATGGATGCAGGAATATCTTCTCCGTTCAGATAGTCAACTGCATATTTGACAATATCGTATCCCTGAGAATACGGCGCCTGCGTAATACTGCCGAAGATCGTGCCCGCTCTCACGGCATCAGTCTGCTGTTTGCCGGAGTCGTAGCCAATGACTTTGATTTTTCCTGCAACGCCCAACTCAGAGACGGCATTGAGTATTCCGTTGATAACATTGTCACACGTGCCGTAAATAACTGCAGCATCGGGATAGGTGGTCATCATGCTCTTGGCGATTTCAGTCACTACTGCGGCATCGTTGGAGTACTGCACATCCAGGATCTCCATGTTGGGATAGAGTTCACCGAGTGCGTCAATAAAGCCGTTTGTCCGTTCAACACCGTTTTTGCTGGTCTGGTCATGCCCGATAACAAGCACACCGCCTTCACCACCGCAGCCCTCGCCGATTTTCTCTGCCAGTGTACGGGTTGCCTCAATATCATTGGTTGCAAGAGTTGTGACGGGGATGTCGCTGTTGACACCGTTATCATAGCAAAAAATCGGTATGCCGGCATCCTTGGCCTTCTGCATTGTTGCGACTACCGCTTCCTGATCGATCGCACCGATGCATATCGCATCCGGCTTTGCTGCAACTGCGGTCGCAAACATATCGAGCTGTGCCGCCGCATCTCCCGAGACTGCCGGGGCATCATAAGTAAGATTCACGCCCAGATCCTTCGCTGCCGCTTCACAGCCAAGTTTGAGCGTACGGTGATACTGGTGGACTGCCGACTTGTCGCACACCCAGATGTTGTATGCGCCAGTAGTGTTCGCTGCTTTGTTTTCGGCTGCCGCAGTGCTCTCCGCCGCTGGGGCTGTCTGCTGACCGCAAGCGCACAAAACAAAGATCATGCACAAGGTCATAATCAACGCAATAACTTTTCTCATTTGAATTCCTCCTGTTTTTTGTTTTATTTCGCAGTGTATGCTTCCACTGCAGATCACATTTTATATATGGCCGAATTCCAAATCTATTTCCTTGGATCAATTTGGCCATCCATACTATTTCTACTTTGAGGGACAGTAGTATCCCATATAATATATGCCGGGATTGTGAATCATGTATATCTTACCTGTATATCATGCTTGGGTTCATGTCAATATTAACTCATAAGGCCCGATATAACAACCGTTTTTTCTGTATTATAGGTATAATTTTCTGAACAAGGCACTTGACTTTGCACCGCATATATATTATGCTGTGCACAGATTGGAGGACTGATGCATTTGCCAGAGCATGAAGAAAATATTCCGCTCAAATATCTTGCTTCCGTTGCCGGCGGCAGCAAAAGGCTCGTCCGGTGCCGCCATTTCAATCAAAACAGCGATATATGGATACTTGATGAACACGCACATAATTTTGTTGAACTTATTTACTTTCTCAACGGTGAAGCTCAAGTGGAAACATCTCAAGGAAAAACAAATTTGACACTCTATGATGTGCTCATACACCCTTCAAACGTCAAACACCATGAATTTGTTGACCTGCACATGCGGCAGGAAATAATCAACCTTGGCGTTGAGGTCGAGTCCGATTTCGATATGGGTGATTCTTTTGTTCTGAAAGATAATACCGGCAACATCCGGCGCATCTTTCGTATGCTTGACTATCATTTCAACGCTTCTGATCTGATGCATGAGGAGCTGGAGGATCAACTTCTGTGCCTGCTGTTCGTCTATCTTCAGAAAAGTGCACATGAACAGATCTGCTCGGAGTATAGCATCATTGACCGTGTGGTGGAGTATGTACAGGAGAACTACCGCAGCTCGCTGAGTGTCAAAGAACTGGCTGATTACGCACACGTCAGCGAGTCCTATCTTTCAAGGCTGATGTCATTCCATATTGGTATTCCGCCCATGAAGTATGTCAACACCATACGCATTGAAAATGCCAAACAAGCGCTCAAGTCTGACACACCGATCGCACAGATAGCCGCATTGGTCGGTTTTATGGAGCAAAAATACTTCAGTACGGTCTTCAAGCGTGAGACTGGGCTGACTCCGTCCGAGTATAGAAGCCGCATTCACACAGCCGACTGAATGCTTCTACAAATATGCAAAAGGGTTGTCTCACGAAAATCCGGCCCTCCCCCAAAAAACAAAGGCCCGGCTCTTATACTATTTCTTAGGGTGTATCTGAAAACTCAAACATCATATAAAAATTGCACAAAATCGAAAAATGCAGTAGAATAAAAGAAAAACGCATAGGGGTGATCTTATGGCAGCAAGACGGTATGAGCTGACCGATACTCAGTGGGACAGGATCAAAGATCTGATTCCGAGAGCTAAGACTGGCAGGCCGCCAAAGGATGACAGGATGATGCTCAATGCCATGCTCTGGCTGGCCAGAAGCGGTGCAGCCTGGGCGGATATCCCTGCGCGATCCGGGTCACATCAGACTGTTTACAGCCGGTTCTGCAAGTGGCGTGACGACGGAACCCTTTTGCGCATTTTTCAGGAATTGAACGCGGACGCAGACTATGAGAACCTGTGTATTGACAGCACGAGCATCAAAGCACATCCGCAGAGCGCGGGTGCAAAAAAGGGGCTGTAAATTCGGAAAACAACCAGTTTATCGGTGTAAGTCATGGTGGAAAGACTACAAAAATCCATGCTATTGTGGATGCATTGGGAAATCCCGTCCACTTTCTGCTTACCGGCGGAAACATCTTTGATGCCAGTGCCGCCATCGATCTGCTTTCGGGAGTGAACATTTCTGGCAGCAACATTCTGGGAGATAAAGCATATGGAGCAAAGTCCATTCGCGCCTATATCGCAGAGCAGGGAGCATCATATACGATCCCACCCAAAAGTAATGTGATCGAGCCTTGGTTCTGCGATTTCCACACCTATAAGGAACGCCACCTGATTGAGTGTTTCTTCAATAAACTCAAAGTTTTCCGCAGGGTCGCTACACGCTATGATAAGCTTGCTGTGTCCTTTCTTGCTTTTGTCCATCTTGCTTCCATTTGGATTTTGTTGAAATAGTACAAGAATGCTTTGTTTTCAGATACGCTCTAAAATCTTTAAAAAAGAATTT
>ERZ839823.1085-NODE-1085-length-31322-cov-3.248697_pt1 | contig 31322 bp, 25 predicted proteins | sample MGYA00519862_ERZ839823 | MGnify/ENA primary metagenome ERZ839823 (study PRJEB31850, sample SAMEA3708853) | human gut metagenome | biome: human gut; feature: human-associated habitat; material: faeces | place: China | collected 2014 ...
TCGGCACGGTACTGACGGTGCTGCTCAAAGGCGCGGCGTGCGGCTTTGCGGCGGGGCTTACCTACAAGTTGCTTGCAAAATACAATAAATATGCGGCGGTTGTTGCCGCGGCGGTTGTGTGCCCGCTTGTAAACACAGGCGTTTTTCTTTTGGGCTGCCTGCTGTTCTTCCTTGATACCATAAAGGCGTGGGGTGCGGGTCTCGGCTTTACAAATACCGTATCATATGTATTTTTAGGTATGGTCGGCGGAAATTTCCTGTTCGAGCTTGTCTCAAACATGATTTTAAGCCCTGTAATATTAAGAATACTGAATTTTAAAGAAAAATAACAATTTTTTAGTTTATAGAAAAAAGAGTGAACCCCTATATGCGTGGGTTCGCTCTTTTTTACACTTCTACGGAGGCTCAACAATGTCCGCAATAAACTCAGCGGCGCGCTTTGAAATTTTTCTTTTCCGTTAATTATTTTTCTATGAACGGCGTGTATCTGGGCTGGGTAATTTCATGGATTGCGGAATTACAGGCGCCTGGAAAAGTGAAGAAATACGAAATAATGAGTAAAATACCTATACATAACAATAACCCCCGTACATTTCAAGCACGGGGGCGTTTTGTATCAATATATTTCAAAAGCTATCTTTATCTCGCCAGCGGGTGGAACCTGGCGTAAGCCGAGGTATACTTGTTTTTAACAAACTGCGCATACACCTGTGTGGAGGATATATCGGCGTGACCCAGCATTTCCTTAATATCCTTAAGCTGCGCGCCGTTTTCAAGCAGATGCGCCGCAAACGAATGGCGCAGAGTGTGCGGGGTTATATCCTTTTTAATTCCCGCCTTTTCGGAATAATGCTTTATAATTTTCCAGAAGCCCTGGCGGGACATTGAGTCGCCGCTCATATTGGTGAACAGCCTGTCCTCAGTTTTATCGGTAACAATTACGGGGCGGACGTTTACAAGATAATCCGCAACCGCCTTTACCGCCGCGGGGTACATGGGCACTATGCGCTCCCTGCCGCCCGTGTGCATATGTAAAATTCCTATCTGCAAATTAACATCTGTTACCGAAAGCTCTATAAGCTCGGAAACCCTGATACCCGTAGCGTACAAAAGCTCAAGCATAGCCTTGTCCCTTACGCTCTTGTAATCGTCCCCGTCAGGCTGAGAAAGCAGGAGAATTATCTCGTTTGAATCAAGTATTCCCGGCAGCTTTTTCTCGGTCTTTTTAAGCTTTATTCCGTTTACGGGATTTTCCTCTATAATGCTTTTTGAAATTAAAAAACGGTAATAGCAACGAACAGAGGCTACCGTGCGGGTAACTGTTGCGTCCGATTTACCCATAACGGCTAAATACTCAACATATTTTTTTATAAATGAAGCATCAGCCGCCGCAGGCTCGGTATTTTTTGAAGCGCAATACGCCGAATATTGGTGTATATCGCGCATATACGAATCAACCGTATTTGTTGACGCTTTTTTTACGCTCACAAGGTATTCCCTGAAAGCGTCGCACATATCAGCCATATTGCACCTCCTATAATAATTTAACATCCTTTTATAAAGCAAGACTTGCCCCGAATGAGCAGGACATAACCGCGTCTGTAATTGCCGAAAGCAATGTAAGCAAACATATAAGTATGTACTTACTGCAATAGCTGTGGAAATCCGCCGAGAGATTAACGGGCGGAGCCGAGGGCAGCGTGAGCCTTGCCATACCGAGTGAAAACTTAACCGATTCCCTTGCCGCCAAGAGTAGAGCAACCGCGAAAATTATTTCTGCGGGAATTATAAGCACGGCGTTAAACGCAATACCCTTTACCGAATACTGCGAGTAAAGCAGAGCCGAAACGCTGCCGTAAAGCACGCAGCGGGCTGCCGCCGCTATAGGCACCAGCACAACGCCCAAAACCGACGTTCCCGCGGCAAAAACCGCAAGCAACACAAGTGCCGAAGCCGCAAAGGAATTTACCGTAACCGATAAAAAAGAAGCGTTACTACGCTCCGCAACAAACCGCTCAAGATATTCCGCCGAGTAATCCGTCAGCCCGGTGATTTTTTTCCCCGCAAATGTTCCCGCGGCTATACCGGCAATAAACAAAATAACCAGCAGCACAAGCACATTGTTTTTTATTATAAATTCGGAAAACCTGATTTTTTTAAGGCTTAATACTGTTCCTTTTTTCATACTCTTCCCTCCGGTTTCTAAGAAATAATATGCCGGAGTTGGACAAGATATACCTGAAAAACAATAAAACCTATATTTTGATTTTTTTAAAACCGCCGCCACAAAATGTAGATTTAATTACACTTTATGTAAACCGTTTTTCATAATGTCGGTTTTAAAGCCGCTTAAACCGTAAAATCAGTGTATGCCGCGTTTGCGGTTAACAATATAGTTATACAACATTTTTAAAGTTATGTCAACTGTCAATTTTAAAAGAGGAAAATATTATGTAAACTTTTTATGTAAATCACACAAGATGTGCACACCCCGCTGTTATGTAAACTCAACTTGTTGTAATTGGGGCTTTAATTTTCCGAAAAAATATGTTATACTGATTTCAGAAAATATAAGCGGGGGTTAATATGAAAAAGACAGTAATAGTCACAGGCTCTTCAAAGGGCATAGGCGCGGCAACAGCAATTCTCTTTGCGCAGAACGGCTGGAATGTGGTAATCAATTATAACGAATCCTACGAATCGGCAAACCTGCTCTGCCGTTCCCTTGTGAGCAACGGCTACTCGGTAATAACCCAGAAAGCCAATGTTGCAAATAAGCTTGAAGTGGACATTATGGTGAAAGAGACACTTTATAAATTCGGCAGTATAGACGTGCTGGTAAACAATGCGGGCGTGGCGTATCAGGGACTTATAACCGATACCGACGAAATTGATTTCGACCGCATAATTGATATTGACTTAAAGGGCGTTTTTAACTGCTGCAAGGCGGTAACACCCGTTATGGTTAATCAGAAATCAGGGTGCATTATAAATATTTCCTCAATGTGGGGTCAGGTGGGCGCCTCCTGCGAGGTGGCGTATTCCGCGGCAAAGGCGGGAGTTATAGGTCTTACCAAGGCGCTGGCCAAGGAACTGGCTCCCAGCGGTATTACCGTGAACTGCATAGCCCCGGGGCTTATTGAAACCGGAATGAACTCAAACCTCACAATTGAGGAGCTTAACGATTTTGTCGAGGGCATACCGCTCGGGCGTATGGGCAGCGCCGACGAGGTAGCCGCCGCGGTGCGTTTCCTCTCCTCCCCTGCCGCCGAATACATAACCGGACAGGTCCTCGGAATTAACGGCGGGTTTGTTGTTTAAATTTCGGAGTTGTTTGCTATTCTGTAATTTACATATTCAGGTATGGTCTTGATTTTTAAAAAGCAATATGCTATACTGACACTATCCGGAGGTGCGATATGGCGCAATTTACCAAAAAGGCAATTTTAGACTCGTTTGTAGAGCTTATTTCGGAACGCCCGTTTGATAAAATTACAGTTAAAGACATTGTTACCCGCTGCGGCGTAAACCGCAATACGTTTTACTATTATTTTGAGGACGTATACGCGCTGGTTGACGAGCTTTTTCAGGTGGAAACGCAGGATATTCTCGGAAACACGGCAGATTACGATACCTGGCAGGAAGCCTTTTTAAAGGCGATAGATTTTGTGCATAACAACCGCCGCGCGATATATCATCTTTACAATTCTATCAGCCGCGAGCATGTTGAAACCTATCTTAATAAGGTTACATACAACAATATACTTATATTCATTAAAAAATCTGTTGCCGATTTATCCCCGACCGAGGAAGACGTGGAGCTTGTAGCCTCGTTTTATTCCCACGCGCTTGTAGGTATGACGCTTGAGTGGCTGAGCGGCGGCATGAAGGGCGACCCGCACGATTTTGTTATAAGAATAAGTGAGCTTTTGGACGGAACGGTGCGCTACTGCTTTTTGAATAATACAGACAAACAGGGGTAAATGTCTGAAAATACAACACTTTAAGGCTTATGTGTGAAATTCACACATAAGCCTTTTTATGTTTATTGGAAACGGAAATTATTATGTATATAATATATTGCGTTGAGAAAATGAAGGGAGGAAAAAACAATGAAAACAATTAAACAGGCAAAATGGTGTTATATAATCTGTTCTGTGCTGCTTATAGCCGCCGGCGTTTATATAATGGTAAGACCGTATGCCTCGGCAATTATTTTTTGCAGGGTTATAGGCGCTGTGTCGCTTTTCTACGGCGTTTCAAAAATACTCGGCTATTTTTCACACGACCTTTACAACCTTGCCTTTCAGTTTGATTTGGCGCTCGGAGTTTTCACACTTATCTTCGGTTTGATACTTCTGCTGCGCTCTGCGAGGGTCGTAGCCTTTATGCCGGCAATACTCGGTGTGTTTGTTTTGGTGGACGGCGTGTTCAAGCTGCAAACAGCGGTTGACGCAAAGCGCTTCGGGCTTTCAAATTGGTGGCTGATACTTTTAGGCTCGCTTATCTGCGCGCTTTTCGGGCTGCTGCTTATAATTGACCCGTTCAGCGGCAACAACGTGCTTATGACCTTTGTGGGTCTGTCGCTCGCTATCGACGGGCTGCAAAACCTATTCAATGCGTTTTACACCGTTAAAATACTGAAAAACAAATGAAAGCTGGGAGATAAATGATAAAATTCGGAAAAGGCGTGGTAAAGCACCGCGTGCTTATTCTGATAATCGCGGTAGCGCTAATGGTGCCGTCGGTTTTCGGAATACTTAAAACGCGTATCAATTACGATATGCTGACCTACCTGCCCGACGACATTGAAACAATGAAAGGGCAAAACATATTGCTTGACGATTTCGGCAAGGGCGCGTTCTCCTTTATAATCGTTGACGGTATGGAGGATAAGCAGGTATCCGCTTTACGCGAAAAGATTGAAAAGGTAGACAATGTTGACAGTGCTATCTGGTATGACAGCGTTATGGATTTATCCGTACCGAAAGAAATGCTGCCCGATGATATTTACAACGCCTTTAATTCTGGCGACTCAACCATAATAGCGGTGTTCTTTAAAACCTCCACCTCGGCGGACGAAACAATGGACGCCATTAAAGAGGTAAGAAAAATTACCGATAAAAACTGCTATGTAACCGGTATGTCGGCGGTCGTTACCGATCTTAAAGACCTGTGCGAGCATGAAGAGCCGATATATGTAGGCATTGCGGTTTTGCTTTGCACGGTTACAATGATGATATTCATGGATAACTGGATTATCCCGTTCCTGTTCCTTGCAAATATCGGTATGGCGATTGTGGTAAACCTCGGCTCAAACTACTTTATGGGCGAGATTTCATATGTAACAAAGGCGCTGGCGGCTGTGCTTCAGTTAGCCGTTACAATGGACTACTCAATATTCCTTTGGCACAGCTACGAGGAGCAAAAGGAGCGCTACTCGGGTGATAAGCACAGAGCAATGGCGCACGCAATTAAAGCTACCATTACCTCGGTTGTCGGCAGCTCGATAACCACCGTCGCAGGCTTTATAGCGCTTTGCTTTATGAGCTACACGCTGGGCCGCGACCTCGGCATAGTAATGGCAAAGGGCGTTTTGTTCGGGCTTATTTCCTGCGTAACCGTTCTCCCCTCTTTAATACTTGTATGCGATAAGCTGCTTGAAAAAACAAAGCACAGAGCGCTTATTCCCCCGATGAACAGGCTTACAAACTTTGTAGTTAAACGCTCGTGGATATTCCTTATAGTCTTCTTAGTGCTTGTAGGTCCTGCTTTCTGGTGCTACACCAAGGCAAACAGCGAGGTTTATTACAATATGACCGAAACACTGCCTAAGACCATGGAGTGTTCGATAGCAAATACCAAGCTTGAAGAAGAGTTCAACGTAGGTTCAACGCATATGGTGCTTATATCTGCCGATACCGACGGCAAGACAATACGCGAGATGTCAAGCGAAATGGAAAAGATAGACGGCGTTAAGTTTGTATTAGGGCTTGAATCGGTAGTGGGCAGCAGAATACCGGATGAAATAATTCCGGATGAAGCAAAGTCCACCTTACAAAGCGATAACTGGAAGTTGATGGTTATAAACTCCGAGTACGCAACCGCGACAGACGAAGTAAATGAGCAGATAACAAAACTTAACGATATACTTAAAAAGTACGATAAAAACGGTATGCTCATAGGCGAGGCGCCCTGCACCAAGGATATGATTGATATTACCGACCACGACTTTAAGGTGGTTGACGCAATTTCAATAGCGGCTATATTCGTTATAATACTGCTTGTTTTAAAGAGCGTTTCACTGCCTATAATTTTGGTTGCGGTTATAGAGCTTGCAATATTCATAAACCTCGGTTTCTGCCACCTGCTCGGCACGTCAATGCCGTTTATAGCGCCTATATGCATAAGCACAATTCAGTTAGGCTCAACGGTTGACTACGCAATACTTATGACCACGCGTTATAAGAGAGAGCGGTCTTTGGGCGGAGACAAGAAAACATCAGTCAGCATAGCGCTTAAAACCTCTATCCCCTCGGTTGTGGTAAGCGCGCTCGGCTTCTTCGCAGCAACCTTCGGCGTGGGGCTTTACTCCGACGTTGATATTATCAGCTCAATATGCAACCTTATGGCGCGCGGCGCTGTAATCAGTATGCTTGCGGTAATATTCATACTGCCCGCAATGTTTATGCTGTTCGATAAGGTCATATGCAATACAAGTATAGGCTTTAAGCCTAAAAAACAAACGGAGGCTAAATGAAATGAAAACTGTTAAGAACGATTTAATAAAGCTTATTGCAGTTGCCGCTGCCGGCGTTATTGCCGGCACGGGCGTTACCGCGGCGGCTATAAATGCCGCAAACAATAAAAAGGATACCGCAAGCACCTCTACGTCCGTTTCATCGGAAAGCGACAAAACAGACGTAAAGACCGCAAAGGACGAAACCGTTTATGTGCTTGCAAATGCCGACGGCTCGGTTAAAAAGATAATCGTTAGCGATTGGATCAAAAACGGGCTTAACGAAAAATCCTTAAAGGATAAAACCGACTTGGAAGACGTTAAGAACGTTAAGGGCGATGAATCCTATGTAATGGATACCGACAATATGCGCGTATGGAACGCCGACGGCGCCGATATTTATTACCAGGGCACAATAAGCAAGGAACTGCCCGTTGATTTAAAGGTAAGCTATAAATTAGACGGCAAGACCGTTTCAGCCGATGAAATTGCGGGAAAAAGCGGCAAGGCTACCATTCGCTTTGACTACACAAACAAGCAGTACAGCGAAGTAAAAATAGGCGGCAAGACCGAAAAGATTTATGTACCCTTTGCAATGCTTACAGGCTTAATGCTTGATAACGACGTTTTCTCAAACGTATCGGTTACAAACGGCAAAATCATAAACGACGGCGACCGTACAATAGTTGCGGGCTTTGCGCTGCCGGGTTTGCAGGAAAACCTTAATTTAAGCAAGGATAAATTTGAAATTCCCGATTACATTGAAGTTACGGCAGATGTTAAAAACTTTGCCCTTACCACTACCCTCACCCTTGCAACAAACAGCCTGTTTAATGAATTTGACACTTCAAAGCTTAACTCCGCCGACGATTTACAGGCGCAGCTGAACGAGCTTACAAGCGGTATGAAAAAGCTGATAGACGGCTCCTCCGAGCTGTACGGCGGGCTTACTACCCTGCTTTCAAAGTCTAAAGAGTTAGTTGCGGGTATTGATAAATTATCCGCCGGTACCGACGAGCTTTCAAGCGGCGCCGCAGCGCTTAACGCGGGGCTTAACACCTTGGTTTCAAACAACGGCGATTTAACATCAGGTGCTAAACAGGTATTTGATACACTGCTTGCCACAGTCACAAAGCAATTGAACGAGGGCGGCATACAAAACTTTGACGCACTCACGGTAGATAACTACAAGACAGTATTAAACGGATTAACCAAAGACCCAATGAAATATTTAAGCACCGCTAAAAAAGCCGAGGTGCTTAAAACCGCCGAAACGGCAGTTGACGCAGAGCTTGAAAAGGCAAAGGTTCCCGCAGAATATTATACCCCTGTTAAGGTAATGCTTTTCGACCGCTTAAGCAAGGGCAAGACCAGGGAAGCGGCAATGAAAGAAATTAACGACCTGCTCACCCCCGCGGTAACGGTTGAAACAATATCCAAAACCGTAGAAGCGGACGAAACCGTTTACAATATACTTAAAGCAAGCAAAGGCGAAGAAACCGCAGCGCTTATAGCTAAGGTTTGCAATGCATTAAGCCAGCAAAGCGGCGGTAAGGCTACGCCCGTTCAGATTTTGCAAAGCGGAAAAGCAACCGAGCTTATAACGGCAGCGCAAGCGGGTCAGGCGGCATTACAGGCAGCTGCAGCCGATAAAAACGCAGCAACCAAGATTACCGCGCTTTACACCACACTTGCCACACCTACCGTAACCGCTACTGTTAAAACCGCAATTGATACCGCAATAATCTCGCTTGACAGCTACAACACATTCTATCAGGGCGTGCTCGCCTACACCGCAGGCGTTTCGGCGGCAGCCGACGGCAGCGCTAAGGTAAACGCAGGTGCTAAGCAGCTGAAAGACGGCGCAGCAGAGCTTAAAGCGGGCGCTTCGCAGTTAGTACCCGGCGTTGAAAAGCTTTCTGACGGCTCAAAGCAGTTAGCCGACGGCATAAAACAGCTTAACGATAAGGGCATAAGCAAGCTGACAGGTCTTGCGGGCGACGATCTCCAAAACCTTGTTGACAGAGTAAAGGCAACGGTTGACGTTTCCAAGAATTATAAATCATTCGCCGGAATTGCCGACGGTACCGACGGCAGCGTTAAGTTCATCTACAAAACCGATGAAGTAAAATCCAAATAACGCCAAGGGCGCAAAAAATCCTCCCTTTAATTCGGGAGGATTTTTTGCGCCTTTAAATATTGTGAATTATATTGTATAGCCAATTATAAAACCCAAGAATGAATATAATCTGTAGGCTTTTACTCATAATAACAAAATATAGAACTTCGTATTGACATACAGCACAATATATTGTATTATAATACCAGTATAATGCAAAGGCGGTTCAATATAAATGATTCACAAAAACTGGGACGGATTTACAGGCGGCAAATGGCAGGAAGAAATAAATGTGCGCGATTTTATTCAAAAAAACTACCGCGAATACACAGGCGACGACAGCTTTTTAAGCGGTGCCACAAAGCGCACAAAGGAGCTTATGAAAAGGGTTAATACACTTTTTGAGGTTGAAAAGCAGTTCGGCGGCGTGCTGGATATAGATACCGAAACAATATCCACCGTTACCGCGTATGCTCCCGGGTATATTGAAAATGATAAGGAAATAATCGTAGGTATGCAGACCAACCGTCCGCTTAAAAGGGGCGTTAATCCCTTCGGCGGTATTCGTATGGCACGGCAGGCGTGCGAGGCTTACGGCTATAAGTTATCCGACAGCATTGAAAAGCAGTTTAAATACAGAACTACCCATAACGACGGTGTTTTTAAAGCTTATACCGATGAAATGCGCAAGGCGCGCCACAGCCACCTTATAACAGGCTTGCCCGACGCTTACGGCAGGGGCAGAATTATAGGCGATTACCGCCGCGCGGCGCTTTACGGAATTGACAGGCTGATAGAAGAAAAGAAAAAGGACAAAGCGGCTCTTTCGGGCGTTAATTTTGATGAGGAGCATATCCGTTTATCAGAGGAGCTTTCAAACCAGATAGCCGCGCTTACCGATATTAAGAAAATGGCGGAATCTTACGGCTACGATATAAGCGCGCCCGCTGCCAACGCGCGCGAGGCGGTGCAGTGGACTTATTTTGCCTACCTTGCCGCAATTAAAGAGCAAAACGGCGCGGCAATGTCGCTGGGCAGAGTAAGCACGTTCCTTGATGTTTATATTGAACGCGACCTTGAAAATGGGGCGCTTACCGAGCGCCAGGCACAGGAGCTTATGGACGATTTTGTAATGAAGCTGCGCATTGCGCGCCATTTGCGCACGCCCGAGTATAATGAGCTTTTCGGCGGCGACCCTATGTGGATAACCGAAAGCGTTGGCGGCATGGGCGAGGACGGCAGAACGCTCGTCACCAAAAACAGCTACCGCATGCTAAACACGCTGTATACTCTCGGCTCCTCCCCCGAGCCGAACCTCACCGTGCTTTGGTCAAATAAGCTGCCCGAAAGCTTTAAGCGCTTTTGCGCTAAAGTTTCGTGCGATACCGATTCTATACAGTACGAAAACGACGACGTAATGCGCCCGATATACGGCGACGACTACGCCATAGCCTGCTGCGTTTCGGCTATGAAAATAGGTAAGCAAATGCAGTTTTTCGGCGCGCGCTGCAACCTTGCAAAGCTGCTGCTTTTATCGCTCAACGGCGGTTACGATACCTCAAGCGGTATAAACGCAGGTCCGCAAATGAAGCCGTTTGAAGGCGACGTGCTCTCCTACGATAAGGTTTACGAGCGTTTCACCGAATACGCGGCGTGGCTTTTAAGGCTGTATGTTAATACAATGAACGTTATTCACTATATGCACGATAAATACGCCTATGAAAAGGCGCAAATGGCTTTGCACGATACCGACGTGCACCGTTTTATGGCGTTCGGCATTGCGGGGCTTTCGGTTATAACCGACTCCCTTTCGGCAATAAAATACGCCCGTGTAACGCCCGTAAGGGATGAAAACGGCTATATAACCGATTTTAAGACCGATGGCGATTTCCCGAAATTCGGCAATGACGACGACCGTGTGGATATGATAGCAAAGGACCTTACCCACCTTGTTATAACCGAGCTGCGCAAAACCCCCACCTACCGCAACGCAGAGCATACACTCTCAGTGCTTACCATTACCTCAAACGTTATGTACGGCAAGCACACGGGCGCCACGCCCGACGGCAGAAAAGCGGGCGCACCGTTCGCCCCGGGCGCTAACCCCATGCACAACCGCGAGGAAAACGGCGCTTTAGCATCGCTTAACTCGGTTGCCAAGCTTTCGTATGACGATTGCCGCGACGGCATTTCCAACACATTTTCAATAACCCCCGAAACCTTAGGCAGAACGGGCGATGAGCGCGTTAAAAACCTTGTTTCGGTGCTGGACGGCTACTTCGCCAAAAAGGCGCACCATATTAACGTAAATGTTTTAAACAGGCAGACCCTTATTGAGGCGTATAACGACCCCACAGCCTACCCCAACCTTACAATACGCGTTTCGGGCTATGCGGTGAACTTCCACAAACTCTCCCGCGAGCAGCAGCGCGAGGTTATAAGCCGCACCTTCCACGAGGCTATGTAATAAATGGCTGAAATCAAGGGAAATATAAGCTCCTTTCAGAGTATGGGCACGCTTGACGGCCCCGGCGTTCGCTTTGTAGCGTTTACGCAGGGGTGTCCGCTCAGGTGTGCCTGCTGTCACAACCCCGAAACATGGAGTGTAAACGGCGGCACGGTATATACGGCGGATGAGGTCGTAAACCGCGCGCTGAAATATAAGGAGTATTTCGGCGAAACCGGCGGAATAACACTTTCGGGCGGCGAGCCACTTTTGCAACCCGAATTTACGGCTGAAATATTTAAGCTTTGCCGCGAAAACGGAATAAACACCTGCCTTGATACAAGCGGGTGTGAACCCTTAGCCGATTTTGTTTTGGATTATACCGATTACTGCCTGCTCGATATAAAATACACGACCGATGAACAATATAAAAAATATGTCGGCTGCAGCCTTGCACAACCGACATATTTTTTAAAACAGCTTAATGACCGCAATATTCCCACAAGAATAAGGCAGGTTATAATAAAAGGCTTAAACGATACCCCCGAAAGCATTAAAAGACTAAAAGAACTGGTCTCCCCTTTTAAATGCGTTAGTGAAATTGAGCTTTTGCCGTTCAGAAAGCTTTGCGTTTCAAAGTATGAAAAGCTGGGGCTTGACTTTTCCCTTAAAGAAACGCCCGAAACCGCGCAGGAAGAAATTAACGCGCTGCAAAAGCTTTGCAACGCGTTAAAAATGTAAAAGTAATTTTTTTATTACAGCTTTTCAAGCATATTTTCAATTGATTTATCGTTCTTAAAATCAATATCGCACGGCTTTTTGCAAAGCGCCCAGCTTTCGGTGTGGGTAACGGTCTCGCCCGGCTTTACGGTTTTAAGCTCGCTGAGCGACTCCACTTCAATCATACTGTCGTTTGTGTATGTTTCAAATGAGCAGCCACCGTCGGGGTAATTTCCGTTCGGGTGGTTTGTATCGTAGCTCTTGCAGAAAATATCATCGTTAAGGCAGTAATAAACCGTGCCGCAGTTAAGGTCAAAGCCCAGCTTTATGGGCTTATCGTATTTTGAATCCTGCCTGAGGGTTACATACCTGTTGCCCCAGTAAATGCGGTCGTTGCTCATATCGGTATAGGGCCAAACCGAAACAATTCTGTTTGAAAGCAGACCTGTATCGTTAGTGTTCATAGGAATAATAAGTGTTCCGCCCTTTTCGGAAACCGAAAGTCCCCAAATTGCGAAATTTTTATCCTTTTCCGAAATATTTTTAACGCGCATTATAACCTGCATATTCGCGTCGTCTGCGTCCATTTTAATTTCAAGGCTTTTAGCCGCGCCGTTTTCCTTTTCGGGATTCGGTGTAAATACCGCGCCGTTTTCGGTAATTTCGTAGCTTACAGGCTCTAGATCGGGGTAATATGTTTCGGGGTAGCTTTCGGGTGACAGCCAAATTCTGTGCCCGCCGAGGTTTTCCCAGCGCTTGCCCTCGCCGAAATAATCGGTGAATTCCTTATCGTCCTTCGGTCCGAACGCCTTGCGGTTTGAGCACATTATGTTCTGCCCGTCAACATAGCCGAAACGTATTATTCTCGGTCCTATATCCACCGTTACATACGCCTCAATTACGCCGTTTGTAACGCAGATACAGCGCCCGTAATCCTTAAAGCTTTCAATTTCCTTTATGCTTACCATAAAAATTCACTCCGTTTTTATAATTTTTGCGGTATACTCCGCCCCGCAAGACTGCGGCACGGGTAAGGCAAGTGAGAACATATCCGTTGCGCGGCACTCCGCGGCAAAAAGCCGTTTTGCGCCGCAGGGCAGCCTTTCAATATCCGATACACGGGTTATAACCGGTATGGGAGACCTTTCTGCCGCCTGTTTTAAGTGCTCTTCTCCCCTTTTGTTAAAGCCGAGCACCCTTACATACGGCGGCGGTTTCATAAAGAACTCGTTATCCAGCCCTAAAAAAGCCGAGAGCGCAAGCCGCCTTATTCTCGCGTGTGTATACCGCTTGACCTTAACTGTATTATACAGTTCTTCCGTGCTGTTTGCAAGCCTTATTGCGGAAAAAAGCTTATTTTCTATTCCCTCGCTTATATCGGGCAGCTTTTTCAGGTCCTCTGGCGTTTTTTGCCTTAAAACCGCAAGTATTGCGCGGTCGAGCCTTTTAATATCCGCCGCATCTTCGGGCGTGAAAAACTTATAAGCCTCGGGCGGTATATATTTTTTGCAAAAATCCAAATCCCCCGCCCGCATTTTTTCGCGCAGAAGCGAAGCCGCAGCATAGCCGTTTTCGGCTGTTTCGGCATCGTGCCCTGCGCCCAGTCGCCGAACGGTTAAAAATTTCATATCGGCATTTATCGCCCTTGCCGCCGCAATATATTCTATTGCAAGGTTATTGTTAGCGCCGCAGAGCAAATCGCCGCCAAGCCCCGCCGCCTTTTCACGCGCCGCCGCAAAGGTAAGCCCCGAATCGAGGTATTTTTTCAGCCGTTCTTTATATTCGACCGCCGAAAGCACGTCTGCCGCGTTTTCAAGCTTTGCCGTGTCTCCGCACTCGCTGCCGAAGATAAGGCTTTCGCACCCGAAAGCCGATAATACCGAAACCCCGCCAAGCGCAAAGTTCTGCGCGGTTGACATAGCATAGCTTACGGGAATTTCAAGCACAATATCCGCACCGCAGGCAAGCGCGGCGGCGGATCGCTTTCTTTTATCAAAAATCGCAATATCGCCGCGCTGCACAAAATTCCCGCTTACAGCGGCAATAACCGTGCCGTGGCGGCGCGCCTCGGTTAAAAGATATTTATGCCCCGTGTGCAGGGGGTTGAACTCCGCTATAACGCCGATTGCCGACAAAATATCACTTCTTTGCAAAAAAAACTTGAAAAAATGCCCTATATACAGTATTATATATTAGTTAGGTAATACTTTTCAAGGATAAATTAAATTTTTTTACCAAAGGAAGTTATAAGTATGAAAATTTTTGTTGTAAACGCGGGCAGCTCATCTTTGAAATATCAGCTTATTGATATGGATAACGAGCAGGTACTCGCAAAGGGTCTTTGCGAAAGAATAGGCGTTACGGGCGCTATTTCCCATAAAACCGCCGACGGCAGAGAATACTCTGCCGAGACCCCCATGCCCACCCACAGCGAGGCTTTTGAGGCGGTGGTTTACGCCCTTACAAAGAGCGACGCAAAGGTTATTGATTCGTTTGATGAAATTTCGGCTATCGGTCACCGCATAGTGCAGGGCGGCAGCATTTTCCCGAACAGCTGCCTTGTAACGCCCGATGTCATTGATAAAATAGAAAAACTCGGCGCATTGGCACCTCTGCACAATCCCGCGCATGTGCTGGCAATCCGCGCCTGCATAAAGACCTTCGGTGATAAAATTCCGCAGGTGGTTGTGTTTGATACCTCATTCCACCAGACAATGCCGCCCAAAGCCTATATGTACCCCCTGCCCTATGAGTATTATGAAAAATACGGCGTTCGCAAATACGGCGCGCACGGCACATCTCACCGCTTTGTAAGCGACAGAGTAGCCGCAATTGAGGGCAAGCCGAAAAAAGACCTTAAAATAATAACCTGCCACCTCGGCAACGGCTGCTCTATTACCGCTATTAAGGACGGCGTGTGCGTAGATACCTCAATGGGCTTTACCCCGCTTGACGGCTTTATGATGGGCACCCGCTCGGGAACCATCGACCCCTCTGCGCTGACCTACATAGCCGAAAAGGAGCACTTATCCCCCGAGGATGTAAATACAATCTGCAATAAAAAATCGGGTATGCTCGGAATTTCGGGTATTTCAAACGATAACCGCGATATTTGCGCCGCGGCAGAGGCGGGCAACAAACGCGCGCAGCTTGCAATAGAAATGCAGAGATATGAAATTCTCAAATTCGTAGGCTCTTACATTGCCGCTATGAACGGCGTTGACGCCATAGCCTTTACCGGCGGCATAGGCGAAAACGACCCCGAGCTGCGCAAATCGGTTTGCGATAATTTAAGCTTTGTAGGCGTTGAAATTGACGACGCGCAAAATAAGCTCCGCGGTAAGGAAGTTAAAATTTCCACCGATAACAGCCGCGTAAACGTTTACGTTATTCCTACGAACGAGGAGCTTGCCATTGCAAGAGACACACTTGCCATAATTTCAAAATAATCATAATCGGAGGGCTTTATGAATATCACCGAAATTAAACAGAAAATAGAAAACGGCGCTTTTGATAAAGATTTTACAATGCTTTACGGCGATGTAAGCGCCGCCTGCGCGCGTTACAGCGCCGCGTGCGACAGCTTTTGCGGTATTTTCCCCGAAAGAGACGGCATACGCCTTTTCTCTGCCCCCGGCAGAACTGAGGTAGGCGGAAACCACACCGACCACCAGCACGGCTGCGTGCTTGCTGGCGGTGTGAATCTTGACGTTATAGCCGTAGTCGCCCCGAACGTTGACGGCAAGGTCCGCATTAAATCCGAGGGCTACGATATGGACGTTATAGATATTGCGGAGCTTGAAAAGAACGAAGCCGAGCACGGCCGCGCGTCTGCGCTTATACGCGGCGTGCTTTCCCGCTTTAAGGAACTCGGCTGCACGCTTTCGGGCTTTAACGCATACACCACTTCAAATGTTTTAAAAGGCTCGGGGCTTTCCTCTTCCGCCGCGTTTGAGGTTTTGGTGGGCAATATTATAAACGGTATGTTTTTTGAAAACAAGGCTGATGAAATAACCATTGCAAAAATCGGGCAGTATGCCGAGCGCGAATATTTCGGCAAGCCCTGCGGTTTGCTTGACCAAATGGCAAGCTCGCTGGGCGGATTTACCTATGCCGATTTCTTCGACCCCTCAGAGCCGATAACCGAAAAGATAAACCTTGATATTCACTCCTTCGGCTATACCCTTTGCGTTGTTGATACCGGCGGCAACCACGCAAATTTGACTCAGGATTACGCCGATATAACGATAGAATGTAAAAAAATCAGCAACGCGCTGGGGGTTGATTTCCTGCGCGACGCCGATTCCGACCGTTTTTATAAGAGTATTCCCGAGCTGCGGCGCTCCTGCGGCGACCGTGCCGTGCTGCGCGCTTTCCATTTCTTTAACGAGCAAAACCGCGTAGAAGAGCAAAAAGCCGCGCTGAAAGCCGGCGATTTTGAAAGCTTTTTAAGGCTTGTAAACGAATCGGGCAATTCCTCCTACGATTATCTGCAAAACCTGTACTCCAATTCGGACGTTGCCGAGCAGGGCTTGCCGCTTGCTATTGCGTTTACCAAAAGATTTTTAAACGGCAGGGGCGCCTGCCGCGTTCACGGCGGCGGCTTTGCGGGAACAATACAGTGCTACATTCCCACTGAAATTTTAGCCGATTACAAGAAAATGATTGAGTCTGTTTTTGGGTGCGGCAGCTGCTGTGTTCTCAATATCCGTCCGGTAGGCGGCTATGAGATAAAATAAGTACTATAAAGATTAAGCGCGTCGAAGAAATTCGACGCGCTTAATCTTTATAGCTCACCGTAAGGTACCGCTTTATATTATCAATATACATATTGCCGATTTTACTGATAAGCTGATTTTTTCTTGTAATATACCCTATCTCCATTGATTGATTGTTTTCCTCTGTGTTTAAAAACGGCACGGCGCGGTATTCATCGCCGTTTAGCTCCTCGCAAATTATTCCCGAGCAAAGCGTAAAGCCGTTAAGCCCCACCATAAGGTTAAGCATTGTGGCGCGGTCATTAGCCTTTATCGTCTGCGGAAATTCATTTCCCACAAAAATTTCCTCTGCGAGATACAGCGAGCTGTCCGCCCCCTGTTCAAACGAAAGGCAGGGGTAATCGTTAAGCTCCGCCGCGGTTATGCCGGTTTTATTTGCCAGCGGGTGATTTTTCCAAAGGTACACAAAAACCCGACAGTCTATAAGGCGGTGAAATTCCAATTCACCGGCTTTGAGTATTTTGTTAATGAAGTTTCGGTTAAAATCGCTTAAATAAATTATGCCTATTTCACTTCGCAGCGACCGCACATCTTCAATTGCCTCTTTGGTTTTTGTTTCACGGATTGCAAACTCATATTTTGCTGTATCAAAATTTTTCACCGTTTCAACAAAAGCCTTTACCGCAAAGGAATAATGCTGGGTTGATACGCCGAACTTCTTTTTAAGCGTGCCGGCAGGACCGTATTTTTCAGCCAGCTCCTCATACTGGTGGTAAAGCTGCCGCGCATAGGTTATAAATTCCTGCCCGTCGCCTGTGAGCGATACTCCCCTGCCGCTGCGGTGAAAAATAATTATTCCAAGCTCGCTTTCAAGCTCTTTCACCATAGCCGTAAGCGACGGCTGGGTAATATAAAGCTTTTCCGCCGCCTTATTCATTGAGCCGGTTTCCGCTATTACTATTACATAATGAAGCTGTTGCAATGTCATTATAATCACCGTAGAATATTATACAATACCGACGGCTGATTTACAAGAATTAAATATTCTCTGTTTATTAAAATGACATTTTTACAAAAGGCTGTCAAACAAAAGGTCACTGCTGTTAAGCAGCTGATTTATGGCAACTCCCCACAAAACCAGCAAAATAACAATCAATAGCAGTTTTATTATAATGCCCGTAACAAATCCGACTATAAGCGAATGGGCGCGTGCAGGCTTTCTGTCCTCATATATAAGATAGAGTATAAACCCCGCAATAGGAAATACAAAGCTTAATGAAGCAAACCAAAAGCTTTTTTTGTTATTGCGCCCGTAATCATTTTTCCCAATCAGCTCCGCTCCGCAATCAGCGCAGACAGCAGAACCGTTTTCTTGCATTTTCCCGCAGTTTGTTTTCTTTACCGGGATCCAACAGGTCGGCATCAAGCGTGTCGCTGAATTTGCGCTTTTCAAAGCTTGTTCCGGCACCGAAACGGTACGCACGGTTTAAGATATACTTTTTGCCGTCATCCTTACTGTTATCAACAAACCATATGTAATTCTTATCCATAAGATACTTTAAAAAATCGTAATTCTTAAATTCAAGCGCGTAATCTATAACGGTTTTACAGTATTCATCGGAGTTCAGTATCAGCTTATCGGGGCGGTTTATGTATTTTTCCCACTTGTCCCTGTCCTTTGAAAAGGCAATTTCATAATATAGGCAGATCGTAAAATTGGATTGATTTTTTACCCTTTATAATCGCCGACATTCTGGTTGCCATATTATCCAATTCTTTTTCGTCATAGTTGCCTCTTGAAAGCTCAAGGTATTTCCTGCAAAACGGCCGGATTTTACCGTATTTTAATAAAATCAACTTTTCAAGGTGCTTGCCGATTTTAGCATTATCTTTTTCAATTTCAAACATATGCGCCCTCCTCTTTATTATGGAAATATTTTAGCATATTTTGGAATTATTATCCACCTTGAATTTGCTTATACTTTTTTAACTCAAAAACCGGCGGTCAAAAAATATGTGCTTTTGGCAGATAAAATAAAAAAACAGCCGCAGTCAGCGGCTGTCCGGTTTGGCTTAAAGCTATTCAATTAAAGCTCCCAGCCGCGTATTCGCGCTTTCATTTCGTCGGTCGCAAGTATACCGTAGGCAAAGCCCTTGCGCACAAGCTCGGGCGGCACAAATTCATCATACTTTTCAAAAAGCGGCACTTCACCGGGGTATACAAGCTCCATAGGGTCAAGCGGCTGCTTTTCTTTTTCCTTTAAAACCTCAAAAAACTGCTCGCGCGTGGCTTTCATTTTAAACTGAATAAAATACGGTCTTGCGGGGTCAAGGGCTGTAAGCCCTAAATCCTTTGCGCATTTAAGCTTTAAAAATCGCTCCATGGCGAGAAAGGCATAAGTGCCGAGCCAAGGAAACAGGCACCACATATCCCCGCCCAGGTTAATAAGCGGCTCGGTTGTTACTCCGCCGAGTCTGGCAATGCTGCGCGCCTCGTAAAGCCTGCCAAGCGCGTTTTTCATAAGGTAGGGGTAGATTTTATCCTCCGCCAGCACTTTTCGCATACGTTCAAGCACACGCGTGTTAATGTCCCCCGGGCACTGCCCGAAATAGGCGGGCACCTTGCCCCGCACCTGCTCGCAATATACCAAGTGCCGCTTATGGTCTACCTCTTCCACTATCCAAACGTGCCCCGCAATGGCTATTTTCTCGCCCACGGGCGGCGGCATTACTATAGTGCCGAGTTCCTCGGAATTGCTGCGCACGGTGTATTCCTCGTTCTCTTTAAACACCGCGTAAAATTTAAAGGAATTCACCTGCCGCTCGCCTGCAAGCCCAACTATAAGCCCGCCCGTTTCGGTGCGCTCAATGTGGTCTGTCTCAATTAAATGGCGCAAAAGTGTTTTGTAGTCTTCCTTGTCTATTCTTTCAAAGCTTTTAAGGGTAAGGACGCGTGTAGCCAGCGCCGCGGGAGATAACTCGCCTGAGGACGCCAATGTACTCATAGTTTGGTGATATAAAAGGCTGAATGGCAGCCTGTCGGTTTTTGGCGGCTCTACCCACCGTTCCTCGGTGTAAAGCTGAATAAGCGCTATGCCTTGAAGCAGTGACCACGGCACGGTTTCAGGCAGCATTGCCCGCGCCTCGGGCTGCTCCTCACGCATTACAAACCACATTTCGGGCGGCAGCCCCCGCCTGCCCGTGCGCCCCATTCGCTGCAAAAATGACGATACGGTAAATGGTGCGTCTATCTGAAAGGCGCGCTCCAGCCTGCCTATATCAATGCCCAGCTCCAGCGTAGCCGTGGTTACGGTGGTCATACATTGCTCGTCGTCTTTCATTACCGATTCTGCGGTTTCGCGAAAGGATGCCGAAAGGTTGCCGTGGTGAATTAAAAATCTGTCAGGCTCGCCCCTTGCCTCGCAATAGCCGCGCAGCGTGGTGGTTACCGCCTCGCACTCCTCGCGGGAATTAACGAAAATAAGGCACTTTTTGCCCCTTGTATGCTCAAAAACATAGGCAAAGCCGGGGTCTGAATTTTCGGGGGCGGTATCGGTCTTCATATCGAGTGCGGGCAGCGCCGCTTTTTCATCTGCGGGGGCTTCTTCTACACCCGGCGTTGTGAAAAAATGTTCTAAAGAGAGCCTCCACTTTACCTTACCCTGCTCTACTTTCGGTATCACGGTTTCTCTGCCCGTGCCTGCCGCTAAATATTTGCCTGTGCCCTCGGGGTCGCCTATTGTGGCGGAAAGCCCTATTCTGCGCGGGTTTACCCCCGCCATACGCGAAAGCCGCTCAATAAGGCACAGTGTCTGCCCGCCGCGGTCGCCCCGCAAAAGCGAATGTACCTCGTCAATTACAATAAACCGCAAATCGCCGAACAATTTCGGAATATAGGCGTGCTTGTGCAAAAGCAGCGCCTCAAGCGATTCGGGGGTTATCTGCAAAATTCCCGAGGGGTGCTTTAAAAGCTTTTCCTTGTGCGATTGCGCAACGTCCCCGTGCCAGTGCCAGACGGGTATTTCCGCGTCGGCGCAAAGCTCGTTAAGGCGCGAAAACTGGTCGTTTATAAGCGCCTTTAATGGTCCTATGTATATAGCACCCACAGAGGTCGGCGGGTCTTCGGAAAACAGGGTGAGTATGGGGAAAAATGCCGCCTCTGTTTTGCCCGACGCGGTTGAGGCGGAAAGCAGAACGTTGCAGTCCGTTCCGAAAATCGCCTCGCCCGCCGCCACCTGCACGCCGCGCAGCGTTTCCCAGCCGTTGCGGTAAATAAAGTCCTGAATAAAGGGCGCGTATCTTTCAAAAACGTTCATTGCGTTATCCCTCAAAGCTCAAATTCGGCAAATTCGGCGGCTACCTCTCCCTGCGGCTCGGGCTTTGCAAAGCTGAACCCGTCTGAAGACAAAAGCGTTTTTATATCCGTTCCCGGGTTTTGGTGGATAATATTTAAAAGCTCAATATAATCGCGTATTACCTCGCGCGGGGTTATGGCGCTGTCGGCTCCTATGCGGGAAAATTCCAGCTTTATAAACTCTATCATATCGTTTTCGGTAACATCAGGCGTGTATTCATAAAGCACAGCGTGTATTTCGGTCAGCTTTTCTATAAGCACAAGCAGCTCTTCATATGTAAGCGGTGCCAGCTTTATAACAGGGGCAGACATATCTTTAAGCTCCCCTTTACCGAAACGCCCCTCTGTCAGGCGGGATTTCAGCGCCTCGTAGCTGTAAACGCCGCGCCGCGTATCTTCAATGCACTGCGGCGTGCCGCTCATTATAATGCCCATATACTGCGCCTTGCCCTGCATGGTGTCGTTATACATTGTGAGTATTTTTTCGTAGTTGTACTGCCGCGTTATGCTGTTGGGTATTTTGTAAATATTAACAAGCTCGTCTATAAGTATTAAAAGCCCAGAATAGCCCGCCTTTTTAAGGAAAAGCGCAAAAAGCTTTATGTACTCGTACCAGTCGTCGTCGGTTATAATAATGTTTACGCCAAGCTCCGCCTTAGCCTCGGTTTTGGTGGTGTACTCGCCCCTGAACCATTTTACGACGCGCGCTTTGCTTTCGTCGTCGCCGTTTAAATACGCCTTGTAATAAACGGTTAAAAGCCGCGCAAAATCAAAGCCGTGCACCATCTCGCTAAGGGATGATATAACCTCGCTTATCTTCCTTTCGGTAAGCGCGGGTATTCGGCTGTCCTCAATCGTGAAAGAGTTTTCCCGCATAACCTCAGTTTGCAGCCCGCTTATCCAGCGGTCTAAAATAAGGGTGAGTGCGCCGCCCTCGGGACGGGTCTTGGTGGACATATTGCGTATAAGCTCCTTATAGGTCGCAAGCCCCTGACCGCGCGTTCCCTGCAGCCTGCGCTCAGGGGATAGATCGGCGTCAGCCACCACCATATTTTTATCCATAGCGTAGTTGCGCACGGTCTGCAAAAGAAAGCTCTTACCGCTGCCGTATTTACCCACAATAAAGCGGAAAGCCGCGCCGCCCTCGCCTATAATTTCAATATCGTTTAAAAAGGCGTCAATCTCGCTTTCTCTGCCCACGGTAATGTATGGCAGCCCTATTCTCGGAACAACGCCGCCTTTAAGCGAATTTATTATTACCGAGGCTATGCGCTTGGGTATTTTCATATATTGAACATTCCTTTCAACTCTTCCTTGTAATCCTCAATTATTTCGGGGGTATCGCCGTCAAAAATTATAACCGTATCGCCGAAATCGTCAAACAGCCGTTCGTTTATTTCGTCTATTGCCACCGTCAGCATTATTCCGCTGCCGCGCGCCGCCTTTTCGGGGTCTGCACCGTTAAGCAATGCCTTTAAAACCTTTAAATACGGTTCGTCTGCATTTTCTTCCGCTTTCAGCGGCTCTGCTTCGGGTATAATTTGCTCTGTCGGTTCTTCTTCGTCCACAATCAGTTTATCGCGGGTAATATCGGCGGTATCGCGTATGCTTTGCAGCTTTGAAACATCAATTTCAATTTTCGGTGCAGCCGCTTTGCGTTCTTCGGCGAAAATCTTATCTACTGACTCTTTTATAATTAGTTCTGTATCGCGTGAAAGCTCGGGTGACTTTATCAGCGGCTTAAACCCGAATTTCAGCCGCAGGGCGCTGTCGATTCCCTTTAAAATCGAACCGACCTTACCCGCTTTATCCTTTTGCGGGTAAAAGCGTTCAACGCTCCATTTATTATCACGGCATATATAGCGGTAAATTCCGTTTATTTCGTAAACGCAATCGGGGTGCGGCGCTTTTTCATAAAAAACGGCCTGGTCGAATATAAAGTGCGGCTCGTGAAGCCTTTTGCCGAAAAGCTTTTCGTAAATATTGCCGTTTTCAGAAGTGTTATAGTATTCGAGCAACATTTTGAAAACATTGTAAACTGCCGCAGCCGTTCTTTCGGGGAACTTTTTATAAAACGCCGCGCCGCTTATTTTATATGATGAAAAGCACTCAACGGCGCTAAGCGCTTCTGCGGGCGTGTTTTTTTCATAATCCATAAGGCGCAGCAGCGCGCCGTCATTTTTTAAAAATTCAGAATCCTTTAAAAGCCGCGGGTCAAGGTTATAATACGCCGCGAAATCAATAAGCCACTTTGAAACCGTGCTTTGCACGCGCTTATCGTATTCCGAATAAGCAACGGCGAAATTTTTAAGCCTTAAAAACGCGTTCTCGGGGTCTGTTACTCCTATAAGGTTTAAAAGCTCATAAAGATAAACATAAACAAAGGAAATACAGGCTTTTTTAATTTCACCCTTACGCACGGCGGTGCGCCATGAAAAATAACCCCGCAGCTGCAAATTGCTCATTTCGCGGTAGGTCGGGAACGAGCGCAGGAACTGACCGTGATATTCAAAATCATCGGTGAATTTTTCCATAAACTTAGCCTGGCGATAAAATATTTCGGACGCGGGTGCGAAAATGGAATTTCTTTGCAGCGCGATTTTACGCATTTCGATATATTCGGGCGGCGTGTAGCTTTTCATTTGCGCGGCTGTGAATATAAGGGGCTGGTCGCTGTAAACCTTTTCGCCCGATAGCTTTTTGCTTTCAAGCACCGCCTTTATAAGCTCGTCCGCCTTTGACATTCCGCCACCCCCTGAACACTGTATCTACATTATACAAAACTTTTGTTCGTTTTTCAATATTAAGACTTAAAAAGCTTCCCCGGCGATACCCCGGCAGCTCGCTTAAAGGCGACGTGAAAATATGAAGTGCTTGAAAAGCCTAGGTCTTCGCTTACCTCTGCAATGCTTTTGCCGTCACCCAACAGCTTTACCGCCATACGCATACGTATTGAATTGTGGTATTCTATTACCCCTTTATCGCAAAACATTTTAAAAATACGTTTAAGGCTACTAACGCTTAAATTACAGGCGCGCGCCGTTTCCTCAACCGTAATGCTGCGGCAGCAGGCGTTTTCAAGATAATTTACAATTTGCCTGTAAATTGCGGCATAGCGAGAATCATCATAATATGCCGTTTCCTTTTCACCGCGGAGTCTCAGCAAAAAAGCTTCAAGCATTACCGCCGCTAAGTTGCTTTGCCAAGCGTATTCCTTCATTTTATTATTGTCATAAAGCTCAATAGCCCTGCGGCAGGCGGCGTTAATTTCCGCAAATTCCTCCAGCATAAGGTCGTTAAGCGTAAAAAGCCTGTCGCAAAAATATTCCGTTCCGTCGCTGTCGGCTTCAAAGGATATTATAAAAAGCCGCGGCGCGGTGCCCTCTGCCGACCATACTCTGTGAAATTCCATGGGCTTGTGAAAAAGCAAATCGCCCTTTTTAAGATTATAAACCCGTTCGTCGGCGGTAGCCATAGCCGCGCCCTCGGCAACGCATACTATCTCCCAAAAGTTATGCATTTCTCCGGGAAAATAAAAATCCCGCGGGCGTACCGCGTCAATCGCGGTTATAATTGATTTAACAAGAATTTTGCGCTCGGTTTTATGAAATTCAAATTTTTGCAGCATTTTTAACTCCTTAGACAATACAATCAGGGTACAATGCTTTTTTGAAGAAACGACGCTGTTATCGGCATTGTTGCCCTCCGCTCACAATACGTCAGTATTCTTCATAAACGGACAAATTTTCCGCTATGGGAAGCATTGTACCCTGGTTGTATTGTCTGACCGATTTCAAAATAAAAGTGCGTTTTTACTTATATTATTATATCATCGGTCTTAATGTTTTGCAATAAAAAATACCGGGTTTTACCCCGGTTATTTTAAACTTCTATGTAATCAAACGCTCTGCTTTTTAATGCCGAAAATCATTCTTAAAATTCCGCTTAAAAGCTTAGGACTTTTAAATAATACTACCTTCACAAAAAGACCCCCTGAAAATATTATCAGCACCGTCCGCTTGAAAAGCCGAGTATAATAACCCATATTGCGAGCACCGCAACAAGGAATTTCGGCGGGCAAAAGCAGCTTATAAGTAAACCGCAGGCGAATGTAAGCCCTATAAGCCCCTTGTTACAATTACAACCACAGCCTCTTCGTCTGCGCATACAGCATCCCCCCGATATACTTGTTTTTCTCGGTTCTTAATAACAGTATATCGCGAAAATTAAAAAATGTTACCGTTTTCAGGTTAAAAATAAGGAAAAATGCAAGAAATTCAAAAAATCTAATGTCTAACGTCTATCTTTCCATTTTTTTACATCCTTTAATTCTTCAAAAAGCGCTTTGTATGATTCAAGGCGGCTTTTTTGTATTTCGCCGTTTTCAGCCGCCGCAATAACCCCGCACCCCTTTTCGCAGGTGTGCGTGCAGGAGGTAAAGCGGCAATTGCCGCTGTATTCATATAAATCGGGGAAACAGGAAATAAGCCTTTCCTTAAATTCATAGTCGCCGCCCGTTTCAAGCGAGGAAAAGCCCGGTGTGTCGGCAATATAACCGCCGCAAGGCATCCGCAGCAGCTCTGTGTGGCGGGTAGTGTGGCGGCCTCTGCCAAGCTTTTCACTGACCTCGCCCGTTTTAAGCGCGGTATTTCCGAAAATGCGGTTTAAAATGCTCGATTTTCCAACGCCCGAATTACCCGTTAAAACGCTTATGCCGCCCGAAAATTCGCTTTTAAGCGCGTCTATTCCCTCGCCCGTTTCGGCAGATACGGTAAATACCTTAAAACCCGCGGCGCGGTAAATGCTCTCCCAACGGCTGAAATCCCCCGCGTCGCACTTGTTAAATACAATAATCGGCTCTATTCCGTGATACACGGCAATCGCCGTAAGGCGGTCTATTATGTATTCGTTGGGCGACGGGTTTTCAAAGGAGGAAACTATAAAAAGCTTATCAATATTGGCAACAGGCGGGCGGGAAAGGAAATTTTTGCGCGGCAAAACAGCGGTGACAACGCCGCTGCCGCCCGATAATTCAAATTCCGCCCTATCTCCGACCAAAGGGGAAATTCCGCTTTTGCGGAAATTTCCCCTTGCCCTGCATTCATATACCGCGCTGCCGCCGTCAATATAATAAAACCCCGACAGCGCTTTAATAATTATACCTGTCAATTGAAATCCTCGTTATCGGACGAAGAAGTATCGGCATCCAGCTTTTTATAATCGTCGTAACTGCCCACTCGCTTGGCTGTACCCTCTTTGAAGTCCACGGTTATTACCTGATAATCAAGCGCATTGCTTGAAGCAGACCTTATTTTTACCGTGTAAGTGCCGCTGTCGCGCTTTGAGGTTACGTTTTCAAAGGTGTACTTGCTAAGCTGTGTAGCGTCAAGCATTTTGCTCTCGGCAACCGCTACACCGTCAGCCCAAAGCGATACATAATACTGTTCAAGGCTCAAATCATTCGGTAAATTAACGGTTATATTAGCCGAGAAACCTTTGTTGACATATATCTTAACGGTTGAACCCTCGGCAATGCTGCTGCCGCTTGCGGGCTCTTGCTTAATAACATAGCCCACCGGCGCGTACTCATAGCCGCTGCCCTTTGAGTAATTAACTTCTTCAACCTCTGCTATCAGTTTTTTATCTTTCAGGAGCTTTTCAGCGTCCGCCTGCTTCATAGTGGTGACCGACGGAGCGTTAACGTTCTGTATAGTCTTGCCCGAGCTTACGTAAATGGTAATCTTGGCGTTTTCTTCAACAACCTCGGTGCGCTGGGGAGAGGTCTTTATAATAAGCCCCTTTTCAACGTCCTCGCTGGGCATTTCGGTAACAACGGTGGTAAAGCCCGCCGCTTTAAGCTCTGAAACGCCTGCGGATTCGGTCTTGCCGTAAACGTCGGGCACCTTTGTGGTGGACTGCCCCTTACTGATAAACAGGGTTATGGTAGCGCCTTTTTTAAGCTTCTGCCCCTCCGCCTTTGACTGCTCATATATATAACCGTAAGCGTAATCGGCATTGGACTCCCACTTTTCCTCAAACTTAAAGTTTGCCTTGTATTCATCGTTTGAGGTTACGTCCTCAAGTTTTTGACCTACGAACTTCGGGCAGGTAAGCTCAGAACCCGTACTTGACAGAAGTTTCGGCACAAATATTGCCGCAAGTATAACTATTGCAATAACCAGCGTTACGGCAATGCCCGCCAGTATCGGTATCATATTATTCTTTTCCTTGGGTTCTTCCTCTTCGCGCTCGGGTACCTGAACACTGTCGTAATCAAACGCGGCGGGAGCGAATTTTGTGGGAGAATCGTCCACAAAATAGGAATAATCAAAGGTGAGCGACGGGTCCTTTCTGAAAGCGCCCAAATCGCACAGCATTTCGGAAGCCGACTGATAGCGGCGCTCGGGGTTTTTCTGCATTGCGTGCATGGTTATCTGCTCAAGCCCTAACGGAATTGAGCCGTTTATCTCGGTGGGCAGCTGCGGGTCGCGCTGCAGCTGCATTATAGCAACCGAAACCGCGCTTTCTGCCTGGAAAGGCAGCTGACCGGTAAGCATTTCGTAAAGCATAACGCCCACCGAGTAAATATCGGTCTTTTCGTCGGTGCGCTCGCCCCTTGCCTGCTCGGGGCTGATGTAATGCACCGAGCCTATTGCCTTATCGGTTATGGTGCGCTGCTCGCTCCTTGCAAAGCGGGCAATGCCGAAATCGGTCACCTTAATAGTGCCGTCGGGCAGCACCATTATATTCTGCGGCTTAACATCCCTGTGCACAATGCCCTTATCGTGCGCATGCTGAAGTCCCTTTAAAATCTGAATGGTGAAGTGCACCGCGTCTTTCCAGCGCAGGCTGCCCTCACGCTCAATGTATTCTTTAAGGGTAATGCCCTCAATGTATTCCATTACGATATACTGTATAAGGTCGCCGAAGCTGACGTCAAACACCTTTACAATATTCGGGTGGGAAAGCATTGCAATAGCCTTTGATTCGTTTTTAAAGCGGCGGACAAATTCCTCGTTTGAAATAAATTCTTCTTTCAGAATTTTAACCGCTACTATGCGGTTTTCCTGATTATCGTATGCCTTGTATACTACCGCCATACCGCCTACGCCGATTATTTCCTTAATCTCATATCTGCCGTCAAGCCGTTTTCCTACAAATTTATCCATATGTTTTTATCCTTTCTGACGTTACTTTGTAACCGTGACAACCGTTATATTATCGCCGCCGCCGTTTTCGTTGGCTGTTTCAACCAATTTCTCGGCAACCGCGGATATATCGTTATTTTGAAAGACCGTTAAAATATCCTTATCGTCAAGGAAATTTGTAAGTCCGTCCGAGCAAAGCAGCAGCGTATCGCCGTCTGATAAAGTAAGGCAATCGCTGTCAACCGCCACGTCCTCTTCGGCGCCCAGCGCCCTTGTAATAACGTTTTTGCGCGGGTGAACCTTTGCGTCCTCCGGCGTTATTTTTCCGCTTTCTATAAGCGACTGCACTACCGAGTGGTCACGGGTAAGCTGCTTTATCTCACCGTTCACAAGGTAGATTCGGCTATCCCCCACATGGGCTATAACCGCCGTACCGTCCTTTACAAATGCCGCGACGGTAGTTGTTCCCATACCGGCGAGTTCCGTATTGTTTACCGCCTTGTCATAAAGCGATATATTTGCGCTCACAATGGCGTTTTTAAGCGTTTTTTCTGTATCGGTCATATTCATACCGCTCCTGTAAGAGCGTATAACGTACTCCGAAATATGCCGCACGGCAAGCTCGCTTGCAACGTTTCCGGCATTAGCGCCGCCCATACCGTCGCAAACCACCGCGAAAACCGCGTCGTCGGTTATTTTACCGGCAAAGTAGGCGTCCTGATTATCGGTCCGCACCCGTCCCCTGTCGGTTTTACTGAATATCTGCAATGCTTTCACCCTCCTTTACCCGTTTTCTGAGCTGCCCGCACGAGGCGTCTATATCCGCCCCCAGCGTTCGACGCACCGTAGCGTTCACGCCGTTTGCGGCAAGCCTTTCTTTAAAACGGAGTATTTTATTTCTGTCCGGCTTTTTAAAGGAATTTTCCTTTACCGGATTTGCAGGTATAAGATTAACGTGGCACATAATTCCGCGCAGCTTTTTCGCCAGCATATCGGCGCAGGCGTCGGAATTATTTACGCCGTCTATCAGTGCGTATTCAAAGGAAATGCGCCTTGTGGTGACCGCTTGGTACTCTTTGCAGGCGGCAAGCAGCTCGTCAATATTCCACCGCTTGTTAACGGGCATTACCGAGGAACGTATATCGTCGCTCGGAGCGTGCAGCGAAATTGAAAGCGTTATGGGAAGATTATATTCTTTCAGCTTTTTTATGCCCGACACCACGCCCGAGGTGGAAAGGGATATATGGCGAAGACCTATATTTAAGCCCTTTTCATCCGATACCAGCTTTAAAAACCGCACCGAATTATCAAAATTATCAAGCGGCTCGCCCATGCCCATCATGACTATATTGGAAACGCGTATGTTATTATCCCGCTGAACCGCCGTTATTTGCGCCAGCATTTCGGAAGCCGTGAGACTTCTTGTAAGCCCGTTTATGCCCGAGGCGCAAAATTTGCAGCCCATCCGGCAGCCCACCTGCGTTGAAATGCACACGGTGTACCCATGCTCGTATTTCATAAGCACGGTTTCAATAAGCTCGCCGTCAAAAAGGCGGAAAACGTATTTCACCGTTTCGTCAAGCCGTGATGCATACCTGCGCTCTGTTTCGGCGCCTGCAATATATGCGTCGGCTTTAAGCCTTTCGCGCAGCGCTTTTGAAATATCGGTCATTTCGTCAAAATCGGTAACGCCCGATTGCAGCCAGTGAAATATCTGCTTTGCGCGAAAGCGCGGCTCGCCCATTTCGGCTAAATAATTTTCAAGCTCGGGCAGATACATTGACCTTATATCGATTTTACTCAAGCGGAGCGTTTCCCTCCTTTATCAGTAACGCACAGTAGAACCCGTCTGTTTTATCAATATGCGGCATATATGTGTGTTCATACGCTTTACGGAACATATTATAACGCATAATAAACGAATTTACAAGATTTTCATTTTCATTTTGCCTTAATGTGCAGGTAGAATACAAAATTCTGCCGCCCGTCTTTACATACCGCGCCGCATTTTCAAGTATTTTAAGCTGCGTTTGTGTAAGAGATTCATCAAGGCAAATGTCTTTATATTTAATTTCGGGCTTGCGGCGCAGCACGCCCAGCCCCGAGCAGGGAACATCACACAGCACCAAATCGAATTCGCCGAGGGTTTCATCATAAATTTCGGCGTTTGCCGTTTTCGGCTTTATAATACTTGTTCCGAGTCTCTTTGCACCGCTTTCGATAAGCCTTACACGCTGTTCGTACAAATCGCAGGAAATTATTTCGCCCGCGTTTTGCATAAGCATTGCCGCGGTAAAGCTTTTGCCGCCGGGTGCGGCGCATATATCAAGCACTCTTTCCCCCGGTTTCGGGTCTGCCGTGCCTACCGCCCTTTGAGAAGCTAAATCCTGCGCGTAGAAAAACCCCGATTTATAAAACTCGTTTTCCGAAATATCGGAGCAATGCTTTAAAACAAGCGCGTTTTTATCTTCGCTTATTTCGGCGGTAATTCCCTGCTCTTCCAGTTTTTCAGCCAGTTCCTCGGCGCTTATTTTAAGGGTATTTACCCGCACGGTAAGCGGCGGGGTATCAAGGCTTGCGATTAAAAGCTGTTTTGCGGTTTCGGTGCCGTAGTCCTTAACGAACGACCCGACAATAGCGGCGGGGCAGGAATATTTTACCGAAAGCGACTTTATATCGCTGCCGCAGGGCATTTCTACCCTGTTTCGCAGAATATTGCGCAAAACCGCGTTTACAAAGCCCGCGTTTCCGCTCTCTTTTGAACCCTTTACAAGCTTTACAGCCTCGTTTACCGCGGCGCTGTCGGGTATTTTATCCATATAATATATTTGGTAAACGGCGGTTCTTAAAGTGTTTATTGTAAGCGGCGCTATTTTTTTCACGGGCGTTTTTACAAACTGCGAAATAATGTAATCAAGGGTTATTTTGCGGTCCAGCACGCCGTAAAACAGCGCGGAGGCAAGCGCCCTGTCAGCTCCTGTCAGTTCCGATTTCGATAAAACCTCATTGAGCACTATATTAGAGTAAGCCGCGCCGCAATTCACCCGCATTAAGGCGTTTACGGCGGTTTTCCGTGCG
>ERZ839823.1087-NODE-1087-length-31299-cov-3.270548_pt1 | contig 31299 bp, 29 predicted proteins | sample MGYA00519862_ERZ839823 | MGnify/ENA primary metagenome ERZ839823 (study PRJEB31850, sample SAMEA3708853) | human gut metagenome | biome: human gut; feature: human-associated habitat; material: faeces | place: China | collected 2014 ...
CTTAATTCAGGGACAAAAGTGGTATGCGTCACGTTTTTTTCACTTAAATTTGATTATTTGAGGTATGAATAGGTAAATTTTTGTGTTACTATTAGATGGATAGTTTAAACTCGTAGGTGGTATGCTTAGCCATAGGACTTTGCGGGGGGCATACCGGGGAGGTAAAATTTTGAAGAGAAGAAACCTTACAACACCGATAGTGTATCTTATAATGCTGGGAATAATCGTTCTGCTGGTATCCGGCTTCGATCTTTCCGGCGATAAGGTCAAAAAGATAAGCTATTCGGAATTCATAGATGACGTCCGCAACGGCAGGGTACAGGCGGCGGAGGTCACCGAGCTGAAGCTTGTAGGACTGTACTCCGACAGCAAGATAAGCATGGAAGTCTTCCCGCAGGAGGCGGACTTCTACACCTATATACCTTCCGTGGATATCCTCAAGGACGATATGGATAAGGTTACCGCCGAGCTTACCGGCAGGGAAGCCAATGACATAACCCAGGCGGATTATCCCTTCTCCCTCGTGCTGAATCCCGCTCCCGGCCCCTCCATACTGGAGACCCTGCTGCCCTACATACTGCTCTTCGGCGGTCTGGCGCTGTTCTATGTCCTTATGACCAGGGCCCAGGGCGGCGGCAATAACATAATGAACTTCGGCAAGAGCCGCGCCCGTACAAACATGGACGGCAGGAATAAAGTCACATTTGCTGACGTTGCAGGCGCCGAGGAGGAAAAAGAGGAGCTCAGAGAAGTGGTAGAGTTCATGCGCTCCCCCAAGCGGTTCACCGCCATGGGCGCACGCATACCCAAGGGCTGTCTGCTTGTAGGCCCTCCGGGAACAGGTAAGACTCTGCTGGCCAAGGCCGTAGCCGGCGAGGCGGGCGTACCCTTCTTCTCCATCTCCGGTTCCGATTTCGTGGAAATGTTCGTGGGCGTCGGCGCCAGCCGCGTGCGCGACCTGTTCAATACGGCTAAAAAGTGCGCGCCCGCTGTGGTGTTCATAGACGAGATAGATGCCGTTGGCCGTCAGCGCGGTGCGGGACTGGGCGGCGGACACGACGAGCGTGAGCAGACCCTTAACCAGCTACTGGTGGAGATGGACGGCTTTGCGGGAAACGAAGGCATAATAGTGCTTGCCGCCACTAACCGCCCAGACATACTCGACCCCGCACTGCTGCGTCCGGGCAGGTTTGACAGGCAGATAACCGTGGGCTATCCCGACGTTAAGGGACGGGAGGCCATACTCGAGGTTCACGCCAAGGGCAAGCCCCTCGCCAAGGACGTGGATCTGGGGGTACTGGCGAAGCGCACCAGCGGCATGACCGGCGCTGATCTTGAAAACGTGCTTAACGAGGCGGCCATACTTGCGGCCCGCTTCAAGAAGAAGGAGATAACCATGGTGGAGCTGGAGGAGGCCATAACCCGCACGGTTGTGGGCCCCGAAAAGCGCAGCCGTGTAGTTACCGAGGAGGATAAGCGCATCACCGCCTATCACGAGGCGGGACACGCCATAGTAGCCCTGAAGATGGAGCACTGCGATCCTGTACACGAGGTATCCATAATACCCAGAGGTCAGGCGGCGGGCTACACCATGACCATGCCCGACAACGACGACAGCCACATTTCCCGGGGCAAGATACTTGACCAGATAGCCATGAGTATGGGAGGCCGTGTGGCCGAGAGCATAGCCCTTGACGACATATGCACCGGCGCCATAGGCGACCTGAAGCACGCCAGCGACCTGGCTCGCCGCATGGTCATAGAGTTCGGCATGAGCGACGAGATAGGCCCCGTGTTCCTGGGCGGCGACTCCGAGGTTTTCATAGCGAAGGACTGGGGACACCAGCGCAGCTATTCCGAGGAGGTGGCCGCAAAGGTAGATAAGGAGATACGCAGGATACTGGAGGAGCAGTTCGAGCGGGCGAAGCAGGTGCTGCTCCACGAGCGGGAGGCGCTTGATCGGGTGGTGAAGTACCTGATAGAGTACGAGCGCATAACCGGCGAGGAATTCGAGAAGATATTCCATAACGAGCCTGTGGAGTTGGTATCCTATAAAGAGCGGAAGGAAGCTCTTGAAAAGCCGGACGAGGAGGAAAAGCCGGAGGACGAATCCGATGACAGGACAGGGGATGAGCCGGAGCAGCGCCATGAGGGCAGCGGTGAGGACAGCCCCGAGGATAAGCCTGAGAAAGAGGCGGAACAGAAATTCTACCGGCCCGGCGGATTCGACGGCGAGGACAAATAAAAAAGCTTTCGGGCGAAGACGATGCTTCGCCCGATTTTTTTGAGGATAAGCCAAAAATGGAAAAATTCGACCTGCACATACATTCCAACATGTCAGATGGCACCTTTGACCCGGAGGCTATCCCCGCCCTGGCAAAGGCGCAGGGGGTATGCTATATGGCCCTTACGGATCACGATACGGCCGCAGGCTGCAAGCGGGCCATAGCCGCGGGGCAAAGCATAGGAGTAAAGGTAATACCCGGCATAGAGCTGGATGTGGAGTTTCCGACGGAACTTCACATGCTTGGGCTGAACATAAACCCTGACAGCCCTGCCATGGTGAAATTCGAAGCATGGCGGGGGGAGAGCAGGCGTCAGCGCAACAGGGCCATACTGGACAAGCTCAGCGCATTTGGCATACCGGCTGAGGAATACATGGAGCACAGCCGCGGCAACGATACACGGCTGCACATAGCCAAGGCAATAATCGCCGCGGGGTATGCGGATACCATGCCTGAGGCGTTTGAAAAATACCTGAATCCGGGCTGCATAGGCTTTGTGCCCGGTGTACGGCCCTCTAAAAAAGAGGCGATAGAGCTTATACTGGAGTCCGGCGGCAGGCCGGTGCTGGCTCATCCCTGTAAGATAAAGGCGGACGCGGATAAGCTCATAAGGGAGCTTGCGGACTACGGCCTATGGGGCCTTGAGGTATTCTATCCTGCCTCCACCGAGGGGCAGAAGCGGGGCTTTTTGTCCCTGTGCGCTCAGCTTGGCCTGCATGCCACCTGCGGCAGCGATTTTCACGGAAAGAACCGGGAAAACCCCATAGGCGGCCCATATGAGAAAAACCAAGCGCTGGAGTGCGCATGGCGGGAGTTCTTTGAGCGGTAAGTCGGTATAATTTTTTGATATGAAGGAATTGATTCAAAAATAACGAACGATATGCTTTGGGATGCGACGCATAGGGCAGACCATACAAAAACGGGATATGGACGGCGCACATGCGATAAGCTGCGGTTATAATGAAATGCAGATGCTCCTTCATCCAAATTGTCGTATTGCGTTGATTATACGGATTATATTTGTTATAATGCTGATGAAAATTAAAAGGGGGTAAATCGAAAAATGTCCGGCGACGGTACGATTAAGATTTTTGCAGGCAGCGCCAGCAAGGAGTTTGCGGCACAAATGTGCGATTATCTCGGAAGCCCTATGGGCAAATGCACAACTCACATATTCTCCGAAGGCAATACCTTCGTCCGCATCGATGAGAGCATAAGGGACAAGGACGTATACTTCGTTCAGACGTTGGGACTCGATCCAAACAATGAATTTACGGAGCTGCTTTTCTTCCTGGACGCATTCAAGCGTGCCAGCGCAAACAGTGTTACCGCCATTATCCCCTATTTCAGCTATGCCAAGGGCGATAAGAAGGACGAGCCCAGAGTTTCAATACGCGGCAGGGTGTGCGCGGAGTGCATAGAGCTGGCGGGCGCGGACCGCGTCGTGACCATGGATCTTCATGCCGCTCAGGTGCAGGGCTTTTTCAAGAAGCCCGTGGATCACCTTTACGCCCAGGACCTGCTTTGCGCATACGCAAGGTATCTGGGCATAGTGGACGACAACCTGGTAGTGGTATCCCCCGATGCGGGCAGCGCAAAGCGCGCAAGGATGATGGCCAACGAGCTTGGCTGCGCCGTGGCCATAGGAGATAAGACGCGCACCGGCCACGACGAGAACGCCAAGGTGCTTGAGATAATCGGCGACGTAAAGGGCAAGAACTGTATAATAGTAGACGATTTCACCATCTCCGGCGGCACTCTGGTAGACGTTGCGCACGGCCTCAAGGACAAGGGCGCAAACGATATTTACGCATTCCTGTCCCATGTAGTGCTCCGGGAAAAGGGCGTAAAGAAGATCGAGGAGAGCCCCATAAAGCTGCTGGTATCCACCGATACCGTAAATTGCCCCGCCGTAAAGGGCCACGACAAGATAAAGATACTGTCCGCCGCCCCTATGTTCGCGGAGGCTGTCCGCCACATACACGACCGTATGTCCATGAGCAACCTCTTTGACAACCCCAGCCAGAGAATGCTCACCATGAGCTTCGCCAAGCAGATGTCTCTCGACGATATGATGAATCTGCATAGATAAAAAAATAAGCTGTATTAACGTCTCGTGACTTTGTGTTGCGGGGCGTTTTTCATTGGGCTATACTCATTGTAAACCAGCATGGAGAGGTAATATGAACGACATAAGCTTTACTGAAGCCCTTGGTATAGTGCCGGGCATCACCGCCATAATAGGGGGAGGAGGAAAGACCAGCCTTATGAACCGCCTTGCCGCGGAGCTTTCGGCTGCCGGCAGCAGGGTGATAATATGCACCAGCACCCACATATGGCGGCCGGCGGATTTGCCGGTGCTGGAAAACGCAGCGGAGGCGGACATAGCCGCTGCCCTCATGGAGCACAGCGTCGTATGCGTAGGCGAGAGGGAGGGAGAAAAGCTCATAGCCCCTAAGCTGCCCATAGCCCGGCTCAACGGCCTGGCGCCTTATGTGATAGCCGAGGCGGACGGCTCAAAGGGGCTGCCCTTAAAGGCCCACGACAAAAATGAGCCCGTGATACCCCCAGGCTCAAAAGTGATATACGTAGTAGGGGCGGACGGTATAGGTAAGCCCATAGCCGAGTCAGCCCACCGGCCGGAGCTGTACGCCCGGCGGCTGGGGACGGACGTGGGCCATGTGGTAACACCTAAGGACGCCGCAGCCATGGTAGACTACGGCGATACGGTGCTTTTCAACAAGGCGGAGAGGCCAAAGGACGTGGAAAACGGCAGGGCCTTCGCGAAGGCGTTCCATGGAAGAACGGTGATAGCCGCGCTGAAGCAGGGCAGGGTAATAGAAGTGATCAATTAGATCCTGTGCATTATGGGCTCCATATTTTTAAATGTGGCCACATAGGGTATTCCGGCGGCGCGTATCATGTCCAGAGCCTCGGAAAGCCTGTTGCCTACCCTTTCCGGCTTGTGGGCATCGGAGCCTGTGGTCACGTATTCGCCCCCCAGCTCACGGTAGCGGCGCAGTATGTCAAGGCCCCATGGGGCGTCGTTGCGCCAGACGGAGGTGTTGACCTCAAAGGCCTTGCCTCGGCTTATGAGCTCCCGGAATATTTCATCGAATATCTGAGGCGCCAGGGAGTAACTCATGGAGCGCTCGGCATAAGGGCTGTGCTTGGCGCAGAAGTCGTAGTGGCCCATTACGGAAAAATCCGATACCCTGATGCATTCGAGGTCTTTTTCAATATAGGCAAGGTAGGCCTCCTCCCGGCTCCTGCCCTCGAAATATTCGGGATAGTAGGCGTCCACGCCGTTTACTATGTGTACCGAGCCTATGACGAAGTCCATGTGGCAGTCCTTTACGTGACCGTATGCATCCTCGTATGCTGCCTTGTCCTTCATTCCGAACTCCATGCCGAAGGATATGTCAATATCCGGGAACTGATCCTTTAAGGCTTCTATCTCGGCGTTGCGGGCGGCTATGTCGGCAGGGCGCAGGCCTACGCCGTCAAAATCCACGTGGTCGGTAAAGCATATATGGGTCACGCCGGCCTTCTTTGCGGCGCGAAGCTGCTCTATTATGGGCGCCCCTGAATCGGCTGAGTAGCGGGTGTGTACGTGATAATCAAAAAGCATGGCATTTCTCCGTGTAAAAGTTATGGATAAGCTGTATTATACATCATAAACGCCCCCAAGTCATTGACTTTTAGCTTTGAATAAAATATAATACATACGATATAGGCAATGAAGCGAAAAAGTAGGAAACAGCCATGCAGAGCGAGCCGCATATGGTGCAAGGCGGTGCAAGAGGCATTTTCGAAGCTCGTCGCGGAGCCCCGCCCGTGAAAGCGGACGGCGTCCTGCCCGGCGTTAACGGGAGTTGAGTTGGGCGAATTTTCGCCAATGAGAGTGGTACCGCGGAAGCATGGCTTTCGTCTCTTGGCTGAGACGGAGCTTTTTTTATTGCTAAAAATAGTTAAATGCTGAATTGGAGGAAATATCAATGGCAGAGCGCTACGATCACGATCAGGTAGAGCTGAAGTGGCAGAAGATATGGGAGGACGCCCATTGCTTTGAGGCAAAGGACGACTATTCAATGCCCAAGTTCTATCCCCTGATAGAGTTCCCTTATCCCTCGGGACATGGCCTTCATGTAGGGCATCCCCGATCCAACACCGCTTTGGATATAATCGCCAGAAAGCGGCGCATGGAGGGGTATAACGTGCTTTACCCCATAGGCTGGGACGCATTCGGCCTGCCTACCGAGAACTATGCCATAAAGACCGGCATACACCCTGCCAAGGTCACCCACGACAACATAGAGCACTTCCGCGCACAGCTCAAGCGGCTGGGCTTCAGCTTTGACTGGAGCCGCGAGATAAACACCACGGATCCCAGCTATTACAAATGGACCCAGTGGATATTTCTGAAGTTTTTCGAGAAGGGCCTTGCCTACAAGGCTGAGATACCCATAAACTTCTGCACCTCCTGCAAGGTGGGCTTGGCCAACGAGGAGGTGGTGGACGGCGTGTGCGAGCGCTGCGGCGGCGTAGTCGTTCAGAAGGTGCGCAGCCAGTGGATGCTCAAGATCACGGAGTACGCACAGCGGCTCATAGACGATCTTGACGATCTGGACTATATAGAGCGCGTAAAGATACAGCAGAAGAACTGGATAGGCCGCAGCGAGGGCGCTGAGGTGATATTCCCCATAGAGGGATACCCCGAGGGTCTGAAGGTATACACCACCCGGTGCGATACCCTCTTTGGCGCGACTTATATGGTAGTATCCCCGGAGCACCCCATAATCGACGCCATGAAGGACTCCATCGAGAACATGGACGAGGTGCGGGAATACCAGAAGGCGGCTGCCCGCAAGAGCGATCTGGAGCGCGCAGAGCTTAACAAGGAAAAGACCGGCGTCATGCTCAAGGGCCTAAAGGCTACCAACCCCGTTACCGGAAAGCTGATCCCTGTATGGATATCCGACTACGTGCTTATGGGCTACGGCACCGGCGCAATAATGGCAGTTCCCGCCCATGACGAGCGCGACTGGGAATTCGCCAAGAAGTTCAATATGCCCATAATAGAGGTAGTCGCCGGCGGCCGGAACGTTCAGGAGGAATGCTACTCCGACGTTGAGAGCGGCATAATGGTGAACTCCGGCTTCCTCAATGGTCTTACCGTAAAGGAGGCTATCCCCACCATGATAAAGTGGCTGGAGGAGAAGGGCATAGGCGAAAAAAAGGTAAATTACAAGCTGCGGGACTGGGTATTTACCCGTCAGCGCTACTGGGGCGAGCCCATACCCCTCGTACACTGCGATAAGTGCGGCTGGGTACCCCTGCCCTACAGTGAGCTTCCGCTGAAGCTGCCGGAGATAGAGGACTTTGAGCCCACCGACGACGGCTCCTCCGCACTGGCCCGCGCAACCGACTGGATAAAGACCACCTGCCCCAGGTGCGGCGGCCCGGCAAACCGCGAGACCGACACCATGCCCAACTGGGCGGGCTCAAGCTGGTACTTCATACGCTACTGCGACCCCCACAACGACAAGGAGCTTGCAAGCCGTGAAGCCCTCGAATACTGGATGCCCGTGGACTGGTACAACGGAGGCATGGAGCATACCACGCTGCATCTGCTCTACTCCCGCTTCTGGTATAAGTTCCTGTATGATATAGGCGTAGTGCCCACCAAGGAGCCCTACAAAAAGCGCACCAGCCACGGCATGATACTGGGCGAGAACGGCGAAAAGATGTCCAAGTCCCGGGGCAACGTGGTCAATCCCGACGATATAGTGGAGGAGATGGGCGCAGATGCCTTCAGGCTCTATGAGATGTTTATGGGCGCATTTGATCAGCCCATACCCTGGAGCACACAGGGCGCAAGGGGCTGCCGCAGGTTCCTGGACAGGATCTGGCGCATGCAGGATATGGTAAACGGCTTTGACGGCATACGTCCCGAGATGAAGGCGCTGGTACACGGTACCATAAAGAAGGTATCCGAGGACTACGAGGCCATGAAGTACAATACCGCCATTGCCGCAATGATGACCATGGTGAACGAGCTGTACAACAGCGGCAGCGTATCCAAGGAAGAATTCCATATACTGCTCACGCTGCTAAACCCCGTGGCGCCCCATATGACAGAGGAGCTGAATCAGAGGCTGGGATATGAGCAGCCCCTGTACTGCACCCCCTGGCCCAAGTGGGACGAGAGCGCGCTGGTGAAGAACACCATAGAGTACGGCGTACAGGTGAACGGCAAGATAAGGGCCCGTATAGAGCTGCCCATCGATATGCCTAAGGAGGAGGTCGAGGCTGCGGCCAAGGCGCACAAGGATGTTGTGCCCTTCCTGGAAGGCAAGACCGTACGCAAGGTCATAGTTGTTAAGAACATAGTGAACATAGTAGTCGCGTAGGATTTGACAGAGAATGCCGCTCATTTGGAGCGGCATTCTTAAAAGGAGGGGCTATGGACTCCATATACATGAAAAGCGCCATCGCGGAGGCGGAAAAAGCCTATGCCGAAGGCGAAACGCCGGTGGGGGCAGTAATAGTGAGGGACGGCGAGATCATCGCCTCCGCACACAATATGACTGAGCGGCTCAACGATTCCACCGCTCATGCGGAGCTTCTGGCAATACAGGCGGCAGAAAAGGCGACGGGGGACAGACGGCTCACCGGCTGCGCGCTGTACGTCACAATGGAGCCGTGCCCGATGTGCGCTGGGGCGGCGTTGAACAGCCGCATAGAGGAGATAGTATTCGGCGCATGGGACGGCGAGATGGGCAGCTGCGGCTCCCGGACTGACGTTACGGACGGGCGGCTGCCGCGCAGGGCAAAAACAATGGGCGGTGTGCTGGAAGAGGACTGTCAGCGGCTTCTAAGGGACTTTTTCAGGGAAAAACGGGGTAAATAGCTGGTCTATTGTGTACATATCATGAACTTTCGGCGGAATATATTTGTTTTTAACGCAGGTTTAATCTTTGTAGGGTAAACTGAGCATAATAAAAGGCGAAAGGAGCGCAAGATTATGCTTAAGCTTATTGAAAAGGTAAAGAATGCGATGGAAGCAAGCGAAGCCGCCGAGGCAATGAATGAACTGATGGGCCACGACAGGGCAAAGCAGGGCAGCATGAAGGAATGCCTTTCTGCGCTGCTGAAAGCCGCCGGAGTGAACCACGCCGCAGAGGTATACAGGGCCAGAGAAGGCCGCATAGGCGGGCGCAGGGGCTACAGCTTCGCATTCCTGTCAAACGGCCGCAGATACTGGGGCTTTGTGGACAAAATGACTATGGAGGTACTCCGTTTCCGCTTTCAGGCGGCATAGTGCTTAAAAAAACTTTAAACATATGATATAATGCCCATATCCAGTATTGGATATGGGCATTTATTTTATTTTTAAGGAGAATTGCCGTGCGCATACTCGTTGTGGAAGACGAACAGGACCTGAATAACGTTATATGCAATAAGCTGCGCGCTTCGGGCTACAGTGTGGATAGCTGCCTGAACGGCGAGGACGCGCTGGATTATATCCGCGTGGGCAGCTACGACGGAGTGCTTATGGACATAATGCTGCCAAAGATAAACGGCTTTGAGGTGGTAAAGATGATACGCGCCGAAGGGGATCGCACCCCGGTGCTGTTCCTTACTGCCAGGGATACCGTGGAGGATATAGTTCACGGGCTGGACATAGGCGGCAACGATTATCTGATCAAGCCATTCTCCTTTGAGGAGCTGCTCGCCCGCATCCGCGTCATCATCCGCAGCAAGGATCAGGGCTACGCAAGCGTCCATACCCTTGCCGATCTCAAGGTGGACAGCGCCGCCCGGACCGTTTACCGCGGGGATAGGGAGATAGAGCTTTCGCCAAAAGAATTTGCTTTATTGGAGTACATGATAATAAACAAGGGCAAGGTATTGAGCCGCGAGGCCATAGAGGATCACATATACGACGTGGACTACGAGGGCGGCTCAAACGTAGTGAATGTATACATAAGATTCCTGCGCCGAAAGATAGACGAGCCCTTTGAAAAGAAGCTCATACATACCGTCCGGGGCTCAGGATATGTATTAAAGGAAGAATAGCGTATGGCAAAGAATAACAGCAGTCAGGCTCCCAAGACCAGGCCGAAGTTCTGGGAGGCCATATCCGTAAAGTTCATAATCATATTCTGGTTTACGCTGCTCATGGTCATTGTGTCGGCACTGGTAATGGTGTTCATGCTGACGGTGAGCAGGCTCACCATGGAGCAGGACATGCAGCGCAGGGTGCTTTCCGGAGTCAAGGCCAACAGCAACGACCTGAAGTGTGAAAACGACACCATACAGGCCAAAGGCGGTTTCCAGTATTACGTAAACGGCGTATATTGCCTCATATATGACGCGAACTGCAACAAGGTGGCGGGGGAATACCCCGAAGGCTTCTACACTAACGCCGGCTTTGAGGACGGAGTACTGCGCACTGCCGAGTGCGGCGGCAAGAAGTATTACATATACGACAGCTACATCACCTTCAAAAACGGCAGGCACGCCTGGATACGGGGCGTATCCCTTACCACAACCACCGTGACTGTGGCCAGCACCGTGGCAAAGGTAGCGTCCTATGTGCTTCCCGGCGTGGTAGTAGCCTCCGCTATCGGCGGCTACTTTATAACCCGGGCGGCATTGAAGCCCATAGACGAGATAACCAAGATGTCCGACGAGATATCCGAGGGCAGGGACCTTTCACGAAGGCTGAATATGAGAAACGTCACCATGGAGGCATACATACTCGCCCAAAGCTACGACAAGATGCTGGAACGGCTGGAGCGAAGCTTTGATATGGAAAAGCAGTTTACCTCGGACGCTTCCCATGAGCTGCGTACCCCCACGGCGGTGATAATCTCCCAGTGCGAATACGCACAGGAGCACGACGCCACGCCGGAGGAATTTCAGGATACCATAGCCATAATCAAACGGCAGGCACGCCGCATGAACGCCATGGTGTCCCAGCTTCTTAGCTTTGCCCGAATGGAGCAGGGCACCCAGAAGGTAAAGCTGGAGCATGCTGACATAAGCGATATAGTTGAGGCGGTATGCGAGGAGCAGGCGGAGCTTAATCCCGAGGTGGACTTCCAGTGCGCCATAGACCCGGGCATATGCTCAAATGTGGATATAACGCTGATGAGCCGCCTTGTGGAAAACCTCATAACAAACGCCTGCAAGTTCGGCGGCAAACACGTCAAGGTGGGCCTTTATGAGGAGGATGGGCAGATATATCTGTTCGTCCGGGACGACGGCATAGGCATATCCCCGGAGAACCAGAAAAAGGTATGGGACCGCTTCTGGCAGGCGGAGCCCTCAAGGAGCGACAACCGGCAGGGCAGCAACGGCCTCGGACTTTCCATGGTGCGGGAGATCGCCAAGCTGCACCGGGGGGAGATGAGCCTGCAAAGCGCGCCCAGGCAGGGCAGCACCTTCACATTAAAGATGCCAAAAGAATAATAACAAAAAAGTGGCGTTAAGCCACTTTCAGCCTGTCAAAAAAACCCGGGGTTGATAAGGGGCCGCAGCCCCTTATGTTCAATCCGGCTCTGACGACATGTGCGTCAGAACGGATGAAAACCCGGAGGGTTTCGTACTTTGCGGGTTTTGCCGCCCGGGAACGAACGTGAGAGGCAAAACCCGAAAAGATTCAAAAAAGTGGCGTTAAGCCACTTTTTTGATTAGAATTTCAGCTTTTCCATGCGGTCGAACACCTCTTTTATGGTATCCAGGCTGCATGCGCAGACGAGACGTATGTGACCCTCCCCCGAAGCGCCGAAGGAAGAGCCGGGGGTGGCGAGTATATGGCCCTTTTCGAACAAAACGCCGCAGAACTCTTTGGAGCTGAGGCCTGTCTTTTCAATATTGGGGAAGACATAGAAGGTTCCGCCGGGCTGTCCCATGGAAAGATAGGGTATGTTATTTATGCGCTCATAGGCGTAGAATACCCGCTCCTTATACCGGCTGATGTACTTATCCTGTATGTCCTTCCGAAGCTCCAGCGCCTTTATGGCGGCGCGCTGAGAGGGGGCGGGGGCAGAGTACACCAGGGAGTTATTCACGTGCATAACTGTGTTGACTATATGGGGAGACGCTATGATGTATCCTATGCGCCAGCCCGTCATCATGAAGTTCTTTGAGAAGCTGTTCAGCGTGACGGTGCGTTTCATGGCGCCGGGGAAGGAGCAGATAGGCACGAAGGGGCCATTGAACATGTAGCGGGTGTATATCTCGTCCGCTACTACCAGAAGGTCGTGCTCCTCTGCAATGTTGTACAATAGCTTCAGCGTGTCAATGCCGTAGGCGGCCCCTGTAGGATTACAGGGGTTATTGAATATGATGGCCTTGGTCTTTGGTGTGATAGCGGCGCGGAGCCTGTCCCCGTTTATGGCATAACCCTCCGAGCCATATGTGGGCACCTCTACGCATACGCCCCCTGATAGCTCTATCTGGCTGCGGTACATGGTGAAATATGGCGAAAACACAATAACTTCATCGCCGGGATCGAGCAGCGCCATCATGGTGAGCCCCATGCCCATGCAGCTGGAGGCTGTGACAAACAGGTTTTCCCGGGAAATATCGATGGAAAAGTCCTCTTTGTACGCCTTTATGACAGCGTCTATCAGCTCCGGATCCCCCTTGGGGTCGCCATATTTGGTGTATCCCAGCCGGGCGTCCGAAAAGGCTGCGTCTATTATACGGCTGTCCGTGATGAAATCGGTATCGCCTATGCTCATGTCTATCACGTCGCTATAGCGGCTCAATGCCTCCGTATCCAGAGAAAGGCCGCCTGAGATGTTCTGAAAGCGCTTTGCAATGTAGTTTTTCATATTATTTATCCTCTTATGCCTTGGGGTAGGGTACTACGGTGGAACCGTTGGGAATAAGCAATATGTCCTTATCCGCTATATCCGCCGCAGCGAGCAGAGCGGCCATATCGGTATATGCCTCTATGCCCATAGGGGCCAGCGATGAAGGGTCGGCGGTAGTCAGCAGCATTATCCTGTATTTTTCCGCCTGCTCGCAGTTCATGAAGAATATATAGCCGGGTATGGTGAAGCCGGCCTTCAGCTCCTCATAAAGCCTGCCTTCTTTAAGTGGCTTAAGCCAGTCGAAATACTGGGCGGGGCCGCCGCCCTCCACGGCCTCCATAAGCACTATCAGCGTGCCGCCGGCGTTCAGGCCGCTTTCCACGTTGTCTATGATCTTTGTACCCTGATAAAGGGACATATCCTTGGGATAGCCGCCGCAGCTGGTGATTATCACGTCCGCCTTTTTGACTATTGGCACCCTGTATATCTCGTCCACCCTATGGCATGCCAGCCGCCATGACTTCATGGGATCGCCCGAGATTATATGGGCAAGCTGCATATCCGCGTTCGTGACCAGGTTTATGCCGAAAAGGTTCTTTACCATAGCCGCTGCCTGGCACATGTCCTCGTTGAGGGGATTGCCGTCGGTCACCCCGTTGCCTATGAGTGGATTAGAGCGGGGGGCGAGCAGGTCCAGTGAGTGCAGATGGTTCTGCCGTATGGTTTCGAGGCCGCTTATGCCGGGCAATATGCTCTTGCGGCCGCCGCCATACCCAGCCATTACATGGTAGGTGCAGGCGCCCAGCATTATCACCTTGTCTGCATTTGCAGCGATGGGGTTTATGCGCACCTCCGTACCGAGGGAAGTGGTGCCTATATAGACAAGGTCCTTTGCCTGACAGTCGTGGTTTACTACCCTGATCCTGTCGTAAACGCCGTCCGTCACCAGAGTACGCAGTTCATTTTCGTCGCCGCCCGGGTGAGTGCCGTTGGCGATTATTATGGTGATGTTGTTTTGGTTCACATCGCACTTATCGGTCAGATAGCTGATTATGTGGGGCACCACAAGATCCTGCCTCATCCAGAAGCGGGACATGTCGCTGACTATGAGCGCCACCTTATCTTCTGGATTTACCCAGGACTCCAGAGGCTCGTGACTGACCGGCGAACTAAGCGTCGCGTAAAGAGCGGCCCTTATATCGTCGATCTTTGGAACGGGGGTGCCGTAAAGCTCTGTAACGTGTGCTTCATCAAGGGCGAAGGTGACGCTGCCCTTGCCGTATTTCAGGGTGTAGTCTTTCATGCTGCTCCTTTATTTTAGCTTCAGTGAGCGAAGATAAGCCTTTTGTCCGTCGGTTATCCTTCTGTTTTCGATGGATTTTTGTATGGTCTTGTTGTGGGTCCAGGCGTCCAGTCGGCGGTCCTCTATATAGGGAAGGGCCGCCTCGTACTGCTTGGCGAGGGCTGTAGCGAAAAACCATGCCGTCATCATGTTGATATAGTATTCCTCGCTGCGGATATCAGCCGCAAGTTCCAACGCCTTCGGGGTGAAGTCTTTATCCAAAAAATGCTCCATCAGCATGCCGATGCCGAAGCGGACGGTGTAGGTCTCGCGAGAGGCCGTCCACTGTTTTATCTTTTCATAGAGCTCACCGCGGTGCTTGGCAAATACCTTTGGGCTCAGCATGTCGCATACCGCCCAGTTGTCGATATACGGCAGGAAGCGCTCGGTTTCGGCCATCGCCGAAGCATAGTCCCTGATGCGGCATATCAGCGCCCCGTGGAGGTTGTTTTCGTCGAAGTATTTATGGGGAAGCTCCGCCATAAACCGGGCTGCCTCGTCTGTGCCGTAAAGCTCCTTTGCCAAGGCTCTGATGGCCGGGGCGCGCACGCCTATTACGGCGTCTTTGCTTATATTTGGCGTCAGCCTTGCGGAAAAATCCCGGTATTTTGTATCCTGTAAGGTGAAAAGCCGTTCTGTGACCGTCATGTGTTTACCCTCCAAGGTGTGCTTTTGCGTATTATACCAGATGAGACCCTATATGGAAAAATGCCCGAAAGGCGGTTTTCGGGCATTTGCTGCTTTTAAGCTACAGCACCTTTGAAAGGAAGCTCACAAGGCGTGGGCTCTCGGGATGGGCGAAGAGCTCGCGGGAGGGCTTATCCTCTTCGATTATGCCGTCTGAAAGAAATATGGTGCGGTCGCTGACTTCGCGGGCGAAGCGCATCTCATGTGTAACGACTATCATGGACATGCCGTCGTCGGCGAGGGCCTTCATAACGTCCAGAACCTCGCCTACCATTTCGGGATCGAGGGCTGAGGTGGGCTCGTCAAACAGCATCACCTCGGGATTCATCATAAGGGCGCGCACTATTGCCACCCGCTGCTTCTGTCCGCCCGAAAGCTGGGCAGGGTAGGCTGTGAGCTTGTCTGCAAGGCCGACCCGGGTGAGCAGTTTTACCGCCTTTTCCTCGGCCTCGGCGGGAGACATCCCCTTTATCTTTACGGGGGCGGCAGTGAGGTTCCTGAGCACGTTCATGTTGTTGAAAAGGTTGAACTGCTGGAATACCATGCCTATCTTCTGGCGGTGCAGGTTTATGTCGGTCTTTTTGTCGCAGATGTTTACGCCGTCGAATATTATCTCCCCGCTGGTGGGCTTTTCCAGAAGGTTAAGGCACCTTAGGAAGGTGCTCTTGCCGCCGCCGGAGGGGCCTATTATGGCGGCCACGCTGCCCCGCTCGAAGGTGGTGGATATATCCTTCAATACCTCCAGACTGCCGAAGGACTTACAGAGATGGTTTACCTGTATCATGGGGCTACTTTGTTCCATTGGACATCTTCCTTTCCATGAGGGATACGAACCTGCCGCTTATGAAGGTCATTATGAAGTAGAGTATGGCGGCAATGGCAAGCGTTTCGAGGCTTATGTAGGTCACGGCGATCACGTCCTTGCTGCGGAACATGAGGTCAGCTATGCCAATGACCGACACTATGGAGCTTTCCTTTATGACTGTGACGAATTCATTGCCCAGAGCCGGCAGTATATTCTTTACCGCCTGGGGCAGCACCACCATGGTCATGGTTTGGGACTGCCGGAAGCCCAGGCTCCTTGCGGCCTCGGTCTGGCCGTGATCCACCGCCTGTATGCCTGAACGTATTATTTCGGCAACATAGGCGCAGCTGTTCATGCTCATGGCGACTATGCCGGCGGCGAAGCGGGAAAAGTTGGGTATCCAGGATATATCCGGCAGCTTTATGCCGGTCATGGGCAGGCCGTAGAATATGAACATGAGCTGAACCATAAGCGGGGTGCCCCGTATGAACTCGATGTATGCGGTGGCAAGGTAGCGCAGGGGCTTTACCTTGCTCATGCGGAGCATCGCCATGAGGGTACCGAATACTGTGCCGAGCAGCACGGAGAAGAAGGCGATGATGAGGGTGTTCTTTATGCCCTCCGCAAAGAAGGTATTATATCTTGTGAACAGGGTCCACATCCGTGTCAGGAATGCTATAAGTGCTGCCATTAGTGCGAGCCGCCTTTCTTTTTAGCTTGCTTAACTGGAAAAGCCGAACCCGGGGCGGTCAGGCCTCGGGCACGGCCGGTATGGTGAGCTTTTCCGGACTTTAGTCCATCTCAAGACCCATGGAGTCCGCGAGGGCTACCGCGTCGTCATATGCCTTCTGGAAGGAACCGTCAGAGGCGACCTTGGTAATCACTTCGTTTACGGCGGCTACGAAGTCCTCGTTGCCCTTTGCGATGACGGCGGCCTTGCCGTAGTTTACCTCGTTGGGGTCAAACTCAAAGGCTGCCAGAGCCAGCTCGGGATTGCTCTTGATGAGAGCGTCTGCGACTGCGGAATCAACTACCAGGGCGGCGATGTTGCCGGCGGCGACCTCCATGCCCAGCTCAGGGTACTTGTCAAGCTCAAACAGCTCGCTGTCGCTCAGCACGTTCTTGATGAGCAGGGACTGCACGGTACCCTTCTGCGCACCGACCTTCTGGCCTGCGAAGCTCTCCTTGGTGGAGTAGGTGGCTTCGTTGCCCTTCTTTACTATAACGGCCTGGGGGCTCTTCTCGTATACTTCGGAGAAGTCGATGACCTGTGCCCTCTCCTCGGTAACGGTGAAGGCGGCTATGCCTATATCCACCTGGCTGGACTGAACGGCGGGGATTATGCCGTCAAAGCTCATATCGACTACCTCCAGCTCTACGCCCAGGGCGTCGGCTATCTGCTGGGACAGCCACATATCGCAGCCTGCAAAGTTGGCGTCCAGATCCTTGAACTCATAGGGGGCGTACTGGGCTTCGGTGCCTACAACCAGCTTGCCGCTTTCCTTGATCTTCTTCATTACGGGGCCTTCCTCGGCGGGGGCTTCGGCAGCTTCGGCGGCAGTAGCCTCGGTAGCGGGGGCGGCGGTTTCCTCTGCGGCGGGTGCGGAGCAGGCCGCCATGGACAGTACCATCAGGGCCGCAAGGGCCAGCGCAAACAGTTTCTTCATTGAATGTATCCTCCAATTTTAAAAAAATTATTTTACTTATTCAGCGGTGCGCTCTCTTGCTGAGCACATGATTTATTATACGCATAAAATCCGGTTTGTAAATACCCCAAATGCAAAAATATAAAATTTTTTTGATAAAATGTGCATAAATACATCCGTAAATGCATTTTTTAAGCTAATATGCAGCATAATTATGCAATAATGTTATGCATTATAACTTTTGCAGGACTATGGCGGTATTTTAACGGAATAATATTTAAGAAAATGCATAATTACTGTTTACAAAAGAACTTCCATAGAATATAATGCTAAAAGTTGTGATATAGGAAGGGGTTATGGTTGACTTTCGCACGAAACAGGCATTTTATATAGGTGAATGCTGGAAAAATTGGCTTATGCCCATTTTTGCGAAAAGTAATAACAAGTCCGGCAACTATAAGTGTTACTTATAAAATAAAACGACTAAGGAGGAACGCCGATGCAGCTTTTCAATGAGCTTTTCGGGAATGTGCTGAACTTTACCTGGCAGCAGGGAGTTATGATCGTAATAGGCTGCGCCCTTATATGGTGCGCGATAAAGCGGGAGATGGAGCCCGCGCTGCTCTTGCCCATGGGCTTTGGGGCGATACTCGTAAATCTGCCCTTTGTGAATACCGAGGCCATAGAGACGATGTTCAACGCGGGCATAGCGACCGAGCTTTTCCCGCTGCTGCTGTTCATAGGCATAGGCGCCATGATAGACTTTGGGCCTTTGCTTTCCAACCCAAAGATGATGCTCTTCGGCGCGGCGGCTCAGTTCGGCATATTCTTTACCCTCGGGATGGCGGTGCTGCTGGGCTTTGAACTGAAGGACGCCGCAAGCATAGCCATAATAGGTGCTGCGGACGGTCCCACCAGCATATATGTGGCGAACTACTTCAAGTCCAACTATCAGGGAGCCATAATGGTGGCGGCATACAGCTACATGGCGCTGGTGCCCATAGTCCAGCCGCCTGTGATAAAGCTCTGCACCACACAAAAGGAGCGGCGCATACGCATGCCCTACAATCCCAAGGCGGTGTCTCAGACCACCCGCATACTGTTCCCTATATCCGTTACAGTCATAGCAGGCACCATAGCCCCCAAGAGCGCGGAGCTTATAGGCTTTCTGATGTTTGGCAACCTTATACGTGAATGCGGCGTGCTTGGCAGCCTGTCAGAGACCGCGCAAAAGGATCTTGCAAATCTCATCACACTTGTGCTGGGCCTGTCCGTTTCCTTCCGCATGAAGGCTGAGATGTTTGTCACCCTTGAGACGCTGGTGATACTGGCGCTGGGTCTTGTTGCGTTTATATTCGACACGGTGGGCGGCGTGATGTTCGCCAAGGTGCTGAACCTGTTCTCCAAGAACAAGATCAACCCCATGATAGGTGCAGCCGGCATATCGGCATTCCCCATGTCCAGCAGGGTAGTGCATAAGATGGGGCGCGAGGAGGATCAGGGCAACTTCCTGCTGATGCACGCTGCAGGCGCAAATGTCAGCGGCCAGATAGCATCGGTAATAGCCGGCGGATTGGTCATAACCCTCATAGAGAACGTCATAGCGGGCATGTAAAGGAGGAAGAAGTATGTTTGATCTGCATTTTGACCCTCAGGCTTTGGTAAACGTGCTGCCGCTGCTGGGCAAGGGCATTCTCGGCGTGTTTGCCGTGATCTGCGCCATATGGGCGCTGGTGGCCATCATGAACAGGAATGCCGGGAAATAATAAGGCTTTAAATCGAAGGGGCGGAAATATCCGCCTCTTTTGTAATAGAAGGGCTTTTAAATCTTTTTCTGATAGATTTTAAATCATGCAACGAAAGGATATGAAAAACCGTCATATAGGGTGAAGCAGCTTCAATAACCGGAGGAACCTGACATGGAACATACAGACTTAAAATCAATGACGCAGCAGAACCTGCCGGAAGATCAGCAGATCGTCCGACTTTTCTTTAAGCGGTCGGAAAAGGCTATCACTTATACCAGACAAAAATATGGATCACTCTGTATCAGTGTTGCCCGGAGGATTTTATCAGATCCGAGAGATGCAGAAGAATGTGTAAATGACACCTATTTACATGCATGGAACGCCATTCCGCCCGAGAAACCGGATTCTCTGAAAGCATTTCTGGCCCGGATTACCAGAAATCTGGCCCTGGATCGTTATGACTATAATACAGCGGATCAGAGAAATACCGCCTTGACCGAGGCTTTTGAGCAATTGGAGCCATGGCTGACTGCGAAAACCGGGGAATCGGAAGCAGAACTGGACAGTGCGGAAATCAACCGGGTACTAAATAGCTTTCTGAGAAAACAGACGTTAGAAGCACGAACGTTATTTCTACGGCGTTACTGGTACGGGGAAAGCATTCGTGAATTGGCAAAAGCATGCCACATGAGTGAATCGATGGTGAAATCTTCTCTGTTCCGTACCAGAAACAAGCTTCGTAAAGAACTGGAAAAGGAAGGGATATCGCAATGAAACAGAATCGTTTTAAATTATGGATGCAGGCGGTAGATAATGAACTCTTGGAAGAGGCTCAGAAGCCCTACCGCAGAAAATACACATTCATCTATCGCATTGGGGCAGTGGCGGCCTGTTTGGTGCTGGTGATAACGGCGGTTACACTGACGCAAAGGAAAAAGGCTGAATCCTTGCAAATGCCGAATCCCGTAACAAGTGCCAGCGCGGAGGAAATTCAGCATTTGGGGTATTCGGTGCCGCTTCCGAAGGACGCCGAGAATCCATCCTACTACATCATTGATATGGGGAAGGATTCCGCAAAAATGGCAGAAGTGGATTTTGAACAGAACGGAACAGAGTATTCCTGCCGCACACTGAAATCAAACACGGTTCAGGATATTTCCGGGCTTAATTATGAATGGGCGAAGAGCGAGGACTGGAGCGGCGAAGATATTTCTGTACAGCTGCGGCAGTCGGATGATGCGGCTTGGGTTGGCTGGTATGCATTCGGGGCCGGCGTACAGTGGTGCATTTCCGGGGGAAATAATGCCCTTCAGCTTTTGGATACAGCACAGACTATTGTGGAAAATCTTGGATACACCATGCCGTTGTACCCTCTGGAAAGCGCTGAAAGCGCCGTGGCAGACGGAGGATACGCGGTTGCATTTTCAGCAGCGGATCTGAAGAAAACAGAGGATGGTTATACCCTGACTGCGGAGATTTATGATTATGACCGCTACGAGATGGAAGAAATTGATAATTTAAAACAAGGCGGCCGGATACAGATCTGCCAGCAGCCTGTTGCTATAGGAAGTATTACCAGGGAAGACGGAACGGTTCATATTAACGGCGGTACAGAAGCAGGCGGCGTAGATCTTGTGGAAGATGATGGCATTTATCGAACCAATGGGAGCGATGGGCAGCCCCTGTACTATGATTTGGGAAGCTTGACGCTGCCCCTGTCGAAGGACTGTACCTTTGAAGATCAGGCGGATCTGCATGGTGAATCCGAGGGAGCGGTCTATGAATATCCGGAGCTGCTCGCCGCAATCGAGAAGAGCGGAGAACCCTTCCGGGCTGTTGATACGGTCATTACGGTTCGAATGGAGCAGATAGTTCAGATCATACGGTATCGGATGTCCTGAGGGAGACAGATTGTAACAGATTGGTATTCAAAAAAATAGAATGAATAAGAAAAGCGGGCGGAAGTAACAGAAGTACTTCCGTCCGCGGCTTTGAGGAATAAAAACTTTTCCCAATAGAATAATCAGATTTCAAGAAGTATCCCCCGCATAAGTACACGCGGGACCGGGCTGCCCGGATATATCACTGCTGCCCCGACTTTCGGCGTTGCCGGGGGCGGAGCTGGAAAGCTTTATCGCTGGAGATATGGCTCCTAAGGATGCTAACGGAGGGAATATGAAGAAGCTCAAGTTTTACGTTTGCCCGGATTGCGGCAACATAATTACAGCGGAGGCGGAGGCCTATATGGTACTGTACGCAGCATGGGCTGTATTATCAGCTGTTTTAGCAAAAAAGGAGCCGTATGGCCCCTTTTTAATTTACTGTTTATCTATTATCTCCAGCTCGTCTCCGGGCTTTACGGAGCCCTCCTTGAGCACCTTTACGAATATGCCCTCCCGCGGCATGACGCAGTCCCCTGCCGCCTTGCGTATGGCGCAGTCATAATGGCACTCCTTGCCTATCTGGGTAACCTCACATATGGCATCTGGGCCTAGCCTGAGCCTCGTTCCCACCGGCAGCTCATAGAGACATATGCCTTCGGTGAGTATGTTTTCGGCGAATGCGCCGGGGGTGAGCCTGAAGCTTATCTTCTCCTGCAACTTGGCTGCGCTCTCGGCACCCAGCAGGCTCACCTGGCGATGCCAGTTGCCGGCATGGGCGTCGCCCACTATGCCGTGGTCCACTTTGAGCAGTATTTCCGGCACCTCGTGTTTCTGTGTGCCCTTCTTTTCGGATATGCAGACTGCCAGTATCTTAGCCATTTAAGCGTCCTTCCTTATGCTCATGGCCGTTGTGGGAAGAGCATTCCCCCGACCAGCCGCGCAGTATCTGTATGCCGTGCTTCAGGGCGGGCAGCACCGCAGTAAGGCATTCCTTCGCCGCCTTTTCGCTGCCGGGGCAGTTGATTATAAGAGTATCCCCCCGAATTCCCGCAGCCTCCCGCGAAAGGCAGCCCCGGGGAGTTATGCGCATAGATTCGGCCCTCATGGCCTCGGGTATGCCGGGGACCTCCCGCTGTATGACGGCCTTTGTGGCCTCGGGGGTGATGTCTCGCTTGGAGAAGCCTGTGCCGCCGGTGGTGACGATAAGGCAGGGACTTAGCCTGTCGGCGCATATGGTGAGCTCGGTCATTATCTTTTCTATGTCGTCCGGTACGAGAGAGGTGCTTATGACTTCGTAGCCGTCCTCTCTGAGCAGCTTGACGAGGGCCGGTCCGGAGGTATCCTCCCTGAGCCCGGCAAAGCCCTTGTCGCTTACGGTTATCACTGCCGCGGTGTAACGGTTTTCCATATTATTCCTTCCTCCTGAACTCACCGGATTTTCCCCCCGCCTTGCGCAATAGGCAAATGCTTTCAATAATTATATCCCGCTGCGCCGCCTTGCACATATCGTAAACCGTCAGGGCGGCTATGCTTGCTGCCGTCATGGCCTCCATCTCAACGCCTGTGGGGCCCGTGCATTTCGTCGTGGCGAATATGTCTATTGTGTGGTTTTCGTCGTCCAGCTCAAAGCTTATGTCTGCGCCGGTCAGGGCTATGGGATGGCACATGGGTATAACGTCCGGGGTGCATTTTGCGCCCATTATGCCGGCTATCTGTGCGGTGGTGAGCACATCCCCCTTTTTTATGCCGCCGGACTTTACGAGTGCGTAGGTATCGGCATTGAGAAGCACGCGGGCTTTGGCTGTGGCGGTGCGGAGGGTATCCGCCTTTTCGGACACGTCTACCATGCGGGCCCGGCCCTGATGGTTAAAGTGGGTGAATTCCATGTTATCCTCCTATACGGTTCATGTCGCGGGCAGACCCGGATCTGTCAGAATAGGAAAGGGCGCAGTGGCGCTCCGGCTTGCGGGATACGGCAAATTCTATCCGCTCCTTCAGCGCATCGCCGTGAAGTCCCCTTAGGGGTATCTCCTCGGAAGAGTGCAGGCAGGGCTTGAGGCAGCCGTCCGCCGTAAGCCTCAGCCTGTTGCAGCTGGAGCAAAAGTGGTCGCTGAGGGGGCTTATGAGCCCTACCGTGCCCTTTGCGCCGGGCAGCCTGTAAAGCCGGGCTACGCCGCCGTCGCTCTGAACGGGCTCAAGCTCCGGAACTCTCTCCAGAACGGTGCGCATGGGCAAATACGCTTCCCTGTCAAATGGGTAAGTATGGCCAATGGGCATGAGCTCTATGAAGCGCACCTGATAGGGCTTTTGCTTGGTAAGCTCTACAAGGCGGGGTATCTCGCAGTCGTTAAAGCCGCCTATGAGAACTGTGTTCAGTTTGATATTTGTAAAGCCGGCCTCCTCCGCGGCGGCTATGCCGGCGAGGGCGTCGTCAAGGCTGCCTATCCTGGTTATTTGATGATACCTATCGGGATCAAGAGTGTCGAGGCTTATGTTCAACCGCATCAATCCTGCGGCCTTAAGCTCCTTTGCCATCTCCGGCAGCAGCAGGCCGTTGGTGGTCATGGCAAAATCCTTCACTCCGGAAAGCCCGCTTATGCTGCGGCAAAGTCCGATTACGCCCTTCCGCACCAGAGGCTCGCCCCCTGTAAGGCGTACCTTGCTGAAGCCCATTTCTACGGCGGTCCGGATTATCTCATATATATCCTCGAGGCTGAGGATATCCCTGTGGGATTTTTTGTCAATGCCCTTTTCCGGCATGCAGTAGCGGCAGCGCAGGTTGCACCTGTCCGTCAAGGATACGCGAAGATAGTTGATATTGCGGCCAAAACTGTCTGTCATTCAGGCACCCCGGAGATTATTATTATATTCAATTGTAGCACGGCCCATCGTCGAATACAACCGATATACTTGCAAATCCCAAACGCTTGGTGTATAATTTGATTATTCGTTATTTATAGGTGAGAATAACGAAAACACGATGTCAGAGGAAAAAAAACATGAAGCTTGTCAGAACAGAGAACGCCGTGGGCTGCGTGCTGTGCCACGACATAACCCAGATAATAAAAGGAGTTACAAAGGACGCGGTGTTCCGCAAGGGACACATAGTCCGACAAGAAGATATCCCCGTGCTGCTCAGCGTAGGCAAGGAGCACCTCTACGTATGGGAGAGCGACGAAAAAACCCTGCATGAAAACGACGCGGCGGAGATACTCCGGGATATATGTATGGGGGAAAATATGCACCCCACGGAGCCCAAAGAGGGCAAGATAGAGCTGATAGCGGATATAGACGGGCTGTTCATAGCGGATCTCCAAAAGCTCAGGGAGGTGAATTCCTTAGGCCGAATGATGATAGCCACACGCTCCTCAGGCTTTCCGGTAAAGGCGGGAGATAAGCTCTGCGGCACCAGAATAATACCACTAGTAATAGAAAAGCAGGCAATGGAGCAGGCGAAAGCCGCGGCGGGCGACAAGCCCATACTCCGCCTTCTGCCCATAAAGCCCAAGAAATACGGCGTGGTGACTACCGGCAGCGAGGTGCTGAAGGGCATAATACAGGACACTTTCACTCCGGTTATAGATGAAAAAATGGGGGAATACGGCTGCCACATGATAGCCCACTCCACACCGGGCGATGACGACAGGGCTATTACCGCCGCCATAAAGCAGATGATAGCGGATGGGGCAGAGATGGTCATATGCACCGGGGGTATGAGCGTGGACCCGGACGACCGGACGCCTCTCGCCATACGCAACAGCGGCGGACGTGTTGTTACATACGGCGCGCCGGTGCTGCCCGGAGCAATGTTCCTGCTTTCATACAATGAAAACGGCATACCGGTATGCGGCCTTCCGGGCTGTGTTATGTACGCCAAACGCACCATATTTGACATAGTGCTGCCCTATCTTCTCGCGGATGAGCCGGTAACAGCGGAGCTGCTCAGCGGCCTCGGCAACGGCGGCCTCTGCCTCAACTGCAAGGTCTGCCACTATCCCAACTGCGGCTTCGGTAAGGGCGCATGATACGGACGCGAAGGCGTTTTGTATATACTTGATAAAAAAGGAGAAATGAGAGATGAGGAAGATTTTTGCATTATTGATTGCTGCCGTGATGGTACTCAGCTTTGCGGCCTGCGCCGCCCCCGCCACCGAGGAGACGGCCGCGCCCGAAGAGACCGTTCCCGAGGCAGAGCCCGTGGAACTGATTGTATTCGCCGCCGCTTCCATGACGGAGACCATGAACCAGATCGCAGAAATGTATAAGACCGTGGCACCCAACGTGACGCTGACTTATAACTTCGATTCCTCCGGTACCCTTAAGACCCAGATACAGGAAGGCGCGGAGTGCGACCTGTTCATTTCCGCCGGCCAGAAGCAGATGAATCAGCTGGATATTACTGCCGATCCCGAAGTGAACACCGACAAGCTGGACTTCGTGCTTGAGGGCACCCGCATAAACCTGCTTGAGAACAGGGTCACTCTGTGCGTACCCGAGGGCAACCCCAAGGACATCAAGAGCTTTGACGACCTGGCCGATAAGCTGAAGGAGGGCTCTGTTCTTATGGCGATGGGCAACAGCGACGTTCCCGTTGGCCAGTACACCCAAAAGATACTCGCTTTCTACGGCCTTGACGAAGAGAAGCTGGCCAAGGACGGCGTTATCACCTACGGCACCAACGTAAAGGAAGTCACTACTCAGGTAACTGAAGCTTCCGTCGACTGCGGCGTTGTATACTGCACCGATGCCTTCAGCGCAGGGCTCACCCCCGTGGATTACGCCACAAAGGAAATGTGCGGCCAGGTCATTTATCCCGCCGCCGTGCTGAACGTGAGCAAGAATCAGGAGGCTGCCAAGGAGTTCCTGGCATACCTCCAGACCGATGAAGCCATGAAGGTATTCGAGGCGGTAGGCTTTGCTTCCGTGGCGTAAGCTATGGATTGGTATCCGCTTTACAATTCTCTCAGGATCGCCGCGATAAGCTGCGCGCTGGTGTTTTTTACCGGCATTTTCGCAGCTTATTACGTGGCGAGGCTGCCACGCGCCGTAAAGGGCATACTGGATGTTATACTGACTCTGCCAATGGTGCTGCCGCCTACGGTAGTAGGTTATTTCATACTTCTGGTCTTTGGCGCCAAGCGCCCCCTGGGCATATTCCTTGCCCAGTACGGCATCAAGTTCGTAATGACGTGGTACGGCGGCGTGCTGGCCGCCGCGGTGGTGGCCTTCCCGCTCATGTACCGCACTGCCCGGGGAGCCTTCGAGAGCTTTGACGATACCCTGGCGTATTCCGGACAGACCCTCGGCCTCTCGAACACATACATATTCTGGCGCATAAGGATGCCCTACTGCCGTCAGGGCATATTGGCGGGCACGGTGCTGGCCTTTGCGCGGGCGCTGGGCGAATATGGCGCAACAAGCATGCTCATAGGCTACACCCCCGGCCGCACCGCCACCATATCCACCACGGTTTACCAGCTGTGGCGGACGAATGACGAGGCGGGGGCCTTCTTCTGGGTTATGGTGAACCTCGGCATATCCGCCGTGGTGCTGCTCATAGTCAACATGCTGGAGCGCAGAACCAAGGGAGGCAGAGCATGAGCCTTATAGTTGACATAAAAAAGCGGCTTGGTTCCTTCAGCCTTTCCGCACAGCTGGAAGCGGGGGATGGAGTCACGGGCATACTGGGCTCCTCCGGCTGCGGCAAGAGCATGACGCTTAAGTGCATCGCAGGCATAGAACGGCCGGACAGCGGACACATAGAGCTGGACGGCGTGGTACTCTACGACAGCAGAAAGCGCATAGACATTCACCCTCAGCAGCGCAGGGTGGGTTATCTTTTTCAAAATTACGCCCTGTTTCCCAATATGACTCTCAGGCAGAATATACTCTGCGGCCTCAGGAACCAGCCTGATAAAGCTCAGCGGGTAAAAGAGGCGGACGATATGATAGCCATGATGGGCCTTCAGGGGCTGGAAAAGCACAGGCCATACCAGCTTTCAGGCGGCCAGCAGCAGCGGGCGGCGCTGGGAAGGATACTGGTGAACAAGCCAAGGCTTCTGATGCTGGACGAGCCGTTTTCCGCGCTGGATACATACCTTCGGGAGAGGCTTCAGGCGGAGATGCGGGAACTGCTGAAAAATTACGGCGGCCCCGTCCTGTTGGTGACACACAGCAGGGACGAGGCATACAGACTTTGCCGGAGTATCACTGTGATGGATAAAGGAAGTACGACCCCTCCGCGCCCAACAAAGGAGCTTTTCGAGGATCCCCATACCGTAGCCGCCGCAAGCCTTACCGGCTGCAAAAACATATCAAAGGCGGAAAAACGGGGAGAGCACCAGCTTTATGCCGTAGACTGGGGCGTTACCCTTACTGCCGCCGCCCAGCTGCATGACGGACTTTGTGCCGTAGGAGTGCGGGCGCACGACATACTTGAGGAGGAACGCCATAACAGGTATGCTATAGTCTGCGGGCAGCCAATAGAGGATCCATTCGAGCTGACGCAGCCCTTCACGTTCGCGTGCCAAGGGGATAAAAAAATGCTCCTCTGGGCAAAGCTGCAAAGGCGCGAGCCGTATAGCGCCCCCAAGGAAGTGGGCATAGCGCCGGATAAGGTGCTGCCGCTGTACGAAAAATAAATAAAACAAAAAGCCGGTGGACTAAGCCGGCTTTTTGCTTTAGGGGGAGAAATCTTATGGATGGAGTTATTATCTTGCAGCGGTTTCCCTTCTGCGATTATTATAATACACGAAGATTGCGGCGGAAAAATGCAGAATTCATGTACGATCGGTAAAGTAACTATTAACAAACCGTGTACAAAACAGAAAATCAAAAAAACAAAAAGCCGGTGGACTAAGCCGGCTTTTTGCTTTAGGGGGAGAAATCTTTATGGATGGAGTTACTATCTGCAAGTTCTTTCCTTCTGTGATTGTTATATTACCAGCAAAATGTGGCGAGAAAATGCAGATTAAGTGTACAATCGGTAAAGTAGGTATTAAAAAAGATTGAACAGGGCTTTTGACCCTTCTACTTCAATATAGCCTCTTTTACGGCGCTGGCAAGCTCGGCGGGCGTTTCGCCCCGGGCTGCATTTATGCCAAGCGCTTCCGCCCAGCTCACATTTTTGATGACGGCGGCCGGGAAGCCCCCTAACAGCCTGTTCCTATACTCCTGCTCCTGAGCCATGAACCGCTCAAAGTCGTCCACCCTTATGAGCCGCAGGGCAATCCCTTGTACGGCGAGGTACATGGCGGCCTTCCTGGCAAGCTCCTCCTGGGCAGCGTCAAAAAGCAGCGCCCCGTCGCGTAAGCCCTTGTGTGGGTCGGCTATGATGTACGCCCCCTTATGCATGTCTTCCTTTGGTGTAACGTAGCAGCTGTCCATAAAAACCTCCTAATCAGAGTTTCGAAAAAGTGGCTAAAGACCACTTTTTCGAGTTTTTTTCGGTTTTTGCCTCTCACATCCGTTCCCGGGCGGCAAAACCCGCAAAGTACAAAAACCTTCGGTTTTTATCCGTTTTGACGCACATGTCGCCAAAGCCGGAATAAACTTAAGGGGCTGTGGCCCCTTAACAACCCTGGGGATTCTTTCGACAGACTAAAAACGCAGCGTGTAAAAAAATCGGAGAAGCGGGGAACCCGCTTCTCCGAAAAGCTAAGCTTTAAATCAGACAAGACCCTGAGCCATCATGGCGTCCGCGACCTTCTTGAAGCCGGCGATGTTGGCGCCTGCTACCAGGTTGTAGCCCAGACCGCACTCTTCAGCTGCCTTGGCGGAGGCGGCATGAATGTTGGTCATGATGTGATGGAGCTGGGAATCAACTTCCTCGGCCTTCCAGGCGAGACGCTCGGAGTTCTGGCTCATTTCCAGACCGGAGGTGGCTACGCCGCCGGCGTTGACGGCCTTGGAGGGAGCTACTACGAGGCCCTTGCCCATAAGGAAGAACAGAGCTTCGTTGGTGGTGGGCATATTGGCAACTTCGATGTAGTACCTGGTGCCGTTGGCAAGGATCTGCTCAGCTTCGGGCATACCGATCTCGTTCTGATATGCGGCGGGCATGCAGATGTCGCCCTTGACTTCCCAGGACTTCTTGCCGGGGACGAACTTTACGCCGAACTTGTCAGCATAGTCCTGAGCCCTGTTGCGGCCGGAGGCGCGCATCTCCAGCATATAGTCCAGCTTTTCCTGGGTGCAGATGCCGTCGGGATCGTAGCAGTAGCCGTCGGGGCCGGAAAGGGTAACGACCTTTGCGCCCAGCTGGGAGGCCTTGGTGGCGATGCCCCATGCAACGTTGCCGAAGCCGGACATTATGATGGTCTTGCCCTCGATGGTGTCATGCTCATGCTTGAGGACTTCGCATACATAGTAGATAGCGCCGAAGCCGGTAGCCTCGGGACGGATCAGGGAGCCGCCGTAGCTGAGGCCCTTGCCGGTGAGGACGCCGTTCTCGTAAGCGCCGCGAATGCGCTTATACTGGCCGAACAGATAGCCTATCTCGCGGCCGCCTACGCCGATATCGCCGGCGGGAACGTCAACGCTGGGACCGATGTGGCGATAGAGCTCGGTCATGAAGGCCTGGCAGAAACGCATGATTTCTGCATCGCTCTTGCCGTTGGGATCGAAATCGGAACCGCCCTTGCCGCCGCCCATGGGCAGAGAGGTCAGGCTGTTCTTGAAGGTCTGCTCGAAGCCGAGGAACTTCATAACGGAAAGATTTACGTGGGAAGCGAAGCGCAGGCCGCCCTTGTAGGGGCCGATGGCGCTGTTGAACTGTACGCGGTAGCCGCGGTTTACGTTTACCTTACCGGCATCGTCTACCCAAACAACGCGGAACTCGATAGTGCGCTCGGGCTCTACGAGGCGCTCAAGAAGGGCTGCCTTCTCGTATTCGGGGTGCTGCTCGATAACGGTCTCAAGAGAACGCAGAACTTCTTCTACGGTCTGAATGAATTCTTTCTCGTTACCGTCGCGCTTTTTGCACTTTTCGATTACGGACTCGATGTAAGCGTTCATTAAATTGTTACCTCCACGATTTATAAATATTGCTTATTTGCCCTGCGCCTGAGCAGGGAAATTTATGTTTTAAAATGAGTATAATAAAGCTGGCGGACATCTGCCTCCACCTGACCTTATAATAATTCTCATAACCCCGAATGTCAACATTATAAAATAACAAATCGGCGCAATATATACAAAATAATTAAGCTTTTGCCGTTAAAAAAATCACATGTGCGCCAAAGAAAAACAGTGTTCTTCCAGCGAAAAAACACATGGAAGGACACTGTAATATCCGCTGCGATCAGAGATTGAACAGCAGGTCCTCGTAGCCGGGGAAGGGCCAGTATTCCTTGGCAGTGATGGTCTCCAGAGCGTCTGCCGCCTCACGCAGGGAACCCATGGCGGGCAGCAGCTTGTCGCGGCAGTATTCAGCGGCCTCGCCGTTCCCCTTGGGCATTGCGGCTATTGCATCGAACAGGCCGCCTATGCGCTTGTGCAGAGCGTTGACGCCTGCGGAGAGGCCCTTCAAAAGCGCATATTCCGCATCGTTGGGTACGCCGAGCCTATCCTTTGCCGATACGGCCTCGGCGATTTTGCTCTCGTAGCCTATTACGGAAGGGAGTATGCTGCGCTGTGCCATGCTGAGCATGGTGCTGGCCTCGATGCGTATGAGCTTTGCGTAGTTCTCGAGGGATATATCGTATCTTGAGCGCATTTCACGCTCGGTATATATGCCCCATCTGGTGAAAAGGGAGATGTTCTTTTCGCTTATGAAGCAGTGCATGGCGTCCACAGTGGTGGGCAGATGGGCAAGGCCGCGGCTTTCCGCTTCCTTTATCCATTCTTCGCTGTAGTTGTTGCCGTTGTACAGTATGCGCTTGTGGTCCCGCATGGTGTGGCGTATTATTCTGAAGGCTTCACGGCGGAAGTCCTCTGCCCTTTCGAGGCGCTCGGCGAATTCCGACAGGGCCTCCGCCACTATGGTGTTTATGACGGTGTTGGCGTCGGCTATGCTCTGGCTGCTGCCCAGCATTCGAAACTCGAACTTGTTGCCGGTGAAGGCGAAGGGGG
>ERZ839823.1097-NODE-1097-length-31010-cov-2.761137_pt1 | contig 31010 bp, 27 predicted proteins | sample MGYA00519862_ERZ839823 | MGnify/ENA primary metagenome ERZ839823 (study PRJEB31850, sample SAMEA3708853) | human gut metagenome | biome: human gut; feature: human-associated habitat; material: faeces | place: China | collected 2014 ...
GGGTTTTTGAGCTTTTGAGTTGTAAATTTGCGTCCGATCAGCGCTTGCTGAACTGAGGTGCGCGACGAGCGGCTTTGAGGCCGTACTTTTTCCTTTCCTTCATTCTGGGGTCACGGGTCAGGAAGCCTGCCTTCTTGAGAGCGCCGCGGAGTTCGGGATCCGCAGTGATCAGGGCGCGGGAGATGCCGTGACGAATAGCACCGGCCTGGCCGGTATAGCCGCCGCCGTAAACGTTGACCTTTACGTCGAACTTGCTAAGGGTATCGGTCAGCGCCAGAGGAGCGCGAACGATCATCTTGAGGGTCTCATAGCCGAAGTAATCCTCTACATCGCGGCCATTGATGGTGATAACGCCGGTTCCGGGAATAAGGCGAACGCGGGCAATGGATTTCTTACGCCTGCCGGTACCAAGATACTGAGTAGTGGCTGCCATTTCTTAGTTCCTCCTTATTACTTGAGCACCAGAGTCTCGGGCTTCTGGGCTGCATTCTTGTGCTCAGAGCCCGCGTAGATGCGAACCTTCTTGAGCATCTGACGGCCAAGGGGACCCTTGGGCATCATGAGACGAATGGCTTCATATACGGCAAACTCGGGCTTCTTTGCCATGAGCTGACGATAGGTGAGCTCCTTAAGTCCTCCGGGATAACCGGTATGATGATAGTACTTTTTCTTATCCAGCTTGTTTCCTGTAAGAACGACCTTGTCCGCGTTGACGATGATCACGTGATCGCCGGTATCAACGTGGGGGGTATATATGGGCTTATTCTTACCGCGAAGTATAGCGGCTACCTGAGATGCAAGACGGCCGAGCACCATGCCTTCCGCGTCCACAACGTACCACTTGCGTTCTACGGTTTCGCCTTTTGCCATATAGGTATTCATGGCTAAACCTCCTGAGTAGTAATAAAAAAGATTATTTGCCGCGTAAGATGCGGACTAATGCACAGCGTGCCGGGGCTGTGGCCGCAGAAACACCTATCCTATCAAACGCACATTTGCTATTTTAACCAAATTATGCTCGCCTGTCAAGGGAAAAATACCTTATAACCGGGATATTTTATATAATTTGCAAAGTTTTTTGGCTTTACAGCTCCGACGGCCCATCACACCGCTACTCAAGGCCCTGAAAACCCGTCTGCCGCAGGGCTTCATAGAGGACTATGGCAGCGGAATTTGAGAGGTTCAGCGACCGCTGGTCGTGCCGCATGGGTATGCGTATGGCGTCCTTTGCCCTTCTTGTAAGCAGCTCGGGGCCCAGCCCCGCCGTCTCCCTGCCGAATACCAGAAAATCCCCATCCCTATACTCAACGTCGGCATAGCTCCTGACAGCGTGGGTAGACGTCAAAAAGAATCTCCCGTCCGAATATTTCGCTTCCAGCTCCTCGAAGGAATCGTAATAGCTCACGTCCAGATCCTTCCAGTAATCCAGCCCCGCCCGCTTTAGGGTTTTGTCGTTTATCTCAAAGCCAAGCGGACGTATGAGATGGAGCCTTGTGCCAGTAACGGCGCAGGTGCGGGAAATATTTCCGGTGTTTGGGGGTATTTCGGGGTTTACAAGCACTATATTGAACATATCGGTTATCTCCGTTTCTTTTTCCGTTCACATTCTACCACCGAAGGCCGTTTTTGCACAATAGCAAAAGGCCCCCGTAAGGAGGCCCTTTTGTCGTTTACCCTTCTTTGTCCTCGGCTATCGCCCTTAGCTTGCCGGCGTATATGTCCGTAAGCTCCTTCGAGTACTCCGCGTCAAAGCTGCCGGCAATGACCCGGTACGCCGTGAAACCGCTGTCCGGCCGCACCAGCACCCAGCCCTTATCCACATTTACCTTTACGCCATCCACGAGCTGTATCTGCTCATTGCGCTCACCTTCCGTAAAGCTCCTCAGCACCCTGCCCATATCCCGCCATGAACACGGCACCTTTTTTTCATTTATCGTGACCTTTGGCAAGCCTTCCATGTATTCCTTCAGTTTTCCCGCAAGATACAGCTCTGCCGCCCGTATTATCTTTGCTTCCGGCTCAAAAAGCTCCGGCAGATAAGCGCCCGCCTCTATTGCTGCTCTCGCCCAGCGGCTCCGCTTCGCAGGGCATACGGATATCTCCGCGCCCTCGTCCGCGATCTGCTTTACATATTCACCCGGCATATCGGCCGGAAGCACCAGCTTGTTTGCCCGCCCGTCTTTTACCGCTGCCATTGCCAGCACTGCATTGAGCTCGTGACGGGTTATATGCTTACCGTATGCTATAGCGCACATAACACCTTCCATGCCGTCCGCCATGAATGCAAGATCTGTATTTTCCTCCTTGGCGGTTTCAAAGAGCTTGTCGCTGTCCAGCCCGGTGTAGTACCTGACTGAATACCCGCAGGGCAGCAGCACGCGCGCAACGGCATCATATGTCTCCGGGTTGCCGCCTATGAGCACCGTCACGCCATTTGGACCGCTGCGCACCGATTGAGCAAGTCGGTTCAGATGCGCATCATATGACTTTGCCGCGCCGCTTACCCTTTGTACTATGCCGAGGCGCTCCGTGGTGATGGGCCGCACTGCTCCGGCCTTAAGCTCCTGCTGAAAAGCCCGAAACCCGCTGCCGGTAAGCTCTGTGCCCGTGCCGTCACAAAGCACAATCTCCCCTGAGTGGGCGTCATCGCCCATGCGTATATACATGCCGCCCCGGTAGCCGAAGGCCCGTATGCCGTGTTCGAATGCGGAATAGCCGCAAAAGCCCATATCTGCCGCATCCGCGCCCTGTGATACCAGCCCCGCTATAACGGCGTGCTTGAGCATCACGCCCTGCTGGCTGCCGTCGGTGGATACGGCTATCTCCAGGGGCAGCCTGCCGCTGCTTCGGGCGAAGGCAGCGCCTATTCGCACAGCGCGTTCCGGGGTCATAGTCCTGTCGCAATAGCCTCGTATTCGGCTCATTATTCCGGGCTTCGGGGCATCCTCCTCCCATTGGAGATTCTCTGTACAGTCCTCGTCCTCCCGGAGCTCTTTTTCCGGCCAAAGGGACGCGCCGTTGCATACCGTGCAGTTTTTGCCTACCCGGCTGCCGCTGCCTATCACCGTGCCGCTATATATTGAAGCTCCGCTTTCAACCTCTGCCCCTTCGCACAGTATGGCTCCGCGCAGCTCCACATTTTCCCGTACGCGGGTGTTTTCCATAAGTACCGTACGCTTTAGGCTGCTTCCCCGGCCTATCCTGGCCCCGCTGCCTACCACAGAGTAATCCGATACTACAGCCTCGCTAACCTCCGCCCCGCTGCCTATATAGCAGGGGCCAAGCAGCTCCGCGCTCTCGGATATTACTGCACCGTCTTCTATCCACGCTCCGTCTTTCTGTTTTGCAGCAGTAGTAAACGCGCACCTTCCGTCCAGCATATCACGCTGCGCGGCCTTATACTGAGCTATATCGCCTATATCGCACCAATACCTGTCCGTAACATAGCCATACACCGGCATTTTCTCCTTCAGGAGCGCCGGAAACAGATCCTTGCTGAAGTCGTATTTTTCGCCTTCCGGTATACGCTCTATGACCTCGGGCTCCAGTATGTATATACCGGTGTTTGCCAGGTCGCTGAACACCTCTGACAGCATGGGCTTTTCGAGAAACCTGTATATCTTGCCCTTGGAGTCCGTCATGGCGACTCCGTATTCAGTAGGCACGCTCACTCTTTTGAGCACAATTGTCACCGCTGCTCCCCGCGCCTTATGGAAGCACATCGCTTCGGTCAGATCTGCGTCCGTCATGGCGTCGCCGCTTATGACTATGGTCCGCCGCGCATCGGCGCCCACAGCCTTACGCACGCTGCCCGCTGTGCCAAGAGGCGCGTCTTCGATAGAGTAACTTAGCTTTACGCCATACTTACCGCCGTCGCCGCAGTGCCGCATTATGACGTTTGGCAGGTAATGCAGCGTGGCCGTTATGTCCTCTACGCCGTGCTTTTTAAGCAGCTCTATGCAGTAGTCTATCACCGGCTTGTTCAGCAGGGGTACCATTGGCTTGGGAAGGGTACAGGTTATGGGACGGAGGCGTTTTCCCTCTCCTCCCGCCATTATTACAGCTTTACACATAAAAATACCGCCTTTTCTATTGGAAATTGCGGTATTAGTTTTTCCCGTAAAGAGCCTTTTTATTTAGTTTTAAGCCTTAATAGTAAAAATAGTTGCCGCCTATCTTGGCATACAGCTCATGATCCCAGCTGCCGCTGTTTCTGAAGAACAGCACATCGGAGGGAAGTACGGTATTGCCGTTGATAAATACCGATGTCACCGCAGCCTCGGCCGCGGCATTTGGCGCTTTTAGGCTGGAGGTGGAAAACTGCCCCTTCTGGTATATCACGCCGTTTACAGTGCTTGGAAACCTGCTGCTGTGCAGGCGGTTGTATATTACGTTCGCAACGGCGGTATAGCTTTCGCTGTCCCCCTCCTTACGCACCACCTGCGCGATAAGGTACAGCTCCTCGCCGGTATAGCCCCCGCCGCCGTTCATGCTGCCCTGCCCGCCCGATGGCGTTTCAACGGGTGTTATCACCTCGATCTCCTCCGCCTTGGGCGTGGCCTTGGGCTTGCTTGTGGCCTTGGGCTTTTCTGTGGGCTTGGGGGTGCTTTCCGGCGGGTCCCCCAGCTTTATGTATTCCTTGAGCATAAAGCCCTTCCTCTTGCCGACCCTTACCCTGTACCAGTCGCCCGACTTGCCCGTGATCGTCACCTTGCGGTTCTGCTGGTATTCCCGGACGATCTTGTAATCCTCGCCCGGGCCGGAGCGCAGGTTTATGCTCTTGGCATAGACATAGCCTGCGGTATCCTCCATATCCTCCACGGTATACTCAGGCTTGTCCGAAGAATCCGGGGTGTTCGCAGGCACGGAAGACGCGGTAGGGCTTGCGGCGTCCTCGGAGACGTTCCCGCCCACCGTATATGGGTTTTCCGCAGGGGGCGTCGGCAGCGGGGACTGGCTTATTTTGATTTTGACCGGGGCTATGGTAGGCCGTGGCGTTGGCAGGTCAAAGAGAGATTTGCCATCTTCCCGGGAACTTTGCTCCGCTGCAACAAGCACCCCCTCCGTCTCTGTTTTGAAGACGGTATTGGCGGTGGTGGCGGCCTCCACGCAGCCGGTGCCGGTCAACAGCACCGTCATGGAGATGATACCTATTGCAGTAAGCTTGCCTGTCATTTGCCTTTTGTATTGTATGGGATCAGAGAATGAACCTTTGCAGATCCTCGCCCTCGTATTCCCTCGAAACGTGCTCCTTTACGTATTTCTCGTCGACCTCCACCTTTGTGAGCGGATGATCGCCGCCCGCGTTGAAGGATATGTCGTTCAGCAGGTTTTCAACTATGGTATGCAGCCTGCGCGCGCCTATGTTCTCCTCCCGCTCGTTTGCTGTAAAGGCGTACTTGGCTATGGCGCCCAAGGCGTCGTCGGTAAAGCTGAGCAGTATATTATCAGTCTTCAGCAGCGCTTCGTACTGCTTGGTTATGGCGTGCTGTGGCTGGGTGAGTATGCGCTTATAGTCATCTACAGTCAGCGCCTTAAGCTTTACCCTTATTGGGAAGCGACCCTGAAGCTCGGGTATCAGGTCTGATACCTTGGATACATGGAATGCGCCCGCGGCTATGAAAAGTATGAAGTCTGTCTTCACCGGGCCGTACTTTGTGGTAACCGTGCTGCCCTCGACTATCGGCAGTATGTCACGCTGCACGCCTTCGCGGGATACGTCTGCACCGCTGGTATTGCCGCTGGCGGCTATCTTGTCTATCTCGTCTATGAATATTATTCCGTCCTGCTCCGCCCGCTCTATGGCCTCCTGAGTGATCTCGTCCATGTCTATGAGCTTCTCGCTCTCGTCCTGTACGAGGAGCTTCCGGGCCTCGGATACCTTTACCCGGCGGGTCTTCTTTTTGGGCGGCAGTATACCTCCCATCATTTCGTTGAGGTTCACATCTATGCCCATGGCTATCATGGCGTTGGAGCCGTTGTTGGGCATCTCTATCTGTACTTCTACTATCTCGTCCTCAAGCCTGCCTGCGCGAAGATCCCTGGTGACTTCCTCGCGCTTGGTGAGCCGCTCCCGTTTCTCGTCCTCGGTAAGCTCAGGCTCCTTGCTAGTTCCGCCGCCAAGCAGGAATTGCAGCGGGTTTTCCGGCGCATGCCATTTATCCTTGTGCATTGGCACCAGTATGTCTATCAGGCGCTGCTCGGCATTGGCCTCTGCAACCGTCCTGACAGCGTTCATCTTCTGCTCCTTGCAGATGCGGATTGCCGCTTCCACAAGGTCGCGTACCATAGAGTCCACATCCCTGCCCACATAGCCCACTTCGGTGAACTTTGTAGCCTCGACCTTCACAAAAGGCGCGTCCACCAGTTTTGCAAGGCGCCGCGCTATCTCGGTTTTGCCCACGCCGGTGGGTCCCATCATTATGATGTTCTTCGGGGTTATCTCGTCCCTGAGTTCCTGGGGCAGCCTGCTTCTTCTGTAGCGGTTGCGGAGTGCGATCGCCACCGCGCGTTTTGCTTCGTCCTGCCCGACGATATATTTATCGAGAGCTTCGACTGTCTCTCTCGGGGTCATTGCTTCGCTCATACTTCCTCCAATGTTATGTTGCCGTTGGTGAATATGCATATCTCCGACGCTATGCGTATGGCCTTTTCCGCGATTTCCTTTGCATCCAGGTCAGTATTCTCCTTGAGGGCCTTGGCGGCCGCAAGGGCATACATGCCGCCTGAGCCTATTGCCGCTATGCCGTCGTCCGGGTCTATGACCTCGCCCGTGCCGGAGATGACCAATAGGTCCTCGTCGTTTGCGGCAATGAGCATGGCCTCAAGCTGCCTCAACGCCTTGTCGCTGCGCCACTCCTGAGCAAGAGACACCGCCGCCCTCCTGAGGCTGCCGCTGTACTGGGTAAGCTTTGCCTCAAACCTCTCGCAAAGAGAAAAAGCGTCCGCCACAGAGCCGGCGAAGCCTACCACTACCTTGTCGTTATAGAGCCTGCGCACCTTCTTTGCGGTGCCCTTCATTACTACCTTTTCTCCCAGCGTTACCTGGCCGTCGCCGGCTATGGCGCATTTGCCGTTGCGCTTCACCGCAACTATAGTGGTTCCTTTAAGGGACATATTTATTCTGCCTTTCGGTTGTGTTGATTTGAATATTTTATTTATAATATCACACAAACGCCGATTATGCGGCGCTTGTGGCGTTAGTTTACATCTTGTTTTCGATTATGTCATCAATTGTCTCTATCGCCCGCTGTGAAATGAGGGTGTATCTTTCCTCCTTCTTCCTCGGGGCGTTCCCTATGCCGTCCATTATGCCGAAGTTTATGTTCATGGGCTGAAAGTCTTTACCGCAGTACTCGGAAACATAATGGCCCATCGCGCCGAGGGCGGTCTGTCGGGTAAAGTCTATCGGTTCAAGCCCCGTCAGTTCCCGCGCCAGGGCTATGCCCGCAACAAGGCCGCTGCCCGCGCTCTCCACATACCCTTCCACACCCGTCATCTGCCCCGCAAAGAACAGTCCGGGACGGCTCAGCACTTCATAATTGAAGCTGAGCTTGCCGGGAGAATTTATGAATGTGTTGCGGTGCATCACGCCATAGCGCTCGTACTCCGCATGCTCAAGGCCGGGTATGAGCCCGAACACCCTGCGCTGCTCACCGAACTTAAGGTTGGTTTGGAAGCCTACGATATTGTACAGCGTGCCGTCGGAGTCGTCCTGACGGAGCTGCACCACGGCAAATGGCTTTACGCCGGTACGCTCATCTCTAAGTCCCACGGGCTTGAGCGGGCCGAATGCCAGCGTCATATCCCCCCGCTTTGCCATTATCTCAATGGGCATACAGCCCTCGAATACTCTGGGCGTCTCGAATTCCTTCAGCGGCGCAGTCTCGGCGTTCACCAGCTCATGCACGAAGGTAAAATACTCTTCCCTCGTCATAGGGCAGTTCAGATAGTCGCTGCCGCGCTCGTAGCGGGAAGCCCTGAACACCTTGTCAATATCCAGCGAATCGGCCCGGACTATGGGAGCCGCAGCATCGTAAAAGTGCAGTCCCTCGCCGAAAAAGTCCTCTATCGCCTTATACAGCGCACCGTCGGTAAGCGGCCCGGTAGCAACTATGGCCGGGGCCTTTGGCAGTTCTGTTATTTCCTCACATATAAGATTTATATTTGGGTTTGACTTTATTCTGTCCGTAACGCACCGGGTAAAGGTATCCCTATCAACTGCCAGTGCGCCGCCGGCGGGAACCCGGCAGGAATCCGCACAGCTCATTATCAGCGAATCCAAGCGGCGCATTTCTTCCTTCATAAGACCGGCGCCGTTTTGCAGCCTGTCTGAACGGAGCGAATTGGAGCACACCAGTTCTGCGAGCGTATCGGCGTTGTGGGCGGGGGACCTGCGTTTGGGCTTCATCTCATAGAGGTCCACCTCTATGCCCCTTTTGGCAAGCTGATACGCCGCCTCGCAGCCCGCAAGGCCAGCGCCTATTACAGAAGCTTTCATTCCTCGCTCCCCTTTTTATCCTGCTTGTTCTGCTTTGTAGTATATCCGCAGCCCTCGGCTATGCAGGCGTCGAATCCGCCTCCGTGGCCCATTTTGTGTACCATCAGGCCGCCGCACTTTGGGCATTTCTCCTTTACCGGCTTATCCCAGGATACAAAGCTGCACTCCGGGTACTTTTCGCAGCCGTAGAATACCTTGCCCTTCTTTGACTTGCGCTTTATTATTTCGCCGCCGCACAAGGGGCATTTTACGTCGGTCTTTTCGACTATGGCCTTGGTGTTGCGGCAGTTTGGGAAGTTGGGGCAGGCGAGAAACTTGCCGAAGCGTCCCATCTTGTATACCATCATGGAGCCGCACTTTTCGCACCTTACATCGGATACTTCGTCGGGTATGACCACCTTTTCTATGCTCTCGGAGGCCTTCTCAAGCGTCTTTTCAAAGGGGCCGTAGAATTCCCTTATGACCTCCTTCCAGGGCTCCTCTCCGTCCTTTATGAGGTCAAGCTTGCTTTCCATATCGGCGGTAAACTTTATGTCAACTATGTCGCTGAAGTTTTCCTTCATTATCTTTGTGACCACAAAGCCCAGCTCAGTGGGTACAAGCTGCTTCTTTTCCCTGCGTACATAGCCGCGCTCGATTATCGTGGAAATCGTGGGGGCGTAGGTGCTGGGGCGGCCTATTCCCTTCTCTTCGAGCAGCTTTACCAGAGACGCCTCGGTATACCTGGCGGGCGGCTGGGAAAACTTCTGCTCCTTCTCCACCTTTTCCGCCCTGAATATATCATTTGCGCTAACCGTGGGTATGGCGGCCTCCTCTTCAGCGCTGTCGTCGCGTCCCTCGGTATATATTGCGGTATAGCCGGGGAACAGCACCTTTGTGCCGGTAGCCCGGTAGGTGCAGCCGTTGGCGTCAAAGGAGACGGTGGTAGTCTCAAGTTTTGCTTCAGTCATCTGGCTCGCTATGAAGCGCTCGTATATGAGCTTATAAAGCTTATACTGGCTGGCGTTGAGAGAAGCCTTGGCTTCCTGCGGGGTAAGGCGTATGTCCGCGGGACGTATGGCCTCGTGGGCGTCCTGTGCGCCTTTGCGGCCCTTGTATATGTTGGGCTTCTTTGGAACATAATCCTTGCCGTAGGTATCGGATATGTATTCGAGGGCCGCCTTCTGGGCCTCGTCGGCTATGCGCACGGAATCGGTACGGATATAGGTTATAAGGCCGGTAGTGCCCTTGCCGTGTATTTCGACGCCTTCGTAGAGCTGCTGGGCGATCAGCATGGTGAGCTTGGTAGTAAAGCCCAGCTTGCGCGCGGCTTCCTGCTGCATGCTGCTGGTGGTAAAGGGCGCGGGTGCATGGCGGCTCTTTTCTGAGGTCTTTACGTCGCTTACGGTAAACTCATTTCCGCTGCGGGCGATTATATCATTTGCGGTTTTCTCGTCGTGAACGTCCAGCTTTTTGCCGTCCATTCCGTAAAATTTGGCTTCAAGCGGCTTGCGGCTGCCCTGTACCTTGAGCTTGGCGGTGATATTCCAGTATTCCTCCGGAACGAAGTCGTTTATTTCCTGTTCCCTGTCGCAAATGATGCTTACAGCCACCGACTGCACGCGGCCTGCGGAAAGGCCTCTGCGCACCTTTGCCCAGAGTATCGGACTTATCTTGTAGCCCACCAGCCTGTCAAGCACCCGCCTTGCCTGCTGAGCGTCCACAAGGTCCATATTTATGGCTCGTGGTTCCTTGACTGATTTCTTGACTGTATTGGAGGTTATCTCGTTGAACACTATTCTGCATGGAGAATTCGCGTCCATCTTCAATATATGTGCAAGATGCCAGGATATGGCTTCACCTTCCATATCAGGGTCGGTTGCGAGATATATCTTTTTCGCGGCCTTGGCCTCCCTGCGTATATTCTCCAGCACCTCTCCCCTTCCTCTCAGGGTTATATACTTAGGCTCGAAATCGTGCTCCACGTCCACACCCAGCTGACTCTTTGGCAGATCCCTTACGTGGCCGTTGGAAGCCACTACTTTATATTTACTGCCGAGAAATTTCCCTATCGTCTTTGCCTTGGCCGGCGACTCCACGATAACAAGCATTTCTGACATTTTTCTGCTTACCTCCGTTTTTGCCTTTATGGACAGGCTGTTTTACTGTTTTTCGCCCATTCCATCAAATCCCGTAAATTCTTCCGGGCGATTGCTTAATTATTCCCGATATTTCCATCTCTGTCAAGGCGGAATTTAATTTGCCCGGTTCAAATTGCGTCATTTCGCACAATTCATCTATTGTTTTCTCTCCCGCTTTAAGCAATCTCACTATCAATGTCTGCTCAAAGCTCAGGCCACTCTCATCTATTTCCGTCATGCGTATCGCCTTATCCGAGCGCATTCCGTATTCCTCCAGTATGTCGTCCACGCAAAACACCGGCTTGGCCGCGCCCTGCTGTATCATCTGGTTCGTGCCCTGGCAGAAGGGGTCGGTTATGCGGCCGGGTATGGCGAACACGTCGCGCCCCTGCTCAAGGGCAAAGTCTGCGGTTATCCTCGTGCCGCTCTTTATGGCGGCCTCGGCCACCACCACGCCCCTTGATATGCCGCTTATTATCCTGTTTCGCTGAGGAAAATGCTTTGAATCCGGCACTGTGCCCGGCAGGAATTCGGATACCACTGCGCCCTTCTCGCATATCTCGTCGTAAAGCTTCCGGTTTTCTTCGGGATATACCACGTCTACGCCGCTGCCCAATACCGCTATTGTAGATATTTCCGCTTTTGACCTTTCCAGAGCCGCGATGGCCGCCACCTTGTCTATGCCGTATGCCATTCCGGATACTATGCATGCGCCACATTCCGCCAACTGTCCGGATATCATCTCGGCGGCCTTTCTACCGTAGTCCGAGCATTTTCTGGAGCCGATGACGGCTATGGGCAGCCTTATCTTATCCGGCAGGCGGCCTTTTACGAAAAGCGCCGCCGGCGCCGAATGTATCTCCCGCAAAAGCGCCGGGTAGTTCTTATCCTTAAACAGCACGACGGATATGTTCTGGTTATGGAGATACTCGAGGCACCTGTCGATGTAGCCTTCCTCTGCCTTCGCCTTCATGAGCGCGAGCATGCGTCCGTCCGCAGCCGTTTTTGAGGGTATATCTCCCCTTGCCGCCGCAAGGAACACATCGTATGCGCTGCCGTATTCTTCGATTAACTCATTGTGCCGCATGGGTCTCAGCCCTGCGGTGAAGGCCAACCACAGATTGTACCGCCTCATATCCTCCTTCACGCATTATTCCCCCCAGTATTTTTTATCCATCGTACGGTACTGTATAGCCTCTGCGATATGCTCGTATGTTATGTCGCCGCCGCCTGAAAGATCCGCTATTGTTCGCGCCACCTTCATTACTCTGTTATATGCTCTGGCGCTGAGGTTCAGCCGCTCGTAGGCCTGCCGCATGAGCCGCTGGCCGTTTTCGTCCGGCACGCAGTATTTTTTCACCAGCCGGGCGGAAAGCTGAGCGTTGCATATTATGCCGTCCTTTTTGTATCTTTCCCTCTGTATGCGCCTTGCCTCATCAACCCGTTCCCGAATAGCCGCAGAGCTTTCTCCTGGCTTATTTGAGGTGATGTCCGAATACCCCACCTCCGCCATCTCAACGTGCATATCCAGCCGGTCGAGCAGCGGGCCCGATATCCTGTTGCGGTATTTTGCTATTTCATAGGGCTTGCATCTGCACTCCTGCATACGGGAGCCATAATAGCCGCAGGGGCATGGGTTCATCGCGGCGATAAGCATAAAGTCCGCCGGATATGTTGCCTTGGCGCTGGCCCGGGTTATGGTAACGACGCCGTCCTCAAGGGGCTGGCGCAGCGACTCCAGCACGTCCTTATTGAACTCCGGAAACTCGTCCAGAAACAGAACGCCGTAATGGGCGAGGCTTATTTCTCCCGGCATCGCCTTCTGCCCGCCGCCCACAAGAGCCGCGGTGGAGGCCGAATGGTGTGGCGACCTGAAGGGCCGCTCCGAGGCTATTCCCTCACCGGCCTCCATAATGCCGGTTATGGACTGTATCTTTGTTACCTCAAGAGCTTCATTGAATGTAAGCTCCGGCAGTATGGAGGGCATGCTCTTTGCGAGCATGGTCTTGCCTGAACCCGGCGTGCCCACCAGCAGCATATTGTGTCCGCCGGCCGCGGCTATTTCGGCCGCCCGCTTTGCGCCGTACTGGCCCTTTATGTCCTCAAAGTCGTTATGGTAGCTTATGCGCTTTGGGCTCCACTGCTTCTTTTCCCATGGTACGGCACTTCCCTTGGAGTTGATTATATCGACTGCTTCTTTGAGGCTTGCCGCTCCGTATGCGGTAACAGACGAAATATAGCTCGTCTCCGGGGCGTTGGCACTGGGCACCACGAAGGTATCATAGCCCTGGGCGCTGGCGCTTATCACCATGGGCAGAAGGCCGTGTATACCCCGTATGCTGCCATCCAGGGCCAGCTCGCCCAGATAGATGTAGTCCGGCATCGGCCCTTTCAGCTGCCCCGTTGCGGATATGATACCCAAGGCTATGGGCAGGTCGTATATCGAGCCCTCTTTTTTCATATCTGCCGGGGCAAGGTTTACGGTTATTCTGCCCACCGGGTAATCAAAGCCGCTGTTTTTTATGGCGGAGCGCACCCGCTCCTTAGATTCGCGCACGGCAGCGTCCGGCAGTCCCACTATCTCGCAGGCCGGCAGCGATGCCGAAACGTCTACCTCCACCGTAACCATAAAACCCTCAAGACCGGACAGGCCGAAGCTTTTTACCTTTGACAGCATGGCTTTTCCCCCTCGGATAGATTATTTTATCTGAAGCGTCATTTTTTGAATACGAAAAGCTTGGAACCGAAAAAGTTGACCAGCATCACTATGGGCGTAACAATTGCCTTGCTTATGAGGTTGCTGTCGATATGAAGGATATCATAGCACACCTTCAGCAGCAGCACGGAAAGACCCATGGACACCAGGTTTACCGCCACAAAGTATATGAATTCTTTTTTGTCCCTTTTAAACGTCCAGCGGCTGTTGAAGAAATAGCTGTTGAGTATGCCGCAGCTGTAGGATATGCACTGGGCTATGGCGTATTTCATGCCAAGATACGTCAACAGCTGGTAGACCAAAAAGTCCACCAGCGTGTTGATTACGCCGACTATATTATATTTTACAAGCTGGACGATACCGTCCTTTAATTCTTTTTTTCTCTTTTCTCCGCTCATTGTCAATACCCCATAAATGTCCATCCGGGCAGCCACTCAAAGGCCCTTACGTATCCGATGCTTGCAGGCGCGCCGGATATCACCGGGTAGAACAGCGCGAACAGCAGCACCACAAGGCCCAGATACGCCCATTTCATCCGACGCAGTTTAGGGTGCCGCTCGTCAAATTCACGTATCAGCCATACGGTTATGAATACGATAAACGGAACGCTGGCAAAAAAGTGATAGGCGAAGGTGCAGCGAGTTACCAGCACCCAGGGCAGGTAATTCGCCCCCAAACCGATCAGCAGCACAAATATGCCCTTGTCCGGCTTGGACCTGCCCGCGATCAGCCGCGCGCAGAGTATTCCGGTGCAGGCTGAGCACACCCACCATACCGCCGGGTTGCCAAAGGCGGATATGGTAGAAGTCATACCCTCCGGAACCCTGTAGCTTATGTAATACCACACCGGCCTAAGGTCAAGGGGCCACTGCCACCATGGGGATTCGTATGGATGGGTAGCGGTAAGACCGCTGTGATAGTTGAACATGAATTTCTGGAAGTCCCATATACCGCTGAGCCCGTAATGATTCTCACAGAGCACATAGGGTATGTAGGACAGCAGATATATCACCACAGGCACCGCGATATAGAATACACAGCACCAAAGCAGCGTCATTAGGGTATTCCGCCAGAAGCCCTGCACCCTGCGGCGCTCCGCCTTGCCGGGGGCGTTTTTGAAGCGCCTGTACTCGGCGTATCTCTGGCCCAACGAGGTAAACAGTATCACCGCGAGGCCGCCGCCTGCGTATATGCATATCCACTTGCTTGCGGCGCCCAAACCAAAGAACAGGCCGGCTATGGCAAGGGGCTTCAATGTGGCCTTCAGGCCGTCGTCAAAGAAGTTCATGCAGTAATAGTCGTACATGAAGTAGTACATGAGTATTATGAAAAATACCCCGTATACGTCAATGGTGGCTATGCGGGTCTGGGTAAAGTGCATGAAGTCGAAGGTGAACAGGCCGGCGGAAAGCAGCGCATAGTCGCTGCGGCGGAACAGCTTTTTGCCGAAGGCGTACATTATCGGTACCATGGCTATTCCGAACAGCGTTCCTATTATTCGCCAGCCGAAGGCGTTCATGCCGAATATGGCAATTCCCAGCATGATGAATATCTTGCCGAGCGGCGGATGAGAGTTCTCGTATGGCGCTATGCCGTGCAGGTGTTCGTAGGCCGTGCGGCCGTGGTACAGCTCGTCAAAGTACATTCCGTTCAGGTAAGAAGGAGTTGCCGGTATCTCCTCAGGCTCGTCCACAAGAGCCTCCGCCCCTTCGGACGCAGCGGATTTTATTATATTGCCGTCGTCGTCGAACAGGGCGATCTCATTTATCCATACCCTGCCCTCCGTTACCTCTATGCCTATCTTATCGGTATAAACCGCGTCATCGCCACTCACGGTTATCCAGCGGAACATATCGTCGTTCTCCTGAACGTATTCTATGCTCTGCCCGTCGCTGAAGGAAAGAGTTGCCCTTCCCTCATATATTCCGCCGAATATCCTTATCTCGCTTATCTCTTCAGGGCTTTCGAGGGTTATGGCCGCCGTATCACCAACGCTGCCTATCCAGTAATTCTCAGGCGCCTGCGTTGTGCCGAGGTTCGTCAGGGCGATTATGGCGTACACCAGCGTCAGAGCAAAGCAGTACAGCCTGTCCCTCAAGGTAACGACAGGCGTATCACCCTGTATTTCATATACGGTTCCGTCCGTCTTTTCCATTCTTTCCTCACAATATGCAGGATATATCTCCTGCCTTACAGTCATGCTCCAATAGGCAGTAATCATGCTTGCAAAGGCCATCAGGTTTATCACAGAGCCTATCAGAGTTATCACATTATACTCAGCGCCCCTGAGCGCTGCGCTTTTCACCACCACAAAGGCGGCAAGGACGTTTAGCAGCAGAGCGCAGGTATATATCACATACGTCTTTATCAGCCGCCTGTCCCCGCTCAGCAGGAAAGCCGCAATGAGCAGCGGCAGCACCGGGAAAATATATCTCTCATGCATATACTGGCCGAAGGTGAATATACCGGAGAGCAGCAGCGCCCCGGACAGAGTGAGGCTGTATTTTTTATCCCGTGACCTTATGTATCCTGCGGCTGCGGCTATGCATGAGAGCGCTATCATAATGCTCCCCCATTTGCCATAGGTCAGGCCCAGCAGCGGTGCGTTCACATCTGCCCAGTTGCCCCCCAGCAGCGCCGGCATGTTGAAGGCTTCTACGCTTGCATAGGGGTAGGACGTTGCGGTGCCCAGCAGCTTGTCCATGAACCACAGCGGCTGCTGCGCCCCCTTGAACGGCCATGCCAGGGCAAATATGGCTATTACAGCCAACGCTACCGCCGCCAATGTACGAAGGGCATACCTCCAGCCCTTATCGTACACCTTAGCGAAGTATGCCACCGCAAGCAGTGGCCCTATCATGAGAGACTGTGGCTTGGTTATGATAGCCGCTCCGTAAAGAAGGCCCGCAAGCTCCAGTTTGCCGCTATCAAAGAGATATATCACGCCCAGCAGCATTATGGCAGGTATCATGTCCACCTGCCCCCAGGCGCCGGATATGAACGCCATAGCCGGGTTGAACGCCACTATGCAGCACAAAAGCGTCGACTGGCTCCCTGTCAGCTTATTCCTCGCCAGCTTATAGGTCATATACGCAGCGAATATATCTGCCAGTATGCTTGGCATCTTGGTTATCAGCACATATCCCGCGCCGCCGTATTCGAGGCCGAGCACTCTGGCTATGCTGCCGGTAAGCCAGAGTATGTACATATACCCCGGCGGATAGTCCGCGAACATACCGCTGTTATAGAAGTTCGCCAGGCCGTCCCCGGCAAGGTGATAGCTCCATGCCATAAAACAGTTTATGTCCGTGCTGTGGCCGTAAAATACCAGCGACAGCAGGCAGCGCATGAGAAACGCCAGCACGAGCAGCGTGCAGACATTGACGCCTTCCCCATCGGGCTCGGGCTTTTTGAGTATGCCCTTCCTGTAGCATATGGCGCCGATCACGCCACTTAGTAGCACGGTAAGGAGCATGGCGCCGCCGTGCAGCTCGTTCACGTTGTGGCTGCCGCTTTCACTGTTTGCGTTTGCATTATTGTAATAATAAAAGTCCTGTGTTTCTCCTGCGGGAGCGCCGTCCAGCTTTGTCACGGAGAAATCCTTGAACCACGCCTCTCCCGAGGACAGGCTGCCGTAACCTCCCAGGCGCATACATACCGTCATGGTGTGCTGGTCCTGTTCGGTTCTGCCCACAAGCTTTGCCCGCCGCCAGTCGGCATCCCCCGTTATGGGCTCTGAAGCCGCCATAGTGCCCGCAACAGAGACGTTCGCGCCGCCTCCGTCTGATACTCCGTGGGCCTTTATATCGCAGCTTATGCGGTAATATGAATCAGGCTCCACGTCTATATCCTGGCAAAGCCTTACGTCGTTTTGGACCGGATTGGTTATATGCAGGCAGGTATTCCCGTCAGCTTCGTCCAGCTCAACGAAAAAATCCCCGTCGCCGGTATACCAGGCGTCAATATACCAGCCCGAGGGCATAGATTCCGCATCCATATATTGAAAGTCGGGATTCTCGATATATACCTGTTCCTCGGCATGTGCCCCGCACAACGGAAACAGCGCCATGAGAAAAGCAGAAATTATAAGAACAAATCTTCGCATACTACCTCAGCGTGTAATTTATATGTATTATTTTACCACAAATCGCCCGTATCCACACCCATATAAGAAAAAATCACGCCTGAAAGGCATTTTTAATATACTCTATCCCGCATTCCACAAGATTTCCCTCCGCCACATCAAAGCGAACCGGGGTATTCCAAAGCCCGTTCTCGGTAAGATAGACTGAGGCGGCCTTTATTATGTTCCGCTGCTTTGCGTATGTTACAGCCTCCCTGCCAAGGCCCATATTCCGGCTGCTTCTGGCCTTGACTTCTATAAATACCGTTGTTTCGCCGTCCATTGCGATTATATCCACCTCGCAGCCCAGCCGTCTGTAGTTGCGTTCCAGCAGTACAAAGCCCTGCCGTATAAGATACTCCGCGGCAATATTCTCTCCGCGCCTTCCCTTGCTTATCCTGCTGATATCCGGCATAGGCCTATTCTCCCATGAAATTTTTTATGAAGCTGCGCCTGTGTATTGGACAGGGGCCGTATTTTTTAAGCGCCGCTATGTGCTCCGCCGTGCCGTAACCCTTGTTCTTGGCAAATCCGTATTCCGGGTACAGCGCGTCCATCTCTATCATGTAATTGTCCCTTTGCACCTTTGCCACGATAGAAGCGGCGGCGATGAGGTAGCTGAGCGCGTCTCCGTGTATGAGCGGGTGCTGCTCGGCGGATATATCGAGACCGGATATGGCGTCAAGGAGTACCACATCAGGCTTTTTGTCCAGCTTATCAAAGGCCTCCTTGAAAGCTCGCTTGGTAGCGTTGAGTATGTTTATTTCATCTATCTCCGCAGGCTCTCGCCAGCCCGCAGCCACGGACACCGCACTGTCAATAAGCTGGGGATACAGCTTCTCCCTACGTCCGGGAGAAAGCTTTTTGGAATCGTTGACGTATTTTATCAGCGGCTCGGGAGGCAGCACTATGCAGGCAGCCACCACCGGTCCCGCCAAAGGCCCCCTGCCCACCTCGTCCATGCCGCCGGGTAGTATACCTTTATTCCAGTATTCACGCTCTATTCTGCAAAGCTCTTTGAGCCTTTCGTCTTCATTTTTCCGGGGCATTTTTCTCCTCCCGCGGGTCGTCCAGAGTCACGCGGGCTATCTTGCCAGCCCTGAATTCGTCCAGCACTATATGTGCCGCCCGTTCAGTATCCAATACGCCGCCGCCCAGCACGAAGCCGCGGCTCTTACATACGCCCTCAAGGAGTTCTTCCGGAGCCATATCCTTTTCCAGCTTCTTATACCGCGCCACAAGCTCCTCCGGGCATATCCTCATCAGGTCGAAAAGCAGGCTGGCCGCCAGCTCCTCTGTGTCCATTATGTCGTCCTTTATGGAGCCTATATACGCCACATGTCTGGCAAGCTGAGGGTCCTCAAGCTTGGGCCAGAGCAGGCCGGGGGTATCCATCAGTTCAAGATAAGGCGTTATCTTTACCCACTGCTGCCCCTTTGTTACGCCGGGCTTATCTCCCACCTGCGCCCTGTTCGTTCCGGCGATGCGGTTTATGAAGGTGGATTTGCCCACGTTGGGTATGCCCACTATCATGGCGCGGACGGTCTTTTTTACGCCCTTGGCGAGGGATTTTTCCACCTTTTCCTTTGCAGCGTTTTCCATCAGCTCCAGTGCGGCCTTTTTCTTTGCGGAGTTTGTGGCCACGAATTCAATTGACTCTATGCCATTCTTTTTATATTCTGTTATCCATGCCTTAGTAAGCGCGGGAGAAGCCAGATCGCTCTTGTTGAGCAGCACCACGCGCTTTTTCTCTTTAAAAAGGTCGTCAAAGTCAGGATTGCGGGTAGCCCGTGGCGCTCTTGCGTCAACTATTTCAACTACCACATCTATAAGCTTCAGGCTTTCCGTAAGCTGCCTGCGGGCCTTTGCCATATGACCCGGGTACCATTGTATAAGCATATTTTCCTCCGTGAGGTCAAAATTGATAAAATCAGTATATCAGCAAAGCAATACAAAAACCAGAGCAAAGTAAAAGCCCCCGGCGTAAGCGCCGGAGGCTTTTGTGTTTTTTTGTTACTTGGTGACGATGCGCTCCACGATCTTGGCAGCTTTACCAACGCGGTTGCGGAGGTAATACAGCTTAGCCCTGCGAACCTGGCCGTGACGCACTACTTCGATGCGGCCGATACGGGGGCTATGATAGGGGAAAGTGCGCTCTACGCCTACGCCGTAGGATACGCGGCGAACGGTGAAGGTCTCGCGGATACCGCCGCCCTGCATTTTAATCACGATGCCTTCGAAGTTCTGAAGACGTTCGCGGTTGCCTTCCACGACCTTAACGAATACGCGGACGGTGTCACCGACTTCCAGCTTGGGCAGGTCGGTACGGAGCTGTTCTTTTTCCAGTTCTTTAATGATGTTGGACATTTTATTCTCCTTCCTACGGGTGTTCTTACACGACTTTCCGCCGCCATTGGACCAACCGTTGTCACAAACGAAAGTATTATAACACAGCATCTGCCCTTTTGCAAGGTATTTATGCCTGTTCGTCTTGATTTTTTAAGGAGTGCAGGAACATTATCTCCTTTTTTGAGAGGCTGCTTTCGTCTATAAGCTCCGGCCTCGTCTTATATGTAGCCTCTATGCTGCGCTCCCGCCGCCATTTGGCTATCAGCGCATGGTTGCCGTTTAGCAGCACCTCGGGTACCGCCATGTCTCTGAACACCGCGGGTCGGGTATACTGGGGGTATTCGAGAAGCCCGTCCGAGAAGGATTCGTCCTCCGCCGACTCCGCGCTGCCCAGCACGCCGGGAATAAACCTGCTGACGCAATCTATTATAACCATCGCAGGCAGCTCGCCGCCGGTGAGCACATAATCGCCTATGGACAGCTCCATGTCCATCTGCTCCATTGCCCGCTCGTCAATACCCTCGTAATGGCCGCAGAGGAACAGCAGCCTGTCCTTTGCGGCAAGCTCACGGGCTACGGGCACGCTCAGCGTCTTTCCCCGAGGCGCCATGGCGATCCTCAGTGCCTCGTGGTCAGGGTCAACGTCCTCAAGGCAGGAGAATATTGGCTGGGCCATCATAACCATGCCTGCGCCGCCGCCGAATGGGTAGTCATCGGTGTTCTTGTGCTTGGATTCGGAATAGTCGCGGATATTGTGAAGGCGTATGTCCAGTATGCCCTTATCCTTTGCACGGCCCAATATGCTTGTATCCATAGGCCCCGCAAACATCTCGGGAAATACCGTAAGTATATCAATCCTCAAACAGCCCCACCTCCGCAAGTACATCTGCGTAAAGCTCAATGCGCTTATTCGCCACATCGACTTCTTTCAGCAGCTTCCTGAGCGCCGGTACCATAAGCTGCTTTTCGCCCTGAATTACGTAAACGTCGTTTGCGCCGGTTTCAAGCACATCGGTAAGCTTGCCGTAATATGCGCCGTTTGTATCGTATACATCGCAGCCTATCATATCTGCAACGAAATATCTGCCCTCCGGCAGCTTTACGGCGTGTTCCCGGTCCACGGAGATGTAGTGGTTGCGCAGCGTCTCCGCCGTGTTCCGGTCACGGCATACGGAGATAGTCATATATACCGCGTCTGGCTGCACGCTGACGTCTGATACCTCCACCTTCTCATAAGCGCCGCCGCGCTCAAGGTAGGCCTCTCTGAGACCTTTGTATCGGGTAAGATCCTCGGACAAGGGCTGCACCTTAAGGGCGCCGTGTACGCCGTGTGGGCGGGTTATAAGGCCTATGCGCAAATACTCCATTGAGTTTCTCCTGCAAAAAAATTTCCAATTACGCAAAAAAGTGGTTTTGCCCACTTTTCTGCATATCGCCTTAGACTATCTCTACGACGTACTTTTTGTTTTCCTTTACGGACGCGGCCTTGACTACGGTCCTTATAGCCTTCGCTATGCGGCCCTGCTTGCCTATTACCTTGCCCATATCGTCAGGAGCTACGGTGAGCTCGATTATTGTTGAGTTTTCGCCCTCTTTTACCTCGACCTTGACCTCTTCGGGTTTATCCACGAGGTTCATGGCGATGTATTTTACCAATTCACCCATAGCGTTACTCAAATTATCCGTGGTTATTACTGGATAGCGCCGGACTTCTTAAGCAAACCGCGTACAGTATCGGTGGGCTGTGCGCCGTTCTTTATCCACTGGGCAGCCTTCTCGTTATCTACCTTCAGCTCAGCGGGATCAGAAGTGGGATTGTAATAGCCGATTTCCTCAACAAAAGCGCCATCGCGGGGAGAGCGGGAATCTGCAACAACGATGCGGTAGAAAGGAGCCTTCTTGGCGCCCATGCGGCGAAGCCTGATCTTTAACATGACTAAATTTCCTCCAAATACTGTTTATAGTTATTTAATATTGAAAGCGGTAACCTGTGGCTTAAAAGCCGAAGGGAAAACGCATCTTTCCTTTTTTGCCGAACTTGCCCGAGCTTAGCTGCTTCATGAGCTTGCGCGAGGACTCGAACTGGTTCAAAAGGCGGTTTACCTCCTGAACCGAGTTGCCGCTGCCCGCTGCGATTCTTCTCCGCCTGCTGGCATTAAGGAGCTCCGGCTTCGCCCGCTCTTTGGGCGTCATGGACTTTATTATGGCCAAAGTCTTTTTTAGCTGCTTTTCGTCTATCTGTACGTTGCCCAGCTTGCCTGCGTCCATGCCCGGAACCATGGATAGCATGCTTCCCATATCCATGTTCTGCATCTGCTCCATCTGCTGCATGAAATCTTCCAGAGTGAACTCGTTGGTCTTTATCTTTTTGGCAAGCTCCTCCGCCTTTTTCGCATCGAAGCTCTCCTGAGCCTTCTCTATGAGGGTCATAACATCCCCCATGCCCAGTATGCGGCTTGCCATCCTGTCAGGATAGAAGGGCTCGATATCGGTGAGCTTTTCGCCGTTGCCGCAGAACTTTATGGGCTTTCCGGTAACCTCCCTTACAGACAGCGCAGCGCCGCCTCTTGTGTCGCCGTCCAGCTTGGTGATTATGACGCCGGTAAGTTCCAAGGCGTCGTTGAATGCCTTTGCGGCATTCACGGCGTCCTGACCCGTCATGGCATCGATGACCAGAAGTATCTCGGCGGGGTTCACCGCGTCGCGCACCTTCTCTATCTCAGCCATCATGTCGGAGTCTATATGCAGGCGTCCGGCGGTATCCACTATCACCATGTCCCGCATATTGCGCTTTGCGTACTCTACGGCCTCCTGCGCTGTAATGACGGGATCCTGCGTGCCCTTTTCAAACACCGGCAGGTTGAGCTTTTCGCCCACTACCTGCAGCTGCTTTATGGCGGCGGGCCTGTAAACGTCGCAGGCTACCAGCAGCGGCGACTTTCCGAAGTGCTTCTGGCAGTACGCCCCCAGCTTACCCGCCATGGTGGTCTTGCCCGCGCCCTGAAGGCCGGCGAGCAGTATCACCGAAGGATTCTTCGAGCCGAACTCCAGCTTGGCGTTTGAGCCGCCCATGAGCTTCACAAGCTCGTCGTTTACTATCTTTATCACCTGCTGGCCGGGTGTGAGGCTTTCCAGTACCTCCGCGCCCACCGCGCGCTCGGTGACGGAATTTATGAATTTTTTTACCACAGTAAAGTTTACGTCCGCCTCGAGCAGAGCCAACTTTACCTCCCGCATAGCTTCCTTTACTTCCTTTTCGGAAAGCTTGCCGCGGCCGGAAAGCTTTTTGAATACGTTTTGAAGTTTTGATGAAAGGCCTTCAAATGCCATCTTCACATATCTCCGTCAATGCCCTGATCTTTGCCTTTACGGCGGGATCGTGGCAGATATTTTGCAGCTCCTTAAGCCCGTTCATCAGCGCCATGCGCCTTTCCATGAGCTTCAGCTTAGCCTCGTATCCCTCGAGGTTGTCCGCCGCCTTGATTATGGCGTCCCGTACAGCCTGGCGGGAAACTCCCTCCCTCTCGGCTATTTCAGCCAGTGAGCAGTCCTCGTTTACCGACTGGAAAAGTATGGACCGCTGCCGCTCTGTGAGCAGCTCGCCGTATATATCCAGAAGCAGCCCCAGACGAACGTGCTTTTCCAAAGTAAGACCGCCTTTCCACGCCAGCTGTAAAGCATAAGTGTTTTACACTCATACTATTATACGGATATTTCTTCTCCTGTCAAGCTTTTTTAGCCGCCTATCATTATGCTTATATTGCCGTGGAGCAGCAGCCGTATTATGCCGCATGCGATAAGGTGGGCGGGATAGTAGATATAAAACAGCCATTTCATTCCCTTCCAGCTTCCCCGTTCGCCGTTATAGCTTTTAAGAAGCGGTATGGAAAGGGCGGCAAAGAGCTGTACCGCGGCGTATATTTTATCTATAAAGAAGAAATACACTGCGGCGTATACGGCCACCCATACCATCATCCAGGTCATCTGCTTCTTAAAGCTGCCCCGATAGGCGCCGATGTAGAGTATCGCTACGGTCGCTATGCAGCTCCAGTCAGAGCAGAAGGATATAAGGCAAACGAGCACTACTATTACGGCTTTCTGCCAGCCCTTGAATTTGTCGCTGTCGTTCATCTTGAGCAGCATGAGCCCCCAGAACAGCGACCATATCACGCTGGTCTGGTTAAAGGCGGTCGTAGTAAAGGGAATAAAGGGTATGCCGAAGGCGAAGGTATAGGCAAAATGCGATATCACCGCGAACAGCAGCAGCCGCAGGGCGTATTTTTTGAAGCTGTGGGTATAGTGATACCCCTCGGCTATGAAAAACCACATTATCGGGGCGGTTATGCGTCCGACGCAGTGCAGGGCAAGCTGCGGCCACCCCGTCTGATACCCCGGCCATATCACCCATGTCAGGTGATCGGCGGTCATGGCGATTATGGCGATGAGCTTCAGCTGGTTTGAGTTCAGCCCTTTTTTAGTGATAGCTTCCATAAATATAAATCCTCATATAAGTTTTCATGGACAGAATTATAAACCATTTGCGCGCAATTAAAAAGGGGGCAGTTTCGCCCCCGCGTGTTGAACAGCTTATTTTATCACTATGTCGCAGCCCTCCAGCGCGACACTCCTTTCCCCATTTTCGGTATCGCTCCAGCCATACACCGGTCTCAGCACTATGCTGCTTGCCTTCTGCTGCTGGTCTGAGGTCAGAGGTATTTCGAAGTTGAACAATCCCTGTCCGCCATTCGGTTCTTTTCCGTCCTTTCCCAGACTCTCCCCATCCACCATTACTTCGTAGTGGAGTCCGTTATATCTGCCCGCATATCCGTATATGAAGGCGCTCTTTTCCGCCTCGCTCCAGCCCTCCGGGAATTCATAGGATACGCTCACAGCTATACTTGTGGCATTAAAAGCCGCCTCGGGCTTAACCGTTATCCCGCTTAGCTCCTTTTCGATATTGTATATCCTGTCATTTTCATGATCGAGCATCGTAAGGGGATACTTCCCGCTGAGCTGTACGCTACTCCTTTCCTTCTTAGAGGTGTTCCTGCCGTCTATATCCAGCTCGAACCGCTGTTCTATTTTGGCGATCGTTGCGAACTGCGCCATAACGTCCACCTTACAGTCCAGTATCCTCGACGTGAATACCGCGCTGTAATGGCCCTCCGGCACGTTGGTTTCCTTCAGGTCATACTCGGTATAGAGTATTATGCCCTTGTCCTCCTTTACCCTTTCGGCGTCCATTTTTTCTTTCTCTGAATCATAGTACCCGTCCTGAGGGTATATGCCGGTAGATCCGAATTCCAATTTGTAAGTATTCGCGCCGCTGCTCAGATACAGATTGTCCCCGTACCAGTCCAGCGCCATGCCGCCGTCGCAATACCAGAACGGGCTTGGGTCGGTTTCAAGATAGGACATTACGGTGAGCTTGTCGCTTTCCACGAGAACGTCGGTTATCTTGGGCTTTGCCTCCTTGAGCCATTGCCAGTCCTTTGGGTCATACGGGTCAAAGCCGAGGTTTGCCCTCGCCGCGGCGAATTCCGCGGCTTCATCCGTTTCGTCAAGAGTGTATATGGTATAATCCTGCTCGTTATCCTTCGGAATCTGTATCGCCGCCTCCACATCCGGCATACTCGCCCGGTTCTCCGGCAGCGTGCCGAGGTATTTGTTCCTGTCGAAAAGCCTGCCGAACCAGCCACTCACCGCCTCGCCCACGCTGGGGACCAGCAGAACCGCGCCGATTATAAGCACTACCGCAAATATGGGCGCCAGTGCACGCCAGGGGCTCGCGCCCCTCCTACCGCTTCTTCTTGATTTTTTCATATACTTCTGCTCCCTTTCTTCGGCCTCTGCCCTGAGAAGTATTTCGCCGAGCAGCTCCTCGCGCTGGGAGTCCCGTATGTTAAGCCTGTCCAGAGCCTCAATAAAACGCTTATCCTTCATACCCTTCCTCCTTCAGCGCTTCACGCAAAAGCTTCCGCCCGCTGTGCAGGTACCCCCACACGCTCGCCCTGCTCTTGCCCATTGCCTCGGCTATCTCCCCAGAGGTATAGCCCTCGTAATAGTGCATATATACCGCCGTCTTGCATTTGTCAGGAAGCTCCATTACCTGCCGCAGCAGGTCTCCCGAGCTTTCCTCCGCCGGTATGCCCTGCAGCGACTCCTCATCTAACTGCACCCGCGTTTTCCAGCCCGACCTCAGGGAATCCCTGCATATATTGGACGCGACGACTATGAGCCACGACTTTTCATGCGCCGCGTTTTCAAACCTGACAGGGCTTTTCATAAGCTTCAAGAAGGTGCTTTGGGCCGCGTCCTCGGCGTCCGCCCTGCTGCCCTTAAAGAACAGCATGCACACCCGGTACACGGCGTCTATGTTGCGCCTGTATATATCCTCCGTCTCTTCCCTTTTCCTCAGGGCTTGATTCAAGGTATCAATCCTCCAGCCAAATGCTTTTTTCTTTCGAAGGCCTTCACCTATAATACGTTTCGCAAAAGCGAATCCTTAAAATAAAAACGGGCTGCATATCACAGCCCATTGCACATTTTGCTTTCATTCTTCGCTAAGCAGCGCTCTTGCGTAATCATCTGGATCAAAGGCCTGCATGTCGTCTATGCCCTCGCCAACGCCGACAAAGCGGACAGGTATTTTCAGCTCTTCCTTTACGGCCACGGCCACGCCGCCCTTTGCGGTGCCGTCAAGCTTGGTAAGTATTATGCCGGTAAGCCCTGCGGACTCTCCGAAGGCTCGCGCCTGAGCTATTGCGTTCTGGCCGGTGGTGGCGTCAAGCACCATCAGCGCCTCCACAGGCACGCCGGGCAGCTCCCGGTCCAGCACGCGGCGCATCTTCTCCAGCTCGTTCATGAGGTTTTTCTTATTGTGCAGTCTGCCCGCCGTGTCGCAGAGCAGCATATCCCGGTTTCGCGCCTTGAATGAGGCCGCCGCGTCGAATACTACCGCCGCGGGGTCCGCGCCTTCGCCGTGCTTTATTATTGGCACGCCGGCACGCTCGGCCCATACGGTGAGCTGCTCGGCAGCGGCTGCGCGGAAGGTATCTGCCGCCGCAAGGACTACGTCCCTGCCCTGATTTTTATAATACGCAGCTATCTTGCCCAACGAGGTAGTCTTCCCCACGCCGTTCACGCCGACCACCATTATCACGGCCCTGTTCGTCCCGTCGAGAAATGGCTTTTCGGGCCGCATGAGATCCGCCAGCAGGCTTATAAGCTCCTTGCGCGCCTCGGAACGCTCCTTGATCTTCTTTTCGGCCACCGCATCCCTAAGGCCGCTGAGCAGCTTATCGGTGGTCGCCATGCCTACGTCTGCCATTATGAGGGCTTCTTCCAGCTCCTCGTAGAATTCGTCGTCTATGCCGGAGCCTGTGAATATAGCCGCTATGCCGCTGCCTGTCTTGGAAAGCCCCTGCCTGAGCTTATCAAAAAAGCCCGCCATTTGTATTTCCTCCTTTTTGGGTATTATGCGGATTCGGTAAATTTTGCAGATACAACCTTGGATACGCCCCGCTCCTCCATTGCCACGCCGTAAAGCGAGTCACACACCGCCATGCTGCCCTTTCTGTGTGTTATTAATATGAACTGGGTGTCATCGGAATAGTTGCGCACATACTCCGCAAAATTAGTAACGTTAGCATCGTCCAGCGCAGACTCTATCTCGTCCAGTATGCAGAAGGCGGTGGGCTTCAGCTTGAGTATGGCGAACAACAGCGCTATTGCGGTAAGCGCCCGCTCGCCGCCGGAGAGCAGCGACAGCAGCTGCAGCTTCTTTCCCGGGGGCTGTGCGATTATGTCTATATCGCAGTTGAGTATATCGTCCTTGTCGGAAAGAATCAGCTCTGCCCTGCCGCCGCCGAACAGCTCCACAAATACCTGCGAAAAGTTTTGCTGTATAAGCGCGAACTGCCTGCGGAACTCCTCCTCCATGGTGGAGACAAGGTCGGTTATGAGCACCTGCAGGTCAGCCTCCGCCTTGGTGAGATCCTCATACTGGGCATTCAGCTCATCGTAGCGCTCCTTGACGTTCTTATAGTCCTCTATGGAACCTACGTTCACGTCGCCGAGGGCGCGTATTGCCGCCTTCAGCTCGTCTACCCTGATGTGAGATGCGGTTATGGATATCTGCCGCCGCATTGGCTGGGCGTTCTCATAGGTGAGCTCATAATCCGACCAGATCCTGTCCTGCATGTTCTGCAGCTCCAGCTGCGCCTTGTTCAGGTTCAGCTCCGCCCTATGGCTGCGCTCCTTTATGTCGTTGAGCTCTGCGGAAATATTATCCCGCCGCTCACGCAGCTCGTCTATGGAGTTAAGGCGCTTTGCCCGCTCCTCCTCCATGGTATGAAGCTGATCCGTTAGCCTGTCCACGTCCATGCGCTCGGAGGATATACTGTTGTCCAGCGTGGCAACCTGTGCTTGCAGCTGAAGGAAGCTTCTGCTGCCCTGCTCTATCTCATCCTTGCTGCGCTTTATGGCAGCCATAAGGCCACTGGCCTCGCGTTCCATGCGCTTTGCCTCGTTTTCAGCGGCGCTTGCCTCTTTCTCGAGGGCCATCAGGGCTACCTTCTGCTCGGTAGCCTTGTCGTTCACATTTGCGGCTTCCGCCCGGAGCTTATTCAGCTCTTCCTGAAGCTTCTTTATGTCGTCCTGGCTTGCCACATTGCCCTGCTCCCACTGAGAGCGGTCCTCGTTGGCCTCACGGTACTGCTCGTCTATATTTTCTATGCTGTCGTTTATCTGGGCGAGCTCAAGCCTGGCCTGCTCCATCTCGTCCCTGTTTTCCTCTACGTACTTCTGCACCACGTCCACCTTTTCGCGGTGCGTGGCAAGCTCTACGTCCGCCGCGTGCAGCGCCTCGGACGCCTGTTCCACGGTATCGTTGGCTTCGGCTATATCGCACTCCAGCTTTCTAAGCTCGACCTTGGACCTTTCGAGCTGCTCCCGCTGCTTTTTCAGCGCCGCCGTTATGGTCTCTATCTCCCTCTCGCGGCCAATCAGGCTGAACTCCCGCTTTTGGGTGCTTCCGCCGGTCATGCTGCCGCCGGGGTTTATTATATCGCCCTTTAAGGTCGCTATCCTGAACGAGGACCTCGCACGCTTGTTTATGGCGATGCCTGCGTCAAGATCCTTCACCACTATCGTGCGGCCAAGAAGGTTTTCAAATATGCCCCTGTATCTCTCATCAAAGGATACGAGGTCGGAGGCTACGCCTATAAAGCCCTCCACGTTGCACATTGACCTTTCGTCATTGCTCAGCAGCCTCGGGCGCATGCTGGAGACCGGCAGCATGGTCGCCCTTCCGTACTGCCTTGAGCGCAGGTATCCTATCACCTGCTTTGCGTCCTGCTCGGTAGGGGTAACTATGTTCTGCAAAGCGGAGCCAAGCGTCATCTCTATTGCGCTCTCGTACTCGCAGGGGACTCGTATAAGTTCCGCCACCACGCCCTCTATGCACTTGCCAAGGAGGGGATCCCTTGCTGCGTCCCTGAGAACGTTCCGGACGCTTGAGTAATATCCCTCGTAGGCACGCTTCATCTCCTGAAGCACCTTTATCCTTGAGCTTTCCGCCTCTATCTGCTGCTCAAGGGCGCGGATATTTTCACTATCCTGCTTTAGCTGTGCGTTCAGCTCGTTAAGGTGGGCTATCGCCGCCATGCGTTCCGCGTTTTTGCCGTCGTAGCCCTGCTTTATCTCGCTGTAGCTGCCGAACACCTGATCATATTCGTGGGAGAGCTTCTCGCCCTCCTCGGCTATAGCCGCCATCTTCTGATTTATGGAGTCTATGCGGCCAAGCAGCGTTGTTTTTATGGCCTCTAATCTCGAAAGCCTGCTCTTTGCGTCGGACAGGCGGTTCATGGCCTCTATCATGCTGTTCTTCTGGCTTTCCAGAAGCTGTTCTTTGTCCGATATTTCCGCCTGTATGCCGGCAAGCTGCTTTTCTATCCCGGCAAGCTTTGCTCTCTCGCGCTGCTTCGTCTCCTCCGTGTCGCTGCTCCGGGCGGAAACCTCCGCCATGGATTTCTTCAGTTCCTCCAGCCTGACTCTGTCCTCTCTGGCGGCATTCTCAAGGCGCTCCCTTTCCCTGGCAAGGTTAGCCATTCGCTCCCGGGCCACCTTTGCCTCGCCTGTGCGGTTCTCCACGCCAGTCGTTGCAGTCAGCAGCTTTGACTGTATCTCGCCTATGGCAGCATTGAGGCTGCGCTCCTTTTCCTCCTCGGCGCTGCAGTCTGCGGCAAGCGCGGCCTCAATGCCTGTGGACTGCCGTATAGCCTCGGCGTACTGCGCCATGCTGTCGTTCAAAGTAGTTATTCGCTCATTGAGCTTATCGTACTGATAGAGGAACACGTTCACCTCTATCTCCTTCAGCTCGTCCCTAAGCTTCAGATACTGTCTCGCCGCAGCGCTCTGCTCCTCGAGAGGGCCTATCTGGCGGCTCAGCTCCTCAAGTATGTCGTTGAGGCGAACTAGGTTTTTTCTCGTGTTTTCCAGCTTGCGTTCGGCCTCTTCCTTGCGCACCCTGTATTTCATCACGCCCGCAGCCTCCTCAAAGGCGTTTCTGCGGTCGTTTGATTTATTGGAAAGTATCTCCTCTACCTTGCCCTGGCCTATTATGGAATAGCCTTCCTTGCCTATGCCGGTATCCCGGAAAAGCTCGCCTATGTCCTTCAGCCTGCACTGTGTATTGTTGATAAGGTATTCGCTTTCACCGCTCCTGTAAACCCGCCGGGTAACGCTGACCTCAGCGAAATCCGTAGGCAGCCTGCCGTCCGAGTTGTCGAATACCAGCGTCACCTCACAGAAGGACTGGGGCTTCCGCTGCTCGGTGCCGTTAAATATGACGTCCTCCATCTTGTTGCCGCGGAGCACCTTTGCGCTCTGCTCGCCCAAAACCCAGCGGACGGCATCGGCTATGTTGCTCTTGCCGCTGCCGTTGGGGCCTATGATAGCCGTTATTCCTTTTTCGACCTGAATCTCGGTCTTTTTAGCGAATGATTTAAATCCGTTGATCTCTATTTTTGTTAACCGCAATATTCCAACCTCTGCGCCAATGTCGGCTTATTATATTACAGCAGTCCGAGGCCCTCCAAGGTGGCCTTGGCCGCCCTCTGCCCCGCCTCCTGCTTGCTTCCGCCGCTGCCTACTCCCTTCGGCTCCCCGGCTATGACCGCCTGAAGGGTGAATACCCTTTGA
>ERZ839823.1100-NODE-1100-length-30963-cov-8.491620_pt1 | contig 30963 bp, 22 predicted proteins | sample MGYA00519862_ERZ839823 | MGnify/ENA primary metagenome ERZ839823 (study PRJEB31850, sample SAMEA3708853) | human gut metagenome | biome: human gut; feature: human-associated habitat; material: faeces | place: China | collected 2014 ...
GTCAATATATAACTGTTGAAAAAACGCCCGATCATCTTCACTGTGCATTGTCCAAGCTACGGTGTAAAATGCTAGCATTCGTGTTTCATTACCCCCCCCTAAATTATTTTCCACCATTTATAAAGACGCTTATTTCATTCTTTTTATCTCACCTTTTCGCAGAAATTTCTCTTTTATTTTTTTCAAGCCCTAAAATCACTTTCTATACTTCGCTTTTGCCGCATAATTTTCACGTTATATGGATCCATATTCAACTCCAAACTACAACAAAAGATGCGAGTTGGCAAGTCCTTCTCGCATCTTTTATCCAAGATTTAGTTTATCAGAGTATGTCCATCCTGCCAACGGCATAACGAGCTCATTGTCTAAAACAGCATTTATCTCATTTCATCTTTATTATCTTTTTGAGATTTAGAATGCTCTTTAGATATTCCTTCCAATGCCTTTTGCAGAACATCGTTCCCGATTCTGCCGACCAGCGCATCCAGCTTGCCTTTGCTTTGTGCAACTCCCGATTCTCCATTTTTATACTACTCTTTTTCTAAATATATTCAAAAAGGCAAGGGAATGTGTTATAATGAAAACGGTGATGAGAAATGAAACGTTTTCAAATAACAGAAGCGGAATATGAAGCAATCAAAGCCAAAGAGGCTAAGACAAAGGACAAGAACATAAGTCGGAGACTGCGTGTATTGATGCTGCGCTACGAAGGAAAGAAACTCGACGAAATCACTAAGATGACCAATCTGCACAGAACCAGTATCACGCAAATGTGCCGCCGCTATCGGGAACAGGGTCTGGAAGAATATGAAAGAAACAAGTACCAATCCCATCATTGGCTGTTAAGTTGGGAACAGGAAGAAGAAATCTTAAACCAATTCAATGATGGGACCGGTAAACAAGTTACCGCAAATGAAATCAAAGCAGTTCTGGATAAAGCCTGTGGCAAGGATACCGGGCGCGTGTATGTCTACAATGTATTGAAAAGACATGGCTGGAGTAAAAAAATGCCCCGCTCAAGGCATCCGAAAGCAGCAGACGAAGAGGCTTGCGAAGCCTCAAAAAAATTAAATCCTGTGTGCTGGATACCAGATCCCAAAACAAGACCAAAACCGTCCGGCTGATGTTTGAAGATGAAGCTGGATTTGGGCGGATCAATAAGCCTAAAAGATGCTGGTGTCCTAAAGGTCAGAGACCATCTGTGCCTTGTCATCACATACGGGAATACCGCTATGCGTTTGGAGCAGTAGAACCTCTGAGTGGAGAAAGTTTCTTTTTGACGATGCCGAATTGCGATACAAAATGTACCAATATATTTCTTGAAAAACTTTCAGAACAGTATCCTGACGATATAATTCTGTTGGTATGCGATGGAGCTGCATGGCATAAGTCAAAAGCATTACGTTGTCCAGAAAATATACAGCTTCTTTCTATACCGCCGTACACACCTGAAATGAATCCTATCGAGCAAATTTGGAAACAAATTCGCTCGATGGGATTTAGGAACGAAGTATTCGATTCGCTTTCAGCCGTTATGGATCGTTTATGCGAAACCATATGTTTGTTGACGACAGATATGGTCAAAAGCATTACTGGTCGTCAGTGGATAATCGAATGTTTTTAGATTGAGAGTAGTATTAGTTTGACTATTTCATTGGTATGGTTCCAGTTTGCCGATTTGAAAGCGGTATTCTCCTTTTCGAGCTTCTGCACCTTAACTTTCAACTCGGCATTTTCCCGAAAGAGCGAACGGGCGTATTTCAGGAGCTTTCCCAGAATCGGAAGTGCTTTCTTCTCCCGAAACGCCTTGCCGGATTCCAGCATTCCGGCTTCCGGGAGCAGCCGTTCGGGATTGTCGTATTTCCGGACAAACTTCTCGGTATTCTTGAGAATGGGCGCGATATCGTCGAGCTGTTCCTGCTTTTCGGAAAGCATGGTTTCGGCAGTCGCTGTCTGTTCCTGCAATGCGCCGATTTGGGTTTCGAGCGCAGCGACTTCCTTGCTTCGTTCCTGCTTCTTGTAATCCAGAACGGAGAGATGTTCCTCATGCGTTCCTTTCTGCTCCCATTCGATATCATGCCGTGCCATGATGGAGGCAAGCGCCTGCTTTTCGGATTCAATCCATTGGTTCAGCTCAGTGTGGCTTTTTGTGCCGCCCGCAAAGCCGAGTGCTTCCAGTGCCTTTTTGAGCGACACACGGGTTTCGAGTCCGCGCTTGCTGCCGGTTGTGAACGGAATGAAATCAATATGAAGATGCGGCGTGGCTTCATCCATGTGCAGGTGAGCAGAGAACACGCGGAGTGTCGGGTTGCGCTGCTGGAAGGACTGCATGTATTCGTCGAGCATCTGCCGGGCAAGCTGTCCGTTCTCGGATGTGGCGTTCATATCGTCCTTGTTGCCGATCTGGATGATGAGTTCTTCAAACAGCTTTTCCTGCTTGCCCGTGCGGATTCTCTCGTAGTAATCGTCAATCACGCGATCCTTGCGTGTCTGCTTTTCGTTGTAGCGGGCCAGCGCGTCGTCAAACAGTTCGTGATAGACGGCTCGGATGTCCTCATTGCGGTATTCGACGTTGAACGGCGTTCGGCTGGAATCGACGTTCTCGGCGATGAAGTCCCTGCGGTTGTGGGTCAGCGAGCCTTTGCCACACATGGCGGAGATGGTTCTTTTCACGAAGCCTCCTTTCTTGTGCGGGGCTGGGTTACCGGGGTTCTGTTACTCTTGTCAAGAGTAATGCAAAAGCGCTTTTGACACTTCGCATCAAAAGCTGCCCTCCGCAGATACCACAGAAGGCAGTCAGTCGGCTTATTCCCCTTCCTCACCCCCGGTTCGCAGAAGATCCTGTACTTCTCTTGGGTTGCCGGGCGAATGGCCGGTCCGTTCTGATAGACCGTTTTGCCGCAGTCTGGGCAACGGTCAGGCAGCGACTCTGCTTCAAAGCAATATTTTATTGAAAACCCGCCGCTATCGTGATAAAATATCTACATGTTATTGTCGTGCTGTGCCTGTGCCTTTCCAAAGGCTTTACAAAGTTTTTTGCGGTATTGGGGGATTTCAAAACAGGACGCACGCAAATCATTGCAGCATCATTTCCGTGGGCGGAGCACACGCCTGCGGGCAGCGATGTGCGACAAGTGAGCCATAGCAGCTTTGCCGAAAAACGGCAGCAACCCAAGCGTGGTGAGGAGAACGATTTGATAAACAAAAGAGCATTGTGCCGCCTTATTTCCGTGCTTGCGGCACTGGTGATGGGGCTATCCCTGCTGACCGGATGCGGCATAAAAAGCACCGAACAGGCACAGGAGCAGGAAGATGCCCAGACCATTCAGGTATATCTGTGGACCAATAGCCTGTACGAAACCTATGCGCCGTATATTCAGTCGCAGCTGCCGGACGTGAATGTTGAATTCATCGTAGGCAACAACGATCTGGATTTCTACAGATTTTTGCAGCAAAACGGCGGTCTGCCGGATATCATCACCTGCTGCCGGTTCTCGCTGCACGATGCTGCCCCCTTGAAGGACAGCCTGATGAACCTTGCCACCACCAACGAGGCGGGCGCTGTGTACAACACCTACCTCAACAGCTTTAAGAATGAGGACAGCAGCGTGAACTGGCTGCCGGTGTGCGCGGATGCCCACGGTTTTGTGGTCAACCGCAGTCTTTTTGAGCAGTACGATATCCCGCTGCCCACCGATTACGAGAGCTTTGTCGCGGCCTGTCAGGCGTTTGAAAAGGTAGGAATCCGCGGCTTTACCGCCGATTACACCTACGACTACACCTGCATGGAAACGCTGCAGGGGCTTTCCGCTTCCGAGCTTACCACTACGCAAGGGCGCAGGTGGCGCACCGCTTACAGCGACCCCGCCAACACCGCGCGGGTCGGTCTGGATGATACCGTGTGGCCGGGAGCGTTTGCGCGTCTGGCGCAGTTCATTCAGGATACGCACCTCACGGCAGACGACCTTGCGTTGAATTACGACGATGTGGCCGGGATGTTCCGGAACGGGGAAGTTGCCATGTACTTTGGCAGCTCTGCCGGGGTCAAGATGTTTCGGGACGAGGGCATCGACACGACCTTTTTGCCCTTCTTCAGCCAGAACGGCGAAAAGTGGCTGATGACCACCCCGTATTTCCAGGTCGCGTTGAACCGTGATCTGGAGCAGGACACGGCGCGCCGCAATAAGGCCATGAAGGTGCTGAACGTCATGCTCTCCGAGGAGGCGCAGAACCGCATCGTTGCCGATGGGCAGGACGTGCTGAGCTACAGCCAGAACGTCGGCCTGCGCCTGACCGAGTATCTGAAGGACGTGCGCACTGTGGTAGAAGAAAACCACATGTATATCCGCATCGCCTCCAACGATTTCTTTTCCATCTCCAAGGATGTCGTTTCCAAAATGATCGCGGGCGAGTATACGGCAACACAGGCTTATCGCGCGTTCAATGCCCAGCTTCTTGCAGAAGAAGCATCCGCCGCGGACGAAATCGTGCTGACCTCCGCGAAGGGCTATTCCAACGTATTCCATGCAAACGGCGGCAATGCCTCCTTCTCTGTGATGGCGAACACGCTGTGCGGCGTTTATGGCACGGATGTGCTCATCGCCACCGCAAACAGCTTTACCGGCAGTGTGCTGCAGGCAGATTATACCAGAAAGATGGCCATTTCCATGATTATGCCGAACAGTTTGATGTCCCGCCAGCGCACGATGACCGGTGCAGAACTGAAGGAAACCGTCCGCGCCTTTGTGGAAGGCTGCGAGGGCGGGTTTGTGCCGTTCAATCGTGGTTCTCTGCCGGTGGTCAGCGGCATTACCGTGGAGGTAAAAGAAGATGACGGCTGCTATACCCTGACCGGCATCACCCGAAACGGGCAGCCGCTCCGGGATGACGACGCCGTTACCGTGACCTGTCTGGCGCCGGAAAAGCAAATGGCTGCGCTGCTTGCGGACGAAAACGGCACGTCTGCGGGCGGAGACACATGGGTGAAAAACATATGGCGCGATTACGTTTTGGGCGGCGGCGCAGCGCTTGCAGAGCCTGAAAACTACATCACATTGAGGTGACCGGAATGGCAGACGAAAAACACGAACCCGAACGAAACGGCCATCCCCGGCAAAAGTGGCTCCCTGTCGCTGCCATCCTTCTTCTGGTTTTGCTGGCAGCCGGTTTTGGCGTCCGGTACATCTCGTTTGTGTCGCGGACCATCTATCAGGAAAGCACCTCGCATCTGGAAGAGGTGCTGCATAAATCCAACCATATGCTGAAAGAGATGGTGCGCAAAAACCTGACCTATCTGCATTTGTACAACGGCTTTCTGGAAAACACCTCGGACGAAGCAAAAATTCAGGCCTATATCGAGGAAGCGCAGCAGGACACCGGATTTGCCGCCTTCTACTTTCTTACCTATGACGGCAACTACATGACCGTGACCGGGGAAACAGGCTATCTTGGCTTGCAGACGAATCTGGACGAAAAGCTCGCCGATGGCAAGGATATCGTTATGAATACGGCACTGCCCGGCAAACCCCAGATGCTTGTGTTTGTCTGCCCCAAAACGCAGGGCAGCTACCGGGGCTTTGCCTACGATGCCGTTGCCATCGCCTACTACAACGATGCGGTGCTGAAATTGCTGGACAACTCTGCCTTTCAGGGCAATGCCAGCAACTATGTGATCTACCCGGATGGGCGGGTGGTCATCGACAATTCCGTAAACCGCAAGGAAACGATCTACAATTTCATTGCGATGCTGCGCGACCATTCCGACCTTTCTGAGGAACAGCTCCTTGCTCTTTCGGATGCCTTTGCGCAGGGCAGCAGCGGAAACCTGAGGGTAAAGCTGGGCAACACCAGCTATTATCTGGTCTACGAGGGCACGGAGATCCTGAACTGGACGATGCTGGGGCTTGTGCCGGTCGGAATCGTCAATGCCAGTCTGGACAGGCTGTGGTTCCATACCATACAGATTGTAGCAGGTATCACCGTTGGTTTTGCCATGCTGGTCATTCTGCTCATTGTGCGCAGAAGCCATGTCATCCTGCGCCGGAAGAATACCGAGATTTCGTACCGGGATGAGCTGTTCCAAAAGCTTTCGATGAACGTGGACGACGTCTTCCTGATGCTGGACGCAAAGACCTACAAGGTGGATTATGTCAGCCCGAACATCGAGCGCCTGCTGGGCATACCGTGGAAAGAAGTCCGGCAGGATGTTTTTGTTCTGGACAAGCTGTACCCGAAAAACGCCCCGGAGCACGGTAAAACTTTTCTGGAAGGGCTTCTCAGCGGGGAACAGCGCGAATGGGATTTCGAGTATGAGCATCTGGATACCAAAGAGCGACGCTGGTTCCACAACATCGCCATGGGCAGCGAGGTGGAGGGCAAAACCAAGTATATCCTTGTCATGTCCGACCGCACCGCCGACAAGCAGGTGAATCAGGCGCTTTCCAATGCCGTTGCCGCCGCCGAGACCGCCAACCGCGCCAAGAGCACCTTCCTTTCCAATATGTCCCACGATATCCGCACCCCCATGAACGCCATCATCGGTTTTACCACGCTGGCGATCAGCAACATTGACGATAAGGATCGGGTGAAGGATTATCTCGCCAAGGCCCTTACATCCAGCAACCATCTGCTCTCCCTCATCAACGATGTGCTGGATATGAGCCGCATTGAAAGCGGAAAGATCCATCTGGAGGAAGTGGAAGTCAACCTTTCGGATGTGCTGCACGATCTGAAAACCATCGTCAGCGGGCAGATCTACGCAAAGCAGCTTGAACTTTATATGGACGTGATGGATGTGACCGACGAGGATGTCTATTGCGACAAGACCCGGCTGAACCAGATCCTGCTGAACATCCTGTCCAACGCCATCAAGTTTACGCCGGCGGGCGGCACGGTCTCGGTGCGGGTGCGGCAGCTGGCCGGTAAGGTGCACGGCTGTGGGCAGTACGAGTTCCGCGTCAAGGACAACGGCATCGGCATGAGTCCGGAGTTTGCCCAAAAGATCTTTGATCCGTTTGAGCGGGAACGCACCTCCACGGTAAGCCAGATACAGGGCACCGGTCTTGGCATGGCGATTACCAAAAACATCGTGGATATGATGGGCGGCGCCATCAACGTGCAGACGGCGCAGGGCAAGGGGACCGAGTTTATCATCTGCTTGCCCATGCGCACACAGGCGGAGCGCCGTCCGGTGGAAAAGATCACCGAGCTGGAAGGCTTGAAGGCACTGGTGGTGGACGACGATTTCAACACCTGCGACAGTGTGACGAGGATGCTGGTCAAGGTGGGCATGCGCGCCGAGTGGACCCTTTCCGGCAAGGAGGCGGTGCTGCGTGCGCGGCAGGCCATCGAGATGGGCGACGTCTACCACGCTTATATCATCGACTGGCGGCTGCCGGATATGAACGGCATCGAGGTCACCCGCCAGATCCGCAGCCTGAACGATAATACGCCCATTATCATACTGACTGCCTATGACTGGTCTGATATTGAAGTGGAGGCAAAGGCTGCCGGTGTGACCGCCTTCTGCTCCAAGCCCATGTTTATGTCTGACCTGCGCGAGACCCTGATGAGCGCCATCGGGCAGAAACAGACGGATGCAACGCAGGATCTTTTGCCCGAAAAGAATGTCGGCTTCATGGGCAAACATATCCTGCTGGTAGAGGATAACGAGCTGAACCGCGAGATCGCGCTGGAAATTCTGCGCGAGTATGGCTTCCGGGTCGATACGGCTGAAAACGGCGCGGTTGCGGTGGAAAAGGTCAGCACCGCAGCGCCGGGCAGCTATGATCTGTTGCTGATGGATGTGCAGATGCCGGTGATGGATGGCTATACCGCCACCCGGCAGATCCGCGCGCTGGATGACCCAGCCCGGGCAAAGCTCCCGATTCTTGCCATGACTGCCAACGCGTTCGACGAGGATCGCCGCAACGCCTTGGAAAGCGGCATGACCGGCTTTTTGTCCAAGCCCATCGTGATCGGCGACCTTGTGCAGGAGCTGCGCAGGATCTTGTGAGGTTGGAGGTGCCCCATGAAGAAACGATATGGAATCCTTGTGTCGGCCGCTTTGGTCGGCGCGCTGTGTCTGTGTGCATTGCCCTGCGCCGGGAAAGGGGAGGCAGACGCATCCCCTCAAAGCCTCTACGCAGGCAGAACGCAGGACGCCGACGTTTTCATTGATATTCCGAATTTGCGCCAGTACGGCAGCTACACCTGTGGAACCACGTGCGTTCAAATGCTGATGAACTGGCTTGAGCCTTATCAGGCGGATTTAAACCTGACCGCCTACGAAGAGGCGCTTGGAACAACCGAGGAAACCGGAACGTCTCCGGGCGCGATCCTCGCCTTTTTTGAGGAAAACGGCGTGCGGGTCATCGCGCGGGAAAAACGAACGACGGATGACCTGATCGCCGCGCTGGATCAGGGGCATCCCGTGCTGGTCTGTATTCAGGCGTGGGGCGCGGACGGATACAACACCCAAAACCCGAACGACGCGGATACGTATCTGGCAGAGGGGCACTGGGTCATCTGCGTCGGTTATCAGAAGAAGAGCGACGGCAATGTGTTTTATTTCAACGATCCGGCGTGCGTCGGTTACGGCCTGATGCGGGAGGCAGACTTCAACCGCCGCTGGATTGACATGGACGCTGCCGGAACGATATACGATCATTACGGCATTGAGATTGACGAAAGCGGGAGCGCCTATGACCCGCAGGGCGTGTTTGAGCTGGAGTAATCCGAATGAACCCGGCATATCCATTCGATTTGACACGCAGGAAAAAGAGCGGGTTGTGTTTCGGGAGGGCTACCGGGATGCGTGTAATTCTCAAAGAAGAAATCGTCAAAAAATGACGGGAAGTCGGTCTGGAAAAGGGCGACGCCGTGATGGCGCATACGTCCCTGAAACGGATGGGCTACGTCTGCGGCGGCGCGCAGACCGTGATCGAAGCGCTGATGGAGGTTGTCGGAGAAAACGGAACGATGATGATGCTCACCCAGTCGTGGAAGAGACGGAAGAGAACAGAACGTGAAATTCAAACGGACAGAGGCAAAAACAAACGAGTGAACGGGAACATCCGAATGGATGCGTCCGTTCACTCGTTTGATATCAGGGAACTGCGTAAAATCATCCGCGCAAGCAAGGCTTTGACGCTTTGCAGGCTTCGGCGGTAAACGACGTTACTTCGCCGTGCCCGCCGTCAGGCTATAGCGCGTCATATCCTCCCAGTGGCGGCGGATGATGATTTCGGCGGTCAGGTCGGTGTTGTTGTAGGCGATCGACCACTGCGTGTTGCTGGTGATGCTTTCGGGGTTCGGCTCCTGCGAGGCGGCTTTCAGCGCCGCCCACACGGTATCGTTGGAGGGGCTGTCCTTCTGCTGGTCAAAGACTTCCAGCACAGCGTCGTAACGCTCCCGGCCATGGCCGTAGATGCCGTTTTTCTGGTTGGGGAGCACCTTGTCCTTGTAGATTCCATAGAAGTTGGTGATGGCGTTGATGGGCAGCGCCACAAGCTCCCGCGTTTCGCTTTCGCAGTCGTATTCGACCACCCGGCCGTCGCCCGTCGCGTCGGTGATGTAGAAGTGATAATCCCGCCCGCTGGAAGCGAACATGTCGTAGCCGCGGAGCAGCTCCACCGCCTCTTCCGTGCTCGCCGCGCGATCCAGCACAAGGCGGATGGCGAGGGTGGTGGCGATGGCGGGCTTGCCAGTGTTCTGGTGAACCGGGTCGCTGTCCAGCGTCAGCACGGCGATGGATACGCCCTTTTCATTGAGGCCGTCAAGGCAGATATACGGCGCGGTCAGGCTGGCCAGCTTCATTTTGGCGCTCTCATCCGGCGCGTTTGCGGAAACATTGTCCAGCGCCGCCGTAGCCACGGACCGATAGCCGTTTTTCGGCGCGCAGTAGACGAGCATCGCCGAGGTGTTGTTTTTGAAGTCGTAATTGCGCCCCATGTGCACATCGCCGTCGGCGTCCGTCAGCGTGAACGCCGTGCAGCCGAAGCTGGGCGCCTCGATTTTCACCGGAAGGAGCGGCAGCGCATCCTTCAAAATGGCGTCGATCATCGTCTGATTGTCCTTGATGCCGTAGTTGATAACGTCGTCAAGGCTGTAATCGTATTTGACCTCCATGCGGTAGAGGTTGTAGCCGTCGTCATAATCAGAGAGCTTTTCGATGCTGTTCATCGTCTGTATGCGCGTGAAGTAGATCCCGACGAACACGAGTACGGCGGCCAGAAGCACCGCCACGATTCCGCAGAGCGAGAGCAGCGTGACTTTCAGCGACTTTTTCATCCGGTTTCCCCCTTTTCTTTCGAACCCGGCACGCGATTTGTTCTTTTCCTTCTGCAACGCCGAGCCTCAGCGCGCTTGCGATGGTTTCATCTCGGCGACTGTATGCTTGACACAGCATTATTATATATGAATATTCGGCCAAAAGGCAAGAATTTGCAGCGAATTATCTGACAAACGGCAGAAAAATCGGCGGGGCGATTGGGAAAAAGCGCAATCCCCCATCGCCGCGTTTTTTAGGCGCGATAGGCGAAAAGGAGAACGGCCGGGGCGCGGAGAAGAAATAAAGAACAACCAAACCCGTATTCTGCCGTTTGGAGACGGACGAAGGAGGAAAAGAACATGATCCGCTATCTGGAAAAGCAGAATCTTCTCATTTTGGAAACGGAACGAACGTCGTATTGGATCGGCCTTGCCTATCCCGCGCCGGTCTGCCTGCACTGGGGCAGGAAGATTGCGCCGGGAGACGCGGACATGTTTGAACCGCTCGGCGGCCACAGCTCCTTTGACACGGAATTGTGGCGGGAGCGGATGGAATACCCTGCCTTTGACGGGCGGACGTTTGAAAACGTGTCGCTGAAAGCCGACGTGCCGCTGAATCTGCGGACGACGGGCGTGCGCGTTCAGGGTCAGCAGGCGGAAATCACGCTGGCGGACGAGGCGAACGTCATGGAGGTTCGCCTGATGTACCGCGTGTTTGAGGATTGCGATGTGATTGAGAAACACGCAAGGCTGACGGCGAACGCGCCGGTCAGGCTGACGCGCATGGACAGCGGCGCGTGCCTCCTGCCGCACGAGGCGAAGCCGTGGACGGCGCACTATGTCGTCGGCGCGTGGGCGGGAGAATTCAGGCGGCGCACGGCCAAGCTGGAAGAAGGGGAACTGCGGCTGCAATCCGTGCGCGGCATGTCCGGCCCGCACATGAACCCGTTCCTCATCGCGGCAAACAGCGAGGACGAGGAGACGGGCGAGGCCTACGGCGTGGCGCTCGGATGGAGCGGATGCTGGCAGATCACGGCGTCGTCCACGGTGTTTGGAAATCACCGCATCACGGCGGGGCTGAACGACGCGGATCTCGTCTGCCCGATGGAGCGCGGCGAATGCTTTGAAACGCCGCCGATGGTTCTGTGCATGAGCGCGGAAGGCATGGGCGCGCTGAGCAGAAGGATGCACGATTTCGAGCGCGACCCTCTCAAACCGAACAGGCCGCCGCGCCGCGTGCTCTATAATTCATGGGAAGCGACGCAGTTTGACGTGCGGGCGGACGCGCAGATGCGGCTGGCGGAACGCGCGGCGAGGATGGGCGTGGAGCTTTTCGTGGTGGACGACGGCTGGTTTGGCGCGCGCCATTCCGACCGGGCGGGGCTGGGCGACTGGGTGGTCAACCCGGAGAAGTTTCCGAACGGTCTGGAGGAACTGATCGACCGTGTGCACGCGCTGGGCATGGATTTCGGCCTGTGGGTCGAGCCGGAATCGGTCAACCCGGACAGCGATTTGTACCGCGCGCACCCGGATTGGATTCATCGGCTGGACGGCCGCGAACCGCTGACGCAGAGAAACCAGTATCTGCTCGATTTCGGAAAGCCGGAGGTTGAGCGATTCGCGCTTAACATGCTGCGCGGCCTGCTGAACACATACGCGATTCGCTATCTGAAATGGGACATGAATCGCGCGATGACCGACGTATGTGAAAGCCTGACGCCCTTCGCGCGGGAGCGGCACGTTCTGGCGCTCTATCGAATCCTGGACGCGCTGGAAAAAGAGTTCCCCGATGTGGATATCGAGGCATGCAGCGGCGGCGGCGCGCGCGTGGATTTGGGCATGGCGAAGCGAACGGCGCAATTCTGGGTCAGCGACAACACGGACCCGTTCGACCGGCTGTTCATTCAGGAGGGGTATACGCTGATGTATGCGCCGATGATGATGAGCTGCTGGGTGACGGACACGCCCGCGGACGGACGGCGGCGCGGTCGGGCGGATTGGCGCTATAAATTCCACGCGGCGATGTGCGGCACACTGGGCGTCGGCGCGGATATATCGAGGCTGAGCGACGAGGAGATGGCGCTGTTTACGGCGGAAATCGCGCGGTATAAGACGTGGCGGCATGTCGTTCAAAACGGCGATTTGTACCGCTTGCAGCGCCCGTCCGGCGGCAATGTCGCGGCGACCGAGTACGTTTCCAAGGATCAAAACGAAGCGGTGCTCTTTTTGTTCATGCACAGCCGGAAATACGGCGAGGTGATTCCGCGGGTGAGGCTTCGCGCCCTGAGGGAAGACGCTCGATATTTCTGCAAAGAGACGGGCAAAACCTACGCGGGAAAGACGCTGATGAATCTGGGGCTGAGCGCGGAGCTGAACGGGGATTTTGACAGCGGGGTTTTCTATTTTCAGGCCGTGAAGGAAGGATAAAACAGCTTATATCAACAAGCTTTTTCCGTAAATGAAAGATAAACAAAACGAAGGGTCTCGCTCTGCCGGGACCCTTCGCGACGTGTATGCGGTTTTTCGCTTCAGATGGGCTTAGTTGTCGCTGCGGTCGATGTATTCGGTGTGCAGCAGTTTGTGCGCCAGATGGCCGTTCGGCTCGCCCAGGAACTCTGCGTAGAGCTTCTGGATATCCGGGTTTTCGTGGGACTTGCGGATCGTCTTGGCTTCATCCTCGGCATACAGCCCCGCCGCGCGCGCCGTGCGCGGATCGACGTCCATGCGCTTGTACGCCGAAACGATCGGCTGGCCGCCGCCGTTGACGCAGCCGCCCGGACAGGCCATGACTTCCACGAACGCATAACTCGCGTCGCCCGCCTTGATGCGCTGAATCAGCTCCTTCGCCGCGCCGGTGCTGTTGGCCACGGCCACCTTCAGCTCCTTGCCGCCCAGCGTGAAGGTCGCTTCCTTGATGCCCGTCAGCCCGCGAACCTCGTGGTATTCCACGTTCTCCACGGAGCGGTTTTCCAGCACGTCGGCGGCGGTGCGCAGCGCCGCCTCCATCACGCCGCCGGTTGTGCCGAAGATCGTCGCCGCGCCGGTGGACTGCGCCACCAGCTCGTCAAAACACTCCTCATCCGGCAGGCGCGCGAAGTCGATGCGCGCGTCGCGAATCATGCGCGCCAGCTCGCGCGTGGTGAGGGAGACGTCCACGGCGCGCATGCCGTTGACGACCATCTCCGGGCGCTGGGCTTCAAACTTCTTGGAGGTGCACGGCATCACCGCGACGACCACGATGTTCGCCGGGTCGATGCCGGTCTTTTCGGCGTAGTAGGTCTTGATGATCGCGCCTTCCATCTCCATCGGGGATTTGCAGGTGGACATGTTGGGGATCATCTCCGGGAAGTGGTGCTCCAGATACTTGACCCATCCCGGTGAGCAGGAGGTGAACATCGGCAGCACGCCGCCGCTTTGGATGCGGCCCAGCAGCTCGGTCGCTTCCTCCATGATGGTCAGATCCGCGCCGAAATCGGTGTCAAACACCTTGTCAAAGCCCAGACGGCGCAGCGCCTGCGTCATCTTGCCGGTGACGCGGGTGCCGATGGGCAGGCCGAATTCCTCGCCCAGCGCCACGCGGACGGCCGGAGCGGGCTGCACGACGACGAACTTCTCGGGGTCGGAGAGCGCATCCCAAACCTTGTCCGTATCGTCGCGCTCGCGCAGCGCGCCGACCGGGCAGGCGTTGATGCACTGGCCGCAGAACACGCAGTCCGTCTCCAGCATGGTCTTTCCGAACGCCGGGGCGATCACGGTCTTAAAGCCGCGGTTCACCGCGCCGATCGCGCCGATCTTCTGCACATTGCGGCAGACGGCCACACAGCGGCGGCACAGGATGCACTTGTTCGGGTCGCGGACGATGGACGGGGAGAAGTTATCCAGCGGATAGTGGATGTTTTCGCCCTCGAAGCGGTTTTCGTCCACGCCCAGCTCCTTCGCCAGATCCTGAAGCTCGCAGTTCTGGCTGCGCACGCAGGAGAGGCACTTGCGCTCGTGGTTGGAGAGGATCAGCTCCAGCACGGCTCTGCGCGCGTGGCGCACCTGCGGGGTGTTCGTCTTGACGACCATGCCCTCGGATACGGGCATCACGCAGGCCGCCGCCAGCGAACGCGCGCCGACGTCCACCACGCACATGCGGCAGGCGCCGATCTCGTTGATGTCCTTGAGCCAGCAGAGGGTCGGAATCTTGATACCGGCAGCATGCGCCGCCTTGAGAACGGTGGTGCCTTCCTCCACGGAAACCGGCACACCGTCGATAGTCAAATGAACCATTGCCATGTTGCTTTTTCACTCCTTCGGCTTTATCAGGAACGGGAAATCGCGCCGAACTTGCACTTCTCCATGCAAACGCCGCACTTGAGGCACTTCGTGGTGTCGATGCGGTGCGCCTCGCGAACGGTGCCGCTGATGCAGCCGGCCGGGCAGCCGCGCGCGCACAGCGTGCAGCCCCTGCACTTCGCCGGGTCGATCTGATAGGTCACCAGCTTCTTGCAGTGGCCGGCCGGGCAGCGCTTCTCATAGATGTGCGCTTCGTATTCGTGGCGGAAATACTTGAGGGTGGAAAGCACCGGGTTCGGCGCGGTCTGTCCCAGACCGCACAGCGCCGTCGCCTTGATGGCCTTGGCCAGCTCTTCCAGCTTCTCAATGTCGCCGTCCTCGCCGCGGCCATCGATGATGCGTTCGAGGATTTCCAGCATGCGCTTGGTGCCGATGCGGCACGGCGCGCACTTGCCGCAGGATTCATCCACGGTAAAATCGAGGAAGAAACGCGCGATATCGACCATGCAGGTATCCTCGTCCATGACGATCATGCCGCCGGAGCCCATCATCGAGCCGATGGCGGTCAGGTTGTCATAGTCGATCTGCACGTCCAGCTGGCTGGCCGGGATGCAGCCGCCGGAGGGGCCGCCCGTCTGCGCCGCCTTGAACTTTTTGCCGTTCGGGCAGCCGCCGCCGATGTCGTAGATGATCTCGCGCAGCGTGGTGCCCATCGGCACCTCCACCAGGCCGGTGTTGCTGATCTTGCCGCCCAGCGCGAACACCTTGGTGCCCTTCGATTTTTCCGTGCCTATCGAAGCGAACCATTCCCAGCCGTTGTTGATGATCTGCGGCACGTTGGCGTAGGTCTCTACGTTGTTGAGGATGGTCGGCTTTTCGAACAGACCCTTGACCGCCGGGAACGGCGGGCGCGGACGCGGCTCGCCGCGCTTGCCCTCGATGGAGGTCATCAGCGCCGTTTCTTCGCCGCAGACGAAAGCGCCTGCGCCCAAGCGGACGTCCACATCAAAGCAGAAATCCGTACCGAAGATGTTTTTGCCCAACAGGCCGTATTCGCGCGCCTGACGGATGGCGATTTGCAGGCGCTTGACCGCGATGGGGTATTCTGCGCGGCAGTAGATGTAGCCCTGATCCGCGCCGATGGCGTAAGCGGCGATGGCCATCGCCTCGATGACCACGTGCGGATCGCCTTCCAGTATGGAGCGATCCATGAACGCGCCGGGGTCGCCCTCGTCGGCGTTGCAGCAGACGTATTTCTTATCCGACTGAGAAGCGGCGGCAAATTTCCACTTCATGCCGGTGGGGAAGCCCGCACCGCCGCGGCCGCGCAGGCCGGATTTGAGCATCACGTCGATGACCTCCTGCGGGGTCATTTCGGTGAGCACCTTGCCCAGCGCCTTGTAGCCGTCAAAAGCGATATATTCGTCGATATTCTCCGGGTCGATCACGCCGCAGTTGCGCAGCGCGACGCGGCGCTGCTTTTTGTAAAAATCTACGCTGTCCAGCGACTTGACCTTGTTGTCCTCGTCCACCGCTTCCTTGTACAGCAGTTCCTTGACCACGCGGCCCTTGACGAGGTGCTCGTCCACGATGCGCGTCACGTTTTCCACCGTCATGCGGGCATAAAACGCGCCCTCCGGGTAGACGATGACGACAGGACCGGCTTCGCACATGCCGAAGCAGCCCGTGCGCACGACCTTGATTTCCTTTTCCAGCCCTTTTTCGGCAATCTGCCGTTCAAACTCCCTGATGATCTCGCCGGAAGCGCTAGACGAACAATTCGTGCCTCCGCAGACCATCACATGCGAGCGAATCAGATCCATACGATGCTCCTCCTCTCACCGGCCGGCTTATCCCTGCGCGCCGACGGTGTATTCTTCTACGGGTCTGCCGTTGACGATGTGATCGTTGACCACGCGGGCGACCTTTTCCGGCGTCATGTGAACGTAGGTCACCTTCTCCTGACCCTTGACATAGACCTCGACAATCGGTTCCAGACGGCAGACGCCCACGCAGCCGGTCTGGGAAACCGTCGCATTCTCGATTCCGCGGCGCTTGAGCTCCTCGATGAACTCCAGCATGACCGGGCGCGCGCCGGCGGCGATGCCGCAGGTCGCCATGCCCACAACGATGCGGGTGTCGATGTTGTCACCCTTTCTCAGGCTGACCTGCTCCAGCATTTTGGCGCGGATGGCCGCCAGCTCCTCCAGCGATTTCATAAAAACACACCTCCGTGCAATTCGTCAATGTTCTGCTTCAGGCAATCCCTGATCCACGCGCTGATTTCGGGATGGTTAAGCGGGATGGGCGCGACGGCCTCCCGCACCTCCCTCGTATCCAGCGCGAATGTCTTTCCGTCATAATCCAGCGCGAAGCGGAAATCCGTCGTCGGGTTCATCAGCACCAGCGTATACAGCACGCCCGGCACGTCGCCCATGGGCGGCCTGTCGATGTGAGAAAGTCCGAACGTCACGCGCACGGTCGTCCCCTCGCCCGGTTTGGATGCGATGGACATTTCGCCGCCCGTGGCCTGCGCCGTCATCTTGAGCAGCGGCAGCCCCAGCCCGACCTTGCGCGTTTTGCGCGTGGTGGTGAAGGGATCGCACACCGCCTTGACCATATCCTCACTCATGCCGCAGCCGTCGTCGATGAACGCCAGCGAAACGGTATCCTGCGCGCGGCTGACGGAGATGTCGATCTCCACCAGCGACGCGCCGGCCGCAATGGAATTTTGGGCAATATCCAAAATATTGTCCGCCAGTTCCCGCATCATGGCCGCTCGCCTCAGCTGCGATACTTGGCGATGATGCCCGGAATCTCATCCGGGGTCAGACGGCCGTAAACGTCTTCGTTAATCATCATCACCGGCGCCAGTCCGCACGCGCCGAGGCAGCGGGTGGCGTTCAGGGTAAACAGTCCGTCCGGCGTGGTGTGCCCGGCCTGTATGCCCAGCACCTCCTCCAGCTTATCCAGCACCTTCCTGCTGCCCTTGACGTAGCAGGCCGTGCCCATGCACACGCTGATGGTGTACTGTCCCTTCGGCTCCAGATTGAACTGCGCGTAGAACGTGGCCACGCCGTAGACGTCGCTGACCGGAATATCCATTTCCTTGGCGATGTACTTCTGCACATCCTCCGGCAGATAGCCAAAGATGTCCTGCGCCCGCTGCATAATCGGCATCAGCGCGCCCGGTTCGTCTCTGAGCTCGTCGATCACCCGTTGCAGTGCCTCGACCCTTTCTTTTTCAAGAGACATGTCGCATAAACCCCTTTCGATTTGAATTGAAGTTGCCTATTTCCAAAACGATGCATTATATCATACGCGCCCGCCGTCAGCCGCACCTGTGCGCGCCCTCCGGCGAACCGCGCAGAATAATCTGAAATAAAACCGATGAAAGCCGCTCAATCGGGCTGCGTCCGCCCCGCAATCGCGTCAAACACCGCGTCCACGCTGCGCGTCTCTGCTTCCAGCGCGAACTCCCGCTCCAGCATCTGCTCCAGGCTGTGCGCGTCCGACGAGCGGAGCAGCCTGTACCCGGTCACATCCGCCGTCAGCGGAGCAGCCGGGCTGACCTCCAGCGCGTCGTAGTGAACGCCCTGCGGCAGAAAGCCCAGCGCGCCCAGCACGCCGCTGCTCCCCCGGTTGATGTGCGCGGGCACGCACAGCCCGCCCGCCTCGCGGATGCGCGCGGCGCAGGCCTCAAACGGCAGGTCGAGCGCGCCGATGAGCAGCCGCTCCTCCACGTCGATTTCCTCGTCCCGCTCGTTCATCACCTGCTGGCGGCCGAAAAACCGCTCGTTGTTGGGCGTTGGCGCAAGATGCGCGTAAATGGCTTTCCCGAACGCCATGCACGCCTGCACGGTGCGGAAGTAGCACAGCATGTGCGCCTCCTCCCGGGTGGTCAGCTCCATGCCCGGCAGCAGCAGCACGTTCATCCTGTCCGCCGCGGCCTTGACCGCGGGCAGGTTGCGCGCGCTGTTGTGGTCGCACACCGCGATCACGTCCAGCCCTTTGATGAACGCCATGCCCGCGATGTTGTTGGGGGTCATCAGCGCGTCGCCGCAGGGCGAGAGGCAGGAGTGAATGTGCAGGTCGCAGAACAGGCGCTCCATCATTCCTTCCGGGCGGGCGGCACGCCGTTGGCCGCCAGCAGCGCCGCCAGCTCAAACGCCGTCTGTCCGCTCGAAAGCAGGATCACGTCCTCCTGCCGCGCCTTGTCCACAATCGCCGCCTCGACGGGCAGGCCTTCCGGAAACACGACGCAGGCAAAATCCATCAGCGCCGCCACGGCGATCACGTTCATGTGCGTCTGCACCGTGATCCACGCCATATCCGCCTGCCCGCGCCCCATGACGTGGCTGAGCAGGTCGCAGGTGTAGCCGCAGGCAATCTCTCTGTCCTCGTATTCGCCCGTCAGGCAGGTCGCCCCGCACAGGCGTTCAAGCTCCGAAACCCTCATGTGCTGTCTCCTCCATCGTCGTCCGCGCCGCCGTCGGGCGCTTCGCTCGGCTCACTTCGGCTGAGCTCGTCGTGAAGCCGGCGCAGCCGCGCCATGTCCTCGCCGGTGGTGTAGCGCGTGCTGGTGCCCAGCGTGAGCATCTCCGCCGCCAGCGAATTGATTCGGTCGTTGAGGCGGAACACGCAGTTCAGCTCGTTTGCGTAGCCGTTGACGATATCTTCCGCCAGCGCCCGGCACGAGGGCGAACCGCAGGAGCCGCAGTCCAGCCCCGGCAGCCCCATTGTCAGCCGCTCGATGCGCTCCTCGCGTTCGATGCGTTCCTTCATCGTGCCGCTGAGCTGCAAGGCGTCGCTCGGCTCGATCGGCCGGGTCATGCGCAGCGTCTGCACCGCGTCTTCAAAGATTTCCCGGCGCTGCACCGTCTTTTGCGGGGTGCGGTTCATCACGCTGCGCAGGCGGTTTTTCGCCACAAAGCTGTTTTCCACCGTCAGCGGCCCGCCGAGGCAGCCGTTGACGCAGGCCAGCCCTTCAAAATAGGTCAGGTTGCGGAAGCGCGCGTCTTCGATCGCCTCCAGCACGTTGATGACGTTGTCGATGCCGTCCACGCACAGCGAGCTCTTGATGCCCACGGCTTCCACCTCGCCGCCCGGTATCGCCCACTTGATGCCCACGACGCTGGCGCGGTCGATTTCCAGCGGGCTGAAGCCCTGCTTCATCGCCGCGCGCATCTGCGCGTATACGTCCTTGATGGCGATAACGCCGTCCACATGGGATTTTTCCTGCCCGATGGGCGATTTCACCGCCGTCATCTTCGCCGCGCAGGGGGTGATGAAGAACACGCCCACATCGGCCTTATCCACGCCGTGCTTCTGCGCGTATTCCTCCTTGGCGATCTTCGCGGCGGCCTCCATGGGGGAGACGAAGTCGATCACGTTATCCAGCAGCGCCGGAAAGCTGACCTGAATCAGCCGCAGAATCGCCGGACAGGCGGAGGAAATCACCGGCTTGGGGCGATCCTCCTCGCGCATGGCGCGGCTGATCGCGTAGGAGACGATTTCCGCCGCGCGCGCCACTTCAAACACATCCACAAAGCCCAGCCGGAACAGCGACGCGATGATCGGCTCCGGCTGATGCACGCCCTGAAACTGCGCATACAGCGTCGGCGCGGGCAGCGCGATGGGATACTTGAAGCGCTTGATGCTCTCCAGCGGATCGGTCACGGCCACCTTCGCGTGGTTGGCGCAGACCTTGATGCACTCGCCGCAGTCGATGCAGCGCTCGTTCAGGATGGACGCGCGATTGTTTCGGATGCGGATGGCCTCCGTCGGACACCGCTTCAAACAGGTCGTGCAGCCCTTGCATTTGTCCATATCCAGCCGCACGGAATGATAGTAATGCTGCAATGCCATTCTCCTCCCGACGTATGCCCCGGGAACGGGCTTGTCATATGTCAAAAGTCATGGTGATATGCGTGCCGACGCCCACGGCGGAGACGATGTCAAATCCGTCCGCGTTGCGCTTCATGTTCGGCAGACCCATGCCCGCCCCGAAGCCCATGTTGCGCACCTCGTTGGTGGCCGTGGACCAGCCCTCGGTCATCGCCTTGTCGATATCCGGGATACCGGGGCCGACGTCGCTGGCGCGCACCGTGATCCGATCCTCGGCGATTTCAAAGTCGATCTGCCCGCCGTCGGAGTGGATCACCAGATTGATCTCCGCCTCGTATGTGCAAACGGATACGCGGCGCATCACGGCGGCGGGAACGCCGAGCCGCTTCATGTGCCGCTTGATGCGGGCAGAAACATCGCCCGCCGCCGTCATATCGTCCGCCTGAACCGGATAGCTCTCCTGAATGACCATCGTTTCACCCCAGCTCCACCGGCCTCAAACCGGCTGAATATAATCTTGCGCAGGCTTCAAACATCGTGTACGGCGTTTTGAGCATCGGCAGATCGATCTCCCGCGCCAGCGCCAGCGCGTCGGCCAGCGGCTCCTTGCTGCGCACGAAGACCACGCACGGCACATCCAGCATTTCGCAGGTGCGCACGCATTGGCCGTTCACCAAGCCGGTGAGCAGCAGCGTATCTTCCGTCACGCAGGCCAGCACGTCGCTCATCATGTCGGATGCGAAGGCCGTGCGAAGCGCCCGGCCGCCTTCCTCCTCGCAGCACAGCCATGTTGCGTCGAGCGTTTCGGCAATTTCCCGTATGGTCATCGCGTTTTTTCCTCCTGCCGTGCTATGTAAAAAGTGCACAAGAACAAGTCATATGCTTATTATACTTTATATTATACCATCTGTCTACGGCTTTCACAAAGAATTATTTTTGTCAATCCTGCAACAATTCGGGGCTGTAATTGTGAAACGGACGTGTGGAAACAGTTGTTTTGATGAAGTTCAGGAGGCCGTAAACGGCTTGATATACGATTTGAGCCGAATTCCGGATTCGCCCATCGACTGTCCCCGTCAAAAACCGGCCGTTCGCCGCAAAAACATCTCTGTTTTTTATACAATTTATACCCGTCACGCCTTTACAGCGTTCTTTTTTTGTGTTATTCTTTGATAGAACGAACGGTTGGTCAATCAATAAGGACGATCAGCCAAATAAACGCGAGGACGATATGAGAGAACGAGACGAACAAGCCTTTCAGCGAAAAAAGGCGGAAATTATGGAGGCCTGCTTCAACTGCTACGCGGAAAACGGCCTGACCGGAACGGGAATTCAGGCGCTGGCGGACGCATGCGGCCTGTCCAAGGCCAGCCTGTATACCTATTTCGACACGCTGGACGATCTGATCGTGCAATCCACCGCCTACTGCATGAGCAAGGTGGAGGACGATTTCATGCAGCTCTCCCCCACCAGCCCGCAGGATATTCAGCGGTTCATCGACGAGGTGCCCTATTGGACGGCAAAGCGCCACGGCAAAAAATACCGGCTGATGTATCAGGTCTACACGCACCCCAAATACATCGAGCACGGCAAGCGTTTTTTTGCCGGAGTGACCGAACGCTATTCCGCGTATGCCCGGCAGATGGAGCCGCATCTCGGCATCCCCTGCAAGGTGCTCACGCCCCTGATCTTCATCTTTGTCCGCGCGGCGGTGCATTACGCGCTGTTTGAGGACGAGTATTATTTGAAAAGCCAGATGGACGTTTTGAAACTGAGCGTTTCGCTGCTCATCAAACAATATCAGAAAGAAGGACAGCCATGAAAAAACGAGGATGGATCGCGCTATTGTGCGGCCTGCTGGCGGTTTGCCCCGCGCTGGCGGAGCAGACCGACGGGGTTGTGCGGGTCGGCGAGGTGATCTACGACGTGCAGACGGTGCAAAACGCCCTGAACGCCGGTTACCAGCTCTATGAATCTTCGGGCATCAGCCTGAGTGCCGCCCAAAAGCAGCAGTTGGCCGACAGCGTGCTGGAGCGCTTTGTGGGGCTGGGCGTGCTGGAAAATCAGCTTCGCAGGGAAGGGCAGGCGGAGATCGACGAGCCGACCCGGCAGGCGCTGGACGAGCAGGCGCGTCAGGCCTACGAGGCGGCCTGGCAGCAGATGGCCGAGGCGATTCGGTCGGGAACGCCCAACGCGACCGACGAGCAGATCAGCGCCTTTCTGACCCATATGGGCTACACGCTGGACGCATACCGGCAGGAGGCGGAGCTGACGCTGAAAAACCAGCGGCTCATCGCCCTGTACTGCGGGGATATCTCCGTGACCGATCAGGAGGTGCAGGATTACTACGAGCAGCAATATGTATCCGTCTATCGGGCGCGCTATGAAGACGACATCCCCCTGTTCGAGCAGGAAGTTCTCCTGAGCGGCGGGCAGACCTATTACATCCCGGAGGGCTACCGGCGGATCAAGCACATCGTGATGGCGCTGCCGGACGCGGACGCCGCGTCGGCGCAGATCGCCGCCATCTATCAGGCGCTGGACGCGGGCGAGAGCTTTGAAAGCCAGATGCAGCGCTATTCCTACGATACCTCCGTTCCGCCCGAGGACGCGGGATATCTGCTGCACGCCGATTCCCAGCTGTGGGACGAAGCGTTTCTCAGCGCGGCGCTGGCGCTTGAAAAGCCGGGGGACGTATCGGAGCCGGTGGTCACATCGGCAGGCGTTCACATCATCCTGTACGCGGCGGACGAACCGGCCGGCCCGCTGGCGCTGACGGACGAGCAGCACGACCTGCTGACGCAGGCGGCGCTGACGGACAAACAAACCCGCCGACTGGAGGAGCTGGTCAGCCAGTGGCGCGAAGCATACGACATTGAAACCCATCCGGAATGGCTGACGTTTTACGACGAATAGGAGGTTTCCTTATGATGAAACGGCTGCTCTCCCTTCTGCTGACGCTGGCAATCCTGCTGGGCGCGATGCCCGGTTTGGCGGAAACGGCTGTGCCCGTCCTGCGCTCCGCCGAAATCGCCTCGCTGAAAACGCTGGCGGGCGACGCTCAGGCCGGAGCCACGTGGCACGAGGGCATGAACCCCTCCGCCTCGATGAACGCGCTGCAAATGTGGCAGTGGACCGACTGGTTTCTCTCGGAAAAGCTGCGCAGCCTGCTCGGCTCGGCGCAGGATTACATTCAGTTGGCCTCCGGCCTGCCCGGCAGCAGCGTCCAAGCCGATGTCAGTGCTTTGGAATGGGAACTGCGCGCGCTGGAAGATCAGCTTACCTATTATGAAGATCAGCTTTCGGACGGGCGAATGGCGATTCTCAACGGCATCCGCCTCTATCAGGACGTCAGCGCCTCCGCCTATGACCGCGCCCGCGCCTATGACCGCATGATGGAGGCCAAGGAAGAGATTCGGCAGGCCATCAAGACCATCAGCGCCAACTACGCCGACTATACCGCGCTGGTCGCCCGGTGCAACGAAAGCATGCTGGCCGCGCCCATCAACGAAAGCATGCTGTTCGCGCAGACGAACAGCGTCACCGGTTTAATGGACAAGGCCCGCACTTTGGAAATCTCGGAAAACGCGGCCGACGCGATTGATTTTGACGTGACCGTTATTTCCACCAAGCAGATCTGCATCGCGGTATATGATTCGGATAAAAATCCCCTGTCCGGCGCACTGGTGCATCTGGTCAACAACAAGGATTCCAAGCGCACCAAGGACGCGGTCACCAATTCCGACGGCCGGGCGGTGTTTTGGGTATCCGATCTGGGCGCGGATGAAAAGACGGATATGAAGCTGGGTCTGCGCGTCACCGCGAACGGCTACCAGACCCACGAAATTCAAACCGTCAAAATCCGCGGCGGCGAATCCGTCTCCGTCCATTTGAAGAAGGACGATCAGACCCCGTATCTGGTCATGGCCTGCTTCAACGGCCGGGATATTCTAAACGAGGAAAGTTCCTTTTACTATTCCAAAAAGAACAACCTCAAACACACCTTTTCCGTCAAGCTTTCCTGCGCCGGCAGCGGCGAATTGGAGATGCGCTACCCCACCGACGCGGCGGGCACGGCGTTCCAATCCGTCAAGCAGACGTTTACCGCGGCCGACAGCGACAAGAAGGTGTTCACCTTCGAGAAAGAATGGCTGCGCATCCTGCATCCGGAAGCCAAGGTTTCCTTCAAGCTCACAACAAGTGGGCAGGAATACACCTTCGATACCCGTCTCAAAATCGAAAAGCCCGTCGTGGATGAGCCCTTCTTCGACCACAGCGCGCTGTTCTCCTTCACCAGCGGCTCGGGCGGTTTTGGCTTTACCATTCCGGGCGATGTTCCCTTTATCAGCGGAAGCACGCTTTCCCTTTCCATCCCCGGCAACTATCCCACGCTCATGATTCTGCCCTCCGGCATGGGCATGTTCTCCTGGGGCTACGACTTCGCCCCGGAGAAAGCGACCTGGAAGACCGACGACACGCAGGATCAGGAGCGGGCGATCAAGGCGTTTGACAAGCAGTCTGCCGCGGATAAGCTGCTGGCGGCGGCCGGCGTATACCGCAACGTCAACACCACCACCACCCCCAAGCTGCTGGGCGATTACGGCGTGCATATCACGCCCTTTGCGGCCATGCAGGGACTGTATCGCCGCAGCGACCAATCCCTCGAGCTGCGCGGAAACGGCGGCGCGACGTTTGCCTTTGAGGCGGGCTTCACCCAAACCTTCACCATCGGCCCCGTGCCCTTCTTTGCCGGAATCGATTTCAGCATGGGCGCCAGCTTCGGCGTCGGCATCAGCCTGAACATGAAAGCCGAAATCGAAAACGGGCTTCTGAAGGTCAAGGAAGGCCCTGTCATCGGCTATGACAGCGGCATGACCATCAGCTTCCGGCTGGAGCTGGGCGGAACCATCGGCTTGGGGTTGAAGGATGTGCTCTCCGTGTCGCTCCGCGGCTACGGCTACATCAACCCCATCATCCACCTCACCACGCCGCAGGTTTCTGCCGAGGCTCGAATCGGCATCGGCCTCAGCGTGACCCTGCGCGCCCTGTTCCTAAAATGGAGCACCACCCTGTGGGAGGGCAACCTCCCGCTGAGTTCGTCCGATTCGATAGCGTTGACGGCTTCCGGCGAATCGACGACAAGCTCGTCGTGGCGGGATAACGACGGCGCGGAAGATCCCTTGCCGGCCGCCGCCAATGGCGTAGTAAAGGCAGCAGGCGCCAGCGGGGTGGAGCCCGTCACGACGCAAAAGCTGTTTGACCGAATCGACTGTTCCGCGGGCGACTTCCAGTATGTCGTGGTGGACGGCGACACCTATCTGTTCTGGATTCAGCCCGGCACGGGCCCGAACGACTGGGAGCGGGTCAACTGGTATAACCTGAAGACGACCGAGCGCGGGCAGGTGACATGGACAGGCAACTCCGCTAATCGCGACAACACGAAAGCAAAATATCAGGACTGGTTTGTCGATTACGACTTTACCGTGGAACCGAGCCGGGATATTCAAGGGAATTCCAGCCATTTCTGCGCCCTGACCATCTTGAGCGGCAGGTTTACAAAGCCCACCTCCGAAGACAAGGTCAACCCACCGCAGGAAGCCTGCGCCGCGTCGGTGCTGATGCAAAAGCAGGACGACGGCAAACTGAAAGTGGTGTATTATCGGGAAGAAACTGGCAACTTCACCCAATACAGCTATCCCACCATGCCGGAAGTGTTTTTAACCGCAACGAGCAACAAGTTGAGCTCCGTGTTCATGGTCAACACCTATGTCTGCTCTGATGAAAAAAAAGTCAGAGGGCTGGTCGTCAGCGGAAATGATAAGGCAGCGGATTTCAGTTGCGCTGCGCTGCAATCCTACCTCTTTGAAAACGGGAAGGAGATCGCCCGTTACCACGTGGGCGAGCCGACGGCTGTTTCCGCAGGCGCGCCGGAAGAAGATAAGATGAACTTCTATGTTCTGGGCACAAACGGCGTGCTCGCCCGGATTCGCAAGAACAATCGGCAGGAGCTGGCCAAGGGCGACATCGTCAATTTCAAAGTGGTGACCCGCATCAACGGCGTTGACGACAAGGATACCCTGTTCTATCTGGACAGGGTGAAGACGGACGAGGGCGGGTTCATCCACCGGCTGAAAGGCGTCACGCTGTCGCCCCAAAGCCCGGAAAAACCCGTGACCGTGACCGATTACGACATAGAGGTCAACGCGGATCGCTTTGACACCGTCAAGTTCGGCGGCGGCATCTATCTGTACTGGACGGAGTGCTCGACCCCTAAGGCTGGTTCCGACCCCAAATATAAATACAAAGAAGAATATCTGGTGCGCTGCGTGCGCTACGATCCGGATACCGATACCATCTGCGATCCCTTTACGCTGGTGCAGCTCGGCGAAAGCCCCTCCAGCGTCAAGCTGCAGGATTCGGGCGCGGGCTACTACGCGGTGGATTTGGGCAACCAAAACGGCTCCTACCTGCGCCAGTCCCTGACCAAGTTCACCTATCAGCTGGTGATGTCGGCTGAATTGCAGGCCGCCGTGCCCAACGACCCCTGCGTGTGCGCCGGGGATTACATCGACCTGATTCTTTCTGTGCGCAATACCGGCAACCTGCCGCTCTCCGGGCTGAACGTGGCGGTGAAGAAGGGCAGCCAAGTCATTCAAACCCTGCATATCAACTGCGCCCAGCCGCAGGAAAGCACCAATGAGTTCCTCGCCGCCGATGGAAACCTTGCGGCGGAGCAGAAGGGCGTGTACACCATCCGCCGGGTGGACGGCATGTATGACGCGCTGAACGGCGAGAGCTGGAACATCACCAGCACCAACAGCAACGGCGTAACCACCCAGCGCAACGTGCGCACCACCCTGCTGATGCCGGGCGATACCCAGAGCTATAAGGCCAAGCTGCTGATTCCCGCCGATTGGGACGGCAATGTCAATTTGACGGCGGAAATCGTTCAGACGGTGGGCGCGAAGCAATTCGGCGCGCTGCTGACGGAAAACGGCCGCCCGCTCTCCAACGCCCTCGCCCTGACCGCAGACGCGGCGAACGACGATCCGGTGTTGATGCGCCTGACTTCGGAGATGGCGCACAAGATTGTGAATACCAATTCCCACGACCTGATGCTGAGCGCCCAGCTCTTTAACCGGGAAAGCGAAACCTATGTGCGCGTCAGCATTTTGAACCGAAGCGGCAACACCGACTCCCGCGTAGTGCCCACCCTCACATCCTCCTATAATGGACAGACCCTGTTCAGCCACACCTTCCGAAACGCCATGGAGGACGACTACGGCTATTCTATGGATATTCCGCTCCAAACGCTGACCGCAGGCCGCCGTCTGGACGAGCTGGATCTGAACGTGAGTTCCAGAGCAAACTACGAGGAATTCGCGGATGCGGATAACCACGTTCGCCTCTTTCTGTTCCCCAAGCTGTACATCGCCCAGCAGCCCGAAAGCCTGAATCTGGTTGAAAAGCAGGATGCGCTGTTTGTCGCCGCGGCCGCCGGCGGAGAGCGGCCGTACCGATATCAGTGGCAGAAGCTGAACGCCAAAGGGCGATGGGTGGATCTGCCCGGCGCGAACCAGAACAGCTACCAGCTCGCCAAGGTCACGCTGGCGCAAAGCGGGCTGACCCTGCGCTGCGTGGTCACGGATGAAGCGGGCGACAGCGTGACCTCCAATTCCGCCGTGCTGTCTGTGTTCTCGCTGCCCCAAACTGGCGACAGAACGCAGCCCGCGCTGTGGATGCTTCTGGCGGTCGCCTCCGCCGCCCTGATCGCGCTGCTCTGCTTCCGGCGCAGGAAGGACGACTGATTCCTGCTTCCCGCCGCGCGTGTTCCGTGTCACGTTTCAAAATCACTCGAATATGCCAAAAGCCGTCCGCTGTATAAAACGGGCGGCTTTTTTCGTGGATCATAGGGGCACGCCCGCCGAATGTGCGCTGGATTTCGGGTTGCGGAATCCGGCAACGTCCTACTCTCCCAGCCCGGGAATCGCAATAGTCGCGCTGTGCGCTCCTTTGCAATTCCAGCCTTCATCTCGCTGAATCGCCCGCAGGGCGCGCTCGATTTCGACTCCAAGTACAATGTCGCACATTGGTCGGGATAATCTGGAAAACAAAACTTTCCGATTCCATGAAAAGAAAGACCCACCCTCACGGGCAGGTCTTTCTTTTCATGGAATCCGGCAACGTCCTACTCTCCCAGGTCGTCTCCAACCAAGTACCATCGGCGCTGAAAGGCTTAACTTCTGTGTTCGGTATGGGAACAGGTGGATCCCTTTCGCCATTGTCACCGGAAAACTGTGAAGGGTTTGTGCAGTCCTTCGTCTTCTTGGTTTCCGCTCCGTCACTTCATAACCGGAGCTTCCATCTTGGAGACTTTCCGCACATCTCGCGCTTCATCTTCTATTGCGCGTACCCTGAAAACCGCACATCCAGATTGCTTACATCTCGCATAACCAGTTTCCAATTTTCCCTTTGGTCTCAACTCAATTCTCTTAGATCAAGTCCTCGACCGATTAGTATCATCAAGCTCCAAATGTTACCACTCTTTCACCGATGACCTATCACCTGGTAGTCTTCCAGGGGTCTTACTTCTTTCGAATGGGACACTTATTCTTGAGGTGGGCTTCACGCTTAGATGCCTTCAGCGTTTATCCCGTCCGCATTTCGCTTCCCTGCTGTGCCGTTGGCACGACAACAGTTGCACCAGTGATGCGTCCACTCCGGTCCTCTCGTACTAGGAGCAGCTCCTCTCATGTGTCCTTCGCCCACGATGGATAGGGACCGAACTGTCTCACGACGTTCTGAACCCAGCTCGCGTGCCGCTTTAATTGGCGAACAGCCAAACCCTTGGGACCTAATCCAGCCCCAGGATGCGACGAGCCGACATCGAGGTGCCAAACCTCCCCGTCGATGTGAACTCTTGGGGGAGATCAGCCTGTTATCCCCGAGGTAGCTTTTATCCGTTGAGCGACGGCAATTCCACTCTCTTACCGCCGGATCACTAAGCCCTACTTTCGTACCTGCTCGACTTGTTGGTCTCGCAGTCAAGCACCCTTCTGACTTTGCTCTCTTCGAATGGTTTCCATCCATTCTGAGGGTACCTTTGGGCGCCTCCGTTACGCTTTCGGAGGCGACCGCCCCAGTCAAACTGTCCGCCTGACACTGTCTCTCATCCGGCTCACGGCTTGAGGTTAGAATCTCAATAACAGAAGAGTGGTATCCCAACGGCCGCTCCACGAAAACCAAAGTCCTCGTCTCCCAGCGTCCCACCTATCCTGTGCATCCGTTATCAAGATCCAATGTCAGGTTACAGTAAAGCTCTACGGGGTCTTTCCGTCCAGTCGCGGGTAATGTGCATCTTCACACATACTTCAATTTCACCGGGCCTCCTGTTGAGACAGCTCACAAGTCGTTACGCCATTCGTGCGGGTCGGAACTTACCCGACAAGGAATTTCGCTACCTTAGGACCGTTATAGTTACGGCCGCCGTTTACTGGGGCTTCGGTTCTCTGCTTCGGGTTTCCCCTAACACTTCCCCTTAACCTTCCAGCACCGGGCAGGCGTCAGCACCTATACGTCAGCTCTCGCTTTCGCAGATACCTGTGTTTTTGCTAAACAGTCGCTTGTGACTATTCTCTGCGGCCTCTTTCGAGGCACCCCTTCTCCCGAAGTTACGGGGTCATTTTGCCGAGTTCCTTAACAAGAGTTCTCCCGTCCGTCTCAGGATTCTCTCCTCGCCCACCTGCGTCGGTTTCCGGTACGGGCACTCACACTCTCCTTAGCAGCTTTTCTCGCCAGCGTGAACTCGGACGCTTCCCTACTTCTTTTCGGTCCTGTCAACACTCAGCCTTCGCGGGAAGTGTACTTCACTGCTTCCCGGCCTCGTGCCGCCTACGCGGTTGACCATCACCGCGCTCGTCCTATCCTTCTGTGTCACTGCTTCGTCAAACAAGTGTAAGTGGTGCAGGAATCTCTACCTGCTGTCCATCGCCTACGACCTCAGTCCTCGGCTTAGGTCCCGACTTACCCTGGGTGGATGAACCTTCCCCAGGAAACCTTGGGCCTTCGACGCCCATGTTTCTCGCATGGGTCTCGCTACTCATACCGGCATTCTCTCTTCTGTGAAGTCCACCAGTGCTCCCGCTCTGGCTTCGACCCTCACACAATGCTCCTCTACCGATGCTTACGCATCCCGCTGCTTCGGTGTCGCGTTTTAGCCCCGTTACATTTTCGGCGCTGGATCACTCGACCAGTGAGCTATTACGCACTCTTTGAATGTGTGGCTGCTTCTAAGCCAACATCCTGGTTGTCTGTGCAATCCAACATCCTTTCCCACTTAACGCGTACTTGGGGACCTTAGCAGACGATCTGGGGTGTTCCCCTTTTGACCGCGGAACTTATCTCTCGCGGCCTGACTCCCGCACATCATTTATCCGGCATTCGCAGTTTGATAGGTTTCGGTAGGCGGTGAGGCCCCCTAGACCATTCAGTGCTCTACCTCCGGTAAACTAATGCGAGGCTAGCCCTAAAGCTATTTCGAGGAGAACCAGCTATCTCCGGGTTCGATTG
>ERZ839823.1131-NODE-1131-length-30197-cov-8.108553_pt1 | contig 30197 bp, 26 predicted proteins | sample MGYA00519862_ERZ839823 | MGnify/ENA primary metagenome ERZ839823 (study PRJEB31850, sample SAMEA3708853) | human gut metagenome | biome: human gut; feature: human-associated habitat; material: faeces | place: China | collected 2014 ...
CTTACGCTGTTCCCAATCTTCATTGTATCCTTTAAATCTAATTTTCGGTTTTCCCATCATCTCACCTCTCCATCTTTCCAATCAACTCATTGAGTGATGACATAATATCCACATCAACTGACGTCAAATCTTTCAAAAGTGACACAAACTCACCTTGAACCTTCTCTATCTTTTGGTCTATGTCCGCCATGCTTTTTAAAACATCATTCAAATCAATTGGCTCTTCTTCTTCAAATGTGTCCACATAACGAGGAATATTCAAGTTAAAATCATTCTTTTCAATATCCTCAAAACTAGCCAGATAGGATTCTTTTTCAACCGTTTTTCTGTCATTGTACAAATTCAACACTGCATCAATATGTTCATCTGTCATTGCATTTTGCTTCTTGCCCTTATCAAATTTCTTTGAAGCATCAATAAACAAAACATCACGTCCTTCTCTGTGTTTTTTCAGCACAATAATACAGGTTGGGATTGACGTATTGTAGAAAAGATTTGCCGGTAATCCGATAACCGCATATATATTTCCGGAGCGAAGCAGTTTTTCACGAATTTTCCCTTCTGCTGCACCGCGGAAAAGTACACCATGTGGCAATACAATCGCCATAGTACCATTGCTCTTCAAATGATAAAGTCCATGTAACAAAAATGCATAATCTGCTTTTGATTTTGGTGCCAACACACCATAGTCACTAAATCTCTCATCCTGCAAGAATCCTGCTGCCGCACTCCATTTTGCAGAATATGGCGGATTCATTAACACCATATGGAAGTCAGTTTCTTCTCCAGTTGGCCAATCTCCATCTAAAGTATCACCATTTCGAAGTGTCTGATTTTCAGGTACAATACCATGCAAAAACATATTCATACGCGCCAAATTGTAAGTTGATGTGTTCAACTCCTGTCCATAATACTTAATATAATTCGGCTCCGATGCGTATTTTTTCGCATTTAACAAGAGAGAACCTGAACCCATACACGGGTCATACACAGACAAGCCTCTTCTATTTTCCTGCCCTGCAATCGCAATCTTTGTTAATATTTTAGATACTGCCTGCGGCGTATAAAATTCCCCCGCTTTTTTTCCTGTCTCAGACGCAAACTGACCAATCAAATATTCATAGGCATTTCCAAGGATTTCTGCATCTGAATTAAGCAAATCAGCCTTGTCAATCTCTTTAATTAAATTTGAAATAGTATCACTCTGCTTTTGGTCTCCCGTTCCCAAACGATTGGAATACAAATCAATATCCGAAAACAAATCCGCAAATAATGGATCACTCTGCTCGATATTGTTAAATCCTTTCTGCAATTTTTCACGGTTAAAACAATTATTTCTTGCTTCCGTGGCAAAACAGGTATAAGTAAGTTCCGGCTCAATTATGTAATGACATTCTCCACGCAGTTCATCCTTTAATTCGGCAGCACTGTCATCCTCCAAAGCCTCTTTATAAGCATCCAATGCGACCTGCATATTCTCAGGTTTTTCGTCATAAATCAAATCGTAAACTTTAATCAAAAAAGAATCCGATAAATACTTATAAAACACAATTCCTAATAAATAATCTTTGTATTCATTTGCATCCATTTTTGAGCGAAGAATATCTGCTCCACTCCATAACACACTAATTAAATCTTTGCTGTTTTCTACTTCTGCCATTTTTTCTCTCCTTTTGTTTTTTAACGCTTTTTCATTATTTAGTACACCAGTTTATCAAACCTCCTTTTATCTCATGTTTCTGCAATCATTTTAGAGGTATTATATCATATAGGGTTGATATTAACAATTTGAAGGCCTATATAATTCTCAATGTTAACCTATCTATACCGCTACAATGTTTTTAGCAATTTTTTTATTTGCTTTATTCCAATATAAGTTTTACCATCATAAGTGGCAAAAGACCTGCAATATTGGGGATTCTGTTCAAGCCAAGTTCTAACCATAGCCTTTTCCGAATCCCCCTTATTTCGACAATTATATTTGTGCCTTTTTCTAAATTTAATAAAATTCTCACCATCTATACCACTGCAGCGAATTTGCTTTATCACCTCAGATTCATTTTCTTTTGAATCAATGGTTTTAATCTCAACATTTATTTTCTTTGTATTCCAACAACTATAAATCGGCTTAACATATTTATTTGCACACACAATCCATAAAATATCATATCCCATTATTCTAGCAACCGCTTTTTTATATAGATTCTCAACACGAGTTTTCGCAACATACATAAATATCACCATAGCATACAAAAAAATAATAGCAATAGATATACCACCTTCAAAATCACTTAATAATAAATCATTTTGGTAACAAACAACGAAAAAAGCCGCAGCATAAAATAATAATCCAATCACCCAGCAAAATATACATAGAAGATTGCTGATGGGAATGCATATTTTCTCCATAAATATCGGAAATTGCAATATAAAATATGTCACAGCCAAACTCTCCGTAAGATATAGGATATCTCTTAAGTCTATATCTATCTTTTTATCCCATGCCCCCCAAAAAGCAAATACCACCGGAAGAAAAAGTGAAACAATTAAGAGTACATTATGATAACTAGTTGTTGCTTCTTTTTTTATCATTTCAGTTAGATATTCTATTAAATAGCCAATGTACTGTAACAACTTTTCTTTATGTTTTTCAAAACACAGCTTTTGCCTATCTGTATCTATTTGTTCTTTACATTCTTTTTCCAGCATTTCCATCTCTTGCCATATATGTGCATCTCTTAACAAATCATTTTTATCTCCATTTGAAGAATAGTTTCCATATGCATTCAGACACAGCTTTAAATCTCTTAATATGTATTGTGTATCTTTATCATATTTTTCTACGTTTCCAAGCTTTCTTGAAACATTTCGGAGTTCATTTCTTCTTTCTTTCGCCTCTTCTATAAGATAATCTTTCTTCCTATCATGGTCATTAAATATTTTTGTTATAATCGTCGTCAAAACAGCAGAAGATAATACAATCGCTAAGATGTTATCCATAATGAATTCCCCTCTTTCGTTTGTTTTACATTTATTTTTTTCCTAAAAAATCCCCAACTCACATTCCTGTGTTCTGGGGATTCATTCATTACTATTTATTTATCCCCATCAGCGCTTTATAAGCCAATATTATCACACTTCAAAGATGATGTCAAAAAATATGTAATTTTTTGTAATATTTTTATATCCATCATCACCAAACATTTAATTTTTTATTTATTATTCTGCCAACTCCTTTTTTTCTCTCAAAAAGCACATCAATTTTTTCTTTCGGCGTCTCTACTCTACCACACTTCGCTGTCCAATAAACATCCCTGTGTAAAAAAACTTACTGTTTATTTCGTATGCGTTTAAATATCTCATACTGACGTTCCAATTCTTGCTTCTCATCAGTTAGCATTCCTTTCGCCTCTAAAATCCGCTCAATCGCCTGCGCCGGGTCCATCGTATGATAAGGCAAAAATAAATCTCTCAATTCTTTGGGTTTTACTATTTTATATATCTGAGCAGATGTCATATTGTAAGTAAATGCAAAGTATCTATAAATGTAGCCAATCCAAAACATTTCATTTCTTGTATATTTCAGCGAACCATAATTTGAAATGCCGTACTCTTCGTTTATCAACTCTAAAATATCGTTTGCCTGAATATTGCTTTCAAGAATGGATTCATTGTCAAATCTTTTTGCTACCTCACTCTTCATAAAACGTCGAATAAAAATTTCGGAACTTGTATCCATTTTCTCAACAGATTTTTCAAACGTCTCTGCCTGTAATGTACACAAAATTACGCCATCCTTTGAAATTTTTCTCATGCATTTGTCACCTCTTTACTTCAAAATTTCATCAATATACAAGCCCTGCCCTCTATATTGCCTCTTTGCTAATTTAACTTTATCATCTCCAAGTTTTGATTCTTCAAACCTTATATTTTTATAGTATTCTCTTTCATTATTTGAAATATAACAACGCTCTATAAGTTTTGCCTGAGACGCAGCTTTTTCACTAATAAATATATACTGCATGCCCAAATTTGTTGCTGCCAAACAATGTTTACATTGCTCGTCCGTAAGTTCTCCTGCAATAAATGAGTTGATAATCTGAAACATACGATTATCTGCAATGGGAGCTATTACATAATCACATTCTCTTGACTGTTTCACAAGTGCCTTTATTTTCGGGTGCGTCTTATACTCTTCTAGTGTTCCTCTGTAATATGCAATCGTCATCATCCATTCTTGATTTACTTCATATCTTTTACATTTCAGGTTTTTATCATCAAAATTCAAATAATAAACCGATGAATGATCGAATCCTGAAACAAAGGATATTGCTTGCTCGTAAGTTTCCCCGGTATAAAATCCCTGTCCAAAATCATTATTTTGTCTTCCATAATGGACATCTATTTCTCCATTAATCTCGCTTTTAGCACCGTGAAATAGTAATTTTGCATTGGTTCCTAAATCATCTCGCCAAAGCATTTCCTTTAATTTGTTTATCTTGATTTTTTTATCAAATGCATACGAATATACACTCTCCAAAAAATTTGAAGAGGGTCTCGTTTTTCCTAATTCATTTCTCGATACTGTTACTTGCTCTACACCAAGTTGAGACGCTAATTCACTTTGTGACAAACCTAGTATCTCGCGAATTGATTTCAAGTCTTCTGAAAAATTATAATTCATTGTAATCACCACCTAACTTATTTATAACACATTACTTAAACAAGTTCAACATCAAAAATCATTTCCACAAAAACAACCCCGCACTTTCCAAAGTACGAGGTCATTCAAATGATTTTTATTCAGTTTCCTTTTGTTGATACCATATGCACATCCATCTGCGGAAATGGGATGGAAATACCGGCTTCGTCAAACGACTTCTTAATCTGCTCAGTCATTGCCCAGCGGGTCGTCCAATAATCTTCCGGTTTCACCCAGAGCTGAATCAGCAAAATCACGGCACTGTCACCAAGTTCCGAAACGACAACGCGAATTGGCTCGTCAGGAAGTCTGTCTTTCTGGCTCTCACAGATTTTCATCAGCACTTCTTTTGCCAGATTAAGCGGCGCGTCATAAGCAATTCCAACTGAAATATCCACACGGCGGCGGTCTTCTTTTGTTGCATTGACAATGTTAGAATCCGCCAGTTTTCCATTTGGTAAAATGACGGCACGGTTATCAGCCGTTGTCAGCGTGGTGTAAACCACATCAATCTTCTGAACAACGCCTTCCACATCACCGACAATGATGTAATCACCGACACAAAACGGCTTCATAATCAAAATCAGGACACCACCGGCGAAGTTGGCAAGACTGCCTTGAAGGGCGAGACCGATTGCCAGACCGGCAGAGCCAACAATTGCAATAATCGAACTTGCGGCAAATCCGAAAATCTGCGCCACAATAATTACCAAAAATACATACAGCGTGATTTTAGATGCCGAGAGAAAAAAGGAAATAACACCGGGGTCCATTTCTCTTTTTTCCATCGAACGCCGCACAATTTTCAATAGTTTTTTTATAAGCTTTGAGCCTACCGCGAATACCAAGATTCCAACGGCGATGGAAAGAAGGAAATCCATCCCTCGTGGAATCAGCTGTTCCGCATAGGAAACCAATTGCTGTATCACATTTTCCATGATTTATCTCTCTTTCTTTTTGCGTCCGGCATTTGACGGAACTTTCGTACAGGAAAAAATCTGAATCGAAAGTGGCGCCAAACGACACTCTATCGAATTTACTCTGCCATCCCAGTGCTTGCGTTTGGACTGTTTTACGCGCGGATTCACAAAGCCGGTTCCGCCGTATTCGGACGCATCACTGTTAAAGATTTCTTTGTATTTTCCGGCAAACGGCACACCGATACGGAATTCATCGTAAGAAACCGGAGTAAAATTGCAGACAACCAAAAGTGTTTCGTCTTTGCTTTTTCGTAAAAAAGCAATTACACTGTGATCCGCATCCAATGTACTAATCCACTCAAAACCGGCAGGACGTGCATCCAGTTCATACATCGCCGGATGTGCCAGATAGAACGAATTGAGAACACTGACATACTGGCGCAGTCTCTCGTTATCCGACATTTCTCCGTCTACGGCATCCAAAAGATTCCAGTCGAGTTCCCGTTTCTCCGAAAATTCTCTTTCCTGTCCAAATTCCTGACCCATAAAAATCAACTTTTTGCCCGGATGTGCTGCCATGTAACCGTACGTCAGACGAAGTGTAGCAAATTTATCCGAAATACTTCCCGGCATTTTCGTAAACATGGAGCCTTTCATATGAACGACTTCATCGTGACTCAAGACAAGCATAAAATCTTCCGAATATTGGTAAATCATGCTGAAAGTGAGCATGCCATGACGCCCTTTACGAAACAGCGGGTCCGTGCGGATGTACTCCAGATAATCATTCATCCAGCCCATGTTCCATTTCAAATCAAAATCAAGACCGCCCTCTTTGACAGGACCGGTCACCTGCGGCCACGCTGTAGATTCCTCAGCAATTGAAAAGCTTCCATCTTTTCTTTCATGAATTTTTTTGTTCAAATTCTGTAAAAATGCAATAGCTTCTAAATTCTCATTTCCGCCATAAACATTAGCAACCCATTCGCCATCTTCCTTGCCGTAATCGAGATACAACATCGAAGCGACTGCGTCCATCCGAAGTCCGTCAATGTGAAAACGCTCCAGCCAGAACAGCGCATTGGCAGTAAGGAAATTGATTACTTCCGGTCTGCCATAATTGTAAATCAGCGTACCCCAATGCGGATGTTCACCCTGACGCTTGTCCAAATGCTCATACAAACAAGTGCCGTCAAAACGGGCAAGTCCATGTTCGTCTTTTGGAAAATGCGCCGGTACCCAGTCTAAAATAACGCCGATTCCATGCTGGTGCAGAAAATCTACCAAATACATAAAATCATCCGGCGTTCCATAACGAGAAGTCGGTGCATAATAACCGGTCACCTGATACCCCCATGAAGCGTCATACGGATGCTCCATAATCGGCATCAGTTCCACATGCGTGTAACCCATTTCCTCACAATAATCGCAAATCATCGGAGCAAGTTCACGGTAATTATAAAATTCTTTTTCGGCATCCGCCGGCTTTTTAAATGCGCCAAGCGCCACTTCGTAAACAAGCATCGGCTCCTTTTTCGCATTCCATTTTTTACGCTTGGCAAGCCACTTTTCATCTTTCCAGTGATACTTATTCAAATCCCATACAATACTTGCCGTCGCCGGACGACGCTCTGCATAATTGCCGTACGGATCTGCCTTCATCACGCGCTTTCCGTCCGCGCCCCAGATTTCATATTTATACAAGTCTCCGGCACTTACACCCGGAACAAACAACTCGTAAATTCCTGCTGCCTCCAAATAGCGCATCGGATTTCTCGCTGCCTGCCAGTCGTTAAAATCACCTACGACGCTGACCGCCTTTGCTTCCGGTGCCCACACGGCAAAATACGTTCCTTTCACGCCCTCGATTGTCATCGGATGAGCACCCATTTTTTCATAAACGGTATCGTGAATTCCGTTGCTAAACTGCGTCATGTCCACGCCGTCAAACAAAGAGTCTACTGCATAAGCATCCGTTTTTTCAATTTTCTTTTTCCCCTGTTTCAAGACAAAATGATACGAAGGAATTTTTTTTGCCGGAATCAATACCGCAAAATACCCGGTCTCGTCCATTTTTGTCATTTTGTATTCTTTTTTTAAATCCTCACCGGAAACGACAATCGAATCTGCCTCCGGTTCAAATGCCGTGATAAGCACATGGCTTTTGTCCACCTGCTTCGGTCCAAGAACCGTCTCAGGTCTGCCACACTCAGCATACATAAGCGCCTCAATTTCCGGCCACTGCATATAGTCTTCTAATTGTTTTGCCATAATTTTCTCCCTTTTCTTTACTCGTTATACCAAGCTACAATTTCTTCCCCATCTTCTGTGTATTTTTTCTCTTCTTTTGGCATATATTTTTTCATGACATGCTCCATTGGGAACGTGTATAAAAGTGACGCAGCACCCGGCGCAAAAATGAAAATAAGCACCACGTTTGTCACCATGCCAAGCCAAATAAGTGCTACCGTTGCCGCCAAAATCACAAGCATCAAAAGTGTGTGCAGGAAATGACGGAACGCACAATATAAACTCAAACGCAGAATCTGCGAGAATTTTGTTCCAAAGCGTGAAATAATTGGGTAAATGTAACAGCTGATACACAAAATGATAAACAAAAGGGCGTAATACGCACCAATCAGATACCCGCCTTTTTCACCGCCGGTCTCCGCTACAATATTCATGTTCAGCCAGAGAAGTACCACGATAATTGCCGTTACAACCCACGCGATTGTGGACTGCAAAAAGTTTGTTTTAAAACTGTGCCAAAACTCACGCCAAACATAACTGCGGTTGTGGCGCAGCACTTTTGCACTTACATAATACAGCGATGTTGTTGCTGCTCCCACGGTAACAATCGGAATACAAAACACGAGATAAATAAGTGTCAGCCAGCCAATATCAAAAATTTTGCTGAGCGTGCGCATTACCATATTGTCCGAATTAAAAAACTTATCCATTAAAATTTCCTCCTTAGATTTCGTGAATAAATAATCCACTGCGTAATTTCGGTTCAAACCACGTTGATTTTGGCGGCATCAAAAGTTTTTGGTCTGCCACGTCAAAAAGTTCCGTAATGGATGTCGGATACATGGAAAATGAAACTTTCATGTCGTTATCTGCCCGACGCTCCAATTCTTTGAGTCCGCGGATTCCTCCGATAAAATCAATCCGCGAATCGGTACGCGGGTCGCCAATACCAAGAACCGGTCCTAAAAGATAATCCTGCAGCACCGATACATCCAGTGAACCAACCGCATCTTTTCCTTCAAACAACTCTGGTTTTGCTATCAGGCGGTACCACTGCTTGTCGAGATACATTCCAACTTCGCCCTTCTTTTGCGGGCGGACAGCGCCATCTTCTTCATTTACCTCAAAGCATTCCGCTACTTTTTCCAAAAATTCGTCTTTACTTAATCCATTTAAATCTTTTACGGTGCGGTTATAATCCATAATCATCAACTGGTCATGCGGGAAAAGCACCGACAGGAAATAATTAAATTCTTCATCCCCGGTATAACCCGGATTTTCTTTTCTGCGTTTCAATCCGACTTTCACTGCCGAAGCTGCACGGTGGTGGCCATCTGCAATGTAAATATTTTCAATATCCGCAAACGCTTTTCCTAATTTTTCTACGTCCTCTGCCTCCGCAATTTTCCAGACGCGGTGTGTAATTCCATCCACCGCCGTAAAATCATAAATCGGCTCTTCTTTCTGCTTTTTCGCCACAATTTCATCAATCACTTTTTCACTGCGGTATGCAAGAAAGATTGGTCCGGTCTGGGCATTACACGTATCCACATGTGTAATACGGTCAATTTCTTTGTCTTCTCTTGTATTTTCATGTTTTTTGATTACGCCATTTACATAATCATCCACGGATGCGCAGGCAACAATTCCCGTCTGTGAACGTCCATCCATCACAAGTTCATATACATAATACGCAGAATCTGTGTCTTTTATATAAACACCGTCCGCAATATCTTTTTCGAGCAATTCTTTTGCTTTTTGATAAACTTCCGGTGCATAGGTGTCCACCGAATCGTCAAAACTGGTTTCTGCACGGTCAATTTTTAAAAATGACATCGGCTCACGAAGAACTTCTTCTTTTGCCTCCTGTCGATTATATACATCATATGGTAAAGCGGCAACTCTCGCTGCTTTTGATTTTTCAGGTCTTACACATTGAAATGGTCGAATGACTGCCATATCTGTTGTACCTCCTATCTGGATTTTCTGCTTTTTTAACGTATCATATCTATTATACCGAATTCCATGAGTATTCGCAAGCATTTCGGGGCATACTGCTTCTAGGAGGGATGATTTTGAATAAGAAATTAAAGAAACAAACTACTGATTTTCTGAAATGTGGTCTCATCGGCTGGGGTATGGAATGTTTATGGACCGGATGCGGCTCTTTGTGCGGAGAAAAAAATAAGAAAATGCCCTGCCAGACATCCATCTGGATGTTCCCCATTTATGGCATGGCGTCCGTTCTTTCTCCTCTCTGTAAAAAAATGCAGGGCAGGCATGTCCTCGTGCGCGGCTCCGTCTACACTGCCTGCATTTTCCTCACCGAATATGGCACCGGCTCCTTCTTGAAAAAACGCGGCTGCTGCCCGTGGGATTATAGTAAATCCAAAGCAAATTATAAAGGAATCGTCCGCTTTGACTACGCCCCACTCTGGTTTTTGGTTGGGCTGATGTATGAGAAGGTGTTGATGAAGTAGGAATCGGACGGGCTTTTTGTTTTCGAGTAGTTTATTAAAAAAATATGTATCAAGTGGGCGCTCCCGCTCGTTGAGTGCGTAGCGGTATGGGCACTGAAAATACCAGTGCTCCATACCGACGTACTCAAACCCACTTGATACATATTTTTTTAATAAATTACTAATATCCAAAGAAGCCAACCACAAATTCTTGACTCATTCAGGCCCCCTCTAATGCAAGTAAGTGCCGTATGCAACCTTAACCCTTATAAAAAGCGAAAAGAGTTGCATAGATTTTGAAAAGAAGTGTCTGAAAACAACCAAAAGGCAAGAAATCCATAGAAAGGGTTGCATTTGCCCTGTGATTTTCTTTAATAAAGGCCGATAATCAGGCAAAAATGCAACCCTATAAGACAAATCAAGTAAAAAGCGTTGTTTTGGCCCGATGTTGCGCTTAAGTTGCCCCGATTATGCCAAAAATTTGTTGTCAATCGATTTGGAATTCCAGTAATACAAAAAAATTCCAACAAATATTTATCACAAAGACTTCTTACAAACCTCCTGCAAACAGCACTTCTCACAATAAGCTTTTCTTGCGGTACATACTTCTCTGCCATGATTAACAAGGCGGTGGCAGAAGTCACTTCCCTTCTCGCCGGGAATGATTTTCCAGAGAGCCATCTCTACCTTCTTCGGGTCTTTGATGCCGTCCACGAGTCCCATCCGGTTTGTAAGGCGGATGCAATGCGTGTCGGTTACAATCGCCGGCTTTCCAAAAACATCGCCCATAATTAAATTTGCGCTCTTCCGACCAACACCGGGGAGTTTTAGCAATTTGTCAAAGTCATCCGGCACCTGTCCGTTATATTGTTCTACAAGTGTAGTCATGCATTTATGAATATCTCTCGCTTTGCTTTTACCAAGTCCGCACGGCTTCACAATCTCTTCGATTTCTTCCGGTGTGGCGGCGGCAAGTGCTGCCGGTGACGGATACTTGGCAAATAAATCTTTCACCACAACATTCACTCGGGCGTCCGTACACTGTGCCGCCAAACGCACGCTGACAAGCAGTTTCCATGCCTCATCATAATCAAGTGTACAGTCCGCCAGCGGATATTCTTTTTCCAGCAAATCAATAATTTTTTCTGCTCGCTGCTTCTTTGTCATACCGGTATCACCTCGTAAAATTCTATCATAACAATTGTGAATTCAAGAAAAATTCGATATATTCCCAGACCTCATCCTTTCCCTCTTTCGTTGCTGAGGAAAATGGAATGACCGGCACTTCCTGCGATAAGCCAAGTTTCTTTCGGATGATGGAAATATTTTTATTTCTCACATTTTTCTTTATTTTATCTGCTTTTGTCGCAATAATCAGCGGATTAAATCCTTTTTTGAATAACATCTGATACGTTTCAACATCTTTTGCGGTCGGTTCATGGCGGATGTCCACAAGTAAAAATACAACTCTCAGTGCGTTTGAAGTATCCAGATAACGCTCAATCATACGTGCCCATTTTGCCTGAATCTCCTTGGAAATTTTAGCATAACCATATCCAGGCAAATCCACCATGTAACATAAATCATTGATGTTATAATAATTGATGGTCTGAGTTTTACCCGGCTGGGACGAAATGCGCGCCATAGATTTCCGGTTCCAAAGCGTATTCAAAAGAGAGGACTTTCCAACATTGGAACGTCCCCAAAACGCCATTTCTATTTTGTCATGCTGCGGCAGTTTACTGGTAATGCCGCATACTGTCTCTAATTCTAACGATTTTATCGTCATACTTTTCTCCCTTCACATGGCAAATGGCCACTACTTTTGAACAAGTGCTTCTTTCAAAACATCCGAAATCGAACCGGCAAAAACAATCTGCATACCTTCTGTGATTTCTTCCTCCAGTTCTTCGACATCCGGCTTATTTTCCTTTGGAACTACAACCTTTTGGATGCCCGCCTGTTTTGCTGCCAGCAGTTTTTCCTTTAAGCCGCCAATTGGCAGAACCCGTCCACGAAGTGTAATCTCACCGGTCATCGCTACTTTTGCCAGTACCTTTTTCCCGGTTACCGCCGAATAAATGGCTGTCGTCATCGTCACACCGGCTGACGGACCATCTTTTGGCACCGCACCTTCCGGTACATGAAGATGAAAATCATGCGTTTTGAAAAATTCTTCCTCCTTCGGAAGCAGCGCACGCACGAGACTCAGTGCAATTTCTGCTGACTCTTTCATTACATCGCCAAGTTGTCCGGTAAGTTTCAAATTTCCCTCACCCGGCATCGTATTTACTTCAATTTCTAATGTATCGCCGCCAACTTCCGTCCATGCAAGTCCGCGAACAATACCAACTTCATCTTTTCTTGCTGCCTTTTCCACGCGGAAACGCTTTTTTCCAAGAAAATCTGTAATATTTTTAGAAGTGACACGGATTGTCTCCGTTTCACCTTCCATGATTTTTTTCGCACATTTTCGGCAGACTTTTCCAATCTGACGCTCTAATTCACGGACACCAGCTTCCTTCGTATAGTGGGAAATAATCGCACGCAGTCCGCCATCCAAAATTTGCAAATTTTTCTTCTGCAAACCATTTTTATCAAGCTGTTTCGGAATCAGATAATCCTTTCCGATGTGGAATCGCTCATTTTCCGTATATCCGGCAATGGAAATTAATTCCATTCGGTCAAGGAGTGGCCTTGGAATCGTTTCTGTCGTATTTGCCGTACAAATAAATAATACATCCGACAAATCAACCGGCAGTTCAATATAATGATCCACAAAATTCCGGTTTTGCTCCGGGTCAAGAATCTCTAACAAAGCCGATGCGCAATCCCCTTTGTAATCACTTCCGACTTTATCAATCTCATCCAAAAGCATCAGCGGATTTCTCACTTTTGCCTTCTTCAGCCCTTCAACAAAACGTCCCGGCAAAGCGCCCACATACGTCCGTCTGTGTCCACGAATTTCCGCCTCATCGCGAACACCGCCAAGGCAGATACGCACATACTCTTTATCAAGTGCTCTGGCAACCGAGCGTGCAATTGATGTTTTACCGGTACCCGGTGGTCCCACAAGACACAAAATCGGGCTCTCGCTCTTATCCGTCAGACAGCGAACCGCCAAGGATTCCAAAATGCGCTCTTTGACTTTTTTAAGTCCGTAGTGATCCTCCTCTAAAATCTGCTCCGCATGCACAATGTCATTGCAATCAATCGAAGCTTTGTCCCACGGAAGTGCCAGAAGATTTTCAATATAGGTGCGCTCTACAATATGTTCAGATGAACTTGTTGGAATTGCATCCAGACGCTTGATTTCTTCTGCAATTTTCTGATATACCTCTTCGCTGCATGAAAGCTGTTCTAACTGTTCTTTATATTTTTCCTGATATTCCTCCGAAGATGCACCGTCACCTAACTCATTGCGTATCACTTTCATCTGCTCACGAAGGAAATATTCTTTCTGGTTTTTATCAACTTCTTCTTTGACTTTGCGGCGGTATCCCTCACGAATCCGTGATAAATTCACCTCATTTGTAAGAATACCTGCCACCATTTCATAACGAAGTTCTAAGTCAAGGCACTCTAAAATTTCCTGACGTTTGTCAAAGCCCATGTTGATATGCATCGCAATTAAATCCGTCAGTTTTCCTAAGTCCTTCATACCTTGGATTTTTTCCAAATCACTCCGGCTTGCCCGCGGATTTTCATTCAAATAAATCGTGTACACATCTTTCAGATTACGGCACATCGCCTCTTTTTCAAGTGCCCCCAGACGCAGTTCTTCGTCACCCCATTCATAAGGAACAACATCTCCCTTAAGAAATGGCTTTGTCTGGTTCAGACTCAAAAGATTTCCGCGCTCCTTCGTCGAAATCATGACACGGAGCACGTCATCCTTTACTTTTATTTCCTGCTTTATTTTTGCAATCACACCAATTTCATATAAGTCATGAAATGACGGTGTCTCAATCGATTCATCGCGCTGGAGAGTGAGGAAAATACTTCCATCCTCTGCCATTGCTTCTTCAATTGCTCGTTTTGTAATCTCTCTGCTCACATCTAAATGAACCAACATGCCCGGCAGTACGCACACATCCCTCATGGCGAGAATCGGCATCGTCTTCATTTGCTGTTCACTCATAAGTATCACCTGTCCTTGTTTCTTTTCAGGCACTTTCACTTTCCTTTTTCTCAGGTTCTTCTTGCTTTTCTTCAAGTGCCGGCACTTCTTTTCCGGCTGCCAAAAGTTTTGGCTCTCCCTCACCGGTAATTACATCTTTGGTAATAATACATTCTGTCACATCTTCTCTGGATGGCAATTCATACATATATTCCATCATACTCGATTCAAGAATCGCACGCAGTCCTCTGGCACCCGTTTTTCTCTCATTGGAAAGGCGAGCAACTTCCGTAATCGCGCCATCCTCAAAATCCAATTTCACGCCGTCCAGCGAAAGCAGTTTCTGATACTGCTTTGTAATTGCATTTTTCGGTCTTGTCAAAATTTCTTTCAACGCCTCTTCATCCAAAAGGTCAAGTGCAACGGTTACCGGCACACGACCGATAAACTCCGGAATTAAACCGAATTTCACAAAATCCTGTGGCAATGCCTGTTTAAACAACTCACCGATATTCTGCTCGGTCGGATCTGCTATGTCCGCATTAAACCCGATGGATTTTTTATCAATACGGGAACTGATAATCTTATCCAGTCCGTCAAAAGCACCACCGCAGATAAACAAAATATTTGTCGTATTGATATGGAAAAACTCCTGCTGCGGATGCTTGCGTCCGCCCTGTGGCGGAACACTGGCTTCTGTTCCCTCCAAGATTTTCAAAAGTGCCTGCTGTACGCCTTCACCGGAAACATCACGGGTAATGGATACATTTTCTGCTTTTTTTGTGATTTTATCAATCTCATCGAGATAAATAATACCATGCTCAGCACGCTTAATATCATAATCCGCTGCCTGAATGATTTTGAGAAGAATGTTTTCAACATCTTCTCCGACATATCCTGCTTCTGTCAATGTCGTTGCATCTGCAATTGCAAACGGAACATTCAAAATTTTAGCAAGCGTCTGTGCCAGATATGTCTTACCGGAACCGGTCGGACCTACCATCAAAATATTACTCTTTTGCAGTTCAACGTCCATATCGGCGCCATTCATAATTCTCTTATAGTGATTGTAAACTGCTACAGAAAGTGCTTTTTTTGCATCCTCCTGTCCAACTACATATTCATCCAAAAAGGCTTTGATTTCTTTTGGTTTTAAAAGATTGATTTCTGTTTCCTCTTCCGGCGTATCAAAATCGTCCTGAAATTCTTCCGCCAAAATTTCATCACAGAGGTCAATACATTCGTCACATATATATACTCCATTTGGTCCTGCAATCAGCTTGTGAACCTGCTTCTCTGTCTTTCCACAAAAGGAGCAGTGAACCATTGGCATATTAGTATCGTTATTCTTTCCTGCCATCGTTTTACGAGCCTCCATCCATCTAATATGGCAAAATGGCGCCGGCGTTTCGGCGGCACCATTTCACTTGTTTATTCTTTTTCTTTTGCTGCGTTACGGCTTTCTACGATTTCATCAATCAAGCCATATGCTTTTGCTTCTTCTGCGCTCATGAAATTATCGCGCTCTGTATCTTCTGCAATCTTCTCTACCGTCTGTCCGGTATTTGCTGCTAAAATCTCGTTTAACTTTTTCTTTGTCTTTAAGATATTTTCAGCAACAATCTGAATCTCAGTTGCCTGTCCCTTGGCCCCACCGGAAGGCTGGTGAATCATCACCTCTGCATTCGGAAGAGCTAAACGTTTGCCCTTGGCACCACTGGATAACAAAAATGCTCCCATACTGGCTGCCATACCGATACAGATTGTAGATACATCACATTTGATATAATTCATTGTATCGTAAATTGCCATACCGGCTGTTACGGAACCACCCGGACTGTTGATATACAGCTGAATGTCCTTGTTCGGATCTTCCGATTCCAAAAACAAAAGCTGTGCAACAACCAAACTTGCGGTCTGATCATTTACCTCGTCTGCGAGGAAAATAATTCTTTCTTTTAAAAGGCGTGAATAAATGTCATAAGAACGTTCACCGCCACGACTTGTCTGTTCAATCACGTAAGGTACTAATGCCATTGCGAGATACCTCCATTCTTTTTGAATTGATTATTTTTCTTCTTTGTCTTCTTCTGCAGGCTCTACTTCTACTGCATTTTTCACAACAAAGTCAACTGCTTTCTGAACAGCAAGATCTTTACCAATCTGCTCTTTTTCAGCATCACCAATCATTTCTTTAATCTTGTCCACTTCCATCTGATACATGTTTGCCATGTTCTCGATTTCTTTGTCAATGTCTTTTGCTGTTGCTTTGATTTTCTCAGCGTCAACAATTGCTTCAAGAGCAAGACGAGTGCGGATTCTCTTCTCCGCTTCCGGTTTCATCTGTCCCATCAAAGCATCTGGTGTCATGCCGGTCATCTGCATGTACTGTTCAAAGGAAAGTCCCTGACTTGACAATCTTCCAGCAAACTCCTGAATCATCTGCTGTGTCTGCTCATCAATCATTGGTTCAGGCAGCTCTACTGTAATATTCTCTACTACTTTTTCTACTACAGCGTTTTCTTTTTCTCTCTTAGCTTCTTCTTTTCTGCGCTCTGTCAAGTTTTTCTTAACACTTGCTTTATACTCTTTGAGTGTCTCAAATTCAGAAACTTCGCTGGCAAATTCATCATCCAGTTTTGGAAGTTCTTTCTTCTTAATCTCTTTTACTGTAACTTTGAAAAGAGCCGGTTTACCTTTCAAAGAAGCTTCATGATACTCTTCCGGGAAAGTTACATTTACATCAACTTCCTCGCCGGCTTTTTTACCAACTAACTGGTCTTCGAATGTATCAATAAATGAGTGACTTCCGATTACCAAAGAGTAATCCTCGCCTTTGCCGCCCTGGAATGGCTCACCATCTACAAAACCTTCAAAGTCGATGACTGCTGTATCATCTTTTTTAATACCGCGGTTTTCAACAGTAATCATACGGCTGTTCTGCTCACGTACTTTGTCGATTTCTGCATTGACATCAGCCGCCATAACTTTTACCGTTTTCTTCTCTACTTCGATTCCTTTGTAGTCACCAAGAGTAACTTCCGGTTTTACGGCTACTGTAGCTGTAAATACGAAATCTTTACCTTTTTCGATTTCTACAACATCAATTTCCGGACGAGATACGATTTCCAAGCCACTCTCTTTTGCTGCTTCTTCGTAAGCATCCGGAATTGCAAAGTTTGCTGCATCTTCATAAAAAACTTCCGGTCCGTAAAGTTTCTCTACCATTTTACGTGGTGCTTTACCTTTACGAAAGCCCTGAATGCTGATGTTTTTCTTGTTTTTGTTATAAGATTTTACCATTGCCTCTTCAAATGCATCTGCATCTACGGTAATGGTGATTTTTGCCATGCTCTTTTCTAAATTTTCTACTGTGTAACTCATTTTGTTTTCCTCCAATTTTCTTTCCTTAATAAATTCGATAATTTCCACTTAATGCTAACAATGCAAACAAATACAGACAATTATCATAATATCTTCTCTCACCTTTACGAAGCGGTGTATTCCAGAAACGCTCTACACATTCTTTCGCGTAAGGTCCGTTTGCAGCCAGAGACGCCTGTGCATTCGTAGCAATCATAGCTACCGGATGCAGTGCCGGTTGTTCAATCACCGTACCGTCAATCTCGTATATTTTAAATTCTTCATCTTTGTGCGTTTCACAGAAGAATTTCTGCACTTTATTATTATTCTCAACATTCCACTCATCTGCTGCAAACCACTCGTAATCAAGACCGATGTTTGCAATAACACGGTAAGAATCGCTGTAATACCAGTCATGGCGTCCGCCAAAGACATCCTGCTCTTTCTCGTATGGTGTTCCATCATAGTAAGCATACTCAGCAGCCAGTCCGGTGTCTTTATGACACGCTTTTTTCAAATACTCACGACTTGCCTTTGCTGCCTTTTTCCAGAATGGACGGTCTTCTTCATTTGCCCACATACTGAACAACTCATAAAAATGAGCACAATGATAGGATGGATCACTGAACTTGCGGCTCGGAATAAATCGAATCAAATAATTCTCCGGCTCCATAATCGGATCTCCCGGCTCTTTCTCACCGTTGTGGATACAAGCACTTAAAATGTTTCTTGCTTCCTGTGAGTAATTGAAAATTCCTTCGCCGTCGCCCCAGCGGTGGGAGGCAAAGAACAATGCCATTGCAAAAAATTCTTCTCCATCCGGCGCCGGTCCTAAATCATTCTTTTCACCGGTCGTCTTGCATGACCATGCAAAATATCCTTTATTATAACCATCTTCCATGTACATATAAGTTCTTGCCCATTTCCAAACACGGTCAAACTCATTTTTCATGTCCATCTGTACACACATCATCATAGCATATGACATACCCTCTGTACGGGCATCGAAATTACCGGTATCTTCAAAATATCCCATATCGTCGCCGGCTTCAAAATAAAATTTCTCATCATCCGGACCATAAAATACGGTATGGAATGCATCTTTGAGTTTTTGAGCAATTTCTTCCTGTGAATGCCCCAGTTCCGCGAACACATTGCGGTACTGTCCTGTGTAAAACGCACCTTTCATTCGTTACTCTCCTTTATTTTGTTTCTTTCTATTAATCTGGTACATGACCTTTTTCATGTAAAACTTTAACAATCTTATCCACATTTTCCCTGCACATCTCATCGGTCTCAGCTTCTACCATAACACGAATCAATGGCTCCGTACCGCTCTCGCGAAGCAAAAGCCGTCCGGCATCTCCAAGGCTTTCCGTTACTTCTTTCGCAGCCTTCTGTACATCTTCGTCTTCTCTTGCTGCTACTTTATCCTTTACTTTGACATTTTCCAAAAGCTGTGGATAAATCACCAGATCGCCTGTCAGCATCGACATCGGCTTTCCATAATGAAGCCATGCTTCCATAATCATAAGAGATGTCAGAATACCGTCTCCGGTTACTGCATGCTCCTTGAATATGATATGACCGGACTGTTCACCGCCAATCACATAGCCGTTTGCCATCATATTCTCGCAGACATACTTATCGCCAACGGCAGTCTGCTCATAATGAATCCCCAGCTTATCAAAAGCCTTATACAATCCCATGTTCGACATAACTGTCGTAACTACGGTATCGTCCTTTAACTTGCCCTGCTCTTTGAGGTATTTGCCACAAAGATACAAAATGTGGTCACCATCAATCACCTTGCCATCATCATCAACGGCAAGACAACGATCTGCATCACCATCATAAGCGAATCCGATATCCGCACCGGTATCATAAACCAATGCCTGAAGGACTTCGATATGAGTGGAACCACACTCACGGTTAATATTGGTACCGTTTGGCTCATCGTGGCGGGCAATCACCTGTGCCCCCATCGATTCAAAGATTTCTTTTGCAATCATAGAAGCGGATCCATTTGCCAAATCCAACGCAACCGTTTTTCCGTCAAACGGTTCTTTCACCAAATCTTTCAAATACTCGATATACTCGTCTCTTCCCTTTGTGTAATCGAAACAGCGACCAATTGCCTCACGTTTTGCCATCGGAATTTCTTCGCTTTCACCATCGATATACTTCTCAATCTGTTCTTCAATCTCCGGCTCTAACTTATGACCTTTGCCATTGATTACCTTAATACCGTTATCAAAATATGGATTGTGGCTTGCCGAAATCATAATTCCACAATCAAAGTTCTCTTTTCGCACCAGATATGACACACTCGGCGTCGTAGTTACATGCAATTCATATACGTCCGCACCGCTTGCTGTCAATCCACTTGCCAGTGCAGTTTCAAACATATAGCCGGATAATCTGGTATCTTTTCCGATTACCACACGTACCTTATGGTCTTCTTTCTGAAAATAATTTCCCAAAAAGCGACCAACTTTGTATGCATGTTCCACATTCAAAGTCACATTGGCTTCTCCGCGAAATCCATCCGTTCCAAAGTACTTCATGTCAAACTCCAATCTGCCTTTATGGCACAACAATTAAAATGGGCATAGTTCACCCAAAATCTCATATGTACTACATTATACACAAAGGAGGTTAAAAAAGCAACCAAAACTTACCGAAGTGCTTTGCACCCGCCATTTTAGCTGCTTTCTCTTTCTTTCATTTCTCTCATTACCCGCGAAATGACGGGAAAGGAAAAACCTTTCCTCGCCAAATAAGCGGTTATTTTATTCAACTGTGTATACTCCATATCGGACAATCTCTGTCCTTTTATCTTTTTTTGAATCAAGTGCTCAATGGCAGCGGATTCGTCTTCTATCTCGTATCCTTCCATCGCCATGGAAAGTATTTCCGGTGGAACTCCTTTGTTTTTTAATTTAAACGAAATCTCCTTGCGGCTTCTTCTTCCTTTATGAAAAGAAATGTAATTTTCTGCATAGCGCCTGTCATCCAGATAACCAAACCCAGATACGTACTGCATCGCTGCTTCGGATGCCGTTTCAGAAAAGCCGGCACGGTACAAACGGTCTCTTAATTCCTTCTCCGTCCTGTCCTGCTGCAAAAGCAGACGCATCGCCTTTTCTTTTGCCTTTCTTACTTCATCCGGCTCTTTTGCCGCTTTGTCCATCGGCTCGTTCTGATTCATCGATTACTCATCCTTTTTTGCTGTCTTCTTTGCCGGTGCTTTTTTTTCTTCCTCTGCTGTTTCTTCTTCCTCTGATGCATTCGGCAGACACTTCGCACGGACTGCTGTATCAACTTCAGCAAAGACATCCGGATGTTCCGTCAAATACTTCTTCGCATTCTCACGGCCCTGTCCGATCTTCTCTCCATGATAGGAATACCACGCTCCGCTTTTAATAATAATGTCATTCTTCGCTGCCAAGTCAAGTAAGTCTCCCTCGCGCGAAATTCCTTTACCAAACATGATATCAAATTCTGCTTCCTGGAATGGCGGTGCCACCTTATTCTTTACTACTTTTACGCGAACACGGTTTCCGACTTTTTCTCCGCCCTGGGATAATGTCTCGATTCTTCTTACGTCCAGACGAACAGAAGCATAAAACTTCAGTGCACGACCACCGGTTGTCGTCTCCGGATTACCAAACATGACACCAATCTTCTCACGAAGCTGGTTGATAAAGATAACGGTACAGTTTGATTTGTTAATTACACTTGTCAATTTACGAAGTGCCTGGCTCATCAAGCGGGCCTGCAATCCCACATGAGAATCTCCCATTTCACCGTCAATCTCCTGTTTTGGAACCAAAGCAGCCACCGAGTCCACAATTACAATATCCACTGCTCCGGAACGTACCATCGTCTCCGTAATTTCCATCGCCTGCTCTCCACTGTCCGGCTGGGAAATATAAAGCTCATCAATATTTACTCCAATATTCTTTGCATAAATCGGGTCCAGTGCGTGTTCCGCATCAATGAACCCTGCGATACCACCCTGCTTCTGCACTTCTGCCACCATATGAAGTGCAACCGTCGTCTTACCACTGGACTCCGGACCGTAAATCTCTACAATACGTCCCTTCGGAATACCACCAACTCCCAGTGCTAAATCTAAACTCAAAGAACCGGTCGGTACTGACTCTACCTGCATGTGTCTGGTATCTCCCAGTTTCATAATCGAACCCTGTCCATAATTTTTTTCAATCTGTGCAATCGCTGCCTCCAGCGCTTTTACCTTATTTGGATCTTTCTGCATGTTCATACCCTCCTGATTATCCGAACGGATGTTCTGTATGTATCTATACTATCCTATCCGCTCTTTGTTGTCAACTATTTTCTTCATTATAAAGTACAATCTTCCCCATTTCCAGTGTCGTCTGTCCGTTTCAGCCCCTCTGAAACGACTGAATCAACTTTTTACACCAAGGCGGTACGAAGTTTTTACCTTATATTTGTCAGAAACGGTAATGACTTTTCCATCCCATGGGTCAATCGCCACCAAATCAGACACTGAAATCCCGCTGCCATCCCCTGTCTTTTTACAGCCGATGATCGTTATCCAGTGCTGTGGTGTATTTCCGGTTACGTGAAGAATAGAAGGTTTTCCTGCCATTAATTCATTGTATGCCGCCTGCAAAACAGCTGCCTCTGAAGCGTAAGATTTCGTCGTATAGCCACCTTTGCTCCACACGCAGTCTACATTTGTAGAACTACTCCAATAACTGTGTGGACTTGTTACCGTACCGGTCAAAATAGCATTACAGTATGCAAGTGCATACGAAGCACACGCCTTTTTCTCAAGCGCCGTTCCATTGCTCTGGTACCCGACTGCCGCTATCTTTGCTGCGTCATAAGAAAGTGTCATATTGCTTCCACCGGATAAAGCCCCTACAGTAAATTCCCGGTTAATCAATATGATGTCTGTTTTTGTCACATCACGGATGGCTACAAGATAACGGTACGTTCCCTCTGTCAGTTTACCAAATGTAATAGCCGAATCGGCAGTAGAAACCGTCCCAAAGCAACTGTCTCCATTCCATTTCTTTTGCAGCATAACCTTTCCCGATTTGTCATATACCGAAACACTAAATAAGGAAATTGAATATCTAGAAGCAATCATCCCTTTCAGTGTAAAAGCATGTCCCACTAACAGTCTTGCCGGGTATGTGGCACCGGAAACAAATGCTGCCGGTGTCGGTTTTGCGATTTTCTCCCAGACAAAACGCCATTTTTTATTTCTTTTCCGTGTACCTAACGTAAGCGTATTTCCCTCGGCACATACAAACGCCTTGGCTCCGACACACTTCAGATACGTGCTTCCCCCACTTCCCTGATAAAGGGAAAATATCTGATTGTTATCTTTTTTACTATATTTTTTCTGCACCAGCGAATTTGACGCTTTATGATAAGTAAGATAAAGACTGCTGTTTTCATTTTTCAGGCGAATCTTTTTACCGCCGGCACTTTCAACCTTCCACATACGGCAGGCATTGTCGCCCTTGGTCCACAGAGAAACCGCAGCATTTTCTGCCATGGAAGAATTCTTCACTTCCATGACAAGCTCTTTTTTATCCTGTGAGGCAATATAATAATATCCCACCGATTTATGTACCGTCTGATTTATCGTGATTTCATATTTTTTCTTTTCAAAATACAAATGCGTCAATTTCTTTTTCCCTGAGGTTGTTGTGACGCAGAGTGTGTACCAGCCTTTCTTTTTTATGGAAAGTGTTTTTTCACTCTTTTTAATTTTCTTTCCCTTTTTCCATACTTTTCTTGATGTGCTGCGAATTTTCCCTTGTCGAAATGAGATTTTCTTTGTAGATTTCGCCAGCATTTTTTTCTCCAATGCCGCAACCGAACCGGCATCTTTTGCCTTTTCTTTGGCATGAGAAGGCACCGGTGCCAAAATAAGCACCAGTGCCAGAATACTTCCTATAATTCCCACGCATGCAAACCGCAGTCTGTTTTTTATCATTCTTTTGTTTCCTTTACTTTTTCATTGAAAACTACATAATTCGATTCAAAAATTCTACATAGCCTTTTTTCGTTTCATAAACATCAGCTTTGCTTGTAATTTCCCACGGTGCATGCATATTGAGAACGGCAACGCCGCAGTCAATGACATTCATGCCATACAGCGCCATAATATAAGCAATGGTTCCACCGCCACCGACATCTACTTTTCCAAGTTCGGCCGTCTGATAAGCCACCTTGGCATCTTTTAAGATACCACGGATTTGTGCCATAAATTCGGCATTTGCATCATTACTTCCCGATTTTCCGCGGGAACCGGTAAATTTGTTAAATACCATACCGCGTCCAAAGTAAGCTGCATTTTTCTTTTCATAAGCGGATGCATAAACTGGGTCAAATGCGGCGCTTACATCCGATGAAAGCATTTTTGAATTTGCAAGGCATCGGCGAAGGGCAAGGTCTGAATACTGTCCGCACACGGAAAGCACTTCTGCTACTGTATTTTCAAAGACACGGGAGCGCATGCCGGTCGCACCGACACTGCCGATTTCTTCTTTGTCTACAAGCAGGCAGCAGGTTGTGTATTCCGTATTTTCCACCTCTAGCATTGCCACCAAAGAGGTATAAGCGCAGACACGGTCATCCTGTCCATACGCCATAATCATGCTGGCATCCAGACCAGACTCACGTGATTTTCCTGCCGGTACCACTTCCAGTTCTGCCGAAAGGAAGTCTTCTTCTTCCATAGCATATTTTTCTTTTAAAATAGAAAGAATCTGTTTGCTGACCGCCTCTTTTTCTGCACCTTTTAATGGGCGGCTTCCCACTAAAATATCAAGGGCTTCTCCCTCAATGACTTTGTTGGCTTTTTTCTCCATATTTTCACCAGCCAGATGAATCAGCAAATCCGTCACGCAGAATACCGGGTCATTTTCATCTTCACCAATGCACACATCTACAATTGTTCCATCATTTTTTGCAATCACGCCATGAATCGCAAGCGGCAACGTTACCCACTGGTATTTTTTGATACCGCCATAGTAATGCGTATCCAGATAAGCAAGTTCGGTATCTTCATAAAGCGGATTCTGTTTGATATCCAGACGCGGTGAGTCAATATGTGCTCCTAAAATTGCCATTCCTTTTTCAAGGGGCTGTTTTCCTATCTGAAACAAAGCAAGCGATTTCTTCATATTAACAGCATACAATTTGTCGCCGGCTTTCACCTGTTTTCCTTCCTTTATCACTTTTTTTAAGTCAAGGTATCCGGCTGCTTCCGCCATCGCAACCGCTTGTTTCACACATTCGCGCTCCGTCTTTCCGGCATCCAGAAACTTTCTGTATGACTCATTCAGTTTTTCTAATTCAGAAACTTCTGCTTCTGTATATTCTTTCCATGCATTTTTACGTTCCATTTTCATTTTCCTTTCCATTTATAATATCCGTAGATTTTCCTACGGCACTTTTTCAGACGTCTTCTTCTTCAAATTCTACTACGACGTAAAATCCTTTTTCCGTGTGCTTTATTTCCTGCACAATACCTGTCCGCGACTGCAGCCGCTCTCGGAACACATAGTTTCCGGACATCGCAACTGCCGGATTGATTGTGTAATAATAAGCACTTGGCAAAACACCTTCAGTAATGGTGACCTCGTCTCCTTCTTTTACGAGATTCGGACGCTCCATTTTAAATTCCATTCGTCTCATCCAATGCCTCCCGTCTTTTTAATCATAAAGAACCCGCACTAACGTAAGCCCTTTTGCAGGTGCCGTCACACCCGCAAGCGCACGTTCTTTCTTTGCAAATACTTCATCAATCGATTCTGCCGTTCTTTCGCCCATGCCAATCTCGACAAGAGTTCCCGTTAAAATACGGACCATATTGTACAAAAAGCCACTGCCGTAAAACGTCAGATAAATCCGATTTTCATCCTCCGTTATCGTGATGTCATACAAATTTCGTTCGGTCGACTTTTTACGTGAGGCTTTGGTGCAAAACCCTTTAAAATCGTGCTCGCCGACAAGCTTTTCCGCCGCCTGTCTCATCCGCATGACATCCAATTCTTTGTCCATCTGCCACATGTACTTTCTGCCAAACACATCAAATCCGTCCTTTTTGCAAAGGCAGTATTCATATACTTTTCCGGTTGCATTGAGACGGCTGTGAAATCGTTCGCCCGCCACTTCTACTTTCAGTATCCGTATATCTTCCGGTAAATATTCATTTAACACATCCTGCAATTGCTGCGTTGTTTTTTCTGTATTTAAACGAAAATTTGCAACCTGCTCTTTCGCATGCACGCCTGCATCCGTACGTCCGGCTCCATCAATCGTCACCGGAAATTCCATCTGCTTTGACAGCACTTGTTCAATCCGTCCCTGAATCGTATTTTTTTCTCCCTGCTGCCTCTGCCATCCACGGTAACGGCTTCCATCATACTGTATTTTAATGCGGTAATTACTCACAGTCTGTCTCCCCGGTCACTTTCATATTTTTCTCTCATACGAAGTTCCGCCATAATTCTCTCGAATCCGTCTTCGTCATCCTCTAACGACAAATCCAGACTCACGGCAATATTATTCAATATGTGCTCTGTTAAATCATCCTGCATTTCTTCCAGAATCCGAATTTTCTCATGACACGATTCTGCATCCAAGAAGGCAAGCATCTTCTGAATTGCCTCCGGCACTTCCGGTTCTTTTGCTTCTTCCGGTTTCTCGGCTTCTGCCGGCCCTCCATCCATAATTTCTCCCTTGGAAATTCTTGGCTGCTTATTCGGCAAATCTTCTCTTTTTTCAATCTGTTTTCTTCCAACCAGTGGCAATTCTGCAAATTCTTTTACATACTCAGCAAAAAACTGCCGTTTTTCCATAACAAAATGGTCATAGGGTTTTGTCAATTCCTGATAACAGATTACTTCCTGATAAGTAGGCTTTGTCTGGGCTCTTGCAATAATCTGTACAGGCGCCCCTGTCTGCTTGTGGTAAAACAATCTTGATGTCATCCCAAACACTTCCTTTATAGTTTATAGTCAATCTTATCATAACAAAAAAAACGGGAAACCGCAAGAAGCATAAAGCTCTTTAGGGTTTCCCGTTTCGCTTTTATTTTTTAGTATACCGTAGCACTGCTTACGATTTTACTGGATACTTTTTTCTTACCGACCTTTGTCTGGTATCTCAACTGAATATAATATCTTTTTCCTTTTTTCAGTTTTTTCTTACCACACTTTGTAATCGTATAACTGGATTTCTTTGAGCTTAAGGATTTCACTTTCTTAAATCCACCATTTGATTTTGTGGATACATATACCTGATAACCGCTGGCACCGGAAACTTTCTTCCATTTCAAATAAATCTTTTTACCATTACTGCTGCGTTTTGCCGTTACTTTCTTACTGGATGCATGATATGTATATGGAGACCATGCACCATAATAAACTTTATTTCCAACAGTCACATAAGCTCTTACACGGGCTTTTACGAAAATTCCTCTTGGAAATGGTTTTACATAGGTGTAAGAACTTGTTGATGTAGCTCTGAAATATGTCTTTTTGCCATTTGCAGATTTCACTTCATACTGATAACCATCCGCATTGTTTACATCTGTCCAGATATATTTTGCTTCTTTCAGCGAATCCCAATAATACTGCATAGCAATCCGGCTTACTTTAATCGGAATCGCTTTCATCTCTACACCACTGCACTGGTCACCGGTTACTGTGCCGCCGGTCACATTTTTCACAGCAGCTACTGAAAATTTGGTAGATGTCGTTGCAGCAACACCGGTAATCGTTGCAGAATTTGTTGCTGATGTACCAATCTGTGTCCAATTGTAGTTAATATACCCATAAATCACATAAGAAGCTGCTCCTGCAGATGCATTCCATGACATGGAAACTGAATTCACACCTGCTGCTGTCTGTGTTAATCCGGTAACCTCCGTCGGTTTTGTCGATACGATAGCCGTCTCAGAAACACCGACCATCACATGAGTTCCCGAATAGTGACTACCATTGTATGCCACGACACGTGCATAATAGCTGGCACCTTGTGTTAAATTATATACCGAATCACTTGGTGATGAACTGTATTCCATATCGATCCAGTTTTTTCCATCCTGGCTAAACTGTGTATGGTAGTGTCCGGCTCCAAGCTGGGCATTCCATGCCAAATCCACGTAACTACTTCCTGCACCAGTCTGCTTTACACCCATGTTCACTGCTGCTTTACTCTGCGTTCCCGCTGCAAGGAAAACAACAAATGCAAAGACACATGCGGATAAAATTTTCGTGATACCTTTTTTCATCTTTTACTCTCCTTTTCTTTTCAAACTCAATCTGTGATAAATCAGATTAAATAATAATATAATACCGTCTCAATTATATAGCAGGTACATTTTATTTGTCAAGCAACAACGCGCAAAATTCAGGTAAATTTGATGTAAATCATTTAACAATTCTTTTCCTTTATCAGGCGCACTAATTTGTGTCTGAATGCTTTTTCGTAAACGTTTCCGGAATCGAACGCATACTTATTAAAATCGAACCGACTGTTTGCAATACGCTCCCTCGTATAAAATTTGTCTTCACCGTTTTGAAATGTCACCCATACAGCACCGGTCAGTTCCTCTGTCGTATAGTCTGATTTTTCCACCATCATCGGAATTGCCTTTTTACTAAGAAGAAATACGTGAGCGTAAGTGCCTACCGTCTCAGCCAAACGATTAATATTAATCTGACGCTCGGAGTCCTCTTCTTCCACAGCCAGAATAACCGGCAGTGTACGCGAATGGTCTGCGATAAATTCACTCAACATCTCAATTTCCTTCATTTTTTCTACTTTATGAGGCTTTGTCATCATTGGAATCACATCTGTATAACCAATCTTTCTAAAAATTTCATCTACAAAACGAGGTTTGTTAAAACTGTCACGAATCAAACGGTCCGGATTATGACAATAATCACAATCCACTTTCATACGAATATAGTCGCTTCGCTCCAAAATCACCTTAGTACGCCATACCACTCCTTTACGCTCCGCATCCGCGTGCTCAAATGTAAGTTTATAAAATCCAAGGCTTATATTCCCTAGTATTTGTAAATAATATCCTGCTTCATGGTATTCATAATCAATCGGTGTATCCGGTATTCCTTCCACAATATTCTGCAGCCGTCCCTGTGCCCATCCGGCAATGAATTTCACCGCCGTTAAAAATTCTTCATTTAAATCTCTTTGCGGGTCATGCGACAAAGTCACTTTTAGCTGGAATGAAGGCGTCACATCCAAAGGATTCAGTTCCAGTCTTTCGTTTCGCTGAGGCTTCTCTACCTTTAATATGTCATGACATATTTTCGCAAGTTTGCGTTTTAACTTTGGCTCGTAATCCGCTACGGAATCATTAATGACTTTTACTATTAAATTGTAAGTAATTTTTTCATGGTAACCATCTCGAAGCAGTGCAAACAATACTTCCGGTCTGTTACATCGGTACAGACAGTAAGCTGCTTCTTCATTTTCATCCAAAAATTGACAGATTTCTTCTGCCAATGGCTCTAAATCAAACCGCAGGCGGAATTTTGCCTTAAGCATCATTTCCCACTTTCGCTCGGTATAATGATAATCTGCCAGCTTTTCAAATACATTTAATGTCGTCCAGTCACAAAGTTCCAGATTGGCAAGAACGCTGTTTAAGGTCCTTGACAAATCCTCGCGCCAAAAATCATCACCATACGGTGATTTGTAACGCATATCGTGTTCAATCTCATGCCATCCCTCGAAAGAAATGGTGCGAAGCTGAACTTCAAACGTCGCATCAATCGGCAGAAAACTAATGTCTCCATTATAGACACGCTGATATTCTTCCGGCACCCAGAACACGCCATTTAACTTAGATGCCTTAAATTCTTCTTCGGTATTGTCCGTTTTAGACCACTCGCCCACCTGCCGAAATGTTTTCTCCAAAATCGTCCGCACAATATCCATATCATCCTGATAATACACAACGACACGCAGTCCAATTAGATCCTGCATCTTCTTGTCGTGTTCCCCAAATCCATACCCCGGTTTTTCTAATTTCTGTGCAATGGAAAATGGTGTCTTCGCACGGCTGAAAATACGAAAATAGATACCTGCACGGTTCAATATATTGCGAATGTCCTCTTCCAGCCTGTCTCCAATTCCTTCCACCTGTCGTATATGCATATTCTTTTGTATTTCATCTACATTATATTTCAATCCCCCATACCTTCTTTCTCAAAGCAATCTTTTTTTATTTTACCATTGTTTGGGTGAAAAAGAAAGCAGATTCAGAAATTCGTTTGTATCAAGTGTTCGTTGGCACTTTTTTTGTTTTCCGTAATTCCGTAGAAAAGCTTTGC
>ERZ839823.1134-NODE-1134-length-30177-cov-3.665294_pt1 | contig 30177 bp, 29 predicted proteins | sample MGYA00519862_ERZ839823 | MGnify/ENA primary metagenome ERZ839823 (study PRJEB31850, sample SAMEA3708853) | human gut metagenome | biome: human gut; feature: human-associated habitat; material: faeces | place: China | collected 2014 ...
CGTCATCAATCTTCATTCCCTCTACAAGCCTTGCCACGCCCTGCGTGTTTCCGCTGCAGCCGCCGTCAAACCTGACGCTTTTTAAAATTCCGTCCTCTACGTCAATAAGGATTCCCCTTGAACATACTCCCTTAGTTTTATATGAAAATTCCATTGCCTTTATGCCTCTTATCTTTCCTTGAATTTATTGCTGCGTACCGGGTGGCGCAGCTTTCTGAGCGCCTTCGCCTCAATCTGGCGAATACGCTCTCTTGTTACATTAAATTCCGAGCCTACCTCTTCAAGCGTGTGGCACCTGCCGTCCTGCAGGCCGAAGCGCAGACGTATAACCGATTCCTCTCTCGGGGTAAGGGTTTTAAGCACGCCGTCAATATCCTCATTGGTTATTGTTTTAAGCGCCGCCTCATCGGGTGCTAAAGCGTCCTCATCGCGTATGAAGTCCATCAGGCGCGAGTCCTCCTCGGGTCCTATTGGGGTTTCCATTGAAACAGGCTCCTGCGCCACGCGCATTATCTCACGCACGCGCTCAACCGGCAAATCCATTTTTTCCGCAATAAGCTCCTCGCCCGGCTCAACACCGTTTTCGTGCAAAAGCTGGCTTTGCACCTTCTTAAGGCGGTTAATAGTCTCCACCATATGCACCGGAATACGTATGGTTCTCGCCTGGTCTGCTATGGCGCGGGTTATAGCCTGCCTTATCCACCAGGTGGCGTAGGTTGAAAATTTAAAGCCCTTTTGATAATCAAACTTATCAACCGCCTTAATAAGTCCCACGTTGCCCTCTTGAATAAGGTCAAGGAAATACATACCTCTGCCCACATACTTTTTTGCAATGCTTACAACAAGGCGTAAATTCGCCTCGGTAAGGCGCTGCTTTGCATATGCGTCGCCCTCGGAAATTTTAACCGCAAGCTCAACCTCCTCATCAGAGGAAAGCAGCGGCACCCTGCCTATCTCGCGCAGATAAATTTTAACCGGGTCGTCGAGGTTCATATTGTCAAAGGAAATGTCGTCAAGCGCGTCAACATCCATTTCCTCAAGCTTTAATTCGTCGTCGGTCGGTTCCTCGTCAAAATCAATATCAAGAGTGGGCGGCTCCGAAAAAAGCTCCTCGGGGTCGTCGGGCGCGTTTTCAATATCGTCTATCGTAAGGTTTCTGTCCTCCTCCGATTCAAAGGCGTCGGTCTCTGCCGCGGTGTTCTCTTTAATTTCCTCTGTTTTTTTGTTCTTTTCCATTGTTTACTTTCCTCTCACTTTTTTATCGATAAGATTCTGAAGACCCGCTGCCCATTCTTCAACCGAATTTTCCGACTTTTCGGAAGACTCCAGCAGCATATCCTCTTCTAATATTACCCCTATGCAATCTTTTAATACAATTTCGGGGTTTTTACCCGCTTTTTCGCTGTTTTGCAGGGATACAAGATACCCTATTTCAGCCGGCAGCAGCTTTTCGGCAAACGCTGAAATATCAAGCGTGCCGCCACGCTCCAGCACTGAAAGTATGGTTTCGTATATCCTGCGGTTAAGCGAGGTGAGCATTTTTTCGGGTGGAAGCTTTTCAGCTGCAATTTTGTAAAAATCGGGGTTTTTAAGCAGCACCGCTATAAGCGTTTCCTCTGCCGCCGTGCCCTTTACCGATTTCCGCCTTTCGGGGTTTATGTCGTCCTTTGTAAATTTCGGTCGAATAATATCGGATATTTCCTTTTTCTGCTTTTGGCGGCGGTTTCTTTTGCGCAGCTCTTCAATTCTGGCGTTTAGCGCGGTTCTTGAAACGCCGTACTTTTCCGAAAGCCTGCCTATGTAAATATCCCGCGTCATAATATCGTCCGACGCGGCTATTATTTCCGCTGCGGCGGCTAAATATTTAAGCCTACCGTCCTCATTATCAAGTTTTATATCCTTTGCGGCGGTAAGCAGCTTATACTCCATATCGCTTACCGCTCCCTCAAGCAGCGCCGCAAAGCGCTCTTTACCGTTTTTCTTTATATATTCGTCGGGGTCCTTGCCGTCGGGTACTACTACCACCCTAACGGAAAGCCCCGTATTTTCAAGCAATTCGGAAGCCCTGCGCACCGCCTTTTGCCCCGCGTCGGCGTCGAGCATAAGCCCAATTTCCTTTGTATAGCGCGAAAGCAGGTTTGCCTGCTCGGTAGTAAACGCCGTGCCTAAGGGGGCTACGGTGTTTTCAAAGCCCGCCTGGTGCAGGGATATTACGTCCATATTGCCCTCAACCAATATTACGCGCTCGGAGCAAACATTTTTCGCAAAATTTATGCCGAAAAGATTTTCGCTCTTTTTGTAAACGGGCGTATCCGCCGTGTTTACGTATTTTCCGCCCTGCTTATCCTCGCCCGGCATAGCCCTGCCGCTGAAAGCGACTATATTGCCGCGTATGTTTATTATGGGGAACATTACGCGCTTTCTGAAACGGTCGTAAATACCTCCGCGTTCGCTTTTACCTATAACGTTCGCGGCTAACATATCGCTCTCTGTATAGCCTTTTTCCTTCAGGTGGTGTATAAGCGCGTCCCAACTGTCTGGCGCGGCGCCCAGCCCGAAGTGCTTTATTGTTTTTACAGTCAGCCCTCTGCCCGTTAAATAGTCAAGCGCCCATTTGCCGCCCGGCGACATTAAAAAGGCATGGAAAAATCTTGCGGTATCGCGGTTAATATCGTATATCCTCTTTTTAAGGCGCTGCATAGAGTCGTCATAGCCGTCCTGCGGCAGGGTTATTCCCGAGCGCTCGGCTAAAAGCTTAACCGATTCTATATAATCAAGGTTTTCAATAAGCCCCGTAAAGGTAAAAACATCGCCCCCGACTCCGCAGCCGAAGCAGTAAAACGAGCCGTTTTCGGGGTATACGGTAAAGGACGGCGTTTTTTCGCTGTGAAAAGGGCAAAGCCCCACGAGATTTTTGCCCCGCCGCTTTAAATTGACATACTGCGATATGGCGGTTTCAATATCGTTACGGTATTTAATTTCATTTATAATGTCCTCAGGTATCATAAAACCGCCTCCTCGCTTTTATTTTTTTATATTGACCACGCCTTCGGGATATAAATATCGGAAAATACCGTCACGGCGTAGTGGTCGGTCATTCCCGCAATATAATCGATAACGGCGCGCTCCTTGCCCTCTGCCGCCGCTATTTTTAAATATTCCTCCGGCATTTTTTCGGGGTTTTTAAAAAAGTATTTTATAAGCCCCTCCACTATTCCCGATACCTTTGTTTCCTCGGATTTCGCAACCGGGTTTTTATAAACGCTTTCAAACAGAAATTCGTGCAGCTTATCGTAATATTTCTCGGTTTCGGCGTCCATTTTAATTGTATCGTCGCTGTTTTTAACTATTGCCTCAACAAGCGTGTTTATTCTGCGGCTTTTTGTATCGCCCAGCGCCGCTGCAATATCGCGCGGTATATCGCCTTCGGCTATTACCCCCGCGCGCACCGCGTCGTCAATATCGTGATTTATGTAGGCTACCCTGTCCGCCGTGCGGACAATTCTGCCCTCTAAGGTGTGTGCCTCCTCGCCGCGCGTATGGTGAAGGATTCCGTCAAGCACCTCAGCAGTGAGGTTAAGCCCCTTACCGTTCTTTTCTATTTTCTCGCAAACCCTTACGCTTTGCTCATAGTGGGTAAAGTCGGTGATTGTAAGCTCCTGTAACGCCCGCTCGCCCGCATGACCGAACGGCGTGTGGCCTAAATCGTGCCCCAAGGCTATTGCCTCGGTCAGGTCCTCATTAAGCCTTAAAGCCCGCGCTATTGTACGCGCTATTTGCGCCACTTCAAGCGTGTGTGTAAGGCGGGTTCTGTAATGGTCGGACTCGGGGGATAAAAACACCTGCGTTTTGTGTTTCAGTCTTCTGAACGCCTTGCAGTGGATAATTCTGTCGCGGTCGCGCTGGTAGCAAGTGCGCAGGTCGCTTTCTGTCTCGGGCAGTTTTCTGCCTGCGGTTTCACTGCTGAACATAGCTTTATTGCACAGTATAAGCCGTTCGTTTTGTTCGCTTATTTCTCTTGCGTTCATATGACATTTTCCCCCTTTATTTATTATATTAGACGAAAATGTTTAAAAACCTCTATTTTTTTGAATTTTTTCTGAATTTTATCCGAGCGTAATACTGCCGTCGCTGTCAAGCGGTATTTTATCGCCCATAATTTCAGCCTCGGGCTTTACAATGCACTTAAAAAAGTCCTTATCCCGCGCTATTATTTCGCGTATATCCCTTTTAAGCTGACCGCCGTAGGTATTAAGGTTGGCAGATACGCCCGCCGCCTTAACATCGAGCTTTTTTGCAATGTAAAGCGCGCGGTATAAATGGTATTTCTGGCTTACTATTATAATATTTTCAGCACCGAAAATATTTTTTGCGCGGTAAACGCTGTCATAGGTGGAAAAGCCCGCGTGGTCAAGGAAAATATCCTCCGCCCTTACGCCCTGCTCCAAAGCAAAGGCGCGCATAACGTTTACCTCGTCATAGTCCGCCCTGCCGTGGTCGCCGCTCATAATTATTTTTTCCGCCGCGCCGCTTTTATAAAGCTCAATGCCTGTAAGCAGCCTGTCGCGCAGCATAGGTTTAGGCTTGTCGTCCTTCACACCCGCGCCCAAAATTAAAATGCAGTCCGCCTTTTCGTCATTTTTAAATGTATCGGCGGTAAAAACGCTTTTTTCGGTTGCCTTAACCATATATACGCTCAAAGAAACCGCCGCAATGCCGATTAAAAGAACTATTCCCAAAACCACAAAAATCACCGCTTTGTATTTCCTTTTCATTTAATTTCCACCGGCCTTGCCTCGTTTTTCAGTTCTTTCGCCGTAATGCGCGCGCAAAATGTCTCTTTAAGTTTGTCGGTAAATTTTTGCTTTTCGGTATCGCTTATAAAAAACTCATACCTCACATTTTCGGTGTAAACCGTGTTTTCCACACTGCCGCCTGCGTCGGCAATAAGCTTTGCAAGCCTTTCGGCTGAGGAATAATCACACTCGGCAGAAAAAACCGTGCCGGGCGTCATAACCGCTTTTGTTATTTTCGCCGCCGCGTCTGCCGCAGCCTTTGTGTAGGCGCGCACAAGCCCGCCCGTGCCGAGTAACACCCCGCCGAAATACCTTGTAACCACAATGCAGACGTTTGTAATGCTCGCGCCCTCTATTACCGAAAGTATGGGCTTACCGGCAGTGCCGTGGGGTTCGCCATCATCCGAAAAGCGCTTTAAAGCGCCGTTTTCCACCGAATACGCATAGCAGTTGTGGCGCGCGTCCCAATATTTTGATTTAAGCGCGTTTATAAATTCCGCCGCTTCTTCCTCGGTTTTGCAATGCTTTAGCGTTGCTATAAACCGCGAGCGCTTTTCTGTATATTCGGCGGCTGTCTCGCCCACAACCGTAATATAGCTTTCCGTTTTGCCCACCCCAATTTAGATGTTAGATGTTAGATTTTAGATATTAGATATGCAAACCCCTGCCGAATTAAAAAAAATCCGCAGTCGCTTAAAGTGACTGCGGAGTAAAAGGTTATATTATTCCATATTGAAACGCTTTTTAAATCTGTCAACGCGACCGCCGGTGTCTACCAGCTTCTGCTTACCGGTGAAAAACGGATGACATTTAGAGCAGATATCCAAACGGATATCCTTTTTCGTTGAGCGTGTCTCGAACTCCGCGCCGCAAGCGCACTTTATAGTAACCTTTTCATACTGCGGATGAATACCTTCCTTCATCTTTGTCACCCCTTTCTTATTCATAACATATTGATAATAACACATATCAAACTAAAATGCAAGCATTTTATTTTTGAATTTTAATTTTCCTCTTCCTCGTCAGGCATATCCCAGTTGTGCCATACCGCCTGAACGTCGTCGTTTTCTTCAAGCATATCAATAAGCTTTTCCATTTTAGCCGCGGTTTCCGCGTCCTCTATGGTAGCCATTGTCTGCGGAACATACTCAACCTCGGCTGATAAAAAGCTGTAGCCCGCCTTTTCAAGCGCGTCGCGAACCGCGCCCAAATCGTTCGGGTCGGTTGATATTTCAAAAACGTCGCCGTCAAAATTAAAGTCCTCGGCGCCCGCCTCTAAAGCCGCTTCCATAACGGTGTCTTCGTCCAGCCCCTCGGCCTCTATCTGAATAATGCCCTTGCGGTCGAACATAAACATTACCGAGCCGCTCTGCCCTAAGTTACCGCCGCATTTATCAAAATAATGGCGCATTTCGCCCGCTGTTCTGTTGCGGTTATCGGTAAGGGTCTCAACAACCACCGCAACGCCCGAGGGACCGTAGCCCTCGTATATTAACTCCTCGTAATTATTCGCTTCGCCGTCGCCCGCCGCTTTTTTAATTATTCTTTCAATATTTTCGTTGGGCACGTTCGCCGCCTTAGCCTTTGCTATTGCGTCCTTTAATTTGCTGTTTTCGTTGGGGTTTGCGCCGCCGGTTTTAACAATAACCGAAATTTCACGGCCGATTTTGGTGAAAACCTTTGCTTTTGCGGCGTCGGTCTTCTCCTTTTTACGCTTGATGTTGTTCCATTTGGAATGTCCTGACATTGTAACGCTTCCTTTCCGTATAACTTTATTATTTTATCACATATCTTTATTCTGTTCAAGTGCTTTTTCGCAGATATTATCAACATCCGCCATACTGCCTATTTCTCCGCACATTCTTCTGAGCGCCGCGGCACCGTTTAAGCCCTGCATATACCACGCAGCGTGCTTTCTCGCCTCAAGCATGGCTATATGCGGGTCCTTATATTCGCTCATAAGTAAAATTTGCTTTTTAAGCACCTTAAAACGTTCTTCGAGCGACGGTCTTTTATAGGGCTTTTTTTCAAAATACGCGTTTATTTCGGCAAAAATAAATGGGTTGCCCTCTGCCGCCCGACCGACTGACACCATATCGCACCCGGTTGCCGAATACATATATTCGGCGCTTTCGCCGCCCGTTATATCCCCGTTTGCAATTACGGGAATTGTCACCGATTTTTTAACCTCGGCAATTGTTTTGTAATCAATGCCGGGGGCGTACATCTGCGGGCGTGTTCTGCCGTGCACCGTTATTGCCACTGCCCCCGCGTCTTCGCATATTTGCGATAAATACACCGCGTTTATGTTCTCGTTATCGTAGCCCGTGCGCATTTTCACCGTTACGGGTATGTTTACGGCTTTTACCACCGCCGCCACTATTTTACCCGCTAACAGCGGCTCCTTCATAAGCGCGCTGCCGCCGCCGTTTGCCGCAACCTTGGGTGCGGGGCAGCCCATATTTATATCAATAAAATCGGGGTTAAAGCGCAAGGCAGCCCTTGCCGCCTCTGCCATTATTTCGGGGTTGTTGCCGAAAAGCTGCGAACCGAACGGCCGCTCTTTATCCGACGCAGTAAGCAGCGCCGCCGACTTTTTATCGTTCAGCACCACCCCGCGCGAGCTTGTAAGCTCGCCCACGGTAAACGCCGCACCGTAATAGCGGCACAGCTCGCGCATTGCGCGGTCTGCAACGCCCGCCATGGGGGCTAATGCTGCATATCCTTTAATTTCAATGTTTCCTATTTTCATAACTTACTTACAGCACACCGCCAGATAATATGACTCTGTTTTTTCGGTTTCAAAGCGATATTCTCCGAGCTTTTCTTTAAGTTCTCCGCCGCAGACAAGCGAAATTTTCGCTGCGTCCGAAAGTATGCCGCCCTCTGCCTTTATATATGCCTCTTTGCGCGTCCACAAAGTGTAAAATCGGTTTTCGGAATTTTCCGCATTTACAAATTCGTTTTCGGCGGGGGAGAAAAGCATATATTTTTCGCGCTTTTTAAAGCCGCCGGGAATTTGAATATCAACGCCTACCTGATTATCCGAAACGGCAACTGTGGCAAAATCACCCGAGTGCGAAATGCTGAAAAAGCAAAAATCGCAAAGCGGCTTGCCGTTTCTGTTGTATTTTATTTCAAACCGCTCTTTACCGTATATCCGCTTTATCATTCTTTCAAGCAGCAGTCTGCCCGCAAGCGTGCGCTTTACATCGTCCTCACCGCAATTTTCAAGCCTTTTTTTAAGCTCGTCCGATTGCCGCGCCGATATATCGCGGTATTCATCGTTCGACACGGTGCGGATATTTATTACCTCGCACCGCATTAAGAAATTTTCGCGTTTTTGTAAAGATAATCGGCAACCTTTTCGCTTACGGTCATATACTCAAAATAATACTCGCCGTAGTAATTTTTAACCGTTTCGGCTGTCACCTGCGAATTGTTTATGCTCTTAACCGTCTCGTCAATCTTTTTATTTATTTCCTCGTCCTTCAGTCCCAGCTTTTCGTTATCAAGTATTGAATAAGCCACCATCTGCTCGTCCATTGCGGGCTTTATCTGATTTTTTACAAGATCCTCTTTAAACGACTCCTCGTTCATATTGTTTGAAGTAAGGTAGGTTGCAAAGTCAACGCCGTAGCTGCTCTTTAAATTTTGCTCCAGCATATTTTTATAAGAGCCGTACATTGTATCAATTTCATCTTGCGGGTATTCCTTTATTTTTGAGCCGCTTTTCACTTTGTCAAGCAGATAATTCTTAACCGCGCGCTCGGTCACGTCGGCGGTGTATTTATCGAGCGATTTAAAGCCGAGTTCCGAATAATAATCCTCGGGTTTTCTTTCTTCCTCGGTTTTAACGTAGTTTATTTTAACCGTAAAAACCACCGCTTTTCCCGCAAGCTCGGCTGAATTGTAGTTTTCGGGGAAGGTAAGGTTCAAATCCACCGTATCGCCGATTTTTTTGCCTATGAGCCCCGTTTCAAAGCCCTCTATAAAGGAATTTGAGCCGATTTTAAGGTCATACCCCTCTGCGGTGCCGCCGTCAAACGCAACGCCGTCCTTTTTGCCGGTGTAGTCAATATTCGCGGTGTCGCCGTTTGCAACGGTGCCCTCGGTCTTTTTAACGTATAAATCGTTTGACGATACATCGGAGGAAATTACGTTATTGTAGTATTCCTTAAACTCGTCCGATTTGGTATCAACCTTTAAGCCCTTATAATCGGCAAGGGTAATGTATTTTGAAAGCTTGCCGTTATAAAGCTGTCTTTTTGCCTTTTTCCCGCAGCCTGCAAAAGCAACCATTGTAAGCATTGCAAGCAGCACACATATAATTCTTTTCATAATTTTCTCCTATACCTTTGGTAATTCGCCCTTTGAGGCGGCTTTTAAATAAGCGTTTATAAAGCCGTCTAAGTCGCCGTCCATAACCGCGTTTATATTGCCCGATTCAAAGCCCGTTCTGTGGTCCTTTGCCATGGTGTACGGCATAAACACATACGAGCGTATCTGTGAGCCCCATGCAATCTCCTTTTGAACGCCCTTAATATCCTCAATTTTTTCGAGGTGCTCGCGTTCCTTTATTTCAAGCAGCTTTGATTTGAGCATTTTCATTGCCTGGTCGCGGTTCTGGAACTGGCTGCGCTCGTTTTGGCAGGCAACCACTATTCCCGTGGGAATGTGCGTTAAGCGTACCGCGGATGAAGTCTTGTTTATGTGCTGACCGCCCGCACCCGATGAGCGGAAAACGTCCATTTTAATATCTTCCTCGCGTATTTCAATGTCGTTATCATCGCTTATCTCGGGCATTACTTCAAGCGAGGCAAACGAGGTGTGCCGCCTGCCCGAAGCGTCAAAGGGCGATACGCGCACAAGGCGGTGCACACCCGATTCGCTCTTTAAATAGCCGTAAGCGTTATCGCCCGCTATCAGCATTGTGGCGCTTTTAAGCCCTGCCTCGTCGCCGTCCAAAAAGTCGAGCAGCTGCACCTTAAAGCCGTGGCGCTCGCTCCAGCGCGTATACATACGCACAAGCATTGATACCCAGTCCATAGCCTCGGTTCCGCCCGCGCCCGCGTGAAAGGTTAAAATGGCGTTGTTATTATCGTACTCGCCCGTAAGCAAGGTTTGCAGGCGCTGCGCGGCAAGCCCCTTTTCAAATTCTTCAAGACTTTCGGTAATTTCGCCCACAAGCGATAGGTCTTCCTCCTCATCGCCCATTTCTATAAGCGTTAAAAGGTCCTCATAAGAAGAACAAAGCTTTTCGTAGGTCTCAACCGTGTTTTTAAGCTTGCCGGTCTTTTGCAGAATTTTCTGTGAATTTTCGGCGTCGTCCCAAAAGCCGGGGGCGGCGGTTTTTGCCTCTAATTCCTCAATTTCGTTTTTTAAATGCTCGTAGCCCAGCGCGTCCTTTAAATCGCGCAGCTCGCCCTCGTTACCCTCAAGGCGGAGCTTTAGCTGTTCAAATTCCAGCATTGGTTTTCCTCCGTTTCGTTATATAAGCGCAAATGCGCACCAATTGTCCTTATATTGCTTTTCTTTAACCGTAAAGCCGTGCCTTTCGGCGGCGCGCAGCACGTCCTGCTCGCGCGCGTCAATAATTCCCGAAACCAGCAGCACGGCGTTTTCCGCCATATAATCGCGAACGTTTTCAAGCAGTCTTATTACCACGTCTGCCACAATATTGGCGCAAACAACGTTAAACCTTCCACTTACCTTATCCGCTAAATCGCCCACAATATATTCGGTTTTATCATCTTGATTATTAAGCTCGGCGTTTTCTCGCGCCGTTTTAACCGATTGCGCGTCAATATCCACCCCGACCGCCTTTTCGGCGCCCAGCAGCACCGCCGCAATAGAGAGTATACCGCTGCCGCAGCCTATATCGAGCATTTTTGTACCCGTCTTAACATAATTTTCAAGCATTGCAAGGCAAAGCGATGTTGTGGCGTGCGTGCCCGTGCCGAATGCGGCGCCGGGGTCTATGTGCAGAATTTTTCTGCCGCTTACATTTTCGTAGCTTTCCCAGCTCGGCACTATTGCAAGCCTTTTGCCTATTTCGGTAGCGTGAAAGTATTTTTTCCAGTTTTCGTTCCAATCATTGTCGTTTACACCGACAGCACCCACCTCAAACGGTATTTTTTCAGCCGCAAGCCTTTCCTTTAAAAAGGCAAGGCTTTCTTCGGCGTTATCGCATTCGGAAATATAAATATGAATAACCGATTTAGTCCTGTCCTTTTTAACAAGCTCCTCGTCAATCAGATCAATGTGGGCTATTTCCTCCGCCTCTTGCTCCAAATCGGAATAATCCTCAATATAAATGCCGTAGGGCACGGTCATATTGGCTATTGCCGCGGCGGTATCGGTATATTCAAGCGGCACGTTTACGGTTATTTCAGTCCAGTTCATATTTTATATTCTCACTCCGAAACAGTATTCAAATTATTATACCATATATCGGCAGCAATTAAAAGTATTATTTTATGTTTTAAAGCTTTTTGCCGCATTTTACTCTCTAAAGCTTGCTATTCGACGCCCGTAATGCTATACTAAGCATAAAATGCGGGCGAAAATATGCTCTTTGCAGAGGTTGAAAATGAAAAGTCAAAGAAAACCTTTTTTATCCACAACACAAATTATACTGCTGAGTTTCCTCGGCGTTATACTTATAGGCAGCGTTTTGCTTTCCTTGCCCGTAAGCTCAGCGGGCGGGCGCGCCGTGCCGTATATAGACGCGCTTTTCACCGCGACCACCGCCACCTGCGTTACGGGGCTTGTTACGGTAAGCACCGCCGCAACCTGGAGTGTATTCGGGCAGGCTGTAATATTGCTTTTAATTCAGATAGGCGGGCTTGGCGTAATTACCTTTATGACCGCTGTAATGCTGCTGTTCAACCGAAAAATAGGTATTTCCGACCGCCTGCTTATACAGGACGCGTTTAACCTCAGCACCCTTTCGGGAATTGTGGCATTTGTTAAAAAGGTGCTTATAGGTACCTTAACGGTTGAAAGCATAGGCGCGTGTTTTTATATGACGGTATTTGTGCCGCAGTTCGGCGCAAGGGGAATTTGGGTATCGGTTTTTAATTCGGTATCGGCTTTTTGCAACGCGGGTATGGACATTATAGGCGAAAACAGCCTTTGTGATTACTCGGGCAACGCGCTTATAACCTTAACTACCGCCGCGCTTATTATTCTGGGCGGGCTGGGGTATATAGTGTGGTGGGATGTATCTCGGGTAATAAAAAACCGCAAACAAAATGGCGGCAGATTTTTTAAAAGCCTTACCCTGCACAGCAAAATCGTCTTTATTTCCACCGCGTTCTTACTTATTGTCGGCACGGCGCTTACCCTTTGCTTTGAGTATAACAACCCGCTGACTTTAGAGGGTCTGCCGCTGAGCGATAAAATTCAGGCCGCGTTTTTTCAATCGGTAACCACCAGAACGGCGGGGTTTGCAAGTCTGCCGCAGGAAAATTTGAAAAACCCGACCGCCATTCTTTCCTTGCTGCTTATGTTCATAGGCGGCTCGCCCGTCGGCACGGCGGGCGGCATAAAAACCGTAACGGCGGCAGTGCTTTTATCTATTACCGTTTCCCTGATAAGCGGAAAAAACAGCGTTTCCCTTTTCGGCAGAACAATATCAAAGCAGTCGGTATACAAGGCGGTTGCCGTTACGGTAATGTCGTTTTCGGTTATGTTTGTATCCACCCTGCTGCTCTCTGCCGTGACAAATGCCCCCGCGCTTGATATTCTGTTTGAAACGGTCAGTGCCACCGCCACGGTGGGGCTTTCGCGCAGCTTGACCGGAGCGCTTAACCTTTTAGGAAAGCTGATAATTATTTTCACCATGTATTTCGGCAGGGTGGGGCCTATATCAATAGCCATTGCGTTCGGCGGCAAAAATCCGAGCCGAAACATTATTAAAAACCCCACGGAAGAAATAAGTATAGGATAGACAATACAATCAGGGTACAACGCTTCCCATAACGGAAAAGAAAATTTGTCCGATTATATTGTCTATATAAAGGAGATTTCGGTATGCAGAAAAAAACTTACGCTGTTTTAGGGCTGGGCAGATACGGCACCGCCGTTGCAAAGGAGCTTGTTAAAAACGGTGCGGACGTAATTGCCGTTGATAAAAACGAACAAATAGTTCAGGACTCATCGGTATATCTGCCAATATGCAAATGCGCGGATATAACAGACCCCGAGGTTATTTCGGAGCTTGGAATTTCAAACGCGGACGTTGTAATTGTGGCAATGGCGAGCAGTCTTGAAGGAAGTATTCTTGCAATAACGCTTTGCAAGGAAGCGGGCGTTAAAACCGTAATAGCAAAATGCGCAAATGAAACTCACCGAAAAATTCTAAAGCGCGTAGGTGCGGATACGGTTGTTTTCCCCGAAAACGAATCGGGCACACGCCTTGCCAAAAACCTGCTGACCTCAGGCTTTACAGACATTCTTACCCTTTCGGACGATTTATCCTTAGTAGAGCTTGCCGCGCGTGACGAATGGGTAGGCAAAAGCCTTAAGGAGCTTAATTTGCGCAAAAAATATACGGTAAACGTGGTCGCTTTTCGCAAAAACGGGAAAATAACCGCCCCGGTAAACCCCGAAGAATTGCTCGATAAGGATACAGAGATTATTGCAATTGTAAACACCGCAAAATTATCAAAATTAAAATAGTATTACAAACCGAACAAACCAAAAAATAAATTTACCGCAACACATAAAAGCGCGCCCGCGGCGGTGGGCAGCAGGAACGCAAGCGCCGTCCATTTAAGGCTGCCCGTCTCCTTTTTTACCGTAAGCAGGGTTGTTGAGCAGGGCCAGTGCATAAGTGTAAAAATTATAAAGCATACCGCCGTGCGCACGCTCCAGCCGTTTGAAAGAAAAAGCGAAAGCGTTTCCGCCAAGCTGCCCTCACCCTCAAGCGTGCCGCTTGCGGCGTAGGTCATAATTATTATGGGTATTACCGTTTCATTGGCGGGAAAGCCTAATATAAAAGCAAGCAGTATAGCCCCGTCAAGCCCCATTATTTTGCCTATGGGGTCAAGCGCTGCGGCGCAAATGCTTAAAATGCTCGCGCCGTTTACATTTATATTTGCCGCAAGCCAGATTATAAGCCCTGCGGGGGCGGCAACGGCGGCGGCGCGCCCCAAAACAAACAGTGTGCGGTCAAAAACCGAGCGGACAATTACCCTGCCTATTTGCGGCCGCCTGTAGGGCGGCAATTCCAGCGTGTAGGAGGAGGGCAGCCCCTTTAAAACGGTTTTTGAAAGCAGACGCGTTAAAAGCATGGAAACGCCTATACTTAAAATTATAGCCGCGGTTAAAAAAATTGCCGCAAGGAAAGAGGACCCGCCGCCTGCCGCACCTATAAAAAACATTGTAATAACCGATATAAGCATGGGGAATCTGCCGTTGCAGGGCACAAAATTGTTTGTAAGTATTGCAAGCAGCCGCTCCCGCGGCGAATCTATTATACGGCAGCCCACAACCCCCGCCGCATTACAGCCGAAACCCATACAAACCGTGAGCGCCTGTTTGCCGCAGGCGTTGCAGCACTTAAAGGGGCGGTCTAAATTATAGGCTATGCGGGGTAAATATCCCGAATCCTCAAGCAGGGTGAAAAACGGGAAGAATATTGCCATAGGCGGCAGCATTACCGAAACCACGGTTGCCGTGACCCGCCATATGCCGAAAATAAAAGCGTTTTTTACAGCCTCTGGCACGCCTATTAGGGTAAGCCCATACAACAGCTTACCCTCTAAATAGGTAAAAAATGAGGACAAAAGCTCCGAGGGATAGTTAGCCCCCACCATAGTAAGCCAAAAAACCAGCGCCAGCAGCGCCGCCATTACGGGGAATGCCGTAAATTTTCCCGTAAGAATTTTATCAAGTTTTCTGTCGCGCGCGCAATACTTTTCCTTTTTATATTCAACGGTTTGCGCGGCAATATTTTCAGCCGCGCTTATCAGTGCAGATACGGTAATATCCTTAAGCGCACTTTGCGTTATTCCGCTGTCGGCAAGTATTTTTTCCGCTTTTTCCATAGCCGCGAAAAGCGCGGGGCTTTTTAAAAAGTCCGCTCCGAAATATGCGCCTATTCCCTTTAAAAGTGAGGGGTCGCGGTCAAGCAGCTTTAGAGAAAGCCAGCGGCTGTCAAGTTTTCCGCACGATAATTTTTCAACCTCGGGCATAAGCGCCGCAATCGCCCTTTCAACAGGCTCGGGGTAGTGCACCCGAAAGCCTCCGCGCTTTTCCTCCGTTATGTTATCAAGCGTATCGGTAAGCTTTAAAAGCGTTTTTTTATTCCGCGCCGCCGTTCCCACAACGGGAACGCCCAGCAGTGCCGACAGCCTTTGCAAATTTATTTCTATCCCGCGTTTTTTTGCCTCGTCCATTAAATTTACGCAAACTATAACGTTTTTTGAAATTTCGACAGTTTGCAAAACAAGGTTTAAATTTCTTTCAAGGCTTGTGGCGTCGCACACCACAACCACCGCGTCCGGCCCGCCGAAGCAGATGAAATTCCGCGCAACTTCCTCCTCTGCCGAGTGCGCCATAAGTGAATATGTTCCCGGAATATCCACCAAAACATAGCCGCGCTTTTTTGTGCGGCAGTAGCCCTGCGCGTTGCTCACGGTTTTGCCCGGCCAGTTGCCGGTATGCTGATTAAGCCCCGTAAGCGCGTTGAAAACAGTGCTTTTGCCCACGTTCGGGTTGCCCGCAAGGGCTATTATTTTATCGGTTTCAAAAAGTTTTTTTATTTCAAGGCCGGAATCGACCGCGCCGACTCCGACTGAGCTTTTGGTAAGACCCATGGCATACGTCCCCCTATGTGTAATAACTCTTTTACATCATATTCAAGGGGAGGGACATAGGTTAAAAAATCACTTTTTCATTTGCTTTAAAAGCATTAAAACCGCAAGCGCAAAAAGCACCGCCGAATAGTTTGGTACGAAAAAAAGCATCCGCCGCGCATAATTATGCCCTTAAAGCTGTGCCGACGGGTGCTTTATTTTTGAAATATAGAAAATATGAAAAGCTTTTTAATTGTTTCGCACTGTCTGCGCGCGGTTAATAGCCTAAGCTTTCCTCGCATATTATAACGTTAATTCTGTCCTTTACCCTCTGCATTGCCGAAACTAAGTAATCGCAGCAAATGCGGGTGCTGCCGCAGCAGCCGTCGGTCATCTTCGGGTTTTCGCTCTTTTCAAGGGATATGCAGTGACCCAGCTTTTTGCAGGGGGCGTCTACATTCAGCCGTGCCGTATTCATAGGCGCGGCTGTTTTCTTTACGCGCAGAATCCCCTCATCAACGTCCTTTACAATCTTATTTGCGCCTACCACCATAACTACCTTTTTAGGACCGAAACAGATTGAGGACACGCGGTTTGCGTTCCCGTCAACATTTATAAGCTCGCCGTTTTCGGTAACGGCATTTGACGAGCAGAAAAAGAAATCGCACCCTATTGCCGCGCGGAAAATTTCAAGGCGCTCTTCCTCGGAAATTCCGGGCTTTAATCTGTTAAAAAACTTATATTCGGGGTCGCTTATAATATCCCACACGCCGCTTTCATTAAGGCTCATAGATCCGCCCGCGGTTATAACCGCGCCGGGGAAAAGCATACCCTTTACTATTTCGCAGACCTGCGCCTTGTTTTCGGCGTAATATGCCTTCATATTGTTGCGTTCAAGGTTTTTCATTGTTTTTTCAATAACAGCGTTCATCAGTTCCACCCTTTCACTATTGTTCCGCCGCCCACTACCGCGTCGCCGTCGTAAAACACTGCCGCCTGCCCGGGGCTGGGCGCGCGCTGCGGCTCGTCAAATTCTATTATAACTTTATCACCGTCAGGCTTTATAACAGCGGGCTGCGCCAAGTGGCGGTAGCGCAGCTTTGCGGTTACCCGCATCTCGCCTTCAAGCGTATCAAACGGGATAAAATTAAGCCTGTCAACCAGTACCTTTCGGCAGAAAAGCCGTTCCTCATCGCCTAAAATCACCGTGTTGTTTTCGGCGTTTTTTTCAATTACAAAGCGGGGCTTACCGAGCGCAATGCCAAGCCCCTTGCGCTGACCTATTGTATACCTTATTATTCCCTTATGCTCACCGAGGCGATTTCCGTTTTCGTCGGTAAAATCCCCCGGCTCAGCCGTTTTGCCCGTAGTCCGCTCAATAAAGCCCGCGTAATCTCCGTCGGGCACAAAGCAAATATCCTGGCTGTCGGGCTTTGTCGCGTTTACAAAGCCGTGTTTTTCGGCTATTTCACGCACCTGCGGCTTTGTAAGGTTGCCTAAGGGAAACAGAGTTTTTGAAAGCTCCTCCTGCGTCATTGAGTAAAGCACATAGGTTTGGTCCTTGTTAATATCCGTCGGGCGGCAAAGCAAATATCTGCCGTTTTCCGCCCTTTTAACACGCGCGTAATGCCCCGTGGCGATTTTATCGTACCCCAGCGTTTCGGCGCGGCGCAGCATTTTATCAAACTTAATTTTGCGGTTGCACTCAATGCAGGGGTTGGGGGTTCTGCCGTTTATATATTCGTTTATAAAATCGGATATGACGTCCTTTTCAAAGCTCTCCTTAAAATTAAAGGCATAGTGCGGAATACCCAGCCGCACGCAAACCGTGCGCGCGTCTTCCACGTCCGATAAAGAGCAGCAGGTTTTGGTAAGCCCGGCGTTGTAATCCTCGCCGTCATAAAGGCGCAGGGTGACCCCCGAGACATTATAGCCCGCCTCTTTAAGCAGCGCCGCGCAAACAGAGGAGTCTACTCCCCCGCTCATTCCTACCATTACCTTTTCTCCGCTCACCTTTAAACCCCCGATAAAATAAAATTCAGCCCGAAGAACCAAGAGTTCCCCGGGCAGTAAAATCAGATAGAAGTAATATGCGCGATTTCGTACATATCGTCATCAAACGGCTTTTTCATATTGAGCGCCTCGTAAATATCGTAATCTACTATCTCGCCGTGCTGCAATCCGATAACGCGGTTGCCCTTGCCCTCTCTTAAAAGCTCTACCGCGGCAAAGCCCATCTGGGTTGCAACAACGCGGTCGCGAACGGTCGGGTTGCCGCCGCGCTGAACGTGACCCAGAACGGTAGCTCTTGACTCTATTCCGGTTATTTCCTCAATTTTTTGGGCTATCTGCTCAACGCCGCCAACGCCCTCGGCCACAACCACAATAAAGTGCTTTTTGCCGGTTTTCTGGGTTTCCCTTATCTTCGCTATAACGTCCTCTACCGTGTGCTCAACCTCGGGCACCAAAATAGCGGTAGCTCCCACGGCAATGCCGCTTTGCAGCGCAAGGTAGCCCGCACGCCTGCCCATAACCTCAACAACCGAGCAGCGGTCGTGCGATTGGGCGGTGTCTCTTATTTTATCAACCATTTCCATGGCGGTATTCATAGCGGTATCAAAGCCTATGGTGTATTCGGTTGAGGAAATATCGTTATCAATAGTTCCCGGAACGCCTACGCAGGGTATTCCGTGCAAGGATAAATCGCGCGCGCCGCGGTAAGAACCGTCGCCGCCTATTACAACTATACCCTCAATGCCGTGCTTTTTGCAGTTTGCAATTGCCTCCTGCATGCCTTCTTCGGTTTTAAAGCGCGGGCTTCTTGCGGTGTAAAGCACCGTTCCGCCGCGGTGGATTATATCCGATACCGAGCGAACGTCCAAATCAATAATATCTCCCTCAATAAGTCCGTTATATCCGCGGCGTATGCCCTTAACGGTCATACCCCTTGCTATTGCTGTTCTCACAACCGCGCGAACGGCTGCATTCATTCCCGGCGCGTCTCCGCCGCTTGTAAGCACACCTATTGTTTTCATCTTTACCATCTCCATATACATCTTCAAATTAGAGTTTAACACATTCAAAAATTTTTTTCAACAGTATTTTTCTTTTATTTACGTTTATTTAATAAATTTAACATTTTCCGCCCCGAGCAGGCTTTTAAGGGCGTTAAAAAGCGTTTCCGAGGGCGTTATGCGCAAACTCGGCGGTACTGCGAGCTTTTTACCCGTATCGGCGCAAAGAATTATAACGTCGGTGCTGCCGCTGTGCAATGAAAGCTGCCGCTTAACCTCCTCAAATTCTCTGCCCGACTGAGATTTCACCTTTAAATAAAGCCCGCTTTTATATTTTTTAGCCGCTCTGCCCCTTGCGGTCTCGGGTATTTTTTCCACCCGCTCCACCACAAGCTCGGGGTCTCTGTCCTCCCGCTCGGATACTCTGCCGCTCACCGTTACGGGCTCGCCCGAAATTAAAAGATTGCGGAACTGCGTATATGCCGCGGCGAAAATTGTAAGCCCTACCGAGCCGCTCATATCCTCAAGAAAAGCGGTAGCCATAATACTGTTGTTTTTAAGCTGCCGCGCTTTAAGCCCGTCCACTATGCCAGCCAATGTCAGCCGCTTTGAATCGGGGTAGCAGTGCGCCGCAATGTCCGCCGCGCGCGCAAAGCCCGATTTTTCGGTAAACGCGGTGTATTCCTCCATCGGGTGTCCCGAAAGGTACAGCCCGGTAGCCTCCTTTTCAAGCTCCAAAAGGGTCTCCCGCGGCATTTCCTCCGCCTTTATCGGCTTAAAGGAAACGTCCGTTCCCATTTCACCGAAAAGGTTTAGCTGCCCCTTTGCAGAGTACTTTTTCTCATCCTCCGCAGCGGCAAGCACCCCGTCTATATTATAAAGCATTTGCCGCCTGTTATCCTCAAGTCCGTCCATTGCGCCGCTTTTAATAAGCCCCTCAAGTGCTTTTCTGTTAAATTCGCGTGAGTAATTGCGCAGGCAAAAATCGTACATTGAGGTATACGCGCCGTTTTCCTCGCGCTCGGCTATGAGCCTGTTTATAACCCCCGTGCCGAGGTTTTTAACCGCTAAAAGCCCAAAGCGTATGGCGTTTCCGTCGGGTGTAAAGCCCGCGCCCGATGAGTTGACCGAGGGCGGCAGCACCCGTATTCCGTTTTTGCGGCAGTCGGCGGTATAAAGCGCAACCTTTGCGGGGCTGTCCATCATACTTGTCATAAGGCTTGAAAAATATTCCGCAGGGTAATGGCATTTAAGGTATGCCGTTCTGTAAGCCACAAAGGAATATGCCGCGGCGTGCGCCTTGTTGAACGCATAGGAGCTGAAGCTCTGCATATCATCAAAAATTTTGTTTGCCGTTTGCTCGTCCACTCCGTTTGCAACCGCGCCTGCGCACAGAATATTGCCGTTTTCATCCTTTTCGCCGTGAATAAAGAATTGCCGCTCCCGCTCCATAACGTCGTGTTTTTTCTTCGCCATTGCACGGCGCACAATGTCTGCCCTGCCGAGGGTATAGCCCGCAAGCGTGCGGAAGACCTGCATTACCTGCTCCTGGTACACAATGCACCCGTAGGTGACCGAAAGTATCGGTTTTAACAGCGGCGTCGGGTAAGTCACATCCTCGGGGTGGTGGCGGTTGTGAATATATTTCGGTATTGAGTCCATGGGTCCCGGGCGGTAGAGAGAAAGTATTGCGGTCAGGTCCTCAATGCTTTCGGGGCCGAACTGCCGCAACACGTTTTTCATACCTTCGGATTCAAACTGGAAAACGCCGTCGGTCAGCCCCGCGCCCATCATTTTATAGGTTTCCTTATCGTCAAGCGGTATTTTTTCAATATCAAAATCGGGCTGCTTTTTTCTTATATATTTTTCCGTATCGGCAATAACGGTCAGGTTGCGCAGCCCCAAAAAGTCCATTTTCAAAAGCCCCAGCTCGTCAAGCGCTGTCATTGTGTACTGGGTCACCACCGCCTCGTCGTTTACGGCAAGGGGGACATACTCGGCTATCGGCTTATCGGATATTACCACCCCCGCCGCATGGGTAGAGGCATGCCGCGGCATACCCTCAAGCTCTATTGCCGTGTCTATCAGCTCGTGCACCTGATTATCGTTATCATAAAGCGTTTTAAGCTCCGGTGAGCTTGAAAGCGCCCGCTCGATAGTCATATTAAGCGATTGCGGAATGAGCTTTGCAATTTTATCGCACACGGCATACGGCACGTCAAGCGCCCTGCCCACATCCCGCACGGCACCGCGAGCCGCCATAGTGCCGAAGGTGACTATTTGCGAGACCCTGTCCGACCCGTATTTTTCTATAACGTAATCTATTACCCTTTGGCGGTTCACATAGCAAAAATCAATATCAAAATCGGGCATTGAAACGCGCTCGGGGTTTAAAAACCGCTCAAAATAAAGGTCGTATTTGAGGGGGTCTATTCCCGTTATTCCGATACAGTAAGCCGCAAGGCTTGCCGCGCCCGAGCCGCGCCCGGGACCTACGGGTATATTGTGGCTTTTAGCGTAATTCACAAAATCGGCTACTATTAGATAATAGTCAACATACCCCATTCGGTTTATAACGCCCAGCTCATAGTCAAGGCGGTCGGTAACCTCTTTTTTCGGGTTGTCACCGTAAATTCGGTGCAAGCCTTCAAGGCATTTATTGCGGAAATATTCAAAATGATCCCTGTCGCCTATATCAAACCGCGGCAGCTTTATTTTGCCGAATTCAAACGTAACGCGGCATTTTTCGGCTATTTTCACCGTGTTTTCTATAGCCTCGGGCGCTTCGGGGAAAAGCGACGCCATTTCCTCGGCGGATTTTAAATAAAATTCGTTTGTTTTAAATTCAATCGGGTTTTCTTCGTTAATTTTAGTGCCCGTTTGTATGCAAAGCAGCACCTTGTGCAGGCGCGCGTCCTCTTTTTTAATATAATGCACGTCGTTTGTAGCGACAAGCGGTATTCCCGTTTCCCGCGAAATTCTTACAAGCTGCGGGTTTATTCTTCGCTGCTCCTCAATTCCGTGATCCTGCAGCTCCAAATAATAATTGCCCCTGCCGAAAAGCGAATCAAACCAAAGCGCCGTTTCCTTTGCCTTTTCATATTCGCCCGAGCTTAAAAGCCGCGGAATTTCCCCCGCAAGGCAGGCGGAAAGGGCAATAAGCCCGCCGCTGTATTTTTTAAGCAGCTCCTTATCTATTCTCGGCTTTGAGTAAAAGCCCTCTGTAAATCCTGCGGAAACTAACTTTATAAGGTTGCGGTAGCCCTCGTTATTGCGGCATAAAAGCACAAGGTGGGTGTAGCGTGCGTCCACTCCCTTTACCTTTTCAAAGCGGCTGCGCGGCGCAACATATACCTCGCAGCCTATTATGGGGTTTATTCCCTTTGAAACGGCGTATTTATAAAAATCAATAACGCCGTACATCACGCCGTGGTCGGTTATTGCAAGGCTTTTCTGCCCGAGCGCCGCCGCGCGGTCTATAAGCGCCTTTATGCGGCAGCAGCCGTCAAGCAGGCTGTACTCGGTGTGCACGTGCAAATGAGCGAAATCCATATGCTTCTACCCCCTGTGCGCCTTTGTTTCCATATAAATTCGGGTTATTTTTTGCAGCCTGTGGTTAAGCCCTGAAACGGTCAGCGGCTCGTCGGATAGCTTACATAATTCTTTAAGTGTCAAATCGGGGTTATCCCGCCGCAGCATTGCCGCGCTTACAAGCTCTGGCGGCAGGCTTTCAAGCAGCCCCGCCTTTTCAAGATATTCTATTTCCGCGCGCTGCCTGACAGACGCCTCAACCGTTTTTGAAATATTGCCGCTGTCACAATTGCTGCGGCGGTTGCTCGCATTTTTAACGCTTTTAATTATTTTGGTATCCATAATATCAAGCGTTCGGTGCGGCAGCCCCATAATGGTCAGTAAATCTTCTATACTTCCGCTTTCCTTTGTGTAAAGCACAAATGCGGTGCCGCGCGCGGTTTTTTTCATATGAATATCAAATTCGGCTAACAAAAGCAAAAACTCGTCGGCTAATTTTTCGTTTTTAACCGCAAACTCCGCGCGGTATTCCTTTTCAGGATCGTTAATATTGCCGCATGCCAAAAAAGCCCCCCTTATAAAGCTCTGGCGGCAGCAGTCGCGGGCAAGTAAACCGCGGTCTATTAAATTTTCATTTATTCCGAAATCAAACGCCGCCAGAATTTTAAGCCTGTCCGTATCGGATGTAACCTCGGCTTTATAGGTCGGGCGTTTTGTGCCGCCGCAGGTTATTTCCGCCGCGGCGCCGAAGGTACTTTTTATAAGCTCCGCATACGCTTTTGCCACACATTCGTTGCCCGTTTGTATTGAAATGCGTTTAAGCGAAAACGCGCGGCTGAAAAGCATAAAGCCGTAAACAAGCGGTAAGCGGCAGCAGGAATGTGTTTTGAGCGAAATCAGCTCATTTTTAATCTCACTGCAAAAGGACATAAAGCCCGTCAGTGCTTGTAAATATCCCTGTGATTTATGGAGCAGTTGTAATTTTCGTTGCGCAAATGCTCGCCTATCAGCTCCGCAAAGGTGACCGAGCGGTGCTTTCCGCCCGTGCAGCCTATGGATATTACAAGCTGACTTTTACCCTCCTTTGCATACATAGGTACGGCGCAATCTATAAACGCCAAAAGGCGGTCGAGAAACCTTTTGCTGTCCTCGCTTGCCATAACGTAATCGCGCACTTCCTTATCAAGTCCTGTTTTTTCCTTTAATTCCTCAACATAAAACGGGTTGGGCAGGCATCTTACATCCACCACCAAATCCGCCTCTGTGTCCGAGCCGTATTTAAACCCGAAGGACTTGCACTGAATTTTTAAAACGTTGCTAACGCTGCCGAAGAAAATATTTGAAAGCTGAACCTTTAGCTGCGCTATTGAAATGCGGCTTGTATCTACCACGTAATCCGCCGAAAAGCGGATTTTTTTAAGCATTTCGCGCTCTTTCGCAATTGCCGCAGCTACCGACATATCGTTGCCGTCCGCCAGCGGGTGCTTGCGCCTGTTTTCCTTATAGCGGCGTATAAGCACATCGTCAGCCGCGTCCAAAAACAGTATTTTATACTCAATATTGTTCTTTTTAAGGTTGCCGAGAACCCCGTCAATCTCCGAAAAAAGCACGCCGCCGCGCATATCGGTCACTATAGCCATTTTATTAAGCAGATCGCCGCTGCGCGACGAAAGCTCCACAAACGAGGGTATTATTGCCGGCGGAATGTTATCAACGCAGTAAAAGCCTATATCCTCAAGCGCGTTTGCCGCCTGCGATTTTCCCGCGCCCGACATTCCCGTTACTATTAACAATTCCATTTTTTCAGTCTCCGTTCCGCCCCGTAAAAATAACCTCGGGCTCCAGCATTACTCCGTCGTTTTCAAAAACCTTTTTTTGTATTTTTCCTATAAGCGCCTTTACGTCGGCAGCCGTTGCGCCCCCGCGGTTAATAACAAACCCCGCGTGCTTTTCGCTTACCTGCGCGCCGCCGACCGCACTGCCCTTTAAGCCGTTTTTCTCAATAAGCGCGCCTGCAAAATACCCCTCGGGCCGCTTAAAGGTGCTGCCCGCGCTGGGGTATTCAAGCGGCTGCTTTTGCTTGCGGCGGTTAAGCAATTCGTCCATTTCAGCCTTAATTTCCGCCTTATCGCCCTTCTTTAAGGCAAGGGTCAGGGAAATTATTATAAGTCCGCCCTTTTTAAATACGCTGCTGCGGTAGCCGAGCCGCATATCTTCCTTTTTAAGGGTTTTTATTTCTCCCGAGGCGGTCAGGCACTCGGCGCTTTCGATTACATCCGCCATTTGCCCGCCGTAAGCGCCCGCGTTCATATAAAGCGCGCCGCCCGCCGTTCCGGGTATTCCGTAGGCAAATTCAAGCCCCGTAAGTGATAATGACAGGGCTTTCAGGCAGACCGATGAAAGCATAGCCCCCGCGCCGCAGGTGATTTTTTCACCGTCAGATGAAATACCGTTTATTCCCGAAAGGCTTATAACCGCGCCCTCTATTCCGCCGTCGGACACCAAAAGGTTGCTGCCGTTGCCCAAAATGAAATACGGAATTTCAAGCCCGGTGCATTTTTTAACGGCTGAAATAAGCGCGGCGGGAGAGGCGGGAATTATAAAAATATCCGCCTCTCCCCCGATTTTAAAGGTAGTGTGCGCCCGCATAGGCTCATTTTGCCTGTATTCGATATTTTCGCTTTCAAGAAAATTCGCCAATGCTTCTGCGCTCATAAAGCCACTCCCAAGATTTAATTATTTATAAAGGTCGCAAAGGTACGCCGCGCCTATAATTCCCGCGTCGTTTCCGAGAGCCGCCGCCTTTATCTGCGTTTTCTTCGCAATGTGGCGGGCGTAGTTTTCACCTTCAACATAAGCCACAATCGGGTCAATAAGGGTGCTGCCCTCTTTTGAAATTCCGCCGCCGACGCACAGAACGTCCGGCTGGAAAATATTTATATTATTGGAAATACCTATTGCAACATATTCAATATATCTGTCAACCACGCGCTTTGCGGTATCGTCACCCGCACGCATGGCGTCAAATGCGGTTCTGCCGCTCACCTTACTTATATCTCCGCCGCATATTTCCCACATTTTTGATTTCGGGTATCTTATCATAGCCTGCTTTGTCTGGCGGATAAGCGCCGTAGCAGAGGCATATGCTTCCCAGCAGCCCTGTCTGCCGCAGGTACAAATTTCACCGTCCATATTTATAACCACATGGCCAAGCTCCGCGCCCGCATAGTTTGAGCCGGAATAGATCTTACCGTCAATTATAACGCCGCCTCCGACGCCTGTGCCCAAAGTAATAGCTATAAAATCATTCGAGCCTTTGCCCGCACCCGCAATATACTCGCCGTATGCCGCGGCGTTAGCGTCGTTTTCAATGTAAAAATCAACGCCCAGTTTTTCTTTCAGCATAGCCGCCATAGGCACGTCGTAAAAATCAAGGTTGTTAGCATAGCATACCACGCCGCGCACCGGGTCTATAGCTCCGGGTGTTCCCACGCCCATAGCCTCAATATTGGAAAGCTTAAGCCCCGCATTTTCAACTGCCTGCTTTGCGACAACAGCCATATCCGACACAATTTCCTCTGCCGGGCGGGGGCAGTTTGTTTTTACCTGCGCGGTTGCAACTATCTTATAATTATCGTCTACAACTCCCGCTACAATATTCGTTCCGCCAAGGTCAATTCCCAATTTATACATTTTTACTTTACACTCCTGTTTTAAAAATTATCAGAACGGATTAACCGTTTCGTTTGTGCTTACGTCCTCTGGCTCGTCGGTCATACCGAGACGTTTGAGAAGATCCTGCGCCGCGTTGTAGCCGAGCTTTTTCTGCCTGCTGTTCATTGCGGCAACCTCAATTATAACCGCTAAGTTACGCCCCGGCTTTACCGGAATGGTGAGCGACGGTATATCAAGCCCCAAGATTTCCGTCGTCTGATTATCAAGCCCCATACGGTCATAAACCTTGTTTACATCCCATATTTCAAGGTTTATTATAAGGTCTATCTTCTCGGTGATCTTAACCGCGCCCGCGCCGAAAATTCGGCTCGCGTTAATAATACCTATTCCGCGCAGCTCAATAAAATGCCTTATATTATCGGGCGCAGTGCCCACAAGCGATTTATTTGATACACGGCGTACTTCCACCGCGTCGTCCGCTATAAGGCGGTGACCGCGCTTTATAAGCTCAATTGCGGTTTCGCTTTTACCTACTCCGCTCTCGCCCAGCAGCAGTATACCCTCGCCGTAAACCTCCACCAAAACACCGTGGCGCGTAACCCGCGGCGCCAAGTTTAAGTTTAAAAAGGCTATCAAGGCAGAGGTAAAGTCAGATGTAGTCTCTGCCGTGCGCAAAAGCGGCACGCCGTATTCCGCGGCGGTTTTCGCGTATACCTCGTCCACCTGCATATTGCGGCATATAACCACCGCCACAGGCTTGTGAGAGAAAAATTCTCTCAGCCTTTTTTCCGCCTTTTCGGGGGTGAACCGCAGTAAAAAGCTTTCCTCGCTTTTGCCTATTATCTGTATTCGCTTTTCATCGAAAAACTCAAAATACCCCGCCATATGCAAGCCCGGGCGGTTTACCTCGGTGGTGGATATTTGTATTTTTTCGGGGTTAGCCGGCATATTAAGCGTTTCCAGCGAAAATTCCGAAATTATCTTCGCAAGCGATACCGTAAAATTCGTCCTCATTCGTTCGCTCCCTCCCTATATTATCCTCAGTATATCATTATAATATAAATTTTTCCAAAACGCAAAGGTTTTTACGCAAAAAAGAAATTTTCGGCAATACTTATTTGAACAATTTTAACTCTTTATCAAATTTCAATATATTTTTATTGACAAACAATAAAAATTGTGCTACCATAAAATCACAAAATTTGAAAAAAGAGGAGAATTTTTATGTGGAACTCCAAGCGCTCAACCAAGCTTTCCCTTATTCTTACCGATATTATTTTTGCCGTGGCAATCGCTGTCGGTATATTTCTTCCGTTTATTGCGGGGTGGTATATTGAAGCAACAGGCAAAACGCAGGCGCTTAAAGCCGTGCTTATAACCGTTTGCTACTGCTGCCTGCCGTTTGCCGCGGCGGCGCTTTTAACCCTTCGGCTTTTGCTTAAAAATATTTTAAAATCGGAGGTATTCGTTTCTCAAAACGTAAAATTTCTGTGCATACTTTCGTGGTGCTGCGTTGCCGTGGCGCTTATAGACCTTGCAAGCGGGTATTTTTACCTGCCGTTTTATATTGTGGGAACGGCGGCGGGCTTTTTCGCCCTTATATTAAGAGTTATTAAAAACGTGTTTTGCGCGGCAATAGAAATTAAAAACGAAAACGAGCTTACAATATAGGGTGGTATAAATGGCGATAATAATAAATCTTGATATTATGATAGCAAAGCGGAAAATATCCTCGGGCGAGCTTGCCGAAAAGGTGGGCATAACGCAGGCAAATCTTTCAATACTCAAAACCAACAAGGCGCGCGCAATACGCTTTTCAACCCTTGAAAAAATATGCGAGGTATTAGAGTGTCAGCCCGGCGATATACTTGAATACAGGAGTGATGAATAATGTGCGATACCACAGTTGATAATTCATTAAACAGTCTGCCCGTTTGGCGCAAAAGAGACACGGTGTTTGCCACAGTTACGCTTATATGCTCGGTGCTTTTTGTTCATTTATCAATTTTCGGCGGGTTTAACGCAGGCTTTACCGCGTCATTTTTTCTGCTTTTTGCCCTTACCGCGGCGTATATGCTAAGGCAGCGCAAACACTTCAGCGTATTCACGGTTTTCTGCGGGCTTTGCTCGCTCGGCTTTTCGGTTATATTCTCGGTTTACAACGACGCCGTGCTAAACATACTGTTTTTTATAGCCGCAGTCGCGCTTTACGGTGTTTTTGTTTCGGGCTTTTTCACGGCGGATAAAGCCCTCTCGCCCATAATGGGCGCGCTTAACACACTTATTATTAACCCGTTTGATAACATAACGGCGCCGTTCCGCTCCTACGGCGGCTACCGCAAGGAAAAAAATTTCAAAGGAATAAACAAGCAGGTGCTTACGGGCATATTGCTTTCCGTGCCCGTTCTTTCAGTGGTATTTCCGCTGCTTATGAGTGCGGACGCAGCGTTTGAGGGGCTTATACTTTCGGTATTTTCAGGGTTCGGTATTTTTATTCTTAAAATATTGCTCGGCGCCGCGGCGGCGGTCTACCTGTTTTCTATGCTTTTCGCGGCGAAAAACGGGCTTAAAGCCAAAAATTTCGGCATTTCGGTTTATAATGATATTAGAGTGATGCCGCCCGTTACCGCCGTCACCCTTTCTTCAGTTTTATCGGCGGTTTATCTTGTGTATTTGCTTTCGCAATCGGCATATTTTTTCAGCGGCTTTTCGGGGATTTTGCCGTCGGGCTATTCCTTTACGGCGGCAGGCTATGCAAGGCGCGGCTTTTTTGAGCTTTGCGGCGTTTGCGGTATAAATTTCTTTACGGTAGGTGCTGTTATGTGCCTTGTAAAACGCACAAATACCGCCGCAATACCGCTTTCGGTGCGCATAACCTCCACGCTCATATGCATATTTTCGCTTATTTTTGCCGCTACCGCAATTTCAAAAATGTTTTTATATATAGGCTATTACGGTCTTACGCGGCTGCGCCTGCTCACAAGCATTTTTATGGCTGCAATTGCCCTGCTTTTTATTATAATGATACTGTTTATGTATATAAAAAGGTTTCCCGCAGCAAAATGCGCAATTTGCTGCTTTGCCGTAATCGGTCTAATTACCGGTTTTTGCGATGTTGACCGCACGGTTGCAAGCTACAATGTAAACGCATACAAAAGCGGCATTTTGAAAGAGCTTGACGTGGAATATTTAGGTTATCTTTCCGATTCGGCTGTGCCATACATAGCAAAGCTTACCGCAAACAAAAACAGCTCTGTAAGTGACGACGCGTTTTACGCGCTTTATTACAAAGCCGAAGACCTGTTTGAGATAAACGGAAATAAGGTAAAATTCAAAACCGAAAGCGACCCCGCAAAATACAATTATTCGCGCGAAAACGCAAGGCAAATTATTAAAAAGAATATTAAAGAAATTATTAAAGCCGGGCGTGAACGTGAGGAGTACTCGGAGCAGGCGCTCGATTTCACTGCTCAGACCGATTATCTTAATCCCTGATGATTTGGAGAAAAAGGAATGGACAAAGCCGGTGCTTGTAGGCGACAGCCAGTCAAGAAGCGATTTTATTATGTATGAAAACGGGCTTTATCTTTTCCACGCACCGATAAACCGCAACCATATAGGAATACTGAAAATAAACAGAACGGATATTGAGAAAAGCGAGGTAGTTTTGCAGGCGGATATGAAGGGAAGCTGTTTTTATCCGTTTGTGCAGTATGATACCGAGGGTAATATTTATATGTCTTACACAGCTGACCGAAAGCATATAAGAATTTCAAAATTCACCTTTGAAAAATACATTCCCGATTAGTTCAGGCAAAATATATTGTTTTTTACATTTTTCTCCTTAAAAACCATTTTTATTAAAAATATAAATCAAAATTTACCTATAATAATATTTATGCCCTTACACAAAATATTACTGCAAACGCAAAGAAAAAAATTAGGAGAGAAAAAAACCATGGCTAACAAAAGCGTAGTACCTGAGGCTAAAGAAGCCCTCAACCGTTTTAAGATGGAGGCTGCCAACGAGGTTGGCGTTAACTTAAAGCAGGGTTACAACGGTGACCTTACCTCTAAGCAGGCCGGTTCTATCGGCGGACAGATGGTTAAAAAGATGATCGAATCTTACGAAAACAGCATGAAGTAAGAATCTTTTAACCCGGGGTTGTTACATTAAAATAACTCCGAAAACAGGCGGGCTGATCCAGAAGGGTCAGCCCGCCTCAGTCTGTCGAATAACCCTAAATTTCAAGCGAGATTTAGGGTTATGAGTTTTGTTTTAGCAAAAAATGTATATAGCCTAATTAAAGCACTGTATTGGTGAGACCTTTTCCACCTATGCAGTGCATACTTTTT
>ERZ839823.1149-NODE-1149-length-29818-cov-3.841548_pt1 | contig 29818 bp, 24 predicted proteins | sample MGYA00519862_ERZ839823 | MGnify/ENA primary metagenome ERZ839823 (study PRJEB31850, sample SAMEA3708853) | human gut metagenome | biome: human gut; feature: human-associated habitat; material: faeces | place: China | collected 2014 ...
CTATTATACCATATTTACGTAAAAAAGCCCAGCTTTTGCTGGACTTTTTCGACAGGCTGCAATCCCCCCGATAAAACGGGGGATTTTTTATTTTCCAAAAAAAATTTTAAAAAAATCGAAAAAAGCATTTGACTTTTCCTGACTTTGGTGTATAATAATAGTCAGGAAAGGTCAAAAATGAGGTGCAAGACATGAGAATGAGCGATTTAATAACACAGGAAATAATAAAAATGTTAAATGAGTCGGGTGTGAACACCGCCGAAATTCAGCGCAACGAGTTTGCCAATACTATCGGCTGTGCCCCGAGCCAGATAAACTATGTTCTTTCCTCGCGATTTACGCCGGAGCACGGCTATATGATTGAGAGTCGCCGCGGCGGCGGGGGATATATAAGAATAAGGCGTGTTGTTATGAACCATACCTCTGCGCTTATGCACATTATAAATTCTATAGGCGATGCGGTAGACCCCATGACAACGAGAATTATTCTTGAAAACTGCATAGAATCGGGGATAATACCGTCGGAGGTGGCAAAGCTTATTGCCACGGCGGTATCTGCCAGCGTATTGCAGGCAGTGCCTGTTGAGTACCGCAATACGCTTAGAGCAGCGCTTTTAAAACAGCTGCTGCTCACCCAAATTAAATAATAAGGAGCGATTTTTATGCTATGTGATAAATGCGGAAAAAATAATGCGACAACGCACATTAAACAGATAATAAACGGCGTGGTGACAGAGCGAAACCTTTGCAGCAGCTGTGCCGCGGAAGAGGGGTACTCAAAATTCCCGCACGGTGGGCTTGCCGATATGCTGGCCTCAATGTTCGGGGATATTTCGGGGCTGGGAATAGAATCAAACGAGACCCGCTGCCCTGTTTGCGGCGCAAGATTTTCGGATATTGCCGAAACCGGCAAGGCAGGCTGCGCCGAGTGCTACAAAACCTTTTACAGTGAGCTTTTGCCATACCTTAAAAGGGTGCACGGCAGCGTAAAGCACATAGGAAAGGTGCCGAACAGCGCGCCGCTTGCCGTTAAACCGCAGGAGGAAACGGCTGATACCTTAAGGCTGGAGCTTAACCGCCTTGTAAGCGAAGAACGCTTTGAAGAAGCGGCGGTTGTAAGGGATAAGATAAAGAAACTGGAGGAGACGGAAAATGAGTAGCTGGTATACTTCTCACGCGCCCGAGGACGATATTGCCGTAAGCACGAGAATAAGGCTGGCGCGCAATTTATCGGGCTTGCCCTTTCCCGCGAGAATGACCCCCGAGCAGCGCAAGGAACTTAATTTAAAGGTAAAAAACGCCGTGCTGCAAAGCAACACTCCGTTCGCGAAAAGCCTTAAATATATTGATATGGCGGATGTTCCGCAAACCGAAATTGCGGCGATGGTGGAGCGCCACATAATAAGCCCCGAATTTGCCGAAGAAAACGCCGACCGCGCAATAATTATTTCGGCAGACGAGAGCATAAGTATTATGATAGGCGAGGAAGACCACGTAAGAATACAGGTAATCTTAGGCGGCTTGCAGCTTGAAAAGGCTTACGATACCGCAGAGCAGCTTGATTCGCTGCTTTATAACGAGCTGCACTTTGCCTTTGACCGCAGCTTGGGCTTTTTAACCGAGTGCCCCACCAATTTGGGCACGGGGCTCAGAGCCTCGGTAATGCTGCATTTGCCCGTTACCGAATCGAACGGCGAAATATCATCCATTGCCGAAACGGTGGGTAAAATAGGCTTTACCGTTCGCGGAATGTACGGCGAGGGCTCAAAGGCGAGCGCCTCAATGTATCAGGTTTCAAACCAGATAACCCTTGGTATAAGCGAGAAAAACGCGATAGATAACCTTAAAATAATAACCGCGCAGCTGATTGACAAGGAGCGCAAGGCGAGAAACAGCCTTAACAAAATAAAGCTTGAGGATATGTGTTTCAGGGCGCTCGGCACTTTACAAAACTGCCGCGTATTATCAAGCAAGGAAATGATGGATTTATTATCACGGATTAAACTCGGTATAAGTATGGGCATAATCAAAAAGGACGTTCTTCCCATAAAGCTGTTTATAGAGGGTCAGCCCAATATGCTGATGAAGAAATACGGGCAGCTTGAACCCGAAGAACGCGATATATACCGCGCCGCCTTTATGCGCGACGCATTAAAATAAAAAACTTAAAAACCCGATAAGGGAGGTATATTTTATGAAATACAATTTTAACGGATTCACTACAAAGGCAAATGAGGCTTTAAATCAGGCTATAGGCTCGGCTGAGCAATTAGGTCACACCTATGTGGGCAGCGAGCATTTGCTTTTGGGACTTTTGAAAATAGGCACGGGCGTTGCGGCGGCGGTGCTTAACAAAAACGGAATAACCGCAGAAAATATTGAGGAGCTGATCCGCGCGAATATCGGCTGCGGCACCGTAACAAGGCTTTCGCCCGATTACTTTACGCCGCGCGCAAAGCGGGTTATTGAAACCGCTATGGCGGGCTGCGCCAATATGGGCAAAAAGTATGTGGGAACCGAGCACCTGCTCATAGGCATTTTAAGCGAGGGCGATAACTACGCAATACGCTTTATTAACGAATTGGGCGTGGACGCGGCATCCCTTACCACCGAGGCGCTTAAAGCTTCGGGCATTGACCCCGAAGAAACGCAGAGCGTAAATGCTGCAGGCGCCGCGAACGATAACGCCGACCCCAAAGCCCCCACGCTCTCAAAGTATGGCAGAGACTTGACCGCTGATGCCCAAAAGGGCAAAATTGACCCGGTTATAGGCAGAGAAAAGGAAATTGAAAGGGTAATTCAGATTCTTTGCCGCCGCACCAAAAACAACCCCTGCCTAATAGGCGAGCCGGGCGTTGGTAAAACCGCCATTGTTGAGGGCTTGGCGCAGAAAATAGCCTCGGGCGATGTGCCCGATATTCTCGAAAACAAGCGCGTTTTCACCCTTGACCTTACGGGAATGGTGGCAGGCACCAAATACCGCGGCGATTTTGAAGAAAGAATTAAATCGGTAATAGATGAGGTTACAAAATCGGGTAACATCATACTCTTTATTGATGAGGTGCATACCATTATAGGCGCGGGCTCTGCCGAGGGCTCGACCGACGCGGCTAATATATTAAAGCCGGCATTGGCGCGCGGCGAATTTCAGCTTATAGGCGCAACCACAATTTCCGAGTACCGTAAGAATATTGAAAAGGATTCAGCCCTTGAGCGCCGTTTCCAGCCGGTAAACGTGGCAGAGCCGAGCGAAGAAGACGCAGTGCTGATTCTTAAAGGCTTAAAGGATAAATACGAGGCGCACCACAAGGTAAAGATTACCGACGCGGCTATTGAGGCGGCGGTAAAGCTTTCAGCCCGCTATATAAGCGACAGATTTTTGCCCGATAAGGCAATAGATTTGATAGACGAGGCGGCATCTCGTGTGCGGCTTACCGCAAGCGCCGCGCCCGCGGAGCTTAAAGAGCTTGAAGAAAAAATTGCCAATACCGAGGCGGAAAAGGACGAGGCTATAAATTCGCAGGAATTTGAGCGTGCCGCCGCTTTGAGGGACAGCGAAAACAAGCTGAAAGATGAATATAAGCAGGCAAAGGAAAACTGGCGCAGAGAGAGCAGTCACTCCGGCGGCGAGGTAGGCGAAGAGGAGATTGCCGAAATTGTATCAAGCTGGACGGGTGTTCCCGTGGCGCAGCTTACCGAGGAAGAAAGTGCAAGGCTTTTGCGGCTTGAAGACGAGCTGCACCGCAGAATTGTGGGACAGGATGAAGCCGTAACAGCCGTTGCAAAGGCGATACGCCGCGGCAGGGTAGGGCTTAAAGACCCGAAACGCCCCATAGGCTCGTTTATCTTCTTAGGACCTACGGGCGTTGGTAAAACCGAGCTTTGCAAGGCGCTGGCTGAGGCTATGTTCGGCAGCGAAAATATGATGATAAGGCTTGATATGTCCGAATATATGGAAAAGCACACGGTTTCCCGCCTTGTGGGTTCGCCTCCCGGATATGTCGGCTTTGAGGAGGGCGGTCAGCTTACCGAAAAGGTAAGGCGCAACCCCTACTCGGTAATTCTTTTTGATGAAATTGAAAAGGCGCACCCCGATGTTTTCAATATGCTTTTGCAGATACTTGAAGACGGCATACTCACCGATTCGCAAGGTAGGCGCGTTGACTTTAAGAATACGGTTATAATTATGACCTCAAACGTCGGCGCACGGCTTATAACCGATAAAAAGGTATCGTTCGGGTTTGGTGACGCAGACGAAAGCTCAGACACCAAGGACGTTAAAGAGGCGGTGCTCGGCGAGCTGCGCAACACCTTCCGCCCCGAATTTTTGAACCGTGTGGATGATATTATAGTATTCTCAAAGCTTAATAAGGAGCAGATTGCCGAAATTGCGGATAAGATGCTTTCAGGGCTTAAAAAACGCCTTGAAGCGCTTAATATAACCCTTAACTTTGATGAAAAGGTTAAATACGCGCTTGCCGAAAAGGGCTTTGACCCCGTTTACGGCGCGCGCCCGCTCCGCCGCGAAATTCAGAATAAAATTGAGGACGCTTTGAGCGAAAAAATACTTGATTCAAGCGTTAAAAACGGCGATACGGTGCTTTGCACCGAGCAGAACGGTAAATTTGAGTTTACCGTGCAAAAGTAATTAAAGTACCTTTTTCAGTGCTTCAAGAGCCGGCGGTATATCGTTTTCCGCTATTCCCGCAAGGCAGAGGTATACCGCTCCGGCTCTTTTCGACGGGATTATTTTAATCCCGTTTTTTTCTGCGGCGGCGCAAAGCAGGGAGCTTTCGGTTTTAATTCCCAAATCAAGCAGGGCGGTAAGCGAAGGCTCAAAAAGGGTTATATCGGCTTTTGGGAAAAGCCTGCCCGCCGTTTCATAAAAAAGCTTGCTTTTTACGCCGTTCAGCTTTCTCAGCCGCCGTAAATGCTTTTCAAGCGAGCCGGAGGATATGTAATTTTCAAGCGCTAGCTGTTCAATTTTTCCGCAGGTCTGGTTGTAAACGCCGCCGGACCTGCGGAATTTTTCTGCCAGACCGCCCGGCAGTGCCATATACGCAATTCTTACGCTTGGCAGCAGCAGCTTTGAAAAGCTGCCTATGTATACCGTTTTATCGGGGCAGCCGCTTTGAAACGCGCAAACCGCCCGCGCCGATCTTCTAAGCTCGCCGTTGTAGTCGTCCTCTATAATTATTCTGTCATCACGCGCCGCAACCCATTCGGCAAGCGCGTTTCTGCGTGAAAAAAGTCCGGTTACACTTATTTTCGCAAGCTGCGAGGGTATTAAAAACAGTGTGTTTACGCCCTGCTCCTTAAACTCTTTTATAATAACGCCGTTTTTATCGCTTTTAAGCGCGGTGCAGGGAATAGAGTGGTCTTTAAATACCCGCTCTGCCTGCTCAAAGCCGTCGCCCTCAAAGCCTACCGCACGTTTATTGCCTATAAGTCCGCAAAGAATACTGAGTAGCGGCCCCACACCCGCGCCTATAACTATATTTTCGGGAGCGGTTTTAACGCCGCGCGCTTTATATGAGTAATCGGCTAAAACCCGCCTTAAGCCCGGCTCGCCCTGCGCGTCCCCGTAGGAGGTTAATTCCTCGGTATCGCGCAAAACCTCGCGTACGGTTTTTTTCCACAGGTCGGTATCGGCAGCGGCGGGGTCTATTTTTTTGCCGGAAAAATCGTAACGTATTTCATATTTTTTTATTTCCTCGGGTATTACGGGCTTTGCAGGCAATACCCCGCGAATAAAATATCCTCTTTGCGGCAGGCTTTCCGCAAGCCCCTCCATACAAAGCCTTAAATAGGCGTTTTCAACCGTTGTTCGGCTGACGGATAGCTGCGCCGCAGCCTCTCTTATTGAGGGCAGACGCTCGCCGTCCTTTATAACTCCGCTTAAAATCGCGGCGTATACAGCGCCGTAAAGCCGTTTATACATAGCGCCCGTGCCGCTTTGCAAATCAATAAAATCCAATAGCATTTTACAAACTGTCCTTTAAAAAATAATTAAATTTGGCTATTTAACAGTGTACACTTTACTGCTATAATAATAACACCAATCAATTTGATATGCAAATACTTTTTTAAAGAAGGGCTCAAAATGAAAAAGACAAAACACGAGCAAATTGTAAACATAACTATGATACCGCTTTTCGCGGCGCTTTGCTATATTGCGCTTACGGTGCTGTTTATTCCTTTTGCGAATATGTACATACATTTCGGCAACCTTATAGTGGTTTTGGCGGCGCTGCTCATAGGCGGCTGGCAGGGCGGTCTTGCAGGCTCTATCGGTATGGGCTTTTACGATATTTTCAACGGTCACGCCGATTCCTCCCCCAAAACCTTTATTCTTAAAATGCTTATAGGTCTTGCAACGGGTCTTGTGTATAACTTTATTAAAAACCGCAAAAAATATCCCGCCGCGGCGCTTTATGTTTCGGGCATTATATCGCTTATGATAAGCAGCGGCATACTTGTGCACACCCTTACTCAAAATCACGCTTACACGGGCAAGGGCGCGTGGCTTTTCCCGCTGTTTTTAATAATCGGCTTAATATGCATAGTTTTCGGTCTGCTTAAAAATAAATTCCCGCAGAAAACCGCCGCCGCAATAGTGGGCGCCTCCTGCGGAATGTTGGTAAACCTTGTAGGCGAAACCGCGTGGAAAGCCGTAACCTACACATTGGCGGGCTCAGCGCCCGGCGCCGCGTTTACAACCGCGGTGCTCGGTCAGGCTTCAACCCTTATAAACGCCGGAATTGCAATAGTCGGCGGGGTAGCGCTGTTTACGGTGCTTGAAAAGCCAGTTGAAAAAATTAAAAATAAATAATTTAAAAGTATAAAAAGACTCCCTTCTTTTTGACGCAAGTCAAAATAGAGGGGCATTTAGCTTTAATGCCGATTTTATTTTAAGGTAAGAGTGAAGAGGTAAAAGGTAAGAAGTAAAAATCCCGTTCACAAAAGTGAACGGGATTTTTTGGCGGAGAGGATGGGATTCGAACCCATGTGCCTTTTGGGCAAACGGTTTTCAAGACCGCCTCGTTATGACCGCTTCGATACCTCTCCTTATTCAAATGACCAAATTATTCTATCATAAAAGCGGTGGAATGTCAATATTTTTTTAAATATTAAATAACTTTTTAAATACCGGTATTGAAACGGCGAATTTTTGCTTTTCTTCGCGGCTTTTTAAGTGGCGCAGTATAATAAACGCCGAAATTAAAACGCAGCCCAGCGTAATGCCGTAAGAAACGGCAAAGCGCGCAGTAATTGCAGTAAAAATGCAATAGGTTAGTATTGTTCTGTAATAATGCGGCGATATACGAACCACAACCGACAGAATTATATAAATTGCCGCGAGCGTTAAAAGCGGTTGGGGTATTGGCAAAAGCCCTAAAAGGCAGCCGAACGAGACGGCAATGCCCTTGCCGCCGCGAAAACGGTAAAAACAGGGGAAAATATGCCCGAGTACGGGCGCTGCAAGCACAGGCGCGAAATAAATATCAGTGTTGCCGCGGGTCATATAAAGGTAAAGAAAAACAGGCAGAAAGCCTTTTATTAAATCGCCCAGCAGTGTAAGCGTTCCGCAAAGCATACCGCCGTATATAAATGCGTTTGAGGTGCCGGGGTTGCCGTCGGTGCTGTTTGATATTAAATCCTTACCGAAAAGCGCGCCGTAAACGCGGGCAAAAAGTATGCTGCCCGAAAGATAACCGAATACGGTAAAACACAGTGCTGTAAGCATTAAAAGAGCTCCTTTCGTATTAAAAATATTTCAATTAAATTTCAAGTAATGCTACTGTCTCAACGTGTGATGTGCGCGGGAACATATCTACGGGGGTGTATTCACTGAGCGCATACCCCTTTTCGGCGAATATTTTTATATCCCTTGCAAGGGTGGCGGGGTCACAGGAGACGTATACTACCCTCTCAGGCTTAAAGGCTTCGGCTATTGTGCCTATAAGCTCCGCCGTGCAGCCCTTTCGCGGCGGGTCTACTATTATAACATCGGGCTTTATGCCTTTTTTTGCAAGCTCTGCCGCCGCGCCCGCAGCGTCACTGCATATAAATTCGGCGTTAGTTATGCCGTTAAGCCCCGCGTTAAAGCGCGCGTCCTCTACCGCCTGCGGCACAATTTCCACGCCTATTATTTTTTTGGCTTCTTTTGCCATAGAAAGCCCTATTGTACCCGCACCGCAGTATAAATCAAGCACGGTTTTACCTGCGGGAGCAGCGTATTCCGCCGCCTTTTTATAAAGCCTTTCGGCGGTGGCGCGGTTTACCTGATAAAACGAAAGGGGAGAAAGCCGCACGCGCACCCCGCAGAGAATATCGGTTATATATTCTTCTCCGTATAAAACACGGCATTTTTCACCCAAAATTACGTTGGTTTTATCGGTGTTAATATTTATGCCTATGCTTTTAATTTTTTCCCCACAAACCGATTTGATACGGCTTACTAAATCATCTGAACCGGGCAGCGTTTTGCCGTTAATAACGGCGTAAACCATTATTTCTTCGGTTTTTTCCGCAATGCGTATGTAAATATGCCGCAAAAGCCCCGTGTGCTTTTCTTCGTTATAAACTCTTATGCTGTTATCCCTTATCCACTCGGTGCAGGCGGCGGTTATTTGTGAGAAAATTTCGGGCTGCAAAGCGCAATCGGGGCATTTTACTATCCTGTGGGAATGAAATGCAAAAAAGCCCGCAGCGCCGTCCGCCGCTATGGGGTACTGCGCTTTGTTGCGGTAATGCTCGGTGTTTTCAGAGCAAATTATCGGCTGCGGCGGCATATCCGCCCCGCCTATCCGCTTTATCGCCTCGTAAACCTTATCCGTTTTAATTCGGCACTCCGCCGCGTAGCTTATATGGCGGTATACGCACCCGCCGCACTGCGAAAATGAGGGACAGCGGTTTTCTGCGCGGTCAGGTGAGGGCTCAATTATTTCGGTAAGCTTGCCGAACGCATAGGTTTTTTTAACTTTAAGTATTTTAACCCGCGCCGTGTCCCCAATAGCCGTAAGCGGTACGAATATCGCCATACCGTCATATTTACCTATTCCGCTGCCGTCTGAGGTCATATCGGTTATGTTAAGAATTATTTCATCGTTTTTTTGCAAATAAATTCACACCTTGATTGTAAAATGCACTGAATAAAGAGCAAAGCTTTTGTGCAAAGAGTAAAAGTTTACGCAAAGTTCATCTTTTTGTAACTTTTTCCTTGACAATTCGACATTATGTGATAGAATAAAACCATGCTTTTTAAGCATACCTATATATAAAAGCGGCAGGGTAATAATCCTGTCGTTTTTCTTTTTTATAGGCTCCCTTCTTTTGCGATAGCAAATAGATTGGAGCTGTCTCGTTAGCGACTGAGGGGTATTCAAACAAATTTTAAGCTAATTATTAGCCTTAGTTTTTCTACAATCCCTCAGTCAAAACCTGCGGTTTTGCCAGCGTCTCGGCTGCCGCCTCGGTCGGTGCTTCTGCTTCGCAGAGGTGTCCACCGGACACCCGCACCCTTTACACAAGGGAGCCTTTTTTATATCTTTTTCCCGGTGTTTTTGTCAGTGAATACTGCCTCGTATTCATAGCCCAAAACATCGGCGATTTTTTTTAAATCGCTTTCGCTGAAATTATCGCGTTTAATTTTTATGCTTAATGTAGGGGGCTTTATATTTAATAAGGTTGCAAGTCTGCCCATTGTCATTTCGCGTTCCACAAGCATTACTTTAATTTTCTTTGCGGTAGACATTATGTAATCACTCCGTTCTTAACAATTATAAGCTTGAAAGCAAAAAAAATCAAAGAAATATCGAATAAAATTAGCTTGTGTGCTAATTTATGCTTGACAAATATTTATTATATGCTTATAATATTAGCGTAAAAGCAAATTAAATTTGCTTTTATCCAAAAATGTAAATATTTTATGAACGAAGAAGTTTAAAATGGAATTTTCAGATCTATGGAGCAAGTGCGATTTACTGTATTTATCCGATTATCTTGCAAACGGCGGCGAGCTTATAGAAATTCCCGAAAAGGAAAGCTACGAGAAAACCGTAAGAAAAGCGGAAAAGTCACTGTTTTCACTGGCGGACAGGGTTGGAAACAGTAGGGAAGAACACGAAGAATTGGACGAAACAATAGGAATAGCTATAACCACGCTTCGGCGAACATTTTTTGAAATGGGGCTTATCGGGGGCATAAAGTTATCGCACGAGTTTTACACCCGTGCGAAAGAGTTGGAAGAATAAGAAGAAACCAAAGGCTCCATTCTTTTTGACGCAAGTCAAAACAGAGGAGAGCTGTCGTGCGTATGCACGACTGAGGGGTATTCTCTAAAATCTAAAGCATTTGGCGCCGATACTTGCAGCCGGTAGCCTGACTTTAAACCGCAAATCTACCGATAACGAACAGCCTGTCTTCCTAAGAAAAGCCGCAGCGAGAGCGAGCAAGGCTTTTCTTAGGAAGACAGAAGGGCTGCCGAGTCCTGTCACACTACCGTTAATTCACTATTGGCATTCTCAAAAAAATTTTCCTACAAAAACTTGACACGAACAGTAGGTCCGAAAAAAGCAATTGTAAATTCACCTTCGTAAGAGTGAATTTACAATTGCTTTTTAATATAACGGGCGGTGCCGCAGTACTGCCGAAATTATTATTCAAAATATCCTTTATATTCTATTTGCGGTTTATCGTTCGGGAATAGGTGGGAGTACAAATCAACGAAATAATCATCGGTCATACTCGCTATGTAGTCCGTTACAAGCTGATTAGGCTCTGTTTTTTCGTATGGAATTTCTCTTTTATAATGTGCTTTATTTACAAAGCTTATATGGTGCGTGAATATCGGGGAATCAAAATTAGCGTTTGCAAGGTCTGAAAGCAGTCTTTCATAAACCCTTGCCATCATAGGCTGTACGGTTCCGCGCATAGCCGATTTTACCGAATCGTTTTTATATATAAGCTCGTAGTTATCTGCCTTTGCCTTTTTAAGCGCCGCAAAATGCTCTTCATCCATTTTTATATACGGCTTTTTGTAGCTGTTTTCTACTATATTAACTATAAGGTTATTGATGATTTCCGCATTGTACGAGCCGATAGCGCCGCTTTCAAACTCGGCGTTTGAAATAATATGCGCGCGCTCGGCGTCCTGTCTGTCCTTGCCGAGGTATGCTATAATATCGGATATTCGCATAACGCAGCCCTCAAGCGTTGCGGGAACCAATTTGCGAACGTTCTTTTTATCCGCAAAGCATGCTTCAATCTGCATGTCAAACTCGGCAAAGCTATCAAGCGGCTTCGGGTGATACTCCGAAAGCTCCATTTCGCCGTCGTGCGCGGCAATTCCGTTAAGGGTTTGCAGAGTAATATTATACGGGAAAATTTTATCAAGCACCCTTACCGACTGAATATTGTGGCTGAAATGCCTGCCCGTGTGCGAAAACAGCAATTCGTCAAGAAAGTTCTCGCCCTCGTGACCGAACGGCGTGTGACCTATATCGTGCCCGAGCGCAATCGCCTCTATCAAATCAAGATTAAGGCACAGCGCCTTGCCTATTGTGCGCGCTATACGGGAGACTAACTGTACGTGAAGTATGCGGTGGGTTATATCGTCGTTTTTATAAAATGAAAACACCTGTGTTTTATCCGCATAGCGGTTGAAATAGGGGCAATGAATAATTTTATCCGTATCCCTTATAAACGCGGTCCTTATAGCGGTTGCTTTATCCCTTTCGTTATCTCTGCGCAGTGCGTTTTCTTCGTTAAACCCAAAAGCCGAAAGATTATCGTTCCTTCGGTCTTTTTTTATTTGTTCTGAAATGTTATCGGAAAGCTTTTCGTAATTCATTATATTCACCGAAGAAAATTATAGCATATGCTCCGCAATTTATCAATTCCTTTTGCAAGCAAGCGCTTTTTAATATTTTTTGTTCTGCAGCGCTACCTCGGTATTGTAAATCGCCTGTACCGCCGCCTTATCGGAGTTTATTACTATATATGTATATATGGCATCGAAAATGGTAAGCTGAGCAATTCTTGAGCTCATTCCGAGTATAGAGTGCTTTGTTTCCTCGGATTTTGTGAACAGCGCTATATCCGCCGCCTCTACTATGGGGGAGGCGGCATAGTTTGTTATACATATTGTGGCGGCATTGCCGATTTTCGAGAGCCGGAGCGCGTCCACAATATCCTTTGAGGAGCCTGAGTGCGATATGCCTATCGCAACGCTTTGCCTGTCTAAATGCGAGGCGATTATTGCCTGCATATGGTTATCTGTGCAGCTCTGCGCGTCAAGCCCCAGCCGCAGGAATTTGTGCGCGGCGTCCATAGCAATTGCCGCAGAGTTTCCAAGCCCGAAAACCGCTATGCGGCGGGCGTTCATTATCAGCCTTGCAGCGTTTTCAAGCGCCGTTTCGTCAAGCACGCCTTCGGTGCTTTCAAGCGAGACGGAAATATCCGCTATGCGCTTTTTAAATATTTCAAAGCAGCTGTCGGTTTTCTTTATTTCGCCGCTTACAGTTGATGCGTTTCCCAGCTCCCCCGCAATGCCTATTTTAAGCGCCTGAAAGCCTTCGTACCCTAAGCGGCGCGAAAAGCGTACTACCGTTGCGTCACCGCAGCCGCATATCTTCGCAAGCTCGGTTACGGAACATTCGGTAATGCTGCGGCTGTTTTCAAGAATATAATCGGCTATTTTTTTCTCTGCTCTGCCCATTTCGGGGTAGAGCTTTCGTATTTTATGTGCGGTAGATTCCATTGTTCGCCTCATAATGAAAATATTTTTCATTATTATACCATTATTTCAAAAAACAGTCAATAAAATAAAAATAAATTTCATTTTTACTATTGCTTTTGTCTCTTGAATTTGGTATTTTTAAAATATGAATATAAACGGGGGGATAATATGCTTAATTACAAGGTGAAAATAGGTCTTGTGCCTATGCGCCGCAACACGACCAACCGCCCTGCAAAAACCTTTTTAACCTGGGTTTCGGCAGAGGAGCGCGGTCACAGATTTGTTGACTACATAGAAAAAAACTTTAAAAGCGAAAATGTAACCTTTACCGACAGCAAGGGGCTCGGCTGCGCCGACCTTATTTACGATGATAAATCGGCGGAGGATATTGTTGAGCGCTTTAAGACGGAAAAGGTTGACGCCGTTGTTATTATAAACTGCAACTTCGGCAACGAGGAAGCGGCGGCGGACATAGCAAAGGCTCTCGGTAAGCCGGTGCTTTTGTGGGCGCCGCTTGACGATGAATATTATAAGGACGGCATGCGACCGACCGATTCGCAGTGCGGGCTTTTCGGGGTTTCGCGACAGTTTCAGAGATATCATATCCCATTTTCCCATTTGCCCTGCTGCCGCGTTGAGTCTGATGAATTTAAAGCGGGCTTTGAAAGCTTTGTGCGCGTTGCCTGTATGGTTAAAAACTTTAAGGGCATGCGCATAGGTCAGGTCGGTACGCGCCCCGCTCCGTTCTTCTCGGTAATATGGAACGAGGGCGAGCTGATGGAAAAATTCGGCATTAAGATAATTCCAATTAACTTTGCGATTATCGAGCAGAGAATGAGAACTGCCGAAATGGACTACGCAGACGAAATAGCGGAGTACGAGCAGTATTTCCTCACAAATTACGAGCTTGACGATCTGACGCCCAAATACATAAAGCCCATGGCGACAATGACCGCTATGTATAAGCATCTTTTTGAGGAGTTTAACCTTGATGTTCTGTCGGCTGAATGTTGGACAGCAACGCCTGTTATGTTTGACGGCTTAGCCCCCTGCGCGCTTTACGGTCTGCTCAATGAAATGGGATTTATGGTCTCCTGCGAAAGCGATATGCACTGCGCTATGACAATGGCGCTTTTGAAGTGCGCAACACTCGGTAAGGGCAGACCGCTGTTCGGCGAGTTTACGGTGCGTCACCCCGAAAACAGAAATGCCGAGCTTTTGTGGCACTGCGGACCGTTCCCCGTAAGCGAAATGGCTGAGGGCACAAAGGCGCGCCTTGTGAATCAGCGTGCATGGCTCAGAGGAAGAGACGGCGAGTACACGGTTGCCCGTATAGACCAGGAACACGGGGATTATATGATACTGCCGCTTATTTGCCGCACGACAGAGGGACCGCAGACCCACGGTACATACATATGGGGCGAGTTTGAAAATCTTCAGGCGGTTGAGGACAGACTGCTTGACGGTCCGTATATTCACCACTTTGTTGAAATGCGCGGCGATTACCGAAAAGAAATTAAAGAATTCTGCAAGTATGTGCCGGCGCTTACGGTAGATAAAGCGTTAGATTAAAGGGGAGCGCCACTATGAAAGTAACACAGTTTGAAACAACGCCGAGCTTTTTTCTGCGGCCGTACGAGCTAAAGCCCACAGGCGGCAGAATGGGCGGTGCGGATGTTATAGAGGTAAGAGATACTCCGAACAGACAAAAATTCACGGGGTTCGGCGTTGCCGTGACGGGCAGCTCGTGCTATAACCTTAATTTAATGCCTGAAGATGAGCGAAAGGCGTTTCTTGACGATATTTATTCCGATAACGGCTTGGGGCTTTCAATTTGCCGCTTAAGCGTAGGCTCAAGCGATTATTCGGCTGAGCTTTACTCATATGATGACGAAAACGCCGATACCCGCCTTGAGCATTTTACGGTCGGTAGAGACGATGAATACATTGTTCCAATGATAAAAGAGGTTTTAAATACCCGCCCCGACGCATATGTTTTTGCTTCTCCGTGGAGTCCTCCCGGGTGGATGAAGACCGGCGGCTCTATGTGCGGGGGATATATGCGCGAGCAGTTTATCGATTGCTATGCGGAGTATATAATCCGGTTTATTGAGGAATATAAAAAGCGCGGTATACGGATTGACGCATTGACCGCGCAGAACGAGACCGAAACCGACCAAGCGGGAAGAATGCCCGCCTGCATTTGGCACCCCGATATCGAGGCGAAATTTATTATCGCGTTAAAGAAAAGGCTTGAATCTAAGGGCATTGATGTTAAGGTATGGATGAACGACCATAATTTCAGCTATTGGCGCAAGGTGCTGTGGCAGCTGGATACCTATCCCGAGATCAGAAAATACTGCGACGGAGCAGCCTTTCATTATTATGACGGCAGCCCCGAGGATATTGATAATGTGTGCCTTAAATACCCCGAGCTTGAATACCATTTCACCGAAGGCGGGCCGCGGCTTTATGATAATTACGCGACCGATTGGTGCAAATGGGGCATAGTCATTTCCAAAGCCTTAAAGCACGGCTGCGCCACGTTTACGGGCTGGAATCTTATGCTCGATGAGATCGGCGGCCCCAATATAGGCCCGTTTTTCTGCGGCGGACTGGTTACGCGCAACAGCATAAACGGGGAGCTCAGCTACAGCGGTCAGTACCGCGCGTTCGGTCATTTTTCAAAATTCATTAAAAGAGGCGCCGAAATATTCCCCGCCGCCACCTCAAAAAAGGGCAGCTCCCTGTTTGCGTTCCCGGACGAGGAAAAGCCCGCGGAGATATGTGCCGCGCTGAATCCGGACGGCAAATTTATACTTACCGTCACCAATCCGAGCCATGAAAAACGCCAGCTGCAGTATTACAGATTCGGAAAATGGTGGTACATTGAGGCGCTTCCCGATTCCGTTTCGACAGTTGTATTTGAGGAAGAATAAAAAACGGCAAACAGCTTTAAAGATACATAAAAGGAGAAAAACGAAATGCAATATCAGATGAACGAATTTTTATTTGCAATGATATTAACCGAGCTTGAGGATGCGGTGGGCAAGGAAAACTGCTCTACCCGCGCGATAGACAGGGTTACCCACAGCGTTGACTATTACTGGCTTTCCCGTATGTGGGCGGACCGTGGCTGCCGTATGCCTGAGGCTGACATAATCGTATGCCCCAAAGACGCCGAAGAGGTTTCAAAGGTAGTTAAAATAGCCAATTACTATAAGCTTCCCGTTACCACCTGGGGCGCGGGCGGCGGCACGCAGGGCGGCGCTATACCGGTTTGCGGCGGAATACTGCTTGATACAAAGCGTATGAACAAAATTTACGAGGTAAACACCGAGGGTATGTATATAGAGTGCGGTACGGGCGCCATATATAAGCATATCGAATGGGCGGCAAACGAGGTAGGCAAGGCTACAATGCACTATCCCTCAAGCCTTACCTGCTCAACCGTGGGCGGCTTTTTGGCGCACCGCGGCATAGGCGTTTGCTCCACAAAATACGGCAAAATTGACGATATGGTGCTGCAAATGGAGGTTGTGCTGCCGAACGGCGATATAATTCACACCTCTTCCGCACCTAAGCACGCCGCAGGACCTGATTTAAACCAGATATTCATAGGCTCCGAGGGTACTCTCGGTATTATAACAAAGGCTCAGATAAGAATTTTCGACCAGCCTGAGGAGCGCCGTTTTCGCGGCTTCCTGTTCCAGGATATGACGGGCGCTTTCAAGGCGTCCCGCGAGCTGTTGCAGAAGTTCAAGCCCTCTGTTATGCGCCTTTACGACGAGGCGGAGACCGCTTCGCTTATAAAGAAAATAGTAGGCGTTGAAAGAAAGGGCGCGTTTATGAACGTTGCTTACGAGGGCGACCGCGAAATGGTAGAGGTTGAGGAGAAGATACTGCTTAAAACCTTTGCAAAATACGGCGCCGAGGATATGGGCAGCGACTACGGCAAAAAGTGGTGGGACGAAAAGATTACATTCTTCTACCCCGGCTATATGATGGATATTCCGCAGATGTTTGGCACAATGGATACCATTGCTCCCTACGGCAAGATTGAGGAAATCTACTGGGCAATGAAGGAAGCCATTGAAACGAACTTCCCGCAGGCGAAGTTTATAGCCCACTTCTCGCACTGGTACGAGTGGGGCGCAATGGTTTACGATCGCTTTATTATTGACGGTAAGGACGTACCGCAGGACCCGGTTGAGGCACTCAGACTTCATCAGGCTGTCTGGACCTGCGGCGTCAGAACAGCATTAGCTCACGGCGGCGTTGTAAACGACCACCACGGCGTGGGCATTAAGCTCGGCAGACTTATGAAAGAGCAGTACGGTCCCGCGATGCAGGTGTTTGAGGGTCTTAAAAAATCGCTTGACCCGAACGGCATTATGAATCCGTTTAAGTTAGGTCTTTAATAGGGGGAAATGAAAATGAATTTATCTGATAAAGCTAAACAGCATGTTGATTCCTGCCGCTTTTGCTGGATGTGCCACCATATCTGCCCGATAGGCAACGCAACGGGTCACGAAAGAAGCACCGCCCGCGCCCGCGCGCTCGGTATTTCGCTTGTAAACCGTAATGCTATCGAGCTTTCTGAAATAATGGATAATATTTACGAGTGTTGCACCTGCGGCGGCTGCGTAAACGTTTGCGTTACGGGCTGGGACCCGGTTATGTTCACAAAGGAAACAAGGCTTAAGGCGGCGCTTGAGGGCGCACTGCCCGAATACATAAACAAGCTCGTGGATAACTGCCTTGAAACGGGCAACGCCTACGGTGAAACCGAAATTTCAGCCGAGCTTAAAAAGGCAATAGCCGCTCACTCTGCCAAGACCGATACGCTCCTTTATCTGGGTGTGGACGCACGGTATAAAGTATCTTGTCAGGCAGTTAAGGCAATAAAGGTACTCGAAAAGGCGGGAGCCGAGTTTACCGTGCTTTGCGACGAGCCTGCAAGCGGCTCACAGCTTGATTTCCTTATAAGCGCGGCTGACGAAACCAAAAAACAGATGGAAGCTGCGGCAAAGGTATTTGCCGATTATAAAACGGTAGTGCTTTACGACCCGAACGACGCTAAGACTGTAAAACAGCTTTATAAGGAATACGGCATTGAGGTAAAGGCAGACGCCGTTACATATACCTCGTTTGTAGCAGGTCTTTTGAAGGACGGCAAATTAAAGGCGCATAACACCGGCAAAACGGTTGTTTTCCAAGACCCGTATCAGTTATCCCGCGACCTTGAGGAAACCGAGGAGCCGCGCGAGATAATAAAGGCATATGCCACGCTGCACGAAATGCTTTTAAACCGCCGCGAAACCGTTTGGGCAGGAAATATTTTAATGGCTGAGTATCTGCCCGAAGTTATAAAAGAAGTTGCCGCACGCAGGCTTTACAATGTTGAAAGCATACACGAAACCGCGGTTGTAACCGCCTGTGTTTCGGAATATGCGGCGCTCAAGTCCGTTAATCAGGATAAAATAACCGTTCTTTCAATCGAAGATCTGATATTAGGAGAATAATACAATGTTAGTAACATTACAGGAAATAATAGGAATGGCGGAAAAGGGTAATTACTGTATACCGGCTTTTAACGTATACAATACCGAGACCGTTATGGGCGTGTTTGATGCGGCAGAGGAGGCAAAGGCTCCTGTTATAATGCAGGTTTATCCCCGCCTTTTCAATGAATATGTGGGCTATTATTTAGCTCCCGCAATTTTAGCTGCGGCTAAAAAGGCGACCGTACCGGTTTGCTTTCACCTTGACCACGGACCGAGCGAATCGGAAGTTATGAAGGCGTTAAGACTGGGCGCTACGGGAATTATGCTTGACGGCTCTACACATCCGTTTGAAGAAAATGTTGCGCTTACAAAGCACATTGTTGAAAGCTGCAAGGCGGTAGGCGTAGGCGTTGAGGGCGAGCTCGGTCACATAGGCAGCGTTAACGACGACGCTATGGACGAATTTACAAGCCCCGAACAGGCGGCGGAATTTGTAAAACAGGTAGACGTTACCTGCCTTGCGGTGCTTGTGGGCAACGCTCACGGTCATTACAAAAAGCCCCCGAAGCTCGATATTGAAAGAATAGCGGCAATAAGAAAGAAAACCGGCGGGATTCCGCTTGTTCTGCACGGCGGTTCCGGCATACCGGACGATCAGGTTAAGGCGGCAATAAACGCGGGTATCCGCAAAATGAATATCGGAACGGACGTATGCTGCGCCTTTGCGGACGGCACGCTTGAAAGCCTTAACGACCCGAACAGAAGCCTTGCGGTTGATATGTTTATGAAAAAGCCGATTGAAAGCGTAAAGAAATTAGCGCTTTCAAAAATAGCCCTTACGGGTGCAGACGGAAAGGCAAGATAAAATGAACAAAGCAGTAGGTATCGGCGCGTGCGTTATGGATACGCTGATAAACGTGCCGAATTACCCCAAAGAGGATACAAAAATGCGCGCCGAGTCATCAAAGCAGGCAGGCGGCGGTCCCGTTGCAACGGGACTTGTCGCCGCGGCAAAATTAGGCGCAGAAGCCGAATATATCGGCGTTTTGTCTGACGACGCGGGCGGCGGCTTCTTGATAAAAGATTTTAAAAAATACGGCGTTAAAACCGATAATATCGAGGTGCTTTCGGGCTATCGCTCCTTTACCTCGGTTATATGGCTTTCGGCTAAGGCGTCAAGCCGCACCTGCGTGTTTGATAAGGGCAATCTGCCGCCGCTAAAACTTAATGACGAGCAGAAAAAAGCTATAATCGGCGCTGACCTGCTTATGATAGACGGTAATGAAATGCAGGGCGCATTAGAGGCTGTAAAAATCGCACGCGAAAACGGCACAAGGGTGCTTTACGACGCGGGCGGGCTATACGATAATGTGGAAAGTCTTTTGCCGTATGCCGATATACTTATCCCGTCCGAGGAATTCGCCCTCGGTATTACGGGTGAGAAAAAGGCGGAAAACGCCGCTAAAAGGCTTTACGAAAAATATAACCCCGACGTTGTGGTTGTGACCGAGGGTAAACGCGGCGGCACGCTTTATGACGGAACACGCCTTACCGCTTACCCGGCATTTTCCGTAAAGGCAGCAGACACAAACGGCGCGGGCGACGTTTTTCACGGCGCGTTTGCCGCGGGTTATTTAAAGGGCTACGATTTTCTTAAATGCTGCTATTTCGCAAGCGGAGTATCCGCCGTTAAATGCACCGGCGTGGGTGCCAGAGAAAGCGTGCCCGATTTTGAAACGGTAAAAAAATTTTTGGAGGAGAACGGTTATGAACTTTAAAAAAACATACAAGCCGAAAAACGGCTATACGCCCATAAGCAAAATAGGCGAATGTTCTTTGAAAATGCTTGAATTCGGTATGATAGAGCTTGACGGCGGCGATTTTCTGGAATATTATACAGATGATAAGGAAACCGCCTTTATAATGCTTGAGGGTCACTGCGATGTTGAAGCAAACGGCGAAAAGTGGGAAAACATAGGCAACCGCAATACTGTTTTTGAAAACAGAAAAGCCGAGAGCTTTTATATGCCGCGTGAGCAAAAGCTTACAATTACCGCAAGGGATCACATTAAAATTGCGGTCTGTGCCTCTTTAATAGACGAAAAAACCGAGCCGCAGGTGCTGCGCGAGGATCACGTTGTGTTAAAGCTGTTGGGAGATGTGCCTTATCAGCGCGAAACCAGCTTTATTATAGACCAAAACTCAAACGCCAAGCACTTGACCGTGGGCGAGGCTTACGTTACCGAGGGCAACTGGGCAGGCTTCCCGCCCCACAAGCACGACGTGAACAATATGCCGAAGGAGTGCATAGCAGAGGAAATTTATTACTTCCTGTTTGACCCCAAGCAGGGCTTTGCGGTGCAGTGCCTTTACACGGCGGATGGCAGTATAGACGAGGCTTACCGCGTTAAAAACGACGAATTGGTTGAGTTCCCCTACGGCTACCATACCACCGTGGCAACGCCGGGGTATCAGACCTATTTTCTGTGGCTTATGGCGGGCGACCACCAGGGCTTTAACAGAAGCAGTGACCCCGACCACGAGTGGATCGAGAAAAAATAACAAAGCGAGGGAAAAAATTGAAATATCTTCTCGGCATAGATTTCGGCGGCGGAGCGTCAAAAGCAACGCTTATAGATGAAACGGGCAATATTGTTGCCGAAAGCACGGCGGAATATCCCACCCTTTACCCCGAACAGGGCGCCTGCGAGCAGTCGCCCGACGACTGGATAGCGTCGCTTTGCAAAAACACCTCAGAGCTTTTAGAAAAATCGGGGATAAACCCCGCAGATATACTCTGCATAGCGGTAGACTCCGCTACACATACATTTTTACCCTGCGATAATAATTTTGTACCGCTTATGAACGCGGTTCACTGGACAGACACGCGCTCCCGCACCGAGGCTAATGCCTTAAAGAGCGAAAAGGGCGATGAAATATTTAAAAAGACCTTTCATAAACCCGATACCATATGGACCTTGCCGCAGCTTTTATGGCTTAAAAACAGCCGCCCGGAGGTATTTTCAAAAATCGGGCATATCTTTTTTGAAAAGGACTATATCCGCTACTTTTTAACGGGCGTGTTCTGCACCGATTATATTGAGGCGCAGGGCAGTATGCTTTATGACTGCGTTTCTCAAAAATGGTCAGACGAGCTGTGCGCCCTCTGCGGAATTGATATTTCGGTTTTGCCGCCTATTGTGGCGCCCACCGATGTTATAGGAAAAATACAGGAAAGCGCTGCCAAAAAAACAGGACTTAAAGCGGGTACGCCCGTTATTTGCGGCACAACCGACACCTGTATGGAGGTTTTCGCTTCGGGAGCCGCCCAAAAAGGGGATATTACCGTTAAGCTTGCAACGGCGGGGCGCATTTGCGTTATCACCGATAAGCCTTACCCCGACCGCGACCTTGTAAACTATTCGCATATAGCAAAGGGGCTTTGGTATCCGGGTACGGCAACAAAGGCGTGCGCTGCCTCTTACCGCTGGTACAGAGATACCTTCGGCGGGGATTATAAGGAATTAGACGCCGCCGCCGCAAAAATTCCGATAGGCTGCGAGGGTATGATATATCATCCTTATCTCAACGGCGAATTATCACCCTATGCCGACCCTATGCTCTGCGGCAGCTTTACTGGTATACGCGCGACCCACACAAGGGCGCACTTTACCCGCGCGGTGCTTGAGGGCGTGTGCTATTCGCTGCTTGATTCAAAGGCAGTGCTTGATAAACTGGGTATTGAATACGGCTCTGTTGCCGCGACGATAGGCGGCGGCACAAAGGGCGAGCTTTGGCGGCAGATGACGGCGGACGTCTTGGGAATAACCCTTAAGACCACGATAAGCAGTGACTCATCTTTAGGCTCTGCAATGCTTGCAGGCATTGCGACGGGGGTATTTAATGACCCTGCCGACGCGGTGGCAAAGTGCGTCAAGCCGAAATCCGTAACCGTGCCGAACCCCGAAAATACCGAAAAATACCGCAAGGTATTCTTAGAATATAAAAAGATACACGACGCGCTGGCGCCCATATACGACGCGAGGTAGAAAATGAAAATTGTTGTTTGTGTAAAGCAGTCTGCCGACGGCGAAATAAACCCGTTTGACGCAAGCGCTTACGAAACCGCGCTCGGCATAGACGGGGCGGAGATAACGCTTTTAAGTATGGGACCCGAAAAAACCGCGCCGTTTCTTGAAAGCTTAACGAGACTCGGCGCTAAAAACGCCGTGCTTTTGTGCGACCGCGCCTTTGCTGGAGCGGATACTCTTGCAACATCATATGCGCTTTCCCTTGCGATAAAAAGGCTCTGCCCCGATTTTGTTTTCTGCGGTAGGCAATCGGTAGACGGCGATACGGGGCAGGTAGGTCCCTCCCTTGCGGTAAGACTGGGATTTTCACTTGTAACAAACGTTATGTCGCTTGAAAGTGCGGAAAACGGTCTTTTTTATACCGACCGTTTGGGAAACGGCGGCAATATATCCGCACCCGCGGTTATAACGCTTGAAAAAAGCCGAAAACTGCGGCTGCCGAGTATTCGCTCTAAAATCAAACCGATTGAAATACTTTCGGCAAACGATATAAACGCCGATATTTCGCTTTGCGGGCTTAAAGGCTCGCCGACGCGCGTTTTAAAAACCTTTGAGAACGATTCCGACCGCCGAAGCTGCACATTTATATCCCCCGATAAGCTGATGCGGGCAATAGACGAGGGACTTAAAAAAGGCAGACAGAAAATAAAAACCACCGAGAGCGCAAACAAGCTTAAAAATGTGTGGTGCGTTGGCTCCTCACCCATAGAATTTGCAAAAACGGTAGGAGAAAATATAACCGTAATTGATCTCGATACCCCCGAAAAAACGGCGGAAAAGATCGGTTCAGGTCACCCCGACGCGGTTTTGTGGGGGAGCGATATTAAATCAAAGGCTTTAGCGCCGCAGGTTGCCGCCCTTTTAAACACGGGGCTTTGCGCCGACTGCACCGCGCTTGAAACCGACGGCGAAACGCTTTATATGTACCGTCCTGCGTGCTCGGGCAATATAATCGCAAAAATAAAGTGCGAAACAAAGCCGCCAATGGCAACCGTGCGCACCGCCGAGGAAGAACAGAAAAAAATTATTATAGGTATAGGCTACGGCGCGCGGGAGCATATAGCGGCAATAAAAGCATTTGCCGAAAAAATAAATGCGGGTATAGCCGCAACGCGCAAAATGGTAGACAGCGATTATCTGCCCTATGAATTTCAGGTGGGGCTTACGGGCAAAACGGTAAACCCCGATGTGTATATTGCAGTGGGTATTTCGGGCGCGGTGCACCATATTGCGGGAATAAAGCAATCGGGAACGGTAATAGCAATAAATTCCGATAAGGACGCACCGATATTCAAATACGCCGATTTCGGAATTACAGCCGATGCAGGTGATATTTGTAAAAATAATATGATAAGGAATTTTTCTGAACCGGAATAGTAAAATAAAAGCTTTTTGCCAATAGTTAGGGCTAAGAAGCTAAAATAAAATTTAAAGACAGGCAGTTGTGATTTTGAGCAATTGCCTGTCTTTTTAGTTGTCTAAGTGTTTTTTTAGAAATTATTTTTAAACCTGTTTCTGTATTCTTTAGGCGAGGCGCCTACGCTCTTTTTAAACATTTTATATACATAGGTGGCGTTATTTATTCTCAAAAGCTCAGACATTGGCTTTCAATACTTAACGGGCTGAAAAACAGAGGGGTTGAGGATATTTTAATTGCCTGTGTTGACGGTCTTACGGGCTTCCCCGAGGCAATATCCGCCGTATATCCGAAAACCGAAGTACAGCAATGTATTATACATCAAATCCGTAACAGCACAAAGTATGTTTCATACAAGGACACTAAAGCCCTAATGGCGGATTTAAAGAAGTTTTACGGTGCCGTAGACGAGGAAACGGCGCTTTACGAATTAGAGCAGTTTGCAGCCAATTGGGACTCGAAATATCCTAAAATTTCGGCTTCATGGAAGGCTCATTGGTCTGAACTTTCAACCTATTTTAAGTATCCGCAATCTGTAAGAACGCTGATTTACACTACCAATTCAATTGAGAATTTTAACAGGCAGCTGCGGAAGGTCTCAAAAAACAGGTCTGTATTCCCGAACGATGACAGCCTGCTCAAAATGCTCTACTTGGCTCAGGTAGACATTACAAGAAACCGGACCGGCAGACGCAGGGACCAAAGTGAGATTCATTCTCAGCTTGAAATATTCTTTGCCGACAGACTGCCGCAGCAGCAGAAATTCACAGTCATGTAAAGGGTAAAATGAACGGCTGCCGCGGCAGCCGCCCTTGACATGCCTTGCTCTTTCTGCTATTATGCAAATATGGCGTGCAAGCCGATTTTCGCCTTTCACGCCATCTATCACTTTGCTTTTTTATACCGTATTTTGGACTTTACACATAATTTGAAGAAGAACCTCCGATGATGGTATTATACTGCGGATGAACCGTTCCATACAGGTCGAGGGAGCCTTTGGTGTACTGAAGGAAGACTATGCTTTTCGCAGATTTTTAACCAGAGGAAAACACAAGACACAAACGCAGTTTTTATTGCTCAGCTTTGCATTTAACATCCAAAAGCTTTGTAACCGACTGAATTCCGGGCGTTTTCATATGCCTTTATTTGAAAAAATGATTGCCTAAACCGAGTAAAAAGTAAATATTTTCATGAAAAAAGAGGGCATTTTTCATACCCTCTGTATGTTTTTGCAGAAAAACTAAAAAAGTTTTCGACATTTTAGCAGTTTATAAACATTATGGGCTGCCGCTCGCGATTCTTTCGCTTTTGCGACAGCCCCTTTTATTTCTTCGCAGCTTATATATCAAAAAGAATATTCCTTTTTCACGGTATAATAAGAAAATTTAGGTCTTCTGTATTCGTCCAATATACCCTTATTATTAAAGCTGCGTGCTCTGTTAATATTTATATCGGATTTAACGTCGGCAAACTGCCATACAAAAGTGCCTGAAATTCCCCTTTCCTTAGACAAGCCTATAACCTTTTCAAGCATTTGCGACTGGTATTGCATTGTCCACTTGTCCTCAGAAAAATTACTGTTACCGAAAATTGCGGCACAGCCGAATTCCGACATAACAACAGGCTTTTCAGCAACATTATGCGCTTTTGCAATTTTAGGTATATTGTCAAAAAATTCGTCCCAATCATTAAAATTGCCGCTGTACCATCCCATATAGTAATTAAGGGCTATAACATCTGTAAACTCAAGGCACATATCTTTATTATATCTGCAGGTGGCATAAACCGTAAGACGGCTGCTGTCCTTATTTCTTACAAATTCGCTGAAACACCTTGTAAGCTCGTAGCCCTCGTTTGAATCGCTTGCAATTTCGTTATGCAGGCCCCACATAACAATGCACGGGTGATGATAGTATTGATCTATCATTTCATTATGCATAGCAAAACCGCGCTCTTTTGTGATCGGATCAGCCAACGCCGAAGGCGGAAATCCCCACATAGGAATTTCACTCCAAAATAATATACCCTCGCGATCAAGATAATCAAGAAAAGTGTGCGAATTCGGGTAATGCGATCCGCGAACAATATTACAGCCCATATCCTTAATAATATCAACATCTCTTTTTTGAATATTGGCCGGAACCGCAAATCCCCAATCGGGATGTTCCTCATGGCGGTTAATTCCTTTTAAATAAAGCTCTTTATTATTAAAATAAATTTTATTTTTTTCCGCCTTTATTTTTCTGAAACCGATTTTTTCTCTGACATCATCAAAATCTGTCTCTATACGCACATCATAAAGATACGGTGCTCCGACATTCCAAAGCCTTATATCCCTAAGCGTTATGTTCTTAAGCCTTATAATCTCTCCAGAACAAAAAGAACGGGTTTCGGAATACACCGACGCATTGTTTATGTATATACTCAAATGCAGATCGCATTGCGGCTGTTCAAGGCAATTCATTCCTAATTCAATACTTAAATCGGCGCCGGAAAGCTGTTGGTTAAGATTATACGAGATTTTATAAAAATCAATAAACGGATCCGTAAACTCAGTTATTTCAACGCTCCGCGTTATGCCGCCGTAATGATACCAATCCACCTCTTGAAGCGGAATAGTATTCAGATTATTACTTGAAGCGTCTACCGAAACCACCAGGCTGTGTTTTCCCGACGATACCTTTTTAAAAAGCTTAAATTCCAGCCATCCGCCGTAATGTTTTCCTAAATATTCTCCGTCAAGATAAACCTCGGCAAAACCCGAAACCGCGCCGAAATCTATCTGCAAAAAGCAATCATTACAGTAAAATTCCTTCTTATACCAGGCGACTCCGAAATAATCAAACAATCCTTTTTCAAAATTCCAACACGACGGTACATTTATATAGGTACTGTTTAAGGGGAATCCGTCATACCATTTTTCTGCTTTTCCCTTATTCAGGGGGTCGGTGCAAAAGCTCCAATTTCCGTTTAAGCTTTGCGTTTTTCTTTTATAATGTTCTTTATATATATGCTCCATATTCACAAATCAAACGGCGATATTCCCGCAAACGGTATCTCGCCGAATAAAGCCTTAACCAACGCCTCCATAACCTCGGAATTATACCAATATGCGTTGATATAAGTCTCTGCCTCCTCATAATATTCCTGTCTTATAAACGGTGATCCGAAGGAAACAACAACAGATTTTTCCGCACCGAAAGACATAATTTTAAAAAATTGCTGCGCTATTTCCCCGAAAAACGTGCAATGGCCCATAGGTTGGTGCGCCGAAACAAAATTAGCGTAAATTATAACATCGTTTTCCGCTGAAATTCTTTGCAAATTGCATTTTCTTATATCAATAATTTTTGAGCTTACACCCATATTTTTTAATGCTGCCGCCAAAGGCTCCAGCTTTTTCGGGAAAAGCTCGGAATGCGTTACATAAATTATCGCAATATTCTTCACCTTGTTTTTGTCAAGCGGTAAAAGCTTATTTGAATCAGAAAGAAGCGTTAACGATTTTTCCGCAAGCCTTTTGTTAAGGCAATGAGTTTTATGTTCTGCCGTATTCAAGTCCGTTTTTTCTCTGTTTTCCGAAAAAAGGCCCAATTTATACTTCATATTTAACACACGGCTGCAAGCATCGTCGATGCGCTCTGCGGAAACGATACCCTCTTTAACCGCCTTTTCTATGTAACCTATGTAATCCTCGCGGTTATCGCCTATCAGACTGCCCAAAAGCATATCGTTGCCTGCATTGATAAGCTCAATATACATTTTATCCGTATTTTCTCTTCCAAATACGGAAAACGCCGACCTCATACCGATATCGTCCGTTACCACCACTCCGTCAAAACCCCATTCATTTTTCAAAAGTTCGGTAATGATTTTTTTTGAAAATGAGGCAGGACGCCGCTTGTTTCCGATAAAGCTGTCATCTGCCGCCGGAAAAGAGGTATGCCCGATCATTACGCTGTATGCCCCGCTTTGAATTGCCTCTTTATACACTCGTCCCTGTGTTTCAAGCCAACCCTCATAATCGGATTTATTTTCCGAAGACATAAAATGAGGATCTCTGGTTTCATTTATATCATGTCCCGGAAAATGCTTGACCGTAGCCGCAACGCCGTTATTCTGCGTTCCGCGTATCATATTCTTGCAGTAAGAAATTACCTTTTCGGGATCGTCTGAGCATACCCTGTTAACGGAAATTGAGGAATTATGATTGCTTAAATCCGCAATCGGGCTCCAGCGCCAATTTAATCCGCCGCACTTTAACACATTTGCCTCGCAAGCCCCGTATTCATAAGAAATTTCGCAATCATTTGCCGCAGCTGCGGCATCCGGACCTGATATTTCAACCGTACCCATAAAGCCGCCCTTTTCGGAATCGCCGCCGACAAGCAGCGGTACCGAAAGGTTTTTGTTAAGCAGATCCACATACTCTCTAAGCTCGGATAAGTCGCCCGCATTATCCGCCGCTTCAAAATTAAGGTATGCGGACATTTTTTTAAGTCTGCCCGTAGCCCAAAGACCGCCGATGGGATTCTCGGACAGATATTTTTCGATCTCATCATCGGCAATCATATTTCTTAACCTATCGTCGCGCATTATGAACATCTGACCTATTTTTTCGCGCAGCGTCATATTTTTAATATCCGGAATTAAGTTCATAAGCATTTTCTCCTAATACTCAACAATATCGCTTAAATCCATTTCGCAGATACAACGACCGCCGTTATGGTTACTGTCAAATGTAATTATATTTCCCTTGTTATTCCAACGTGCATGTAAATCGCACCTTATATCCGGCAGCTTTTCCATATATGAGTATACCTTTGCCAACAGAGTTATCTTATTTTCTTTTGTATCGTAAAGCCAAAGACTTCTGTACCTTTCCGAATCCGGATAACCGTCGCCGAGAATATAACGCCTGTTCGGTGAATAAAGACAGTGTATATCCTTGTGCAATTCGGGCAAATCGTACATAACCGTATTTCCGGTAAAATCGTCCCTTAAACACAAATTATCTCTTACAGTGCCGAAATATGAGGTTACTATCAGTATTTGTCTGTCATTTTTCCAATTATAGTGCGAATTGCTTATGTAATCGGAAAGCGCGCACATATTTCCGTTTATATCCGATGTTATAAGCTGTGTTTTCCATAGCGCGCCCTCTTCCCTGAAGTTTCTAAGCAAAAATAAAAACCGATCGCCCGACGGGTTAAATGTTATATGATTTATAACAAGCTTACAGTCAGTATACGGTTCGGAAGGAAATTTTTCCACTATGTCCTTATAGCTTATTATCAAACGGTATTCGCCGCTTTGCATATTCATAATATAAACGCCGTCGTTTTCGGGGGCTTTAATATTATAAAATTCATCACGCACATCGGAATACCCGTAGCCGGGTCTGAAATCAAATATTCTGCTCATATTAAGGCAAAGCGCGTGCTTTCCGTCCTCTGAAATATTTGCCGCGGCAAGCGGTAGTCTGCGCGTCTCACCGGTATAAATATTTTTGATTTCGGTTTGAAAACCATTTTTACCTCTTACATTGTAAACTATGCTGTCATTGCCGTACCAACTGAGAAGCGCGCCCTGCTGAAAGTTCCATGCGGTCGTTTCGGATAATTTTAAAAATTTTCCGTTTTCGGTATCGATATATCCAAGCTCGCAAACATCGTTTTTATCGGGCAGCCTGTCAAAAAAGCTTACTCTGTGACACAAATGATATCTGTCGCTTTTATCAAACGGCTGCAAATCATAATAGCCGAAAAAACAATAGCTGTCTTTATCCGAAATTATTTTCACAGGCTTTAATGTATTCTTAATCAATTCCATACGATCACTCCATATTTTATTCCGTCAATGCAAATCTGTCTATTGTTCTTTTAACACTGCCGGCAAGTGAATATTTATTGCTTAACGGCACATCTGTTGTAAGAGACCATGAAAATACGCCGTTTAAATTTTTTTGCAGCGCCAATAAAACCTTATCGGCATTCAAAGACGCGTCGGCACATTTAAGCTGCACTGTTGCGGTGTTTTATACGCCGCAACCGAATTTACT